>Ga0265338_10007173_pt1 | contig 13953 bp, 8 predicted proteins | sample 42126metaG_FD_193579 | JGI IMG/M metagenome (GOLD analysis project Ga0265338, IMG submission 193579) | Rhizosphere microbial communities from Carex aquatilis grown in University of Washington, Seatle, WA, United States - 4-21-26 metaG | ecosystem: Host-associated > Plants > Roots > Rhizosphere >... | reverse complement strand
TGGACAAATGCAGAGTCGTCAACTGGTGGAGGCGCAGTGTGGACATGCATTCCACTCCCAGTAGACGACTCTGCATTTGTCCACACGTTGAATCTCTGGCTCAATGCCAGTTCGTATTTCTTTGACCAACGCGCATTCACTCTGGGACACCAGGAAACAGTTGTGTTGAGTGCTGATCTGCACGACGTCGACTCTTTCACATCACTTCACAGTTGTCCTTTGCAGAAAATTTACAGCGTGCAGCGTTCTTTTGACCAACAGCAGCAGCAGCAACTCGGTTTCATTTTTGATTTCACGTCGCATAACACCACCTTCTGGTCCAACTTTGTCACTTCTCTTCGCTATTACTACGGTGATCTCCGCATTGTCTACGACACCACTGCCCAGGAGAAGCTGCTGTGTGACTACACTTCCAGCACGTTTGACTCCATCACCAAACAACTCGATAGCAGCAGCAGCAGCAGCAATGACAACACTGACTCTAATTCTAATTCCACATCTCGCTGTGATTCAAGCGCTGACAGACACCAAGCTATCTCAACTGCAAGTGATGGAGGAGGAGGAGGAGAAGCAGAGACGTTATTGAGCTCGTTTAATTGCAGTACATTGCCTGTACCTTTCATCCCTGTTTGCAATAGATGGCAACAGTGTCAATCGCATGTGAGTGAAAGCGGAGACGATGCAGTTGCTAATCAATACGGCTGTTCGAGTAACTCACTTGAATGTGCAGTGGATGTCATGACACAGCTGCTATCGTACTCAGAAGCCGCTCGAATATGCCCCACTGCCTGTTTGGAGAACCTGGCATACGTTCAACCTGATCCCAATGGACCCATCTCTTCTCAGTGCACGTGCTGGTCGTATCTGTTCCTTCTGTACCAGTATCTGATGTCACTTCCCATGCACCACTTTGGCCACTGCTCGTCTGTCTCTGTCTCTCTTCCTTGTTCTTCTTCTTCTTCTTCACCCGTGTTCGATGTGCTCCAGGCCAGAGACATTCTCTTCTCTGACAAGTTCTGTGAATTTCAACCACAAATGCCGTGTTTGCTCTGTTTTTCCAACACATCAATTGCATTTCAACAACAGCAAAGACCTTTATTCCCCTTGCTGTGAATTTGTAGGGGATTGGAAATAAAATAAAAGGAGAATAAAAAGGAAAGCATTTGATTTGATTTATTCATCTCTGAGGACAGGGGTTTTTGTGTGGTTTGTAAAAAAAAAATTCCAAGTGCTGAACTTGGAGCCACAGCCGGCAAAGAGCTCCCTCCCTTCTCTCTCTTGCACAGCAGGCAGTGTGCAATTGCTTCTTTTGTTGTCCAAGACATGCCACCAAAAAAGAAAAAAGATCAGACACCACAACAGCAGCTTGTCAGTGTGATAATAAATCAAGGAACGCCAGCCAGTGTAACCGCAGAGCAAAACGATACAGAACAAGAAACGAAAAGCAAAAAGAGTGCCAAAAAGAAAACTGAATACACGCACCTGTAATTTTGTTGTTATGCCGTTGTTGCCTGTTGTTTCTTTGTCATGTTAATCGATCCATTTGGGACTTTTGTAGCGAATTACCAGACTGGATCTTACAAAACCTGGAAAATAAGCCAGGTCTTAGATGTGACGACTTCAGAGTTAGCCCTCAGCAAACGGATTTGGATGTCGAAAACAGAATCATTCCTCCTCCAACGGTGAACTTTTCATCTTTTATGGGGCAGTGGGGTCTCAACAAAACTTTTCGAATGGTGGTCGCAGGTACTACATATGATTTGGTGTTGAAGAAACGCACTTCGGAACAATGAAGGACTTTGTGGTGCTTCGCCCGTCTTTCCTTAAATTTCAACCACAAATGCCATGTTTGCTTTGTTTTTCCAACACATCTATTGCATTCCAACAGCAGCAAAGACCTTTATTTCTCTTGCTGTGATGGCGTTTTCTTCTTTCTTTCTTTCTTTCTTTTGACGACGCAGTTTATTCTTTAATTTCAAAAAAAAAAGATTTACAAGAACTTAAATTGGGAGAAAGACAAACAGGAGAATCTACTGCCACGTGAAACAAATATACAAACAAGCCAAAATCATATCTCGAGCGCTTGAGCGGTTCTCTCGCGTTTTTTTAAGATGGTTCTCACGCGTTTTTTTAAGACGGTTCTGGCGTGGTCAAGCTTTTTCTCCAATTCATTGAATTGGAACCCGGAATAAAAAGAAACCGCGCCAAGTAAAACTGAAATACCTTGTATCCAGACGTTGGAATTGCTAAGAAACCCAAAGAGAATTCCAGAAACGCCACTCGAAAAACCCAGCTCTGCTTTGCTCTTGTAGTCAGCGCGGAGATCTTCCAGTTCGCAATTAATATCGTGGAGCTCCAACGAAAAATCGCGATCCGAAAAGTCAATGGACTTTATACGGTCCAAAATCTCCTTTATCTTTTTGCTTCCACCCGTCGACTCGTCGAAGTATTTCAAGATGACGAAAAGATTGGAGATAAGGGTAAGGACGGCCAGCACCACACCAGCAGCGGCCCGGAACTCTTCACGGGAATGCAGTTCGTTGTTGACAAGTTTGGCATAAGTTTCGACATCATTTTCGAGCGTTGACACGTGCACCTTGACTGTTGAAGCGATGTTCTTGACCTGTTCGATCTTCTGGGCAACAGTGAGAGGTGATTTCAGCACATCACCTATATTTGTCATGTTTTTTTTGAGGCCCGCCAAGGAACGCTGAACATAAAACTGAAGAGTTGAAAGTGTCGACACCGCAGCCAAAGGGTATCGTTGTAATCGATGAAAAGCACCTCCTAGTTGCTCTTCAGTTATGTCTCGTAGGGGCTGCTGAGGAGCAGCGTGAACCTTTTCTTCAGCAGGTGCAGGTGCAGGTGCAGGTGCAGGTGCAGGTGCAGGTGCAGGTGCAGCATGGACCGTTTCTTCAGTATCATGACCCTGTTGCTGTTGCAAATGAAAAACATGGCGCTGTGTGTATTGCCAAACAAAGGGTCCAGCTTGCCGAACAAGAGGAATTCGTCCAGGGTGCAGGTGTTGCATTTTGTCAGGGGAAAAAAAAGCCTACTTCGACTGTTTTAGCACCTCGCTCGTCTAACGAACGGTTTTTTTTCCCTCAACGCAGCACAACCCTTTCATCGTTTTTTATTTTAATTTTTGCTGACAATGTAGTTACAAGAAAATGACCAAATATATATGCTAGTTTCCGTTGATCGCTGTGTTGAAGAAGAGAAGCAAAAAAAAAAAAAGAGGTGGAAGGAGATGATGATGAGAGCTGCTGATACAACGGATGATTCACATGATAGTGACGAAGAAGAGGAAATAAAAGTTCAGGCTGTGACGAGGAATAGAAAACGTGGACGAGGGCGATCTGGCGCTGTAAAGAGCGACATCAATACTCCACTAAGCGTCAAGATCGAAACTGTGATGAAGGATATCGACAAAGACTGGTGGAAGAATGTACCGGCTTCCATGTTCTATGCGTTATGCGTGACCTTCATTTTTCTGGCGCTCTTAGGATTCATGGTGCACATATACCGAGAGAGCAGAGAAATCAGAGAACGCAATCTCCATCTCAAAGAGTCATGGACAAGGGCTTGGCTCGAGATCTGCAACAAGCTGGACAGCGCCAGTCCCTCTGGAGGCTACCATCGTGATGTGGTGAATTGCGAGAGAGCAGAGAGAATGAGCAACATGAACGTGTGGGAAGTGACGTTTGAAGAGACAATTGCACATGTACTGCTGCATGACCTGAATCCACTGCGTGTGATTGGCTGCAACGTGGAATCGTCCTACTGTTATCTGGTGCTAGCCAATTTCCTGCAGACTGTGTTTTCTTCCATGTTCTCCTTCGTGTTCTGGATGGTGCTTGGGGCTGTGCTGTACATATACTTCATATCATCTGTGCCGTTAAAAAAACACCGTTTGCATCAACAGTTTAAAAAAGAGAAGAACGACGAAGCATCCAAATTTCAGAAAGATAAATCACAACAACAACAGCAGCAGCATCATTTCATTGATTTTAGTATTGGAAACCCTTCATTCAATCACAATCACAATCACAATCACAAGTCAGGTGTATGATTGTCTGTATGTTTTTTTTACATCAATCCGACCTTAACCAAAGGATGTAAATAAATCAAATTAATTTCGCACAGCTTCACAGATGGACAGTTTTCTGATGTTTGAAAGCACTTGATGTAGACGTGTATCTTATTCGCCCGTTGTGAATGAGGTTTAAGGAACGTAAGGAAGGCATGTTGGTGTTGATGGAATGTGCTGCTGCTGCTGCTGCTGTTGTTGATGACGACAGAGAGACAGCGACGGGGCTTGTTGGGAGTATTTGTCAGCACCCATTTTTTTGGTTGTATGCAAGTGAGCTTGACTTGGCTTGAATCATCTCCATACATTTTAAGTTGATGCTTGAGTGCTAATTGCAGCTGCTTTAACAGGTCAACATGTCTGCTTGCCAGTCCTGGAAAGACGCTCAACAGCACTGTTTCTTCGTCTGCTGACAGAGGCACTGAAGATGAAGAAGAAGAAAGAGGTTCTTCGCGGCGTAATTGCTGTATTTTGATATTGGTTTCTGAAGTGGCAAAGCTCTGTCTCGCCTTCAGCTGTGTTGTTGGGTCTTGCTTTGTGTGAATCAGAACATCATCTTGATCGAAGAGTAAAGAGAAGTCTGTGTAGAATCGTGATCGCAGATCAACACGATCACGATCAGGGATCAGACATGTCTTGGACACTCGGCTCACTTCATCATGAAATTGCTTGTCATCCTCTTCAACGATGAATGAGAAAGGCACAGTGGTTAGCGGATCAGGCTTAGCTGTTATTGACGGCTGCTTGTATGAGAGATAGCAACGCAGACTGTGCTTGGCAGCGTAAGGAGCCAGGTCGACAGGCACGTATTGTTGTTGTTGTTGGTGTGGTGGTGGTGGTTGTTGTTGTTGCGGTGGAGGCGGTGGTTGTTGTTGTTGTTGTTGTTGTTGTTGGCGTGGTGGTGGTGGTGGCTGCTGGTGTTGACAGTGTTTCACAAAACACTCAGAGTTAGGTGTGTTTTTGATCATACCCACCACGGCTGTCATCAGCAGTTTCATCTGGTGGTGTTTCAGCGTGATTGGAAACAAGATGTGATAAGATGCCTTCCATAATTTAGACTTGCTGCTGTCCACGCGAGAGCTCTTGAGAATCAGTATACTAGAAGCGAATTTATCACGTGCACCCTTGTCTGTAATTTTCAGCAGTGTCTGTATGTGCGCAGCCATGACACTCGACAATTGCTTGCAGAACGCATCTTCTTTGCGATCATCGTGCTCGTTGAGTGGAAGAAGAAACTCAACGTCAGCAAACACGCGAAAAGGCTCCCAGTCGTCAGGGATTTCAAAGTAGCTCCTCTGATGTGGTGGTTGAGATAACATCCACTTGGCATACGAAGTATGGGTCGGGAAGCACGTGAACACGAACTTTCTGCCAACACAGTTCAGTTCAACTGGCGGCGAGACTTGCATGATCAGTTGCCAGTCCATGAATCTCTTCAGGTCCATCGCATCATTCAAATGGTAGAAGAAAAACCATCTCAAACCGCGTGTAAATCCCAATCCTGGTCGACAACTCAGCCAATGCTTTACGCCCAGAATGCAGCTGTTCAAGCAGTCTTGTGAAATCCTGAACACCGTGTCACTTAGCGGCAACAACGCAGTTGACTCGTCGATGGGCCACGACGCAGAACTCCTGTGTGCCAATCCAAGCACTGTTTCTTTCTTTCCATCAAAAAAGAGAATGTAAGGAGCGTTGGTGCTGGGTGTGGATGTGGGATTGCTAGCATCAAACAGACTTATTCTCCCAGCGCTCTCCAGGTCTTCTACTGTCACCGTTTCTTCTGCTCCTTTCTCTCGCGTCACAACTTTGACTCCCAATTTCGATACATTGAACTTGGTCTCGGTAAGCTTTTGTTTTTTTAAAGTTGTCATTTGAACAAACTGATTTTTTATTTTTAATTTTTTTTTCTCTTATGTTTGTGTGTGTGTGTGTGTGTGTGTGGTTTACATTTCAAAAAAAAAATAATAATATATGGCAGAGTGTTAATCGTTTTCTTCGATCTGTGTTGGAGGCGGCAGCGATTCTGGTTCACCGGTACCCGGGGAATTCGGAGGCGACGTGTGTTCATTTTTACTAACAACAGCAGCAGCCGCAGCATCCCTCTCATCCTCTTTTGGCAGTGGCATTGCAAATGCGTGTGTGTATCTTTTACTTTTCGACAACGAACCCTCTCTGTTGCACCCTGTCGAGGCCACGCGTGTGAGATTGAACATAAGACGAACTTCGGGTGGGGTCTTGGTTGGCTGAATCGTGAGAGAAATCGAAAGTTCTGGCATGACAAACGAATCATTTGGCAGTGTGCGATCTGCAGGGGGGACGAGAACCAATTCGTCTTCTGTGCCGTCATCTGATCTCTTGCAAACGAACAGCTCTGGGAGATTGTAGATCAGTCCCTCAATCGCAGCCTCTCTCTCGGCAAAGCAAGTGAATTTGTCACCTGGCTTCTTGACTTTGTTTGTCTCTTTCTCTCCAGCAGGGCGACAGATGCGACTCACTGCGGTGAACACTCGAGAATTTGGACTGTGCTCGTCTGATTTAATTGCCGGGATGATCATGTTTCTGATCTGAGCCTTTATGTCCATTGGAACGTCTTTGATGCCACGACTCTTCATCAACAGCTTTTTCAGGTACTCAAACAGCGGGTATTTTTCGTTAGACATGACATCTTTGATGTGTTCAACAAGGCTGTCAATGAAATCAAAGAATGCTTTGCCCTTCTTCACATCCCAGCACCTGTTCTCGCAAATGACCATGAACACCTTGGCGTCCTTGAGACACTGCGAGGGGAATTTATCTGCATTTGGATGGCCCAGGCTACCAAATGGAGAGAACACGGGTTTGGCAACGTTTGTCAAAGGCGACATGAATGCCAGTGCCTCGAAATGTCTCTTCATCCTCGACAAATCTGCTCCAGATTCAATGTCTTTGAGGGCTTGATCTGTGGCAACTCCGAGTCTGAACACGTGAATTTTCGATTTCGTGTTTTTCGGCTGTGTTAGCATTGCGTGGATAGCGTACGGGTCGAGAACAAGCGTTTTGATCAGGTGTGTGTTGTCTGCTATTGTTTTGAAGTACGATGGATCGTATGCTTCGTTCTTTAATTCAAATGTCTTGTTTCGTTCAGGCTCAGCGAACACTTCTGCCAGGTTAATAACGTGCTTTTCTTCCTCCTGTTCCTCCTCCTGTTCTTGTTCTTCCTCTCTCTTTCTTTCTTCCACCACTTGTTTCCCAAGTTTCTGTTCGTTCTTTTGTTTTTTCTGGCCATGGCAATATTCTGATTTGTTTTCTTTTTCTTGTTCTTGTTCCTGTTGTTTTCTCTTGCCATTGCTGCTGCTGCTGCTGATGTTACTGGCTTTTTTGCTTGTGTTATGCATTGGTGTGCGTGTGTGTGTGTGTGCGTGTGTGTGTGTGTGTGTGTGTGTGTGTGTGTGTGTGGAAAGATGAGATGAATGATCAAAAACTTACGCGTGTCACTGTTAAATACAAGAACAATGCATTCGACTTTAATTTTTGAACCATATGACACATTATTTGCGAGTAAGAATGACAACCGCTGCTTCGAAAAAAAAATTGTATCAGTTCGTCCCGACTCTCTTGTCCAGTCTTCTCAAAGACGAAATGGAAGAAACATCAACCGAGGTCGAAGTACGTGCAAGGAAACTGTTCAAAGCAAAAAGACTACGGTTCGGATTTGCGCCCCCAACAGTGCAGCAGCGGCAGCATATCTGCAATCCGTCGTGTGTCTTTGTTTCGTTCGAGGACTTACACGTCTGCAAGGCCAGTGGCAATTATCATTTTTGTTGCGCGAGGTTCTGTGGCAGTCTACAGGAAACAGGCGAGTGTCAGGTGTGTACAGTTACTGGAATAACGCGAAAACTCGACATTGAGAATACGTTTAATCGTTGGGAAATGGAAAATGCGAAGAAGCTCCGGGACTGCAAGCGGAAGCAACCTATCGCTGGAGAGGAAGCAGCAGCAGGGACCGCTTGCACTGCCACCACAACCACCACCACCACCTCTGCTTCGACGCCAATGCACAGAGCAGTTAGGACCAAGCAGCAAAAGATCATCGTCGTCAGAAAAAACGGGGAAACAACAGAGATCATGAACTCGTGTGAAGAAATATTTCACTGGGCCATCAGGCTTGTGACGAAAAACAAAGTTGTAAAAAATGAGTTCTCGTATGACATTGACGGGAATGAGCCGCTTGAGACAGAGCAAACAGACAGACACTCCAACGTACAAGTCGAGGAGCTTTGGCAGCAAGTCAGCACGCTTTGGGATGAAGCCCAAAAAAGAATCAAAGCCAAGCAAAATCACTCGCTAACTTCGAGCAGTCAGAATGGGAACAGCAAAAAGAAGAGAAAAGTTTTTTTTCCTCAGTCGTACAGTTTTTTTTATCACTGTCTCATTGTCTTCAAACATGCAATAACTGGGTACCCTTCAGTGGTGAAGAAGAACGAGTGGGCAACCAAGTATATTAAGCCGGTGCAAAAAAACGGTTTTTTTCCTGTGAAAGTTTATACTGCGGCAGAAAAAACATTCAGGTTCATTTTTCCCGGTTACCGGCTAAATCGGTAACGTATAAACCCCCTCTCACTTCACTTACTTCACACCCGCGCGCGTCTGCCCTCGTTCAAAAACAAAAAACCAAAGAAAAATATGTCAGTTTACCCAACTCTTCTTCGCCTTGTTTTTTTTTGGTTTTGCTTGTTGTGTCTTTTTTTTTGTTGGTTTGTTTTGTTCTTCTTTTTTTTTCCTCTCTTCCTCCTTTCTTTGTTGTTGTTGTTGGGGTTCGCATTGAGAGGGAGAGGGAGAGAGAGAATGAGCATATCAGAACAAGAGAAGCGCTGGATTAAGCCCATGATCAGCTATGGGAAAGTAGTGAACAACAAGGATGATTTCAAGGAGAAATTCTCCTTGTGCTGGCTGAATAACCGTATCCTTGCGCTTTATATTGCCAGACATCACTTCACCAACACGCCAATGACGCTGTCGTCGATAAAAACACCATTCATGCGCGTTCTGGTCTCTTTTTTTTGCAAGATTGTCTTTGAGTCGTCCAAACAATGCGAACAATTCCCGCCTGGGGTTATCACCACTGACAATTGCGTGCGTGCCTATGTTCTGAAAATACCAGCTGGGAAGGACAGCCTGCATGTGACCGATACGAATGGCGTCCTTTTGCTGGCTCTCTGGCCTATCACTGAAGAAGACATAAAGATGAAGCTTGAGCGAATACGTAAGCGAGAAAGTGAACAGGCTGCCGCTCTTGAAGCTTTGATGCGACAACAACAACAAGAAGAAGCAGAAGAAGAAGAAGCAGAAGCAGAAGCAGAAGCAGAAGCAAAAGGAAGAAGGAGGAAAAGGAAGAGAGCGCCCATTGTAAAGGAAAAGAAACCGGAACCGCTTCAGTTGATGAGCTTTTCTCAAGTGTCACACTCGCTGTTCATGCTTGGCCGCGATCCAAACGTCGAAATACTGGCTCAAACTGGTGGGTTGAGGCCCAGTGCTCTTCCCAGGAACCTAGAGACGACTTCGCTGCTCCTCTTGTCAGAAAAACAGAGGAGTGCTCTGACAGATGGGAAATACTTTTGCTTGAACGAGTACTTCCACCCGCTGAACTTCTCGCGCTACGTGAACTTTGCCTGTTTGTATATCCAGCCACTCGAAAACCATTTCCGAAACAACGAAGCGGGGCAGAAAGGGTTGATCGACTCGATAACGCCAACGGCTAAAGATCTCATGCTGCTGGAGAGTTTCCAAGTGCAGCGGTTCAACCCAGAGCACGTCTTCTCTCTGCCCGTCGCACTGCAGCTCCTTGTCACCCAGTGCTCGGACACAGAGGTGGTGGACCAGATCGCAAAGTGTACGTTCGACATTGCTTCGTTTAACAGCTTCCTCGAAGGAGACGACTCGAACATGAAGAGGGATGTCGATTTCAATTCCATCAACTTCAGTGCTGCCAATGAGATAAACCCAGCATGTCTTGGATTCGGTGTTGGCTGGTATTTGTTCCCCTGGGTTTCCGCTGATCTCCGCGTCGACGACCCTGAAGTGACAAAGCTGATCAAGCCCATTCATTCAACAGTCAACCAGTCGCTGTCTGCCAGCTTTGCCAGGGATGCACTCGCCAACATTAGTCCTTTTGGAAACAGGTCTTTCCCTATAGGGTTTTACAACACAATGGACTCCATGGGTGTTTACTTTCGCAACATCCTATCCCGTGCGTTGGTTCTTCGGAAGTCAGCGGCAGCAGTAGCAGCAGCGGAGAATCTTATGATTTCTGGGTTCAGGCATGTCGCAGCTAATATAGCACAGGGCATTGCTGACCCAGAGCACGGCAGCTCCACATCACTGGCTCTCGGTGAATTCTACAGAGACTTCATTCACCAGCACGAGATCCCTGCCATGATATTCGCCAAGGCTGATCTCAACCTGGATCGTGTCCCTGATGGCCTGCTGTATTTCCAGACGCTGGCTGCTGTATTTCGACGTAAGGCTCTTCTTCATTTTCAGTTCCCCAATGCATTGCTTTTCATTTCTAACCTACACACTCACTACGTGCGGAGCGGATTGGACTTCACGTACTATGTGATGAATGCCACTCACTGCTCCTCTCTACCTGGATTTGGCAAGAGCTTCTTGATGAATCTCGTCCTGACGTTGATGATCGGCTACAAGCCCATCCACAGTAGCACCAACAGCGACAGCCGTGATGACACGGGTACAAACTCCACGGTGCTCGTCATGAACAACGCTCCAGGAACTTGGGCCTCGTTGCTAACAGATACGTCCGAAAACAACACAGCAAACGATATTTTAATCTATCGAGAAGAAGTGCCCAAGTCTTTTTACAGCCTCAGTGTCCCTGGCGGCGGCGACGCTGATTCACGACGATATATCCAATATCTGCTCGCCTTGATGTCTGATTCTATCTCAATCGCTGCCCCTAAGATGAAGAAATTGAAAGATGGCACGTACGACTCTATTACTGGCCGCATTCCTCTCAACGTCAACTGGATCAGCACGTCAAACTTTGACGTGAATGGGAAATCTATCAAGCCCGGTTTGCCTCCGGCCAGCGCTGGGGGTATTGCTGGTGGCCGCAATAATAACAACAACAACAATAACAACAACAGCAGCAGCAGCATCGACGAGAATCCTTTTGAGCGACGCATTATCGACCCCGGCGTGACAAAGGACCTGGACGATTTAGAGCGCCAGGCTCAAAGCGCGACCGAGTCCCATCCACGCGTCGAGGAGACACTGAACGGCCGTATCCTGGAAAGAAGCCACTTGCTCCAGTTCTGGGTGTTCATATTCTCCAAGCTGATGAAGGGCAAAGTCATCCGTGCACCGAGAACGTTTCTCGTTGGCAAGATCTTGGACCAGTTTGGGTTTCTGATGAACAAAATGCACGGCATAAAAATCAGATTCATGACAGACAGAAAGAAACAAATCACACTGACCGCAATCACCATGACCATTCAATCCGCAATGCTGTTCCTGTACACGAGCAAGCTCTCTCCACTGTTCGACAGGAAATATCTCGATGCCATGAACATCAATTACAGGCAAGACGACACTGATCCAGACATCTGCTACCCTGTTAACCCTGTCGATTGCTACATGCCGCTGTTATTGTGTGATGACCTGGAGGTTCCTGCATGGGCGGTGTTGACGTCACTTGAGTTCTATCTACACGCTTTGAAACCCAGTGGTGATGCTAAATGGGCGATCTTCTCTTCTCTCAAGTATCTCGTTGAACGACAGCCAGTAGAAACTAAACTGCAAGAGGAAACCGCTACGGTTGAAGAGAAATTCGTGAGAAAGTTTTGCGACTTCGTTGCGCAGAATCAACAAGCCTGTTCTCCTCTGACATCCGAGCGGGCCGAACAACTTGCGACCACAGCCATTGCGGCCGCCAAGAAAGAGCATCCGTTTCTGACCAAGGTGGCCTCGTTGGAGGACGGATGCTATGTTCGAATCACTGTTCAGATCGAGTCGGAAAAGGTTGGATACTTCAACGACGACATGCAGGCGGCAAAGAGACAGCGACGAGAACAGGAACTGGAGCAGGCAGGAAGAGGCAGAGGTGGCAGAGGTGGCAGAGGTGGCAGAGGTGGCAGAGGCAGAGCCAATAGTCACCGTCCAAACCCACCTGACTTGGACTATGATGATGATCTTGATGACTCTCGCCAGCGACTGCTCGGATTCTTGCCTGGCAACAATAACATTGATAAAGCAGCCTCCCTTATCACAAATGCATCTGATACCAGGATGCAGACGGCAATGCACGGCTTATTCGCGCAGCTCTCAAAGGTGGAATCTTCCCTCTCCAATCGCGATGAATTCATTGCAGACCTGTCCGACCTTCTTGCAAGGACAGAGAAGCCACTGGCTGCAAACTCGTTCTATTCCAAACAGCTTTACAGACTGCTTGAGGATGAGAAAGGGTTGCAGTTGAATTGGTTTGACGCTTTTCTTCGCCAAGTGAGATACGTGCATCACAACAACAACAATCAACAACAACAACAACAACAACAACAGCAGCAGCAGCAACAACAACAACAACAACGACAACCGCCAGTGATGGGACTACATGTTCCAAAGGATTCTCCAACGGGACATGTATTTATCTCAATACGGGTGCTTGTGAACTTCAAACAGCTGGCCCAAAACGTGATCAACATCCTTGCTCAATCTCCGCTCATTCCGAAAGACACAGCATTTATACGGATTAACACATACAACAACCCCGAACTGCCAGCCATAGAGGTGCGCAGGAGAGCTCCAGATGGATCAAGAGAAGCCATCGAAGCAGCCGAGTATTTCAATGAACAAAAGCAAATCCCCGTGAACACGTATCTGGACCCCAAATCAAGAGAACTCGTCAGACTCATTGCTGGAGCATGCGGGCTCCGGGAAGAAGAGGTGCTCACGGCGCAGTACACCAACAGACACCTCACGAACGAGCAATTGAACGAGCTCAGAGAAAAAGGAAACAAACTGAACTATCCAAACGTATTAGATGTTTCATGTTTCCCCACACTGGGTCCTTTCGTTGCCAATGTTCGGCAAGCTGTGGCGACTGGTGTGTTCCCATCCCAAGCACCACCACGTCAAACGGCAGAGCTACAGCTGACGCCGCTATCATCTTCACCTCGAATGTCACCGGTGAATCTGCCACAACCACCACCGCCATCACCTCCACGGCTGCCAGAAACGCCACCATTGTCACCTCCACGGCTGCAAGAAGCGCAACCGGCTCGGACTCTTGAACCTGACGAGGAATACAAAGACCAACAAGATGATTGTAAGAGAGAGCAAGCTGACGCATCGTCCAACACGGAAGAAGAGGCAGAGGCAGCAGCCGACGATCTCGAAAAAGAAGATGAAGAGGAAGAAGAAGAAGAAGAGCCAGATGCCGACGATCTCGAAAAAGAAGATGATGATGAAGAAGAAGAAGAAGAAGAGCCAGACGCAGACGATGTTAATTTTATTGTCAATGAAACAGAAGAAGACGATGAAAGCGACGGTCAGTACCGTGAAATCATCCAAGACACACCCAATGAGTCTCTCCTTGACATGTTGCCGCAAACTCGACAGGCAATCGCGGATGAAGAAGAACAACGGCAAGTGAGAAAGAGGCTAAGGAAAGTGGCAGAAGTGGCCAGTAGCGTCGATGAAAGCGACAATCAGCCATTGCAGGTTCCACCGGAATTCGATTGAACTGTGTGTGTGTGTGTGTGTGTGTGTGTCCTATTGCCTCCCTTTGATTTAAATTAAAGTAAATGAACATTCGCCATTTCTTTTCAAAGTTGTTGTTTTTTTTTAATTTAAATCACTTGAATGAAAGC
>Ga0265338_10007172_pt1 | contig 13955 bp, 15 predicted proteins | sample 42126metaG_FD_193579 | JGI IMG/M metagenome (GOLD analysis project Ga0265338, IMG submission 193579) | Rhizosphere microbial communities from Carex aquatilis grown in University of Washington, Seatle, WA, United States - 4-21-26 metaG | ecosystem: Host-associated > Plants > Roots > Rhizosphere... | reverse complement strand
ACCATGACTTGTAGCTCTTGGAAGTAGCGGGCAATCCTTACGAACGTGCCGAGTTCCTCAAGGGTAAGGTGACCCCGGTCTTCTTCGCTTCCGCCCTCACCAACTTCGGGGTGGAACCCTTCTTCGACGCCTTCGTGGAAATGGCCCCGCCACCCAGCGCCCGGCCCGCGGACACGCCCCAGGGCGAGATCACGATCGACCCCGTCGAAACCCCCTTCTCCGCCTACGTCTTCAAACTCCAGGCCAACATGAATCCCAAACACCGGGACTCGACGGCTTTCTTGCGCGTCTGTTCGGGCCGGTTCGAGAAAGACCTCGTGGTCAAGCACCATCGTTTGGACAAGGACCTGCGCCTGTCCCGACCCCACACCATGCTGGCGGCCGACCGCAATACCTTGGATGTGGCCTATCCGGGCGACATCGTAGGGGTCATCAACCCCGGCGTCTTCGCCATCGGCGACAGTATTTCCCTGACCGGGGGTTTCAACTTCAAGCCCTTGCCCTCGTTCCAACCCGAGATCTTCGCCCGTGTGCGGCCCAAGGACGTGACCAAGCGCAAGCCCTTCGATAAGGGCATCGAACAGATGACCGCTGAGGGCACCGTTCAGATGCTCAAAAGCTGGGATGAACTGGATTTCTTCGTGGCGGCGGTGGGCAGGCTGCAGTTCGACGTGTTGCAATACCGGTTGAAGGCCGAGTACGGCGTGGACACGGTCCTGGAGCTCTTGCCCTATAATTGCAGCGCCTGGCTCCAAGGCGATCCCGAGACGTTCGATCCGCCGGTGGCGGTGATGAAGACCAAGGATCGTCTGGACCGTCCTGTCATCCTTTTCAAGACTTCCTGGGACAAGGATTACACGGCAAAAAAATGCCCCAACCATACCCTGGCGGACATGGCCTAAGCCCTTTGGTTTCGTGTTAAGATTTCACCCATGACAAAGAAGTCCGGTGGCGCTTCCCTTCCCTCGTCCCAGATCCCCTTTCGCCCCTGGATCTATTTCGGTCTCTTCCTCGCCGCCAATGCCTTGCTCTCCTACGTTCCTTTATCCCTTTCGTCGAAATCATTCATTGGGGTGCTAGGGATTTTCCTTCCCTTCTTATTGTCTCTTTGGTCGGTCTTGGAAAAGCGGTTCCGGACCGGACCCGATTTTTCCCCTTTTGAAAGCCGCGAGGATAAGGACCCACCCAAGGCCTTGTGGTTCTTATTGGGGGCCTTGCTTTTGTTCACGCGGTTCTTCCGCCTGACCTCCGTTCCCTTTTGGCCCATCATCGACGAAGGAAGCTTCGGGACCCTGGCCACGGGGATCATGGACCGCTTTGACGGGACCTTGTTATGGACCGAAGGAAGGATCGAGCCCTTTTTCATTTGGTCCTTAGGCTATTTCTTCCGGCTGGTGAAGCCTTCGCTTTTCGCCTTGAGGCTTTACCCCACCCTTTTCACGGTGGGGACCGCCTTTTTGGCTTATGGGGCGGCCCGTCGTTATTTCAGCCGTTCCTTCTCCTTCCTTTTTGTCTGGCTCCTGGCCTTTTCCTTTTGGGAATTTTCCCTCATGCGATTTTGTACCCCTGAGGACCTGATCCCCTTCTTCGAGTTCCTCGCTCTAGGGCTGTTGGGAGGCTATTTGAAGTCGAAGGATCCCACTGTCCGCTGGGTTTGGATCGGAGGATTGGCCCTGGTCAATGTGGGCGGTTGTTATTCCTACGTCAATTGGATGGTGGTTTGGTTCTTCATCAGCCTGGTCCTGATCTTCGATGTTTTTGGGTCGAAGGGAAAAGGAAAGGGTCCTTTCGTCCTTTTCCAATCCATCAGTTTGGCCTTATTGCTTCCGCTCATCCTGGCCCGGTTCTCGCCGGGGGGCTTTTCCTATATCCAAAGCTGTTGGGCCGGTTCCTCCCTGATCCACTCCCTTTTCCTTTACGGTAAGGGGCTTTTTTGGGATAGCGCTCCAAGCTATCCCTTTTCCCCGAACTGGGGGGGAATGCTCGACCCCATCACAAGCTCCTTGGTATTGCTCGGCGTCCTATATTCATTGGAAAGGTTCGAAAAAATAGGGCTGGTCCTTTGGGGAGCGGGTTGGGCCGTCTCCTTGTTGCCCGGCCTGCTCACCAACTATATGGAACTCCACCGCGTGACCCCCTCGCTCCCCTTTTGGATCCTGTCGGCGACCTTGGGAGCTCAAAGCCTATTGCGGCTCGTTCCTCAAAAGGTCCGGTGGGGAACAATGCTGATATTGGGCCTCTCGATTTTAGCCGTCAATTTTTACGATTTCATCGGGCCTTACAGCGATAGCACCCGGTCCTCCGCCCTTCGCCAATGGCGCAGCGTCCAATATGCGGATGCTTATGGGGCCCTCATTGAACTGAACCGTCAAACCGGTCCGCTCTATGTTTTCTCGGAATTCAACACCGATTACGCCAACAAGACCCTGAACATCGCTTGTTATCCCTTCGACGTCCTCCAAGATCCTCGGCTTTCCAAGTCAGCCGTTCAATGGGCGGCCCTCATCCTGAATCAAAATTACGCTCCCTTCCTCATTCGGGAATACCCGGGATTGAAATATCGGGCTTTAAAAAGGGATAAAGCCAAACCGGAGGACCCGCCTCCATTCGGTTTGTTCCTCATTCCCGTTTCCCAGATCCCAAAGGAGAGACTGGCTCAATGGATAAAAGCCGACGCTCTTTGCCGTCAAGTGGATCGAAGGGTCCATAACCGCAACATCAATGAGTCTTGGGGTATCTATTCGGAAATGTTTTCGCCCGCGACCGCATCGGCCCCGGAAGACCGTTTCCTGAACGCAGTTCTCTTGGAAAAATTCGCCTTTTTCAAATTCTTGGCGAACGACTTCCCGGCCGCGGCCAAAGCCTACCGAACGGCCATCGAAAAGGGTTTTGCCGCGGCTCACTTGTATTATGACCTGGGGGTTTCCTTGAAATTTTCCGGGGACAAGGCGGGGAGCGAAAAGGCCTTACGCGCGGCCAATGGGGCGATCAGATGATTTTTCTGCGGGGGACTTCCGACTTCAAAAAAATGGGATGATCTCTTTAATGTTCGACGACGACGGCCCTTCCTCGTCGGGCGCGGTTCCGCTCTTTTTCACACCAACAGGACATGCAAAGATGTCCGCCGTTCTCTTCGATGATCGTCACATCCCTCAACCCCGCGATCTGGCACATATCGCATTGGTAAAGGGGCTCGCCGGTCGGGTCCTTCTCAGCTAATCGCATATTTTTTCCGTTTCTCTTCCTTGGCCTGTTGATTCATCTCATTGAGGCAATTCCAACAAAAAAAACTTCCTTCCTCTTCCACGATGGCGGTGATGAGCTCGCCCACGAACCGGCATCGGTCGCATTGAAAGAGGACGTTCTCGGAAAAAGGGTCCAACTTCAACATGGGTCCTCCTGAACGGTATTTCCTCGAAATGGGGCATGGGTATGGAGTCGTTGGGATAGATTCTCGGGGGACAGGGTTAAAGATTTGTTAAAAGCCGGGGGTGCTTGGGTTAAATGGGGGCAATCGGCCCTAACAGAAGCGGGATGAGCCAATTCGACAGGTGATTATTTCAGCAGGACCTGTTGGCTGAAGATGCGGGGTGAGGAAAAAATGGGATAGGGCTTGGCATTGGTCAACTTCGTACCCGGCGCGAAAAAGTAACCCCATTCGTTCTTCCCGACCCGGTGGGAATAATGGAAACGGTATTTAGAGATGTTCTCGTTCTGGTCCAGATAAAGGATACGGCCCGTGTAATAGTAGGGTTTGGTTTGGACCGCGTGATAAGTACGGACGGTTTGAAGGGGATAATGAAAGGTGAAATCGGTGGAGACAGTCTGGCTATAGATGACCTTGGGCTCGGCCCAGGAAGCGGTAACGGTGAAAAGCGAAAGGACCATCAAGACGACCGAAAAAAGTTTCATCGTTCCCTCCTCATAAGATCAGGGGCTTATTTTAACCCCACCTAAGCCCAACGCTGGAGAAACCTAACGGCAAAAAGGTGAATCGCTTAACAGATGAAATGGACTTTATTAGCCTAGAAATACCACCATAAAACCGCTTTTGTTAATGGACCCCAAATATCTCATTGAGGGTCGGATGCGGATGGGCGCTTCGCTCTCATAGGGGCAGTTCCCCCTATGTACCCCATCCCAAACCGGTGGGGGTTACACCCCACTCCCCCTTCCTCCACATCCTTAATGCATTCCAAAAATTTCATTCAATGTGGGGTGTGGATGAACGACCTTCTCCAACGCATCCACGGTGATCTTTTGGGTCACCAAAACACAGGCCTCGCCGATGAGGTCCGTCGCCCCTGGGCCGGTCAGATGCACCCCTAAGATCCTTCCCGAATCGCCGTCATAGATCATTTTGCTCCAGCCCTGGATCTCGCCCAGGATGCGGGCTTTGCTGTTGGCCGCGAAATTGCTTTTCTTCACTTTGGCGTTCTTGAACTGGGCTTTCGCCTCGGCTTCCGTCAAACCCACGGCCGCCACTTCGGGCGAGGTGAAGATCACATGGGGAACCTTAGCGTCGTCCATGGGTTCCAGCTTCGCTCCCGCCTTGAGGGAATTGGCCACGACCCGCGCGTGTTCATAGGCCGTATGGGCGTAAGGATATTTTCCGGTCAGGTCCCCAATAGCGAAAACGCCCGGGACCGAGGCCCTCAGGAAAGGGTCGGTCTCGATCTTTCCGCCTGGCGCCCGCAGTTTGAGATTGCCGATACCCGCCTGATCGGAGTTGGGCATGCGCCCGACCGCCACCAGGATGAGCTCCTCGTCCTTGGGTTTGACTTCCAAGACCCCTAGTTCTGTTTCCACACCGAGCTTTCGCACCGAGTTCAGGAGCATCTGTCCGAGGTCTTCATCCATGTTGGGGAGGATAGTGGGAACCACATCGCCCAATCGAACTTTGACCCCCAATTGGGCATAGAGGCAGGCGAATTCCAGACCGATGACCCCGGCCCCCACGATCAAGAGGGACTTGGGCAGGCGGGGTTGGGTCAAAAGCTCGTCGCTGGTGACGATGTTCCCGCCCACGGGAAAGAACGGCAAATGACGGGGCCGGGAACCCACCGCCAAGATGATGTTCTGTCCTTGATATTCCTCACCGTTACATTTCACCAGGCCCGGACCCTCGATGTGGGCTTCCCCTTGGATGACTTCCACTTTGGCGGAGGAGAGTTGGGACTGGATGCCACGCTCCAGGATGGCGAGGGTCTTTTGGGTGCGGTCCACGATGGTTTGGAAATTGAAACGGACCTGGTCGGCCTCGATACCCCAAGCCTTCCCTTCTTTAACGAGGGAGTGATACCGGACCGCCGCCGATTGCAGGAGCTTGGTGGGGATACAACCCACATGCAGACAGGAACCCCCGAGTTTCTTCTTCTCAAAGAGGGCCACGCTTTTACCTTGCTCCGCCAGCAAACGGGCCGAGGTATAGCCGCCTGGGCCGCCGCCGATGACCAGTATGTCGAATTTTTTCATGAAAGGCCTCTCATGCCCGCGCTGAAGCGAAATGCTTTTCGAAGGCGATTCCCGTCTCTTGGAAGGCTTCCATTATCGCACGCTCCACATCCGATCGTCCCAAAGGAGGTAAAGAGGGGTCATCGTTCAGGCCCGTCATCGGGCTTTCTCGGTTGCCGGGAAAAAGGTCTTTCCAACCCTCGGCGACCGAAAGAAGGATGACACCTTGTTGAAGAAAGAGTTCACCCTCGCGCGCTTGGGCCCCACCCGCGACCTTCTTGCCGCGAAGGGTCAGCTCCCCATAGGAAGGGGCGGAAAAACAATGGTCCGCTTCCAACCCCGCGTGTTTCTCGTCCGAAAGTCCGACCGGACGGTCCAAACCCCGCAAGGCGTAAGCTAATAACCCGCTGATCTTGCGATAGCTCTCCAAAAGACCGCCGCCCACCAAGGGATCCTTCACCGAGGCGACGATGGAATAACAGAGATCGCCGTCACCGTGCAGGACCGCGCGGCCGCCCGTGGGACGGATCTCGTGAGGATAGGAAAGTTTCGGGATTTCCATCCGGCGGGCTTCCAAGCGGCCCAAAGTAAGCGTGGGCCTCTCAAAAAAGAAGAACCTTAGGATGGGCGGTTGGTCGGGTTGGAACCCTTGGAACAATTCTTGGTCATAGGCCATTTGGCCTGGAGTGGGAACAGCGGAGGATGGGATCAGCCGCCAGGCGTTCACCAGATGGGATATTCCTTGCCGTCATAGAGTACGAAGGAGAGCTTGGCCGCGACCCCTTCCAGTTTGTGTTGAAGGGCCATCACCGCCCAGGTGGAGGCGCAGCCCTTGATGACCACGTGCTTGCCCCGGTATTGCTCCGGGTTGAAGAGGGGAAGTTTCTCCATGGTCGAACGTTCCGTCACCTTGCCCGACATGTCCGCCAGGATATCCGTATTCAAAACAACCTTATCCATCGTCTCCATTCAGCCCCCTGTAAAATGAAAAAGGCGGGGGATGTTCTCCCCCGCCTGGTGTGAAGTTCGAATTAAAAGCTGACCGAACTCCCGCAGCCGCAAGTCCCGGTGGCGTTGGGATTCTCGATGACGAATCCCGCGCCCTTGAGGTCTTCCACATAATCGATCTGCGCGCCGTTCAGGTATTTGGCGCTTTGAGGGTCGATCAAAACGTCCACGTCCCCGTTCTTATTGATCTCATCTCCCTCGCGCTTCTCGTCGAAAGTGAAACCGTAGGAGAACCCGTGGCATCCGCCGCCTTGGACATAAACGCGGAAGGCTTTCCCTTGATAGGAAGCGTTCTTGGTCGCGAAGTCCTTGACCTTGTTCTTGGCTGAATCCGTTAATTGAACCATTTGAAACCTCTTTGAAGTTTTCGTTTAGGCGGACCTGTTGTCGGCCTAACCATATTATATCGGGTTTCTTGGGCAAGCCGTCAAGGGAGGACGGGGATCCCCGGTTGCCCATCCACCTTTTTGCCGTGAATAAAGAGCAATCCCACCTGGCGAGGACCCTTTTGGTTGTGCTGACCTTCCGGCAGGTTCCCGGAAAAGGACCCGGGATTGAAAAAAAAGACGCCGCCCAGTGCCCGGGCGATGGGCTCGAAGTTGCGGCCATAGACGATGATCTGTACCGGGACCGGGTCTTCCTCGAATTGGTGGAGGAGCCACTTCTTCAGACCATGGGGTTTGCCGTATCCGTGGATAAGCCCCATGCACATGGGCCCGACCTTCCAGGATTGCTTCACGAAAAGTTCGGACCGCACGATGGAATTCTCCGCGTTGCCGCAGACCGCTTTCGCGGGAGCGATCTTCTGGAGCTGCTCCAAGACCCGCAGGTCCCCCACCGGCCCGGCGTGCAGGATGCAGTCCACACCCTTGAAAACCTTCCGGAGCGCCGCGAGTTCGGCTGCCGTGAGCATCGCTTGGGTATCGGCCAAGACCCCGAAAATCATCCGAAACTCCTTATTTTGACTTACCGCCCGGTTCACCTTACACTAACCCCTCGAATCCAAACAAGCTCACGCGCCGAGCGACGGGACCAAATGAAGATCGCCATTTGCCAGATCAATACCACCATCGGGGACTTTGACGGGAACATCCGGAAGGTGTCCGACTGCCTGAAAAAAGCCAAGGCCTCCGGCTGCGAGATCGCCCTTTTCCCCGAATTGACGCTGACCGGTTATCCCCCCCGGGACCTTTTGGACCGCTTTTCCTTTTTCGAGGCCGCGGGCAAAGCCCTGGACCAAGTGGCCCAAGAAGCCCAAGGCATCCTGGCGGTGGTGGGAACTATCCTGGAGAACAAGGGTAGCGGCAACCCCCTTTTCAACGCGGCCGTTGCGGTCAAGGACGGCAAGGTCCTTTATACCTATAAGAAAGCCCTTCTCCCCAATTACGACGTCTTCGATGAGGCCCGTTATTTCGCTCCCGCCACCAAACCGGAGGCCCCGCTGAAATTCGGCGGGCTTAAGATCGGCGTCACCATCTGTGAGGACATTTGGAACGTGGAAGGCGTCTTCACCCATAAACTTTATTCCTACGACCCGGTCACGGAGTTGGCCAAGGCCAAGCCCGATCTGATCCTGAACCTTTCCGCCTCCCCTTTCCACACCGCCAAGTTATCCGTGCGCCAGGCCCTTCTCAAACAGTTGGCTCTCAAGGTCAAGGCCCCCGCCCTTTATTGCAACTTGGTGGGCGGCAATGACGAACTGGTCTTTGATGGTTGCAGCATGGCCATGGACTCCGCGGGAAATCTTTTCCACCTGGGGAAGGGTTTCGAGGAGGATTTCTTCATATACGACACGGAAACCCCCTCTTTAAAGCCTTCAACCCCGCCTTTGGGAGAGATAGAGACCATCTACCAGGCGCTGGTCCTGGGCACCAGGGACTATGTGCGCAAATGCGGCTTTGAGAAAATTTTGATCGGCCTTTCGGGTGGTATCGATTCGGCCCTAGTGGCCTGTATCGCCACCGAAGCCCTGGGTCCGGCCAATGTCATGGGCGTCACCATGCCTTCCCCCTTTTCCTCCAAAGGCTCCATCGAGGATTCGCGTCAATTGGCCGAGGCCCTTGGCATCGAGTTCAAGGAAGTCCCTATCACCCCGCTTTTCGAGCAGGCCTTGAAGACCCTGGAGCCGGTTTTCAAGGGCATGTCCAAAGACATCACGGAAGAGAATATCCAGGCACGTCTTCGGGGTCTCATCCTCATGGCCCTTTCCAACAAGTTCAACCGGCTGGTCCTGTCCACCGGCAACAAAAGCGAGCTAGCCGTGGGTTATTGCACCCTCTATGGGGACATGTGCGGCGGCCTGGCGGTCATCTCGGACGTGCCCAAGGTGATGGTGTACCAACTGGCACAGCATGTGAACCGGGCGAAAAAGATCATCCCCGAGGCCACCTTGACCAAAGCTCCGTCCGCCGAGCTTCGGCCCGACCAAAAGGACCAGGATTCCCTGCCACCCTATGACATCCTCGACGCGGTCTTGCGGTTATATATCGAGGAGAACCAACCGCCCGCGAAGATCGTGAAGGCCGGTATCGACAAGGGCGTCGTGGCGGAAACCATCCGGAAGATCAATCAGAACGAATACAAGCGCCGCCAGATGGCGCCGGGGCTCAAAGTGACCACCAAGGCTTTCGGCATCGGCCGGCGGGTACCCATCGCTCAGAAATTCCGAGAGTCAGCCGATAGCTGACAGCCAACAGCTGACAGCTAAGGTCAATCTAAAACAAAGGCAACCGATGAAAAAAACCATCGCCCAAATCACCAAAGAAATTACTTTCGAGGCGGCCCATTACCTGCACAACCCTAAATGGGATAGGTCCAAGAACATGGAGATCTTCCGTAAATGCTCCGGTTTCCGTAAGGATGATCCCAAGGCCGTCCATTATCCCCACGGCCATTCCTACCGGTTGAAGGTCACCGTCAAAGGGTCCGTGGACCCGGCCACCGGCTTCGTGATGGACTTCCGGGTCTTGAAAGAGATCTTGAAGCGGGAAGTCTACGCCAAATTCGACCACCGGTTCATCAACAAGGAAGTCGCGCCCTTCAAAAGCGATATGACCTTCCAGCCCACCGCCGAGAACATGGCAAGGGTCATCTGGGGTTCTCTCGAGGGGCTCTTGAAAAAAGAAAAGGTCCGGCTGACCGAGGTCGCGCTTTGGGAAACGACCGATAGCGGGGCGATCTATCGCGGGGGAAAATGATCCAGGATCTTATTTGAAGTCGAAGGAGAGGGTTTCCGGTTCGTTCGAAGGTTCCATGCATTTCGGGTCGTTGTTCGTGACCTTGTTCACCCAAGCCCCCACCTGATAGCCTTCCATTTTTTCCCCGGCATAGGGCTGGAATAACTTGCTGATCTCCTTGAAATCCTTCACATAATCCGATTCCAACCAAAGGTCGTAATGTTTCGGGTCCAGAATGACCGGCATGCGGTCATGAACGACCCGGACCGCGTCATTGGGAGTGGTGGTCAGGATGGCGCAAACATTGACCACCTTGTCCTCCATCTTTTGTGGCGCCCATAGACCCGCCAACGCGAATGGTTTCTTGTCTTTCATCTGGAAATAAAAGGGATGGGTCTCCTTGGCTTGGTGCCTCCACTCATAGAAACCATCCACGGGGATCAGACAGCGCCACTTCTCGAAGGACTCCTCCAAAATAGGGCTCTCGCCAATGTTCTCGCTTTGGACATTGATAAGAAGCCGCCCGCCTTGGCTCCAGGAAGCGATGAAACCCCATTGGAGCAACTTCATTTCTCTTTTGTTCTCCAAGGGACGGATGACCGCCGGGATCTTATGGGAAGGAGCCACGTTATAGCTGGGGTTCCAATCCACGGCCCTTTCCAATTTGAACATGTTGGCCAATGCCTGGGAGGGGCTTTTAAGAACGAATCGGGAGCACATGCGGAAATTATATCAAAGGACCCCAAGGGGACAATGACCGATGTCACCCATGACTGGAACCGCTTTTACCTAAATAAAAAACCGCCCTTCAGCTTTCGCCAGGGCGGTTCGTGTGGTGGACATTACTGGATTTGAACCAGTGACCTTCGCGATGTGAACGCGACGCTCTAACCAGCTGAGCTAAATGTCCAAGACCAATAACCTTTCAGGCCAAAGGCCTGAACAAAAACAGACTTGGCATTCCACCCTTGAGCGAAGCTCAAAGGGTAAATGTCCAAGCCCTTTACGAGGGGACGTAGTTTATTCGGAATTAAAACCCGTTTCAAGAAACAAAAAAGCCCAGGCTTATTGGGCCTGGGCTTTAACAAAAACAGGTATTTCAGATTACCAAGTGCTCGAACCGTTCAAATTAATGGTATGGCTCGTCGATATGCTGGTAGACACATTCGAAAGCAAAATGTAGTGATCACCCGTTGAAATGCTGTAATTGCCATCATCGTCGTAATAAGCCAAAACATCCACATTCTGTGTTGAACACATACTGGTGGTCGACTTATACGGGATCGCGTCATACCGAACGCCGCTGGAAGTAATGGCACCGTTGTTCGCGCTACCCAAGTAATTACTCCCATCACTACCCTGGGCCGTTGTGTCGTTTCCAGCCGTAACGGTGTTGGGTTTATAAAGTTGAACTTGCAATTCGTGGCAATAACTAACGGTACCACCGGTATAGCTGATGGTGCCGAAATAACCGCTCAACTGATTCGTTTCGGAGAAGCTGTAATTCTGTCCCGTGAGGACGCCGTTAATATTGACAGGCGTTCCATTGTTCAAAAGGCAGGTGGCGGTGCCGCCGATGGCGGCATAATCCCCGACATGGGGGTGGGAAGTATGGCCATCACCTACCGCGTTGTGCCAAAAAACGGGGATGTAATTGCTGGAGGCCGCGATTCCGATGACCCCGTAGCTCCCCGTGCTGGCATTGACGTAACCGCTCGCGGGATCGCCATTTGAGGAGCCCGTGTCGACGAAAAGGATCACGAGAGGATTGGTAGAATTGTAAGTTCCGCCTGTTGAATCCGTTAAGGTCCCCGTAATGGAATATACCCCAGCGTTTGGTGTGGCCGTAGCGGCAGGGACACCGCAAGAAGTATTGGTGGGAGTCGCGGTGGGGCTGTTGGTGGGCGAATTGGTGGGTGTCTTAGTGGGCGACGGGGTGAAGGTATTGGTGACCAAAGGTGTAAAGGTGTCGGTACAAAGGGGGCCCGGATAACCACAAGGCGTGAGGGTAGGAGTACTCGTAGGACTATTGCTGGGCGAGTTCGTCGCCGTCAGAGTAGGAGAATTAGTTGGCGAGTTCGAAGGGGTCTTGGTCGGAGAGAGGGTGGCGGTATTGGAGGGTGTCGAGGTGGGGCTAATGGTCGCGGTATTGGTGGGGGATTTGGTGGCCGTATTGGTGAACGACAAAGTCGGCGTGCAAGTATTTCCACCCGCTAAGCAAGGGGTATTGGTAATGGTGAAAGTAGCCGTAGCTGCTGGCGCTGAAGGGGCCGTTGGACTGCTGTTATTGTTCCCGCAAGCCGAGATGATCGCGGATAGGGTCGCCACCGCGAGAATAAAAAAACCGATGATTCGAAGTTTCATGAAGACCCTCCTGGAAAATGGGGAACCGGCACCCTCATGCTTCAAAAGAAGAATGGGAGAATGGAATTGACCTTAAAAGAGATGCCCGGAAACTTTTATGACGTGACGCATGTTCCCGACAATAGCTTGCAAATTTCAGGCTTTTTTATGGGGCATCGACCCTTTTAGTCAAAAAAAAGCCCCCCAGGATTACCTGGGGGGCTTTTGAAAAACCAGTTACTCTTGTTCTTTAAATTCCAGGGGTTTTATTGGAAATACACATCATCGATCTTGACCGTGATGGTGTTGGCGGCACCGGTCAAATCATTGGGCCCGATCAACACGTTCGTGATGTTGGTCCAATTGATCGCGGTGATGTTGGCGTCCCAAGGCGCCCCGCCACCGGAATTGATCGGCACATAAACCTGCGTCCAGGTGTTCGCCGATCCAACGCCGGTGGAACCCGGTGAAAAGGCGTTGGTATAGGAATAAGTGGTCCCATCATAGAGACCGAAAAAGATCGCCGTCGCCTGGGATGAATAGACCCAACAACTTAAGGTCGTTGGCGCCGATGAACCGATATCCGTGTTCAAGGGACCTCCGAAAAGCGACGCGTAGGAAGTTTCAAAATCAAAATATCCATAACCATAGGCGGCGGTGATCACCGTATCGAATTGCATGCTGTAACTTCCGCCATGCGCCGTGTTACTGAGTTGGAAATTGTTGGTAGAACCAGCGTACCCACCGATGCTGGCCATGGCCCAGCCATTCGTGGGGGGACCACCCACCGGGCCCCAGTCCGTGGCATTCTCGAAATCTTCGAATTTGACGGGCGCGGGTGTATTGGTCGGTGTGTTCGTGGGTGTATTCGTTGCGGAGCTAGTCGGGGTTGTGGTGGTCGTAACGGTAGACGTCGGCGATGGCGTACGGGTCGGTGTGTTCGTAGGGGAGTTAGTTGGGGTTGTAGCGGTCGTGACCGTAGGTGTCGGCGATATCGTGTTTGTGTTAGAGGCTCCCCCATTTCCCAAAAGGCTGGTGGGAGAGGTTGGATTCGGAGAACAAGCCGTAATGAAAGCTATCACTCCTACAACAGCCAGTCCAAAAAAAGCGAGCAATCGAAGTTTCATCACGGTCTCCTTCAAGAGAAATTCCAAAAACTTTGGCAAACCGCATTCATTCAGTTTGTCTTTTCAAGAGGATGTCATCTTACTGGATTCATTCCTATGCCTATGACCTTAAAGAAGTGAATGTTTGGAAAACGACCACCTTGGAGTGGATCAAAACGAGAGCCCTATTTGAACTTAAAAATTCGGGCTTAACCGCTTTACTGTTCGGAATGAACCTTTCCTTTTTTAAGCGGTTCCCAGGGAATGACTTTTTGGTGGATGAGCTCATGAGCGAACAAGAACGCCATGAAACTTTGGCCGTCGGCAGAGAAATGGTCGAACCCGTCCTCCTCTGAAAAAGGAAAATAGGTCATCCGCAACGCCGTCATGGGGTCCAACAGGTCGAGGATGGGGATCCCCGTCCTCTCCCGAACTTCGTTCCAAAAGGGTTTTTGTTCCGCCGAGGGCGAAAGACGACCGAAAGACATCAAGCACATCTCGACCCTCACCGAGTTTCCTTCGCTGGTCTCCATTTTTTCGAGTTTCTCCCTCAACATCTCGATGGGTTTGCCATACATCTCCACCATGCAACCACGGATCGCGTCATCCCGAAGAAAAGAGGTCGGATACTCGTCGAACTGGATCTCCTTGTCCTTGCGGATAGTCAGTATTTTTTTCGCTGAGCAAAGATCGAAAAACCGGCGAGGCGCGCCTTTGGGGATCCTGCTGGTAAGGGGTTGTAATAGGAACTCCGGGTCCATCTTTTGGGCCGGGATCCCTTCCTTCGTCAAAGGCCACTGGTAATAACTCACGAAGTAATTAATGAAATAAAGGGGCTCCACCACATAAAGGACCAGGTCCACGTCGT
>Ga0265338_10007171_pt1 | contig 13957 bp, 12 predicted proteins | sample 42126metaG_FD_193579 | JGI IMG/M metagenome (GOLD analysis project Ga0265338, IMG submission 193579) | Rhizosphere microbial communities from Carex aquatilis grown in University of Washington, Seatle, WA, United States - 4-21-26 metaG | ecosystem: Host-associated > Plants > Roots > Rhizosphere... | reverse complement strand
AATCAGTGCGGCGGCAAAGGTCGATTGGAAGAAACGCCGGCGGGTATTTGTGAACGGCATGGCCATCTCACCCACCGATTGTAGTCGATCTTTGGAAGAGAGATCGCCGGCGTGAACTCAGTGGCCCTGCTCTGCCTCCATTAGGTTCAAGAGGATGTCGTTGATGCGGGTCAGGTGGCCTTCACCCTTGGACTTCAGCCATGCAAGCACTTGCGCGTCCAGGCGTACGCTGACCGCCACCTTGCGCGGCCGGGCATCACGCAGACGCACCATGTGTGCCAACTGCTCGTCAGTCAGACGGGGGATGTCGTCAAACCGGATGCGGGAGTCGTCCCCTGCCGCCTGACGCCCGGCCACTTGGCGCAGTGTCTGGCGCTCCTTTTCAGTCCATTTTCTGCTCTTGATATCTTCGGATCTCATGCTTTTCAGCCGCTCGGGCCGAGATGATGCGGATGATCTCTTCGCCACGATTGTCCTCCCGGATACGTGAACGACCAGCAGCACGGCGCCAACCTCGGGTTCTATCCGAGCGGCGCCAATCGCGTGCCAGCGTCGTTCTTCCGTCCTGCTGTCGATGCGGTCCGCATAGACGAGGCAATGTTCGTCCTCGAACACCAACGCCGCCAGTTCGAACGAGATCCCATCGTGTTTCCGCTGGTTCCGGAGGTTCTTCGCCTCGTCCCATTCGTAACGCATCGCGTATATACACAATATACTACGGCCGGAGGCGAGACTCACGTGGCGGACCGCCTCTGACGCCAGCTCTGACTCTGCCAACTCGCTTGCGGGGCTCCTCGGGTGCGTAGACCGTGGACACGATCCGTGCGCCCAATTCGCTGGCGGCCTGTGCGGTCTCCGCCGCGATGGCGAACTCGCAAGAGTGTGAAGTCTCGGACTTTCGCAGCTTTCCACATACCCCGCTCCGCCTTGGGGAGAGCCTCAATCAGGGCGCAAGAAGGCCCGCAGCAGGGTGGAATCTGCGGTCTTAGTCACCCTGGGCCAGCTCAAGGTGCGAACCGTAGGTTCTTTCTACCAAGGGTGGTCACCAGCGGCTGCAGATCGCCCTTCGAACAGATATCAAGGTCGACGTTCAGAAAATGGGTGGCTGTCAACTTGAACCGTCACCGAAGGGACGGATGGGCGGCGGCCTTCGCTGCCGCCCATCCGCCTCAGAACAGGTACAAGGGCGTTCCCTGGGCCGGGGGTTCTTCGCCCTCGCCGGCGCCGACTGGGACTTCTTCGCCTTCCTTGGTTTCCTTCGCGTCCTTGACCGGGCGGCAGTAGATGCCGGTCTCGCCCATGTAGATCTCGAGGTCGGCCGGGCGCGGCAGCGAGCCCTGGATCAAGGCTTCCGAGAGCGGATCCTCAATGTACTTCTGCAAGGCGCGGCGCAGTGGCCGGGCGCCGAAGCTGCGGTCGTTACAGGTCTTCTCGAGAATGTACTTCGAAGCCTCGACCGTCAGGCGCATCTTGATCTGCTTGGCTTCCAGGTTCTGGTTGATCTGGCCCACCAGCAGTCCGATGATCTGGATCAGGTCTTCGTCGGTGAGCGACTGGAACAGAATCACCTCGTCGAGGCGGTTCAGGAATTCCGGGTTGAAGGCACGCTTCACCTCGGCCATCACCATGTCTTCGACCTTCTGCGGGATGCCCTCGCCGGCTGGGGCCGAGAAGCCCATGCCGCCCTTCTTCTCCAGGAAGCGGGCGCCCAGGTTGGAGGTCATGATGATGATGGTGTTCTTGAAGTCGACCGTGTTGCCGATGCCGTCGGTCAGCTGGCCGTCCTCGAACACCTGCAGCAGGATGTTGTATACGTCCGGGTGCGCCTTCTCGATTTCGTCGAGCAGGATGACGGAATAGGGCTGGCGCTTCACGCGCTCGGTCAACTGGCCGCCCTCTTCGTAGCCCACGTATCCGGGAGGCGATCCGATCAACTTCGAGACCGAGTGTTTCTCCATGAACTCGGACATGTCGAAACGGACCAGCGCCTTCTCGCTCGCGAAGAGGAACTCGGCCAGCGCGCGGGCGACTTCCGTCTTACCGACGCCCGTCGGCCCAAGGAACAGGAACGAGCCCGCCGGCCGCTTGGGGGATTTCAAGCCGGCGCGGGAACGGCGGATGGCGCGGGACAGGGCGCTGATGGCGCGCTCCTGGCTGACGATGCGCTTGTGCAGCTCTTCCTCGATGCGAAGAAGCTTGGCGACTTCCTCTTCCTTAATGGAAGTCATGGGCACGCCGGTCCAGCGCGCCACCACGTCCTCGATGTCGTCTTTGGTGACGACGCCGGTGGAGGTATCGTCGAGGTTGTAACGCTCGCGGAGCAGGCGCAGGTTCTCGCGTTCCTTGCGCTCCTCGTCGGAGTAGAAACGCGCCTTCTCGAATTCGTGGTTCGCGATCGCGTTCTCCATGCGGTGCACGATGAACTTGATGCGCTTCTGGATCTCGTTCACCTCGGTGGGCAGCGTGGTCTGGCGCAGTTTCACGCGCGCGCCGGCCTCGTCGATGAGATCGATGGCCTTGTCCGGCAGGAACCGGTCCGGGATGAAGCGGCTGGAAGTGAACACCGCCGTTTCGATGGCTTCGTCGGTGTAAGCCACGGCGTGGAACTTCTCGTAGCGCTCCTTGATGCCGCGCAGGATCAGCACCGCGTCGGCCTCGTTGGGAGGGGGAACCTTCACCGCCTGGAAGCGGCGTTCGAGCGAGCGGTCCTTCTCGATCGACTTACGGTATTCGCCGGGCGTGGTGGCGCCGATGCACTGGATCTCGCCGCGCGACAGAGCCGGCTTCAGAATGTTGGCGGCGTCGAGCGAGCCTTCGGCCGAGCCGGCCCCCACCAGCGTGTGCAGTTCATCGATGAAGATGATGGCGTTCTGGTTCTCCATCAACTCCTTCATGATGGTCTTGAGGCGCTCTTCGAACTGGCCGCGGTACTTGGTTCCCGCGACGATCAGCGAGAGGTCGAGCGCCAGGATGCGTTTGTCGGCGAGGAACGACGGCACGTCGCCCTCGGCGATGCGCTGGGCCAGGCCCTCGACGATGGCGGTCTTCCCTACCCCCGGCTCGCCGATCAGGACCGGGTTGTTCTTGGTGCGGCGGCACAGGATCTGCACCACCCGCTCGAGCTCGTAATCGCGGCCGACCAGGGGATCGAGCGTGCCGTCCAGGGCCGATTGCGTCAGGTCGCGGCTGAACTCGGTGAGCAGCGAGCTTTCCTTGGGCCGGCTGGCGGTCATCTTTTCGGAAGCGGAGCGGGAGATCTCCTCGCGCACGGCCGACAGGCGCAGGCCGCGCTCGTGCAGGATTTCGGCGGCGAAGCACTTCTCTTCCCTCAGCAGGCCGAGCAGCAGGTGCTCGGTCCCGATGTGCTTGTGATTCAGCCTTTCGGCCTCTTCGGCGCCGTAGGCCAGCACGCGCTTGCACTCGTGGCTGAGCGGCAGGTCCACGGAAGTGGAAACCTTCTCGCGGATGGTGGTGTGCCCCTCGATCTGCTTGCGGATCGAATCGATCTGCGCAGCCGACCGCAGGAAGCGGTTCGCCAGAGCCTTGTCCTCACGCAGCAGGCCGAGCAAAAGGTGCTCGGTCTCGATATAGGGGCTGCCGAACTGGCTGGCCTCGTATCGCGCGAAGAAGATGACCCGCCGGGCTTTTTCCGTGTATCGTTCAAACATAGCTTTTTCCGCTCTGTACCCTTACATCATCGGCATCTAGCGCTTCCGGCCGCAGCCCTTCCGAGACCAGCGCTCCAGCTTCGAGGCGCAAAACCCGGTCGCAGCGGCGGGCGAAGGACAGATTGTGAGTGACGTAGACCGAAGTGAGGCCGTGCGACCGGTGCAGTTCGGTCAACAGACTGATGATCATTTCGCCGGTGCGGTGGTCGAGGTTCCCGGTGGGCTCGTCGGCCAGCAGGAACTTCGGATTTCCGACCAGTGCGCGGGCCAACACGACCCGCTGCTGCTCTCCTCCGGAGAGTTCTCCGGCGCGATGCGAGGCACGGGCCTTCAGGCCGGTCTCTTCGAGCCTGGCCAGCGCCGGAACGGACGCCTCTGCCCGGGAGCTTCCCCGGATCAGCAGCGGCATCATCACGTTTTCGAGGGCGGTGAACTCGGGAAGCAGATAGTGAGTTTGCCAAACGAACCCAAGCTCCCGATTGCGGAAGGCCGCAAGTTGCTGATCCGCAAGGGCCGTGATCTCATGGTCGCCAAACCAAACGAACCCACCGGATGGCCGGTCGAGCGCACCCAGCAGGTAGAGGAGGGTGGATTTGCCGGTTCCGGATTCGCCGACCAGGGCCAACCGCTCGCCCTGCTCGATTTCGAGATTCAGACCCTCAAACACCACCAAGTCGGCGTCGCCCGAGCGAAACTTCTTGCTCAGGTCCACGGCCCGTATGGCGGCATTTGGCAGCATCGAATCCCCTGATATCTACGCTAGCACGACAGTCAAAGCGCGCGCGTTCCCAGCGAGCGCAAAACGAACGTGATCATGCTCTCCTGAGTCTCCACCCCGGATGAGAATAAGCCTGTTCACTTAGTTAGATGCAGCGGAAGAGGGGAACGTTGCTCGCGGCGCGGAGGGAGTGGTGTGACCGTGCGGCGAGCGTTGTCCGGATTCGTCGGCGTTTCGGAGGAGGAGGGGCTGGTGTGATCGTAGAGCGGACGCCGGCGGAGGGTGCACGAAGGGTGGCGGCCTTCAGCCCAATGCCACGTGGTTTTCCCAAGACCGAACAGCGGCACTCGGCCGGGCCGACCTATTGACCGACGACGACGACCAGGCGGGTTGACAACCCGCCGCAGGTTGCCAACCTGCCCCACTGGCTCCGCACGGGTCTCACATTGCTTTTGCAGAATGTTTGCGTTTCGGGGGAGTAGATGGTAAACTTCTCTTAACCTTTGTCTCTGGGGGGCGCCCCCAGGAATACGAAAGCCCCAGGTTGGGAACCTGGGGCTTCACTCAGAGGGGCTGGCGACGGGCTGGGTCCCGTCGCCGGGGATGCTATGTTATAGCTGACTGGACCTAGTCTACACCAGATTCACACCGTTGTGTCTCATTCTTAGTGAAATTTAACGATAAAGCCCCTTTAATCATCTACTTGGCGCTCCCGGGCTGTTCCCCGCCCTGCTCTTGGCGCGCTCATAATCGCTGAGCAACTGACGCGTTACCCTCTCCGCCACGTCGGCACTGGCGCCACGGAATCTGCCGCCAAGACTTTCCTGTGTGGTGGACCAGATGACGTCTCCGTCCTTGGTCACCAGGCGCACGGAGGCGGTCGCCTCGTGCTTCCGCTCCTGCGTGTGCAGCGAGTCGTTCTCGCCGCCACCCAGGGCGCCGGAGACGCTCTGGCGAACCGTACCGAGGCGGCTTACGCCTCCCCTGCCATTGGCACCGGCGGCGTAGCCGGAGTTGCCGACGCTCTCGCTGGCGTGCGCGTTGACGCCCTCGCTGGTCGAGAACGTCTCGTTGAAGATCAGGTCCTCGGCGGAGCCACGGAGAATGGCGTCGGCGCGGTCCTGGTTCTCGGTGATGACGAAGAGGCGGGACCGCTCCAGGCTGCCGATGATCATGTCGCGCATCTGGGCGGCAGTCTCGCCTCCGTTCAAGCGTTCCACGTACACCCGGCGGATGGTGAGCAACTGGGTGTGTTGTTCGCGCTCGATGCCTTCGTCCCGGGGGGCTGGGGCGGCGGCCTGGCCGAGCGCTCCTGCCAATGCGATCCAGATCGCGATCATGTCAGCCTTTGCCTCTCTTGCGCGCCTCGACATCCTGGTATTCGACCTTGCGGCCGGTGCGGGCTTCCAGGCAGGCAAGCAGAGCGCGGATATCGCCTTTGCCCACGCGAAAGACCAGCGCCTGTTGGCGGCCGCCGTCGTCTTCGTACCCGACGGTGAGGAAGTGGGTGCGTTTCTTGCTCAGCAGGAACATTGGCGGCGAGAACGCCAGGTAGTATCTGGGGCCCACGTTCTCGCCGTACTCGAGGACGTTGATGCTCTGGTAGGGAACCTCTACGATGGCGGAACGGGTTTCGAAGTGGAAATACCGGTCGCCGGTGATGTCGATGACCCCGCTGGCGGACTTCGGGAGTTCGACGATCGTACCACCGATGTATTCGACGCGGTCGCCCCGTCCCCCCGCTCGCATGAGGGCGGGTCCGAGCGCTACAACAAGAGCGCAGGAAGCAAACTTGGCCACGAAGGAACACGAATGAACACGAATTGAAACTAAATGCCTTATTCGTATCCAACGCACTAGGGTTTTTTGCCTCTCCTAGCATGTGGCCCGCGACGGGCGGGACTCTCCGGCCGCGGAGTTTGCATAGTCCTACGAGCGAGCCTACTAGGCGTCCTGTGAGTCCTATGGCGGCGGCTTTGCGGATATACAGGCCTGCTTGGACGGGCTGGAGGGCCGGACTCAGCGGCGCGGTAAGCTGAGACTATGGCTGACGACCCCAAGACGCAGCCCGCCGAAGTTGCCGCGCCCGAGAGTGTCCCTGACGGAGTGATTGTCAGCCCGGACACGCGCCGGCCGGAGCGCGTTCCGCCCGGGCAGTCGCGGACGCGCAAGTGGCCGGTTCTGGACGCCAGCGGGACTCCATCGATCGACCTGGCGCGATGGCGCTTCCGTCTGGACGGACTGGTCGCCAAACCCGTCGAGTGGAACTGGGAGGAGTTCGGGAAGCTTCCCAGAATCCGGGTGTTCGCCGATTTCCATTGCGTCACGCGCTGGTCGCGCCTGGGAAACACGTGGGAGGGAGTTTCGACTCGGGAGTTGGTGAATCTCGCAGGCGGTCCTCTGCCCAATGCCCGCTTCGCCCTGGTGGCAGGCTACGACTCGGGCTGGACCACCAACCTCCCGCTTCAGGCCCTGCTGGCGGAGGACGCCCTGGTGGCGCTCACACACGACGGGGAGCCCTTGACGGCCGAGCACGGCGGCCCGGCCCGCCTGATCGTGCCGCGGCTGTACGCCTGGAAGAGCGCCAAGTGGGTGAAGGCTATCGAGTTGCTCGATCACGACCGGGCCGGCTTCTGGGAAAAGAACGGCTATCACATGCGCGGAGATCCGTGGCAGGAGGAGCGGTTCGGCTGGTCCTGATACCATGGAAGTGTAGATGTCCTTAGCAGGGAACCCCAAGTTGCGGCGCCGGAGCATTCTGGGTGCCGCCGGAATCGGCGGGTTGGCTGTCTTCGCCTGCCATTCCGCGCCTGCCTTCTGGCAGCAGTACAGACGTGAGGCCAAGCAGCCGATTCTGCCGCCCACCGCTGTCCCGGATCCGGCGCGATGGCCTGATCGCGGACTGTTCGCGGCCTGGCTCGGCCACAGCACCGTCCTTCTCAAGATGGATGGATTCACCGTGCTCACCGACCCGGTTTTCAGCGAGCGCGCGGGGTTGCAGGTTGGTCCGGTCACTTTCGGCGTGAAGCGACTGGTGGCTCCGGCGCTGGAGGCGCACCAGCTTCCGAAGATCGACCTGGTGCTGCTCTCGCATGCGCACATGGACCATACCGACCTGCCGTCGCTACGCGCGCTGGAGAGCCGGCGCACGGCGGTCGTCAACGCGGTTCGGAACAGCGATTTGCTGCGCGTGGGGCGCTGGCGCCAGGTGACGGAGCTGAGATGGGGCGCGAGCGACCGTGTGGGGCCGGCCACCGTCCGCGCTTTCGAGGTCAATCACTGGGGCGCGCGGATGCGGACGGACGACTACCGGGGATACAACGGCTACCTGCTCGAGTGCGGCGGCCACCGCGTTCTTTTTGCCGGCGACACTGCGATCACTACGACGTTCCGGAGTCTGCGTTCGACGCGGCCGATCCACCTGGCCATCATGCCGATTGGCGCGTACAATCCGTGGATCCGGTTCCACTGCACGCCGGAGGAAGCCTGGCAGATGGCATCGGACGCTGGGGCGGAGCGGATTCTGCCGGTCCATCACCAAACGTTTCCACTGGGCCGGGAACCGCGGCTCGAGCCGATCGAGCGGCTGGAGCGGGTGGCGGGTGGCGACCGGGGCAGGATAGTGGTGCAGCGTGTGGGGCAGGAGTTCGGGCTGGCGTAGGCGGGGGGGCGCGACGGACTATAATACGAGCGTGGAGAAGAAGGTGAGGGTGTTCTCCAGCTTCGAGGAAGCCGATGAGGCCGACGCGCGCGACGACGCCGCCATGTCCCCCGAAGAGCGCCTGAACATCCTGATCGGACTCCGCGACAGCCGTCACCCCGATGCCGCTGAACAAAGACTGGCGCGAGTTTCTCGAACTACTGAACTCGAACGAAGTTGAGTACCTGGTGGTCGGCGCGTTCGCCGTCGCCTTTCACGGTTTCCCTCGCTACACTGCAGATCTTGATATTCTCGTGCGGCCCACCGAGGAGAACGCGGACCGTGTGCTGCGCGCGCTGTCCGCATTCGGCTTCGGAGGACTCGGGATACAGGCGGCGGATCTTTGCTCGCCTGACAAAGTGGTCCAGTTGGGAGTGAAGCCCAATCGCATCGATCTGTTGACGACGATCTCTGGCGTCACCTTCGAAGAGGCGTGGGCGGCGCGGACGGAGGCTGACCTGGACGGGATCGCCACGCACTTCATCGGCCGTGCCGACCTGCTGCGCAACAAAGAGCACACCGGTCGCGCCAAAGATCTTGGCGATGCGGAGGAATTGCGCAAACGGAGCAGCGAGCAGGACGGTTGAGGAGTCCCGCGCTTCACTGCCCTGGAGCGCGTTGTGCTGGGGCCCGCTCCGCAACCTTGATGGCGGCACTCACAGGCGCCGCGGTCGAAACGGCGCAGACGGGCGCGGCGCCTGCGGGGTCGGCGCCCACCGACGCGGGCAGCGTCGCACCGCGGCCGGGAGCGGGGTCAGGGCCATTGTCCACGTCCTGGTATCCCTGAAAGTTGAACGTGCGTGTGGCTGTTCCCGCCAGTTCGAAGGCCAGGCCGCGGTAGGCGGTGAGGTCTTTCAGGGCCGGCGGCAACGGCGCAGTCAGCGATGCTCCGTTGAAGACGGCCGACCCGGATGCTCCCCAGGTGGCCGGTCCGGAGGCGGTCAGTGTGCAGGTGGAGCCGCCTGACGATGAGACCGTCCAACTGGTTCCGGTGACAGCGACGGCGCCGGCATCCCCTGTTCCTCCGGCTGGAAGAAGTCGCAGATTGCCGATGGTGAAGTCGAACGTGCCGACCACAGGCTCAAATCCGAAGGCGATGCTGTCCACCTGGGAGAGGTTCAGTGGGACCTGCTGCTGGCTCCATCCGGGCTGAGCCAGTTGGTCCCAGTCCACCTCAACACGGCGAGGCCCCGGTTGCGGGGCCAGGGGGACGTAAGTCATGTACGAGCCGTAGTCGGGTATGAAGGAAGCCGGCTGGTTGAGCGCGACGGAGAGCGGGAAGGGTTCTCCCAACTGGTTGTGGAGAATGCGGCCGGCCGACCAGTCCGCGCCGTTGGCGTCGGGCACACACGCGATCCCCTGGTGGCCCACGTCCGCGAAAGTGTTGTTCTCGACGTCGTTGATGCCGGTTATGTTGGCCCCGCCCCACGCGATGCGCTGCGCCAGGTTATCGTGCAGGAAGAAGTTCCTGGACCCAAGATCCAGGTAGATGGAGGCGCCCCAGCGGCTGTGGTTGCCGCTCAGGATATTGTAGGCGATCTCGGCTCCTTGCCCGTCCATATTCCAGGCATTCACATTTCCGCAGTCTTCGACGAACAGGCAGGAGTCTTCCACCAGGTTGGCCAGCACGCGGGAGCGGGGCGCGAGGAGGATGCCCGCGGCGGCGGTCCGCCGGATGGTGTTGTTCTCGACTAGCGCCTGGTCACCCTCGAGGCAGATGCCGCCCTCGTTGGCCCAGGTCCATACGGAATCCTCCACCGTCACCTGACGCACGGTGTTGCCGCTTCCCGCCAGATGAATCCCGCTGCGGCCGGCATGACGCACCGATCCGCCTTCGAGCACGTTGCCCGTCCCGGAGACATCGACGCCACCGATGTGCTGCGGCGAGACGGAATAGCCGTCGAAGGTGCGGATCCAGTTCGGCGCCCAGAGGTGGAAATCCTGCACGGTGCAGTTGGTGCTGCTCTGCAGGTTGAACCAGCCACCGCGCGCGGCGAGGCCCTTGACCGTCACGTAGGACCGCCCGCTGAGATCGAGCACTGCGGGGGCGATGCCGGCCTCGACGCGCTGCCCCTCGGGGGAGCCGCCATCGGGCGGCCAGACGTAGAGTTGCTGCTGCGTGGGATCCCACCACCACTCGCCGGGCGCGTCCAGCAGTTCCAGTTTTCCGAAGAGGAAGAAGTGGCTTCCGCGCCGCGGCACCAACTGGGGAAGCGCGTTGATGGGCGCGGAAAAGGTCAACTTACCGGAGGCACGGTCGTGGGACGCCACCTGACGGTCGTAGGCGACCCACGCTTGTCCCGCCATCACGCGAACCCATGCGCCGGTAAGGTCGGTATCGGGGAGAGCGGAGTAGGTGATGTAGTCCTGGGTGCCCGAGTCGGCCAGCGCGTAGGTCATATTCGCGAAGTCCTCGACGGCGGTATTGGGCCAGCGCGCTTCGTTGAGCAGTTGCCCGGCGGCGAAGACCTGGAGCGGCTGGGTGGGCGATGCGGCTCGGTAGATGGCGCCCGAATAGACGGTCCACGGGCCTGCGACTGGTGTTGCGCCGATGAGCGTGGGGCATTCGCCAGGGTAGGCCTGGATTGTGATGGGAGCGGCGGCGGTTCCCGACTGGCGCAGCGAGACGGTCTCGTGATAATCCCCGGCGCGCAGGTACAGCGTGTCCCCGGCCTGCAACCGTGCGGCGGCGAACGCGACGGTGGCGAAGGGCTGCGTCAGGGTGCCCGGCGCGGCATCGCTGCCGGAAGGGGAGACGTAGTAGGAGGTGGGCTGATGCGGCGTGATTGTGTAGGCGGCCGCTGCGACAGCGCTGTTGTTATAGCCGTCGGCAGCGACGATGGCCTGGATCATCATGGTGGAGGCGACCGTGATCGGCGCGGTGTAAAGCGCGGACGATGTGGTGGGCGCGGTGCCGTCGGTGGTGTAGTAGATCGCAGCGCCGGTGGTGGTGGCGGTGATAGTGACGGTCTGCGCGGAGGTGTAAGTCCCGGCGGCGGGAGCGAACTGCGGAGCCGCGGCCAACGGCTTCTGCACGGGAGGAGTCGACTTGGTGCCGCTGCTGCATCCGGCGGCGAGGGACAGGGCCAGGGCGGCGGCGGCCAGGGCGAAGCGGGGCCTCATTGGAAAACCACTATAACAGGCCAGATACCGGACAAGCTGACAGGGCGGCGAACCCACAAGACATTATTGGGCGCCGATGAACGCCGATAAACGCCGATGGGAAGAAACCCTGGACTTTTCTACTCCCACCTTCGGAACGCGAGCACGGCGTTGAGGCCACCGAAGGCGAACGAGTTCGAGAGGGCGAATTCGGGCTCGGCGGGACGGGCCTGGTTAGGGATGACGTCGAGTTCGCACTGCGGATCGGGCTCCTGGAAGTTCGCGGTGGGCGGAAGAAGGTGGTTGCGCAGCGCCAGGATGGTGGCCACGGCTTCGATGGCGCCGGCCGCGCCCAACGCGTGGCCGTGCATGGATTTGGTGGAGCTGACGGGGATGGAGGCGGCGTGCTCGCCGAAGACCATGTGGATGGCGCCGGCTTCGGTGGGATCGTTGGCCGGCGTGGCCGTCCCGTGGGCGTTGATGTAGCCGATCTGCTCGGGGGCGATCCCGGCGTCGCACAGCGCGCCGCGCATCGCGCGGGCCGGGCCTTCCATGGAGGGCTGCGTGAGGTGATGGGCGTCGGAAGACATGCCGAAGCCTACGATCTCGGCGTAGATTTTCGCGCCGCGGGCCTTGGCCGCTTCGAGCGTCTCGATCACCATCATGGCGCCGCCCTCGCCCAGGATCATGCCCCGGCGGTTCTTCGAGAAGGGGCGGCAGGTGTCCTGCGACACGACGCGCATCGCCTCCCAGGCCTTGAGATTGCCCAGACAGAAAGGCGCCTCGCTGCCGCCCGTGATGGCGGCGTCCACCACGCCGTTCCGAACCAGCCAGTAGGCCTGCCCCATGGCGTGATTCGACGAGGAGCACGCGGTGGAGACGGTATAGACCGGCCCGGTGATGTGGTTCTCGATGGAGATGTGGCTCGCGGCGGCGTTCTCCATGGCACGCGGGATGGTCAACGGGTTGACGCGGGGGCGCTTGAGTGCGTACAGATTCTGGAAGCCCTCGTCCTCGGTGGTCTTGCCTCCGACGCAGGAGCCGGTGACCACCGCGCCGCGCTCGCGCAACTCCGGGGTCCACTCGATGCCCGAATCGAGCACGGCCTCGCGCGCGGCGACAACGCCGAACTGCGCGAAGCGGTCCAGGAAGTCGGTTTCCTTGTTACAGAAATGCAGGGCCGGATCGTAGCCCTTGACCTCGGCGGTATTCGGGAAGCGAAGCAAGGCGGGGTTCACCAGTGTCATCGGGCCGATTCCGGAGCGGCCCTCGGAGAGCGCCTGCCAGAAATCGGCGGCGTTCAGCCCCAGCGAGGAGATGACGCCTACGCCTGTAACGACCACGCGTCGCGCCATACTCACGACTGCGCCGGGGCAGGAGCCTCACTCTGTCCGCTGGGTCCGCTCGCCAGCAGTTTCTCCAGGGCATCCACCATCTGGCGGATACTGCGGATTCCCTGCACGCCCTCGTCCGGAATGTTGATGTTGAATTCGTTCTCGAGGGCGAAGAGGATGTTGACTCCGTCGAGGGAGTCGATCCCCAGCTCTTCGAAGGTGCTGTCGATCGTCACCTTCTCCGGCGGCAGCTTCTGGCTGTCGGCAATCACCTTCAGGATTCTCTGGGTTAGTTCTTCGGACATAGGATTTCGCTTACCGTCTCAAAATGGTATCCCCGCTCAAGGAGCGAAGGGATGAGCCGCCGTACAGCTTCGATGCAGGTGCCGGCCGTGGCGCGGCTGTCGTGGAGGCAGAAAATTGCGCCGTTCCGGGCAGCGGCGGCCAGCCGGGCGACGACAGCGGGTGCGGGGAGCTTCCAATCTCTTCCGATGGCGGTCCACATCACGCCCAGAAGACCGAGCTTCCGTTGCGCCGCGCGCAGGCCGAACCATCGGGCTCCGTAGGGCGCGCGGAACAGGGCAGGGGCAACGCCGGCGGCCTCGGCGATCGATCCCTGGGCCCGGGCCAGCTCGTCGTAGATGGTTTGGCTCGAACGGAAGTACAGGCGGGAGTGGGTGTCGCTGTGATTGCCGATCTCGTGGCCCGCCGCGGCGACCTGGCGCACGACATCCGGCAGGCGCCGCACATGCATGCCGCACTGGAAGAAGGTCGCGCGGGCGCCGTGGCTCTGGAGCAGGCCGAGCAGCTCCGGAGTCGCTTCGCTGGGCCCATCATCGAAAGTGAGGGCGATGGAAGCGCGGTCGGATCGACCGCGCCACACCGACGGACCGAGGAGCGTCGAGGAACGGCCGCGCACCGCGTACGCCATCAGCCCGGCCGCCGCGCACGCCATCCCTCCCATGGACTCGATAAACATGCCAAGGAATCTTAGGATAACAGAGCGCCAGCCGATAAGCAGCGATCAGCCGTCAGCGGTCAGCTTTCAGCTCCCGAACCGGTGATCCCGTTTGGGGCGTAGTGGGGCGCTGTCACACCTCGCTACCTGGCGAAGTAGCCGGTCTTGGCGCGGACCGAGAGGCCGGGCTGCTTCGCTCGGATCACGATCTTGCGGAAGGCGCCGTCTCGGACCGGGTTGGTGGAGTGGTAGGCCAGCTCGTAGGAAGAGCGCAACACGTCGCCGATCTGGGCGAAGTGCGTCTTCAGCTCGCCCTGCCGCGCGTCGAAGTGCAGGGCGCCGGTTTCGCGCGCGATGCGGTCCATCACGCTGGTGCCGTACTTGTTCCGGGCCGTCAAGCGGCCGTGGGGGGACTCGGTGTAGCGCACCGCGAAGCACAGCGTGTTTTCGGTCTGGGCCTCCTCGATGGCCTCCATC
>Ga0265338_10007170_pt1 | contig 13959 bp, 10 predicted proteins | sample 42126metaG_FD_193579 | JGI IMG/M metagenome (GOLD analysis project Ga0265338, IMG submission 193579) | Rhizosphere microbial communities from Carex aquatilis grown in University of Washington, Seatle, WA, United States - 4-21-26 metaG | ecosystem: Host-associated > Plants > Roots > Rhizosphere... | reverse complement strand
TAGCACCTCGAGCAGGTGCCACTCGGTCGGCGTCAGCCGGATGTCCCGGTCCGGCTGGCTAGCCGGCCTGTCCGCGCCGCTCGCCCCGTCCGCCCGGCCTGCCCCGTCCGCCCGGCCTGCACCGTCTGCCCCCGCCGCGCCCCCGGCATCGTCCGAACGGGTGCGGCTGACCCCGGCCGGCTCCGGGGTCACCCGCTTGGCCGCGAGGTCGACCACCAGGCCGCCCAGCCGGACCCGCGGCGGCGCCTGCTCGGCCGGGGTGCGCCGCACCGCCGCGCGCATCCGGGCCAGCAGCTCGTCCATGCCGAACGGCTTGGTCACGTAGTCGTCGGCCCCGGCGTCGAGCGCCTCCACCTTGTCGGCCGAGTCGGCCCGGCCGGACAGCACGATTATCGGCACGGCGGTCCAGCCGCGCAGGCCGCCGATCACCTCGACCCCGTCCATGTCGGGCAGCCCCAGGTCGAGGATGACCAGGTCGGGCGGGTGGGCGGCGGCCACCGTGAGCGCCTCGGTGCCGGTGGCGGCGACGTACACCTCGTAGCGCCGCGCCCGCAGGTTGATCCGCAGCGCCCGCAGGATCTGCGGCTCGTCGTCGACGACAAGCACCCGTGTCATGGTCCCGTCACCTCTGCCGTCAGTCTAGTCACCGGGCGCGGCCGGCAGGCTGATCGTCATCGTCAGGCCGCCGCCGGGGGTGTCCTCGGCCGCGAGTGTGCCCCCCATCGCCTCGGTCAGCCCCCGGGAGAGCGCCAGCCCGAGTCCCACCCCGGTGGTGTTGTCGGTGTCGCCGAGCCGCTGGAACGGTACGAACATCCGCTCCCGGTCCCCTTCCGGGATACCGCGGCCGCGGTCGACTACCCGCAGCTCAACCCGGTCGCCGAGCGCGGACGCGGCCAGCAGCGGCGGCTTGCCTGCCGGGGAGTAGCGCAGCGCGTTCTCGGCCAGGTTCACCACCACCCGTTCGAGGATGGCCGGGTCGGCCTTGACCGCGGGCAGCGCCTCGGGGATCTCCACCGTGATGTCGCGGCCGGCCGGCCCGATCGCGTCGAGTGCCATCGCGACGATCTCGTCGAGCCCCGACGGCCGGGGGAACAGCGACAGCGCCCCGGCCTGCAGCCGGGACATGTCGAGCAGGTTGCCGACCAGCCGGGTCAGCCGGTCGAGCGACTCGTCGGCGGTGGCCAGCAGCTCGGCGCTGTCGGCGGCGTCCCAGTGCATGTCGGATGAGCGCAGCGAGGTGACCGCGGCCTTGGCCGAGGCGAGCGGGGTGCGCAGGTCGTGGCTGACCGCGGCCAGCAGCGCGGTGCGCATCCGGTCGGCGGCGGCGATCGGCCTGGCCGCCTCCGCCTCGGCCGCCAGCCGCTGCTGCTCGAGCGCGATGCCGGCGTAGGCGGCGAACGCGCCGAGCACCCGGCGGTCGGCGGCCGGCAGCGGCCGGCCGGCCAGCGCCAGGGTGAGCGTCTCCGCGACCGGGACGTCCACGTCGGCATCGTCCGGCCGGGTCACCGGCGCGTCACCGGAGCAGGCGACGACGGCCCAGTCGGTGCCGGGCCCGCGGGCGCTGCCCACCGGCGGGTCGCGCCGTTCCAGCAGGCTGGCCGAGCGCATGCCGAACGCCTCCCTGGCCCGCTCGAGCAGCGCGTCCAGGGTGCCCTGGCCGCGCAGGATGGACCCGGCGGTGGTGACCAGCAGCTCCGACTCGGCGCTGGCGCGGGCGGCCTGCTTGGTCCGCCGGGCGGTGGTGTCCACCACCCCGCTCACCGCCAGGCCGACCGCGACGAACACCGCCAGTGCGAGCGCGTTGTTCGCCTCGGCGATGGTGAACTGGTGGATGGGCGGGGTGAAGTAGTAGTTCAGCAGCAGCGAGGCGGCGACCGCTTCGGCCACCGCGGGCAGGAAGCCGCCGACCAGCGCCACCGCGATCACCGCGACCAGGAACCCGAGCACGTCGCTGGTGAGGTTGATGTCCGACCGGCTGCTGGCCAGCGCCAGGGTTACCAGCGGCGCCAGTGCCACCGCGAGGATCCAGCCGATGACCTGCCGCTGCCGGGTGATCCCGCCGCGGTAGCGGGGGAGGATGGCCCAGCGCCGGGTGCCGGCGTGCGGGTGGGTGACGATGTGCACGTCGATCGCCCCGGAGCCGCGGATGGTGCGGGCGCCGATGCCGGGTCCGGTGAGCAGGGCGAGCAGCCAGCCGCGGCGGCTGGCGCCGAGCACGAGCTGGGTGGCGTTCTCCGCCTTGGCGAAGGCGAGCAGGGCGGGCGCGATCTCGTCGCCGACCACCTGGTGGTAGGTGCCGCCGAGCGACTCGGCCAGCTGCCGCTGCCGGGCCAGGTTGCCCGGGTTGGCGCCGGTGAGCCCGTCGGACTTGGTGACGTGCACCGCCAGCAGGTCGCCGCCGGAGGAGCGGGCGGCGATCCGCGCGGCCCGCCTGATCAGCGTGTCGCCCTCGGGGCCGCCGGTGAGCGCGACCACCACCCGCTCGCGCGCCTCCCAGGTAGCCGAGATGTTGTGCTCGGCCCGGTACCGCTGCAGCCCCTCGTCGACCTTGTCCGCCAGCCACAGCAGCGCCAGCTCGCGCAGCGCGGTCAGGTTCCCGGCCCGGAAGTAGTTGGTGAGGGCGGCGTCGATCTTCTCCGGCGGGTAGATGTTGCCGTGCGCCATCCGGCGGCGCAGCGCCTCGGCGGTCATGTCGACCAGCTCCACCTGGTCGGCCGCGCGGACCACGGCGTCGGGCACCGTCTCCCGCTGCGGCACCCCGGTGATCGCCTCGACCACGTCGGTAACCGATTCCAGGTGCTGTATGTTCACCGCCGAGATGACGTCGATGCCCGCGTCGAGTAGCTCGGCCACGTCCTGCCAGCGCTTCTCGTGCCGTGAGCCGGGCACGTTGCTGTGCGCGAGCTCGTCGACCAGCGCGATCTGCGGCTTGCGGGCGAGCACGGCGTCGGTGTCCATCTCCTCCCACTGGCTGCCCCGGTAGGCCAGCCGGGCGCGCGGGATGACCTCAAGCCCGTCGATGAGCGCTGCCGTCTGCGGCCGCCCGTGGGTTTCGGCGTAGGCGACCACCACGTCCGCGCCGCGCTCGGCCCGCCGGTGCCCTTCGCACAGCATGGCGTAGGTCTTGCCGACCCCGGCGGCGGCCCCGAGGTAGATCCGCAGCTGTCCCCGGGACGGCCGGCCCGTGCTGTATTCCGCCATACTCCCCATATTGCGGCATCCCCGCAGGTCACTGGCGCCAGCCTAACGATATCCATGCAGTCGGCGGCGATCCCCCAGGGCAGGACGGCTAGCCGCCGGGGGGTAACGGGGTAACGGACTCGGGTCAGCGGCGCGACAGCCAGGCACCAGAAAAGATCACCAGGAGCACGACCGCGGCGATGACCAGGGTCGCGACCAGGCTGTGCATTAGGACCCCGACGATGACGGCCGCCAGCACGGCGACGATGGCGATGGCGCCGACCACGAGCCGGACGTCCTCGGGTACCTGCTGACCCGGCGCTCCCGGGGGCGCCTTGGCCGGCGCCTGCGCCTGGACCCACGGGGGTACCCAGGCCCGTGACGGGCCCCACCGGGGTGCCGGGGCCCGCGGCCGCACTCTCCTTGCGGGCGGTGCGGGCGGTGCGGGCGCGCGGCGCCGGGTTCGCCCGGACGAGCGCCGTCTGGCCTGCTGCCGCAGCGGCCTCCCGGCGGCGGCGGGCGTCAGCCCGGTCCACTTGTCGTCGTCGGTACCCTCCCCGGCTGGAACGGAGCTGCACGGTCGGTCATACGGTCGCTCCTGTCCCTTGAGGTGGCTTGCACGCGGACACCCCGGGCTACCCCGTAGCAGGGCAAGCAGTCGGCCCTGCGCGCGGTTTTGGGGGGAGAGTCGCTTCAGCGGGCGGCCAGCCGGCCAGAAAGGCCAGGCAGCGCGACGTCTACTATCCTTGCCCTGGCTTTCCTAGCCGATAAAGGAGCAGCGGACGATGACTGTTGTGAAGATCAACGCGATCACGGTGCCCGCCGACAGCGGGGACGAGCTGGCCAAGCGCTTCGGTGCCCGGGCGGGCGCGGTCGACAACCAGGACGGGTTCGAGGGGTTCGAGCTGCTCAAGCCGACCGACGACCGCACCACCTGGCTGGTGGTCACCCGCTGGCGGGACGAGCAGTCCTTCAACGCCTGGGTCAGCTCGCCGTCCTTCGCCCACGGTCACCGCTCAGCCGCCGAGCGCTCCGGCGGCGAGGCCCAGGCTCCAGTCGGCATCCACAGCGAAGTCTGGTCCTACGAGCCGGCCGGCGGCTCCCAGGGCCCCGCCTAGCCGCCCGGCCACACCGCGTGGCCCGCAGCCCCAGTGCCCGCCACCTCCCATCAGTTTTGGTTGATCAACTTCACTTCCCATCAATTTTGTGGGGACGTACCGGGGCATTTCCGGCAGAAACTGACCAAAACTGATGGGACGTCGTGGCAGGCAGCTGAAACTGAAGGGAAGTGACCCTTCCGGGACGGGCAGTCTGGGCAGTCCGGCGCCGACCCGGCCCCGCCGGCCTTCCACTTCCTGTCGCTGCTGACCTTTGGCGCGACTTCCTATCAGTTACGACCACGCAATCCGGACATATGGGTCGGTAAACGGCAAGAATCGATAGGAGGTCGAAAAGATGGTCACAACTGATAGGAAGTGGCCTCCCGGTCCAGGGCGCCGCTAGGTGGCTGGGGATGGCTGGGAGCCGAAGGGCCCGGGATACCAGTGGTGCCGACGCGGCACCCGGCCGGCTCCGCCCCGCCCCGCTGGCGCCCGGCTAGTGCTTGCGCCAGGCGAAGAAGAAGTCGCGGGCCGGCTTGGTCCACAGCGGGATGACCGCCGCCAGGCCGATCATCCAGGTCACCAGGGTGGTGAAGCGGGCGCCGGGGTCGTTGTGGGTGCGCGCCAGTACCAGCGCCATGATCACCGTGTAGAGCGCCAGCAGTACCGTGCCCGCCACCCGGGTCCAGCCGCGGCCGCGGCGGCAGGCGAGCGCCAGCACCACCCAGCAGATGAGCCCGATGACGTCGGCGAAGATGGCGATCGCGGCTATCCCGGCCATCGTGTTGGCGGCGTTCTCGACCCGGGTGAAGCCGTGGTTCTTGGCCACGGTGGCGTCGTTGCTGTACCGGCCGAACACCTGGGCGGTGGTGACCAGGGCGGCCACGGTGAGCGCGAAGCCGGCGTACATCAGCCGCAGCGCGGCGTGCACTGTCCCCGGGATTTCAGCGGCGCCCGGGTTGCGGCGGCCGGGCGTGTAGCCGGGGATGGGAGCGACGCCAGGCCCGCTCGGGGTGCCGTTGGCGCCCCACGGGGCGCCGCCGCCGGACTGCTGCGGCCAGCCCGGCTGGCCGGCATAGCCCGGCTGCCCCCCGGTGTAGCCCGGGTACGGGTTGGCGGGGGTGCCCGGCCCGGACGGCCCGCCGCCGGGAGCGCCGGCCGGGGGCTGCCCGGTGTACGGCCCGGACGGGTAGGGCGCGGGCGACAGCGGCGGCAGCGACGGCCCGGGGCCGCCGGTCCGCGGCTGGGCGGCCGCCAGGTACCCGTCGGAGATCATCGGGGCGTGCCGGGTGCCCCCCTGCCCCGGTGCGGGCGTCGCGAGGGCGGTCGGGGTGCGCTCGGCCGGTCCTGACGGGCCGCCGGCCCCTGCCGTCTGGGTCGCGCCGAACATTCCCGACGAGCCCGGAGTGCCCGCCGTCCCTGACGACCCGGTGAACCCGGTGAACGCGCCCGGCCCGGCGGCGCCGGCCACCTTGCTCGGCGGGGTCAGCCCGGCCGGCGTCTGGCTGGCCTGCTCGGTCGCGATGACCCGGGCGACCTCGTCCGGCCAGAACGAGCCGAGCGAGGCGGCGGTGGCCGGGCCGAGGCCGGAGATCATGCCGATCAGCCGGGCGGGGTCGGGCCGCTCGGCCGGGTTCTTCTTCAGGCAGGCCTCGACTACCTGGCGCAGCGCCACCGGGATGGCGCTCAGGTCGGGTTCCGAGCGGACCACCCGGTACAGGATGGAGGCGGCGGTGCCGTCGCCGAACGGCGCCAGCCCGGTGGCGGTGTAGGCGAGCACGCAGCCGAGGGAGAAGATGTCGCTCGGCGGCCCGGACGCGAGCCCCTCCGCCTGCTCGGGTGACATGTAGCCGGGCGTGCCGATCACCATGCCGGCCGAGGTGAGCTGGGTGCCCTGGAACGCGCGGGAGATGCCGAAGTCGATCACGTGCGGGCCGTCGTCGGCCAGCAGCACGTTGGCGGGCTTGAGGTCGCGGTGCACCAGGCCGACCGCGTGCACCGCGCGCAGCGCCTCGGCCAGCCCGGCCGCCAGCCGCCAGATGGCCGGCTCGGGCAGCGGGCCGTAGCGGGCGACGACGGCGGCCAGCGGCGGCCCGGGCACGAACGCGGTGGCCAGCCAGGGCGGGCTGTCACCCAGGCCGGAGCCGACTACCGGCGCGGTGTACATGCCGCTGACCGCGCTGGCGGCCGCTACCTCGCGGCTGAACCGCTGCAGGAACTCCTGGTCGCGGGCGAACTGCGAGTGCACGACCTTGATCGCCACGGCCCGGCCGGCCGGGGAGAAGCCGAGGTAGACCTGCCCCATGCCGCCCGCGCCTAGCCGTGCGTGCAGCCGGAAGTCACCGATCGTCTGGGGGTCCTCCGCGGTTAGCGGTTCCATCCGTGCTCCCCTGCCCCAGTGCCCCTGCCAGCACAGCGGCCCCGTACCAGCACGCAGAGACTACCCGGAATGTGCCTGATAGTCAGGCTCCTCACCGCGACTCACCCCGACTCGAGACGTGAATGTGCCGTCGGCGCCGCGAGGGGGGCGCCGACGGCACATCCGGGCCGGGGAGGGCCCTATTGCTTGAGCTCGTCGAGGGCGACGTTGAGGTTGAGCACGTCCACCCGCGGCTCGCCCAGGAAGCCGAGCGTCCGGCCCTGGGTGTACTTGCTGACCAGCGCCCGCACGGTAGCGACGGGCAGGTGCCGCGCGGCCGCGACCCGGTCTACCTGGATGGCCGCGTACTGCGGCGAGATGTCCGGGTCGAGGCCGGAGCCGGAGGCGGTGACCGCGTCCGGCGGCACCTGGGAGACGGGCACGCCGTCGAACTTGGCGATCTGCTTCTGGCGCTGCTCGACATTGGTCACCAGGGTGGAGTTGCTGGCGCCGAGGTTGGACGCGGCCGAGTAGCCGGGGTCGCAGCCGTAGTCGGTGGCGGCCCCGCTGGTGGCGTTGGACGGACGGGGCTGGAAGTACTGCCGCAGCGGGTTCCCGTGTGCGTCCGTGAACTCCTGGCACAGCAGCGACGACCCGACAACGTGGCCGTTGACGGTGACCTGCGACCCGTCAGCCTGGCCGGGGAACGCGGCCTGGGCGACGCCCCACATCAGTACCGGGTAGACGATGCCGCAGAGCACGGTGAACACGAGCAGCAGCCGCAGCGCGGCCAGGTGCTGGCGCAGGAAGGACGGAAGGCGATTCATAACCACTTCACCTGAATCCAGGGATGTTCATCACGATGAGGTCGATCCCCTTGATGCAGAGGAAGGGGAGGATGAGCCCGCCGACGCCGTAGATGAGCAGGTTGCGGCGGAGCATGGCCGACGCCGACGAGGGCTTGTAGCGGACGCCGCGCAGCGCCAGCGGGATCAGCGCGACGATGATCAGCGCGTTGAACACGATGGCGGAGGTGATCGCCGACTGCGGGCTGTGCAGGTGCATGATGTTGAGCTTGTTCAGCCCGGGGAACACCCCGGCGAACATGGCCGGCAGCATCGCGAAGTACTTGGCGACGTCGTTGGCGATGGAGAAGGTGGTCAGCGCGCCCCGGGTGATCAGCAGTTGCTTGCCGATCTCCACGATCTCGATGAGCTTGGTCGGGTTGGAGTCCAGGTCGACCATGTTCCCGGCCTCTTTCGCGGCCGAGGTGCCGGTGTTCATCGCCACCCCGACGTCGGCCTGGGCCAGCGCGGGGGCGTCGTTGGTGCCGTCGCCGGTCATCGCGACCAGCTTGCCGCCCTCCTGCTCCTTCTTGATGAGGGCCATCTTGTCTTCCGGGGTCGCCTCGGCCAGGTAGTCGTCCACGCCGGCCTCGGCGGCGATTGACCGGGCGGTCAGCGGGTTGTCACCGGTGATCATGACGGTGCGGATGCCCATCGCCCGCATCTCGGCGAACCGCTCCTTGATGCCCGGCTTGACGATGTCCTTGAGGTGGATGACGCCGAGCGCCCGGGCCGGGCCGCTGGCGGGCTGCTCCGCGACGACCAGCGGTGTCCCGCCGGCGGCGGAGATCTCGTCCACCACCAACCCCAGTTCAGGAGGAACGGGTGCGCCTTGCTCTTCCAGCCACCCGCGCACCGCCGAGGCGGCGCCCTTGCGGATGCGGCGCGCGCCGCCGGTGGAGTCGGGGGCGAGGTCGACGCCGCTCATCCGGGTCTGCGCGGTGAAGGGCACGAACACCGCGCCGGGCAGGCTGGTCGCCGACCGTTCGGGGACGTTGAAGTCCTCCTCGGCCAGGTAGACGACCGAGCGGCCCTCCGGGGTCTCGTCGGCTAGCGAGGACAGCGCCGCCGCGTCGGCCAGGTCAGCGACCTGCACCCCGGCTACCGGCAGGAACGCGGACGCTTGCCGGTTGCCGATGGTGATCGTGCCGGTCTTGTCGAGCAGCAGCGTGTTCACGTCGCCCGCCGCTTCCACCGCCCGGCCGGACATCGCCAGCACGTTCCGCTGCACCAGCCGGTCCATGCCGGCGATGCCGATGGCGGACAGCAGCGCCCCGATGGTGGTCGGGATCAGCGCCACGATCAGCGCGACCAGGATGACCAGGTTCTGCGGGGCGGCCGAGTAGTAGGCCATCGGCTGCAGGGTCACCACCGCCAGCACGAAGATCAGGGTCAGCGACGCGAGCAGGATGTTCAGCGCCACCTCGTTCGGTGTCTTCTGCCGGGACGCGCCCTCGACCAGGGCGATCATCCGGTCGATGAACGTCTCGCCCGGCTTCGAGGTGATGCGCACCACGACCTGGTCCGACAGCACCCGGGTGCCGCCGGTGACGGCCGAGCGGTCGCCGCCGGACTCGCGGATGACCGGGGCTGACTCGCCGGTGATGGCGGACTCGTCGACCGAGGCGACACCCTCGACCACGTCGCCGTCGCCGGGGATGACCTGGCCCGCTTCAACCAGCACGAAGTCGCCGACGGTGAGCTGGGTGCCGGGCACGTCTTCGACCCGGAACGCGGTGTCGCCGGCCTTCCAGCCCAGCAGGCGGCGCGCGACCGTCTCCTGCTTGGTCTTCCGCAGCGTCTCCGCCTGGGCCTTGCCCCGGCCTTCGGCGACCGCTTCCGCCAGGTTGGCGAACAGCACCGTCAGCCACAGCCAGACGGTGATCGTCCAGGCGAAGACGGAGTTGTGGATGATCGCCGAGTAGGTGGTCAGCAGCGAGCCGACCTCGACCACGAACATGACCGGGTTCCTGAGCTGGACCCGCGGGTCGAGCTTGCGGAACGCGTCCGGCAGCGACTTCCAGAGCATCTTCGGGTCGAGCAGGCCGCCGCCGACGCGGCGGGTCGGCGTTGCCAGGCTGCCGGGCGGGAGCCCGCCGTCGCCAGGGTCAGCCGCGCCCGTTCGGGCCTCGACGGTGTTTGGGGTTGAGTTGATCTGGGTCATCTCAGTGCAGTCCTTCAGCGAACGGTCCCAGCGCGAGCGCGGGGAAGTACGTCAGCCCGACGAGGATGATGATCACGCCGACGAGCAGGCCGGCGAACAGCGGCTTGTGCGTCTCGAGGGTGCCGAGTGACGCGGGTACCGGCTGCTGCCGGGCCAGTGCCCCGGCCAGGGCGAGCACGAAGATCTCGGGCGCGAACCGGGCGATCAGCATCACGATGCCGCCGGCCACCTGGTAGTAGGTCGCCGCGGTACCCAGCCCGGCGAAGGCCGAGCCGTTGTTGTTGGCCATCGAGGTGAACGCGTAGACCACCTCGGTCAGGCCGTGCGGCCCGCTGTTGAATATCGCCTTCTGCGGCCCGGGGAAGCCGAGCGCTATCGCCGCCCCGATGAGGGCGCAGGCGGGGGTGGCCAGGATGTAGAGCGCGGCGTACTTCATCTCGCTGGGGCGGATCTTCTTGCCGAGGTACTCGGGGGTCCGGCCGACCATCAGGCCGCCGATGAACACGGTCAGCACGGCCAGCATGAGCAGGCCGTACATGCCCGCGCCGACGCCGCCCGGCACGACCTCGCCCAGCATCATGTTGAACAGCAGGATCCCGCCGCCGAAGGCGGTGTACGAGTCGTGGAAGCTGTTGACCGCTCCAGTCGAGGTCACCGTCGTCGAGCCGGCGAACAACGACGAGCCGGGGATGCCGAACCGTACCTCCTTGCCTTCCATGGCGCCGCCCGCGGCCTGCAGGGCGGTGCCCGCGTGCTGCCACTCGAAGAAGCTGACGCCGCCGACCGCGACCAGCCACAGCCCGGCCATCACGGCGACCAGGATGTAGCCCTGGCGGTTGTCGCCGATCATCTTGCCGAAGGTGCGCGGCAGCGCGAACGGGATGACCAGCAGCAGGAAGATCTCGAACCAGTTGGTGAACGGGTTCGGGTTCTCGAACGGGTGGGCCGAGTTGGCGTTGAAGAACCCGCCGCCGTTGTTGCCGAGTTCCTTGATGACCTCCTGCGAGGCGACCGGGCCGCCGACCAGGCTCTGCTGGCCGCCGACCAGCGTGCTGATGGTGTGCGTGAGGTTGAAGTTGTCGATCACGCCGGCCGCGGTCAGGATGATCGCGCCGACCACCGAGATCGGGAGCAGCAGCCGGACGGTGCACCGGGTGATGTCGACCCAGAAGTTGCCCAGCCGGTCGGTCCGGGACCGCATGAACCCGCGGATCAGCGCGATCGCCACCGCGATGCCGACCGCGGCGGAGAGGAAGTTCTGCACCGCCAGGCCGGCCATCTGCACGACGTAGCCCATGGTGGACTCGCCCGAGTAGTTCTGCCAGTTGGTGTTGGTGACGAACGACGCGGCGGTGTTGAAGGCGGTGACCGGGCTGACGTTGGCCATGCCGTTGCTGTACGGCAGCCAGTGCTGCACCCGCATCATCAGGTACAGGAACAGCACCGAGACCACCGAGAAGGCCAGCAGCGACCGGGCGTAGGTGCCCCAGCGCTGGTCGGCGTCGGGGTCGATGCCGATGAGGCGGTAGCAGCCGCGCTCTACCCGCAGGTGCTTGTCGCTGGTGAAGACGCGGGCGATGTAGTCGCCCAGCGGCCGGTAGCACGCCGCCAGGGCGAGGACGAGGACGACCAGTTGCAGGATTCCTGCCAGTGACGAGTTCATGTCAGAACCGCTCCGGCCGGACTAGCGCGTACACCAGGTAGAAGGTCAGGATGACCGCGCTGATCAGCCCGACCCAGTTCTCAGCGCTCAAGGTGCTCGACCCCCTTGATGATGAGGACGAGCGCGCCGAAGACGACCAGCGTCAGGGCGATGTACAACAAATCCAGCATGATGTCTGCTCCTCGGGAGTCTTTTTTGTCCCGAGATAAAGCAAACCCCTGGTCAGGCCAGGTGCGTCCGGTCCTGACAGCAGCTATGCAGGGCGGGCGGCGTTCCTAACGGATCCCATGCGCGGGGCCTATCCCCGCGAGTCGGCCAGCCCGCGGGTGGACCAGGAGCGCGGCCGCAGCCAGCCGTGCGCGGCCGCTTCCATCAGCGCCGACGGCGGCACCGCGAGCACCGGGCACCTGGCGTGGGCCAGGCAGTACCGGCTGACCGAGCGGCGCAGCGCGCGGCTGACCGGGTGGCGGCGGCCGGTCCCGATCACCAGCAGGTCGCCCCGCTGGTCGGCCACGTCGACCAGCACCGGGCCGGTCTCGCCGCGCTCGACCCGTAGCTGCACCGGCAGGTCGTCCGGCAGGCCGCCCAGGCCGGCCTCGAACGCCTCGGTCAGCCGCTTGCTGGCGGCGTCGCGCCAGGCCCGGCGCAGGTAAGGGGAGGGCCGGGACCGCTCGGCCAGGTCCCCGCCCGGCGGCAGCCAGGCGATCACCGCGACCAGCGCCACCTGCCGGTCCCGGGCCTCGCCGGCCGCCCAGTGCAGCGCCTGCAGGCTGCCCAGCGACCCGTGAACCCCGACGACAATCCGACCTACCGCGCCCACGAGGCAACTCCTGACATCACGACATTGTGGTCACCATCAAGTACAACGCGACGGCGGAGCGGTTGCGTCCATCCGCGGCCAGCCAAGGCCAAGCATCACCGAAATGTTACATTCAAGCCTCAGTTTGGTCACCAATAGTTTACGTAAAACATAACCAGAATCACTCCGAACGGGTGTCACTAAACGCCCCTCCCGTCCCACCTTCCTCATGGGTTTAGCCGCGCCCGCGGGTGTCACGCGCCGCTGACCGCGGTGACCCCGGCCAGCGTGCCGAGGAAGGCGGTGCTGCCGCTTAGCGACAGCGACGAGAAGTGGGGCAGCCCCTGGGCGATGGTGAGCTGCTGGCGGACCGCGCCGGTGGCCGGGTCCAGCGCGTACAGCGTGCTCGGGGCGGTGCCGTCGTCGTTGTAGGCGGTGACCCAGACCGCGCCGCCGCCGGCCACCGGGGAACCGTTGCCGCTGGCCGGGCCGCGCCAAAGCACCGAGATCGTCTTCGCGCCCGGGTCGACCCGGACAGCGGCCAGGCCGCCCGACCGGCACGGCTCGTAGACGACCGATCCGCTGACCGCCGCCGCCCCGAACGCGGCGCAGACGCTGCGCTGCGCCAGCTCGCCGCCGATCCCGCCCGGCCGGGCCGCGTTGAGCAGGTAGCCGACCCCGCGCTTGCCCATGATGAAGACCGCGTTCCCGGCCGTGAGCGCCGGCTGGGTGGAGCCGAGGTCGAGGTCGTTGTCGTTGTCGTCGGCCCAGGTGACGGGGGCGAAGAAGGCGGCCCGCTGCAGGCCGGGGGTCAGCTCGGTCACCGAGTCGCTGCCGTCGTACGGCTGGCCGGCCCCGGCCGCGCCGTTGCCGATGGAGACCCACAGGTCGCCGTCGGGACCGACCACCGGCCCGCCCGGCGCCCAGATGGCGCCTTCCCGGCTGGTCGGCGTGCGCCAGCTGGTCAGCGGCCCGTCGCCGGCCAGCGGCGCGCTGACGACGCTGCCCTGGTAGGGGCCGCAGTCTCCGGACAGGCCGCCGAAGGTCGCGTAGACCCGCCCCTGGTCGATCGCGAGGCCGGGCCGCTGCTGGTTGAACGCGGGCTGGTTGGCCGCGGTCGGCTGGTCGAGGTCGCGGCGCAGCGTGACCGCCCCGGTGGCCGCGTCGACGCCGACCAGCAGGTGGCGGTAGCCGGCGATCTCGGCCACCGCGTAGACGTCCTTGCTGCCCGGGTCGTAGACGGGGGTGCCGGTAATGCCGAGCGGGAAGATGTTGCCGCACCCGTGCGGCGGCGGCTGCGGGACCGGGGTGCCGACGTGGGTACGCCAGATGACCTTGCCGGTCACCCGGTCGAGCGCGTAGACGCTGTCGTTCTCGGTCGCGGCGATCACCTCGCCCCCGACCACCAGCGGCTGCCCGTAGACGGCGCCGTCCAGGGACGCGTTCCAGGCGGTGCTGAGCGGGCCGGCCGGCGCCGCGCCCGCCGCGACCCCGGTGCGGCCCGGGTTGGCGTCGTACTCCGGCCAGTTGGGGCCGGCCGCGGACGCGGTCCCGGTGACCGGTGCGGGGGCGCTGCTGCTGCTCGATGTGCAGGCGGCCGCGGCGAGCACCGCCGCCGCCAGCATTGCCGTGCGGATAACCGTTAGCCGTAGCAACCTGCTACTCCTCGCAATCGTTTGATAGCTCAGCGTCTACTGGCATGATGGGTGTCCTATGAACGACAAGCTATTCCCGCAACCCCCGGGCGATGCGTCCTTCGTGGCGATTGGCGACAGTTTCACCGAGGGCCTGAACGACGTCGCGTCCGGCGGCGGCTTCCGCGGCTGGGCGGACCGGCTGGCCGGCCTTT
>Ga0265338_10007168_pt1 | contig 13961 bp, 29 predicted proteins | sample 42126metaG_FD_193579 | JGI IMG/M metagenome (GOLD analysis project Ga0265338, IMG submission 193579) | Rhizosphere microbial communities from Carex aquatilis grown in University of Washington, Seatle, WA, United States - 4-21-26 metaG | ecosystem: Host-associated > Plants > Roots > Rhizosphere... | reverse complement strand
GTCCGCGTAGTACTCCCAGAACTCGATGGGTTGATCAGCCAGCACGAAGTTCCGAACGCAATTCGCGATGGCACTCCGCGAGCGCCACTCCCACGACTTGTACGACGGGAGAAGAGGCAGAACGTTCTCACGGACCCAGTCAGAAGCGAGGTGCAGCTTGGCGTCCCGGTTGCAACAGTACAGCTCCTTCCCGTCATCTCGAACGATGCCGATCGAGATGAGGTCGATGGTCGAGCCGTCCTCGATGAACTCGGTGTCAAAGAAGTACCTCACGAGACCCCCGGCGAGTGCCGCTGTGCGGCCTCCAGCAGCTCCGGCGGCAGCACCGCCTTCGCGCACGACTCGCACAGCACGGTCACCGTCGGCGGCTCTCCCATCGGGGACGTACCGGTCATCCACCAGCCCTGCGTTCTCGCGAGCACGCGAAGCGTCTCGGCGTCGAACGGCATTGGGACCAGGAGGCGCCTGTCGCACGCCTGCGGCGGCGACGAGAATGGCCCGGCGCAGTGGAGATCCAGGCACACGACGACGCGGGGGGCGACATCCCTCTTCGCTGCCGCTCTTCGAGCGTGGCGGTTCACGCCTGCGCCCTCGGCTCCCGCCCTCGTTTGATGACGAGTAACCGCTCGACGTAGGCGTCCTCGGTCTCGCCCGGCAGTGGATACGGCTTGTCCCCCGTGTCGTGGTAGCACATCGTCCGATCGTCGACCCTCTCGGTGAACCACCGCGGTACGACCTTGACACAGATCGAGCAGGTGACCTCATCGACATCTAACTCCGGAGCAGGGGCTCCGTCGAGCGCGTCGCTCACCTCCGCGAGAAGCACTTCGAGCCGCTTCGCTGCTCTCAAGACGAGCCAGACCATGAGCCCCAGGAATGCGAGCCCAGCAACCACGAGTATGTTCATCCGAAACCTCCTACCTTCACGAGCTTCTCGTACACCTCGGGGAACCGCTCCTGGATCCGAGCAGCCATCTGTGCGCCGACCGGCCCGAGCCCGAACCTCGGGTATAGCTCCGGTGGGTGCACGCGGCGCTCGGGCGGCTGGGCGTTGCGGAGAGCGCGACGGATCAAGCCCACACCGCAGGAAGCCCACGTCGCCTCCGGTTCCCACCCGTAGCCAGGATGCACCGGCTCCGCGCGAGAGAGACCGTACCAGATCGACTCGTCTCCCTCGCCTGCAAAGTCCGTCGGCCCGCTCCAGCCCGTGTACACCATGCGGTTGCCGGCAGAGCGCGCCTCGAACGCGGGCATGTCCCACGCCTCCCCGTGCGAGCAGGTGACGTAGAGATTGTTGTCCCGATGGAGCTGCGCGATCGCGACGTCCGAGATCTTGTCCGAGAGCACGCGGAGCAGCCGCGTGTGATTCGCTGCCGTCCAGCCGTTCGCCTGCACCTCGGGCTGCGCGAGCCAGTAAGCGATGGACTCACCCACCGACGGGTAGCCGTCCCACGAGCCCCACTCGTAGGTCTTGATGAAGAGCGACGAGCGCTCCTTCGGAGAGAACTCCTGGAGGAACGCACCGATGAGCGCGTGGTAGTTCTTTCGCGGTTCCCATTTGCCGATCGCGTAGAAGCGCTTCCCCGACGGCACCTTCTCCGAGCCGCGGGGCGCCGAGATGTGGCTCGTGAGGCTCGTGTCCGGATCGAACGCCACGGGGATCGCGTAGACGCGCTTGACCCCCGCTCGCTTGAAGATGTCCACGACCCACTCGCCGTGTACCCACGTCTCCGCGCACCGGTTCAGCACCTCGACGATGGCGGGCGCCACCGTCGTCCGCTCCCATGGCGTGTAGATGATGGTCGAGCCGTAGACCTTGATCTCGTCGTCGAAGCCGGAGAGCCGCGCCCCTGGGGGCGCGATCGTGTTCTCCAGGAACGTCGCGCTGTGGATGACGAGCTGCCGGATGGCGATGGGGACCGAGCCCGCCGTCGTGTCCCGGAGGTACCCGACGCTCGCGCGCACGCGCGCATCGACATCGTCCTCCATCATGAACTTCGGACGGCTGAGCCGGCGGAGCACGACCGGGAGCCCAGTGCGCGCGAGCGCGCGGACCTGCGCGCGCGCGTGGCGCGCAAGCCCGTCCTCCAGGACGTCCCATGGGGCCTGGTACTCGATGGCGCAGGGGAGGTGCGCGTCGGTTCCAGGAGCCACGATGTGGCGCTCCAGCTCCTCCGGTGTCGGCTCGCGCCCGCGACCGTCGCCATCGAGGATGCCGTCGGGAGCGACGAAGCCCCCTAGCTGCTGAACAAGATCGCTCATGACGGCTCCGACTCTTCGATGACGGGCTCGGTGACCATGTCTTTCGCGGCGTCAACCACGACCTTCGTGACAATCTCCCAGTCGAGCCCATGGCACTTCTGAAGGAAAGCAGAATGCTCTGCGTCCCAACCGTCCCCCTCTTCGTTGGGGAAGAGAGCTACGAGGACCACGGCTTCGGCCCCCATATTGAGAGCGAGTTCCTTAGCCCTGGCGGATAGTGCGCTCAGCCTAACGGCTGCCGCAACGTGACCCATCGGCTTGCGCCCGCGTCCGTCACTCACGGGGGCGCTGCTCCTTCGCCATGAGCACGTACCACATGGCTATCTCCTCGGGAGTGGCTTCACGAGAAGCAGACGCGGTGACGATCTTCGCGCCGCCCTCTTCTTCCGCGAGAAAGAACGGGAACATGAAGCGCTCCGCGAGCGCGTACGCGCGGGCTCGTTGCTTCAGGAAAAAGACCTTCTCGTCGGGCATCGACTCGCCGCCGTGCTTCGGGCAGACGAGCACATCGCGAGCTAGGGACCTCCACCCCAGCTCCTTCACCTCCGGCCACTCCCTGGGGCTGAGCTTTGCCTCGTCACCCCTGGGCTCCTCGAACACCGTGGTCTCGCCACAGACGGCGCAGACCGCTCTCCACTTCACGCAACCGAGACGCGCCATCACGGTGCCGGCGTCCACTTGTCCTGGTGCACCCGGAGCCAGTCCTGATCGAGCCGCATGTCCCACGGCACCATGTTGCTCACGTGGTGCCACGTGTCGCTCTTGTCCTTGAACCCGTCCACGACGCGCGACTCCTTGCGGCGGTGCTGAGCCGTGTACGAGCCGTCCTTCTGGCGCTCGTACACGATGCCGAACGCCTGGATCTTCGGGAGATATACGTCGTTCATTTCTTTCCTTCGTCGCCGATCGCGGCGACTGCGCGCTCTATCGCAGGCGCGTACCCGGCCGCCCTGAGCGCCGTCTCCAGGTCCTCCGAAAACTCCGCGTCCACCCAGCGGCGGCGTTGCGCGTACTCCCAGAGGAGGTCCTGCGCCGTCACGTCCTTCACCGAGAGCGGCACCTTCCCCGGCGGGCACGTCGGGTACTTGTCGCTCTGGAACTGCCCGTCCTTGATGTGAGTGCCCATCAGCTCACTCTTCCTCGATGACCCCGAGGATCTCGTCCTCGGTCATGTGGACCTGGTCCTGCTCGCCCTGGTGCTCTATCTCGGAGCCCGAGTACTTGCCGAAGACCACGCGGTCCCCCGCCTTCACCTCGGTCTTCTTGAAGTAGCCCTTGTCCGACAGGATGCCCGGGCCCGCCGCGACCACGGTGCCTCGCGTGAGCTTCTCCCGAGCGTTCTCGGGAATGAGGATGCCCCCCTTCGTGGTCTCCGTCGGCGGATCGCGACGAACGATGAGGCGGTTCTGGATGGGTCGGATCTTCATGAGCTGCTCTCCCTGCTCCCTCTCGGGTTCGAGTCGTAGTAGGCGTCCGTCGTATTGCTGAGCCACGACTCGGGCGGCGGCTCTTCCTGGCGATAGAGAGGGTCGAGGCCGATGACGAGCCGCACCGCGTCCATCGTATCCCGAGCGGCCTGCGTCTTGGCCGACATCGGCACGCGCTCTTTCTCCGGCTTCGCGCTCACGGAGCGTCCCACCCGTAGATGCTGATGTTCCCCGCCGGCTGGGGCGCGACGCACTCGACGGTCACGCCGTAGTTCTGACGGGGCGGCACGCGGATGTGCCAGAGCGACTCGATACGAGCATCCACGAGCGTCCGCTGCATCTCGCCGACGACGATGTTCACGTAGCAGTGCTCGTTGAGCTGCAAGCACACGACGTGCGACAGGATGACCCCCCGCTCTCGCGGGGTCACGATGTCGTCGTACTTGGACAGCGAGAGCCGGCGACCTGACGCTGGGAGCTGGAGGCTCACGTGATCGATGCTCACGAGCAGCTTCGGAGGCGTCGCAAGCAGCTCGCGTATCGACTCCTGAATGATCAGGTTCCCGGCATGGGTTTGCGCCCACTCGCCGCGCTCCAGCGCCATCGTGAGCACCGACTGGCGGATGTCGTCCCAGTGCCGCTTCACACAGACGGGCTCCTTCGGAGCCACGTGATGACCTTCGCTCGAATCGCGCTCGCTCATACTTCCATCACCTTGGAGTCGTCGATCTGGACGGCCCAGTTACAGCCGAGGTTCGAGCACCGGATGATGTCGTTGCAGGTGATCGTCCCGCAGATGCGCACCTGGAAGAGCTGACCGTTCGGGTCCTTCAGGTGGACGATGTCCCCCGCCTTCTCGCCCTTCTTGTCCTGCGTGCGCGTGTCGAGGAACCACTTCCGATGGCTCTTCTTCACCATCACCTGCGCCGACCCGTGCGGCTCCCCGCGCTCCAGGCACTTCGGGCACACGAGCACGAACAGCTCGTCGTCCCCCGAGAGCACCAGCTCGCCCACACACTCCTGCCGCGGCGTCTTGTCCTTGTTCAGGTAGTAGAAGACGACGCGCGGGTGACCGGAGTCCATCATCCGGAGTGACGTGAGCTTCGAGTGCACGAAGCCCTTGTCCGTCATCCCGACGCCGAACGACGCTGCCTGCTCTTGCTTGTCCTGGTGCTGACGCCCCTGCTCGGCGAGCGCCTCGCGCTGCGCTCGATCCTTGTCGTACCTGGACGACGTCGTGCCGCCCTTCACGATGATCGTGGGTAGGTGCGCGCCGATGGACGAGCCACCCTTCTCAGAGTCGGACATTGGATAGCAGTGCTATCCCGGCTAGCCCAACTTGTCAAGAATCAGCGACGGGCGACGCGCGCGACCGCGGCAACCCCGGCGATCGCCGCGGACCCGAGAAGCAGCGGCTTCCAGCCCACCTGGGCGACCGACTCCTGCACCATCTTCCCGAAGAGCCCGAGCCCGATGACGAGCGCCACGAGCCCCACCTCGGGGTTCGGCGGGTAGTCCGTCGTCTTCAGGATGTCCCCGTCGCGGATCGCTCGCGCGACCTCGTACGCAAGGAGCCCGCCGCCAGCGACCCCAGCGAACGCGAGGACCGCAAGCTGCGCGTCGTGCGGCGTCTCGGGCAGGAAGGCAACGTCGGGCATGAGCGCTCAATCCGAGAAGAGCTTCGTGTGCGTCTTCACCTGCTTCACGATGACGCCCACGAGGAGCGACACCGCGACGGCCGTCACGACCGAGACGAAGAGCGGACGCCGGTACCAGATGACGACGCCGTCACGGCACCCGTCGCACCCGGGGTGCTCGTCCGACGTCTGGCAGACGACGCAGCTCCCGTTCGAGAGGAACGAGCACGCCGGACAGGTGACGATCGCCGCCGCCGTCTGCACGTCGCCCGTCCCCATGTGGTAGCCGACGACTCCCAGCATGGCTCACTGCTCGACTTCGGGCTCATCGTCATCGTCGTCGTCATCGTCCGTGCCGAAGTCGACCCAGTCCATGAAGCCGCTGATGGCCTCCATGAGGGACTTGAAGTTCGCCTCGACCCGCAATGGCGCGTGCGACACCGCCGAGCGCACCTCGTAGCCGCACGTCTCTTCGTCGCCCCAGAAGAACTCCACCGAGAGCTTCGCGACGCCGAGGCGCTCCTGCGCCAGCTCTTCCATCTCTTCGATGAGCGTCTCGCCCACCTCGTTCGCGTCGAGGTAGTCCGGCTCGCGCCTGGCGGCTTCACGACCAGCCATCAGGCCGTCGCCCTCTTGTTGCCCCACCACGCGTACCCGAAGAGGAGGCCAAGCCCGATGCCGATCGCGACGCCGCCCGCGACGACGCCGTAGCTCGTCTCGTGGTACGCCGCTTCCGGATCCGTGGCGCCGATGGGGAAGTACCGCGGGAGCACGCGGTCCTGCTCAGGGATGCTCCCGCCCTGGTGAATGTTCTCCGGGTACATCGGACCACGGTCGTCACCGATCGCCTGGTACCGCGGCAGGACAGCGTCCTGCTCGGGGATGCCGCCGCCGCCGATGCCCACGCGAGGCGGGCCTGCCCGCAGCGGGTTGATGCCCCAGCCGGGCACCGGCGCGTCCTGCCACCCGGGCGTTGCGACCGCCAGCTCGTGATAGTCCGAATCAGGAACCGACCAGAACGACATCAGGGGTGCTCCTCGGGTACAGGCGGCGGCGCCGGGATCGTGTCGCCCGCCACCTCGCCGCCGCTTGTGAGCCGCTCAGAGAAGCGGACCGAGTCCCAGGCGGGCTCGTCGGGGCTGACGAGCCGCCCTAGCTCCTCGTCCCAGTACACGGCGCGGGGGCAGTACATGCGACTTTCAGTCTACCTGGCCCCGGGGCGGCTGGCGAGGGGGCTACTGCGCGCGCCGGATCGTGAGCCAGGCGGACACGGCATGGGTGCCGCCCGCGGTCGGGGTCAGCGTCAGCGCGGCCGCGTTTCCTGCCGGGTTGATGACCCGGAGGACCGAGTTGACGACCGTGGTCGGCAGCAGCACCCGGTTCATGATCTGGCTCGTGCCCGTCGCGCGGCCCGCCACCGTGTTGGCCGTCGTCGCGATCGAGCCGTTGAGGTCGAGCATCAGCTGCCCCGCCTCGGCCACGCTCACCTGGAAGGAGACGTCGTAGATGCCGATCGCCGGCAGCACGAACTGGCTCGACGAGGACCGCACGATGGAGCCGCTCCCGGGGCCGTCCTGCGGGAAGAGCACGGCCGCGCCGATCGCGATGGTCGACGCGTTGTCCCCCGGCATGAGAGCGAAGAAGGACCCGAACTGCGTGAGCGCCGTCACGTCAGCGGGAGGCGTCGGGGCGACGGCGAGGCCCACGACGATGAGACCCATGAACCGAGTCCCCTTCGCAGAGCCAGCAAGCTGCTCGTCGATCACCGGCTCGTCCGCCGGGAGCTGCGCGAACGAGACGGCGCGCGCGATCGAGAGCGCTTCGTTCTCGGAGGCCAAGTAGCAGAGGCATCCGCCGTTCGGGTTGACGAGGCCGCCATCGACGTCCGTGGCCGGAGCGCTCTCGATGAGCACGACGAACGTGTGACCGTCGCCGCCGCCAGCAAGAGTGATTGCAGAAATCGCGCGAGCGGGAGACGCCGTGTAGATGGCAAGGATCGCCTTGTTCGCTCGAAGCTGCAGGTCATCCGCCTGCGCGCTCTCGACGAACACGACGGTCGCGTTGGTGGAATCCGTGACTGTTCCGAAACGACTCATGGGGATCTCTCCTCTTTAGAAAAACTCTCTCGCGGAATGGCTCGCACGAGCTGGCTCGGTGACGGTTCGGAGCGCCTCCAAGTCAGGGCTCAAGCTTCGCCGATCAGTAGGACGGGGGCAATCCCCACGTGTAAGCAGGCCCTTTTCATCGCTTTATCCACCAGGCCGCCAGGGCCACCACGACCGCCACGGAGGCCGCCACGGCTACCGCCCCCTTGGCGATGGCCGCGTCCACGTTCGGGGTCATCGAGGCCCAGGCGTCCGCCGTGAGCTGGTCCATGGGGAGCGTGATCTCGGTGTCCTTCCCCCAGGGGAGGGGGAGATCCACGAGGTAGGTCGTGGTCGGTCCGGGGCCGGCGCCCATGCCGTGGAAGCTCACGACATCAGCCTTTCTTGACCCACCAGGCGGCGAGCCCGACCGAGAGCACGATGACGCCCGTGAGCGCGAGCGCCGCCTTGATCGCGTCGTCCTTCACGATGCCCACCTGAGCGAACGCGACCTCCATCTGCTTCGCGATCTCGGGGTTCACGACGTCCGTCATGACCTTCGAGGCGAGCTGCGGACCGTAGAGGTTCATCTCGTCTTCCATGTCGGAGACAAGCTGCGATTCGAGTGCGGTGATCTTCGGGGAGATCGCCGACCAGGCGTCGTCCACCATCTGCTGCATGGGGACGGTGATCTCCGTGTTCGATCCCCAGGGGAAGGGAGCGTCGACCTTGTAGGTCACGACCGGTCCGGGGCCGGCGCCCATGCCGTGGAAGCTCATCTGCCCCTGCGCTCTTCGAGCGCATCCTCTTCGCTGATCGACCTGGCCGCGAGCTTGAGGGCGCGCCACAAGGCCACTTCCACATCCCGACCCGTCCCGGTACCGATCGATGATCGGTTGGGATTTTCATCGGCGTAGAACAGCGCGACGTACCAGTGGCTCCGGGGGCCGTGCGCGTACCCTACGTGCGCTTCGAGCCCCATGGCTTTCACGCTCTTCCAGGGATCATCCGTCACGCTGCCGCCTTCCGCTCGTGCACCGCGCGCAGGATCTCGTACGCCGCGTTGATCGCCTTCAGCCGCACCGTGTTCGCAGCTCGCGTCTTCTCCGGCTGCGGCCGGTCCGCGTTGTGCTTCACGATGAGCGCCCGGTAGCGCTTTCGGATCTCCTCCCACGTCGCCGTCTTCGGGAGCTTCAGCACCTTGAGGGCCGCGTGCTCCTTGGCGCTCATGCTCGGCGCTGGAGGGGGACCGGGCGGCACACCCGCCTGAGCCGCGTAGTACTCGCGCACGGCCGAGACGCACTCCTCGCAGACCGCGTCCGCGTCGTAATTCACTCGCGCGTGCGCGAGGCAGCAAGGCTTGTCGCAGGCGTCGCAGCGGCAGACCGCGTGCATCCGGCACGGCTTCGGCTTCCCCGAGGAGTAATCGAGGAGCGAGCACGGCGTCTCGACGATCGCCGCGAGGGTCCACTTCGCGAGCGCGTTCCGCGTGAAGTGAGACCCCCACTCGGTGAGCTGCCCGATCACCTCGGACGCGGCGTCCGCCCCCGCTTCGAGCGGCTTCGCCATCACCTGCGCGAACGACTCCCAGGGGATGTCGCCGGTCACCCGGCGCACTCTCTCGAAGAGGCTCGTCATGCGCGCGTCCCGACTCACCTGCGAAGGAGGTGACTACCAACGACTCCGACGAGCGCGCCGATGGCCAGACCGCCGAACCACAGCTTGGCTCTTTCCGGTTTGACCAGGGCCATACACTCGGGAGAGCAAACGTTGGTTGCGGCGACAGTGAAGGTCTGTCCCCCTGCATCGTCACCCACGCCCGAGAAGTACTCGCCCATCCCGCGCATCTGCTCGGCGAGGCGGCCGCCAGACGGCGCCGCGTGAGGCGAGTGCGCCATCATGTACGCCGTGCTCTGCTGGCACTTGATGATCTTCAGCGGACTGTTCGGACCCCGGGTCCTCGTCATGCAGGCGTTGAAGTACTGCGTTGCTGTGGCCATCACTTCCTCCGTCGGAGAATGAGTGCAATCCCGAGCACGACGGCGGCCCCGAGGCCGTACATCGCCATGTTGCTCATCACGGGCCCGCTCGCGCCCGCGCGATCCCCGCGCGTCTTGTCCGCGAGCGAGAGGTACGGGGGCAGCACCGGGCCACCGCCAGCGAGGCCCCACGCATAGAGCGTCGGGAAGTTCGCCTTCACGTAGTCGGGGCCCGGCGCGCCCTGCACCGGAGCCGTGAGGATCCCGATCATCAGGCCGATGCCGGTCCCGTTCGGGTACGTCTGGTCGCCCGCCGAAGCAGAGACTTGCTTCCCAGCGGCATCCTTGGAGGAGGACACGACGTACTGCCAGAGCTGGCTCGCCGACGGCTCCCAGATCCCGGACGTGTAGAAGTCCGGCGTGTACGTCTTCTGCCCGTCCGCCGAGAGCGCCCAGCCGCCCGACATGAGCGCGATGAGGCTCTTCACCTCGGCGAGCGTCGCCGTGTCCCCGAGATCGAGCGTCGCCCCCGCAGGCGCCGCGTCGGCGCCGAGCGAGCCGTCGTGGTACGCCATCAGCGGACCGTTCGACGACGGCGAGCGATACTCGTTGAAGATCCCGTCGTGGAACACCGAGATCGGCGTGTCCCCGCTGTACGTGTTCGGGTGCGGCGCGTCGTCGCCGAGCCCGAGCGAGCCGTCGTGGTACGCCTGGAGAGGACCGGGCGTCTCCGCATCGTTCGGCGAGCCGCCCATGATGCCGTCCGAGAACGCCATCAGCTGGCCAGGATCGTCACCGAGGCCACGGAGCCCGAGCGAGCCGTCGTGGTACGCCTGGAGAGGACCGGGCGTCTCCGCGTCGTCCGGCGAGCCGCCGACCACGCCGTCCGCGAACGCAATCAGCTGGCCGTCCTGGCCGAGACCGGCCGCGCCCTGGTTGATCCGCGTGCTCCCGAAATATGCGCCTACGCCTTGCATGATGGTCCTCGTTCTCCGAAGCGTACTCCGGGTCAATCTCCGACGAAAGCCTCGACGCGAGGCCGCAGGAAGTACATGGCGATCCCGCCCGCGACGAGCCCGATGCCGAGCCATGCCCACTTCGGCACACCCGACTCCAGCTCGTCCGCCCCGAGCCCCGCGATCCGCCCGACGATGCCGAGCGGACCCCCAACGCGGCTCACGGCCGGTCCGATCGCGTCGGCAGCGGCAGCGGCGGCGCGCATGTTGTCCATGCTACCGCGCCCTCCCCGGCTCCGACGCGAGCCGGTATGCAAGGTACGCCGCGAGCCCGAAGAGCCCAGCGGCGACCCAGTTGAACGCGGCCTTCTGCTGGGCTGTTGGCGCCGTCTGCCCGAGCGCGCAGCCGCAGCCACCGGTGCCGACGAGCTTGCCTGACATGCCGCCCCACGCCCCCGGCTGCATGTCCGTCGGGTACTGCGCGGGCACGCCCGCGATCGCGACGAGGTTCATGCTCATCGCTTGTACCTCCGGTACATGTAGTAGCCGCCGCCTGCGACAGCGACGAGCGCGAGGATCCCCATCATGCCGGACATCGAAGCGTCGTTCGCTCCCGAGCCCGACGTCGGCGGGGGCGGCGGCGTCACCGGCACTGGCGTCGCGTCCGGGTGGTAGTGTGTCACCGGCGGCGTGACCGTCACCGGCGGGTTGTAGCAAGGCGGCGTCGCGAGAAACTTCGCCTTGTACACCGCGTCGTGCATCACGAGCCACGCGACCGCGTTCAACCCCTTGTTCGGGCCGTCAGCGCGAGGATGCGCGAGACAGTAGTCGCGGATCTGCACCGCGCCGGCATCGAGGCACTTTGGGATCGCGCCGAGCCCCGCCCCGTCCGCGCCGCCGCAGAACGGCAGCTCGGAGAGCGCGTACATCGCGAGCGACGAGCAGTCGTAGTCGGGGTTCGACTGCGACCCAGCGATGCACTGCGAGATGACACCCGCCGTGTACTGGTCGATGCACTTCGGCATCGGACACACGGGAAGGTCCGCGAGCAGGCACGGGTCGATGCTCGCGAGCCGCCCGCTCATCGCGCCCACCGAGCGCGGGCCCGCGCCGAGCCCGCGGAGCACGGTCGCAGGCGGGCACTTCGCGTTCGCCTCGTCCTTCTCGGCTTGCGTGATGCACGACGGCATCCCCATCGACTGGATGCCGGTGGCGGACGTGACGAGGAGACCCAGGCCTGCGGCTCCGTACATCGCTCAGACCTTCCTCACTAGCAGCAGGTAGACGACGCCGACGGCAGCGAGACCGAGCGCGATCTTCACGTCCGTGCTCATGCCGGCAGGCGCCGGCTTCGCGAAGTGCGGCGGATCCACCGTCACCGGCGGGTTGTATCGCGGCGGCAGCGGCGCCGAGAACAGCGGCGCCTGGTCGTCTCCCATACCGAACATCAGTGCTTCCTCCGGAGTAGGAGGTAGCCGAGCCCGAGAGCCGCGAGCCCCGCGGCTCCGTAGAGCGCGTACTTCGTCATGTCGGATTGCGCGGCCGCCGGTGCCGTGACCGCGTCCGGCGTCATCTGCAGGTTCGTCGGCGTCGACTCGGAGGGAGCTTGCGGCCGCGTCACCCTCGGGTCCTGCGTCACCGGGGGATTGCAGCCCGGGAGCGCCATGAGCTGGCTGTACACGTCCTGGTACCGGGAGATCCCCCAGCAGCTCGCGTTCAGCGTCTTGTCCGGCCCGTCGAAGCTCGGGTGCGCCCGGCAGTACGAGATCAGCGGTCCCATCGTCGTCGGGATGCACTTCGGGATCTGCGGCAGCATCGCCGCCTCGTCCGCGGGGCAGCCGGGCTTCGTCGTGAAGCCGCACTTCCCGAGCGAGAGACACGCCGACGCAAACTCCACGTCGCTCACTCCTGGTGGAGTGACGCCCGCGTAGCAGCCGGCCATGTACTGCACGTACGGGAGCGGCATGCAGGAGATCCCGTTTGCAGAGTTCTGCAGCGCAGCGGAGCAGCCGCCCGCCGCGTTCACGGCCTTCGTGAGAGCCGCGGATGCCGCGGGAGAGATGTCCGCGCCGAGCCCCGAGGTAGAGCGGTACGTCATCTGCGCCTCCAGAGGAGAAAGCCGAGCGCCACGCCGCCGAGGCCGATCGCGATCGGAAGGCTGAGGTTCGTCTTCGCTACGCTCGCGCTCGCGACAGCCGGCGCGGGAGCGGCTGTCTGCATCGGCGCCGGCTGCTGCGGCACCGTCACCGGCGCATTCATCATGAGCTGCGACTGGAGCGCCGCGTCGAACGACGGCGACGATGGCGGCGCGCGCATCGTGGTCCCCTGCACCGGCACTTGCGCCGCAAAGACCAGCACGCCGCCGACCGCGGCGGCCTTCGGCCCGATCGCGAGCGTCTGCGCGGGGAGCTTCGACATGTCGATGCGCTCACCCCAGTGGAGGAAGTAGATCGTCGGGACGCCCTTCGCGTCGTCCTGGCGGTACACCGCCTGCGTCTCGTATGGCGCGTACGCCGTTCCGTCCCACATGGCGGCGACGTCGCCCTGAGTCATCGGACCCTTCGTCACGATCGCAACGAAGGGGAGCGGCGAGCCGAAGGTGAGCTGCGGGACCGCGTTCACCTGCGCGTCATTGAGCCCCCAGAGCACGATGTTCGTGTCGGGGTTCGCTATCTCCTCCCACGCCGTGTCCCCCGAGCGCGTCGCCCACGGCGTGTAGATGCCGAGCGACGAGAGCTGGAGCGTGGTCGTCACCTCCGAGAAGATGCTCTGCGCCGGCATCTGCCCGAGGGAGGTGCCAGGGGGCGCCGGGATCATCGTGAGCCCGTCCCACGGCAGGCCCGCGCCCCCGTGCTCCATGTACCGCTGCATCACCATGGGAGCGTCCTCCCCGTCTCACCTGCAGAAGCCGATCGGTCGCCGTTTCCCGAGCACAGCTCGGCACTCCCCATGTCCGACGGGGGTGCGTACGCCGGTGCCCGCCGAAGTAGCGACGCCGACCGACCGGCTTCTGCAGGTGAAAGAATCATCGTGGACCTGGGCCGAGAGAGCCCGGACCTCCGCTCGCGTTCGTGAGAGGCTTCATGCACTCGATGAGCGCGTTCAAGTACTGCTCGGGGAGAAGCATCCCGGCAATATCGTACTCGATGAACGCGATCGGTGACGAGAGCGGCTCCCAGATCACGCACCGCGCCTGCACCGTCTGGTTCTGGCGCGCGTAGAGCGTGAAGGGGACCGAGAGCGGACCGAAACGCGTGGGGCGCTGCGGCTGGAGCGCCGTGCCCGGGCCCGAGGGGGACGCGAAGCTCGACGCGGCCGAGATGTTGAACTGCGGCTGATTCGCCGCCGCGAGCGCGGCGCGCATGCCCGCGGGGAGGTCCTGCCCGTTCAGGCCCTGGGGCTGGAACGCCTGCGGGAAGGTCTGGATGGGCACCGGGTTCAGCTGGAAGAGCGTGTTGCCCTGCCGCTGCTGGTCGACCGTGAGATCGAACCCGAGCTGCGACGAGTAGCGGCGCGCCTCGACCGGGACCGCGTCCCCCGCGTCCACACCCGAGAACCGGTAGATGTCCGGGAGAATGTCGAAGATGAGGAGCGCCATGTCCGCCGGGACACGGAA
>Ga0265338_10007166_pt1 | contig 13962 bp, 12 predicted proteins | sample 42126metaG_FD_193579 | JGI IMG/M metagenome (GOLD analysis project Ga0265338, IMG submission 193579) | Rhizosphere microbial communities from Carex aquatilis grown in University of Washington, Seatle, WA, United States - 4-21-26 metaG | ecosystem: Host-associated > Plants > Roots > Rhizosphere... | reverse complement strand
CGGCTTGCAGCCACCCGGGCGGCTGGCTGACCCGCACGTTGACGGCCAGGTCGACCAGGCCGGGGGCCAGTTCGGCGTCGCCGTGATAACCGAGGCTGGTCACGGCGTTTCCAGCGGGCCGGGCGGCGCGGCCGGCGGTGCGGGCGGTGCGGCCGGCGGTGCGGCCGGCGGTGCGCCGGGCGGGATGAACGGCTGGCCGGCCGGGGCGCCGCCGGTGATCAGCCGCAGCAGGCTTCCGGTGTCCAGGTGCTCGCCGATCAGGTCGCCCAGCGCGTCGAGCTGCCGCTCGCGCTCGGCCGGGAACGACACCGCCGACGGCTCGTAGCGTCGCCCGGCCTGGGCCGCGACCAGGCCGAGGAACGCCTGCCGGAAGCCGTCGGCTTCGAACAGGCCGTGCCAGGAGCTGCCGTAGACCGCGCCGGCCGAGCAGCCGCCGGGGAACGGGTCGCCGCCGTCCGCTTCGGTCAGCCCGTGCTGGATCTGGTAGCCGGTGACCGGCTCGCCGAACGCCTTGCCCTGGCACTGCCGCAGCGTCTTGGCGGGCTGGAAGCGGACGGCGGCGGGCAGCAGGCCGAGTCCGGGCACCGTGCCCGCCCGGCTTTCCACCGGGTCGTCGATCAGCCTGGACAGCATCTGGTAGCCCGCGCAGATGCCGAGCACCGGCCGCCCGGCGCGGGCCCGGGCGGTGATCGCCTCGGCCAGCCCGGTCGCCCGCAGCCAGTCCAGGTCGGCCACGGTGGACCGGCTGCCGGGCACGATAACCAGGTCGGCCGCGCGGACCTCGGCGGGCGTGGTGGCATAGCCGACCAGCACCGCCGGCTCGGCCGAGAGCGGGTCGAGGTCGGTGAAGTTGCTGATCCGCGGCAGCCGGACGACGGCTACCCGCAGGATGTCGCTGTCGTTGCCGGGAGTACCGCCGGCCTGGGCGAGGCCGGGGCGGTTGGCGAGCCCGAGTGAGTCCTCGGTGTCCACCCACAGCCCGCTGATCATCGGCAGCACGCCCAGCACCGGCCGGCCGGTGAGCTGGCGGAGCATTTCGAGACCGGGCGCCAGCAGCCGGGCGTCGCCGCGGAACTTGTTGATGATGAACCCGGCCACCAGCGCCTGGTCCTGCGGGCTGAGCAGCGCCAGGGTGCCGAACATGGCGGCGAACACCCCGCCCCGGTCGATGTCGCCGGCCACGACGACCGGCATCCCGGCCGCCCGGGCGAGCCCCATGTTGGCCAGGTCGCCGCCGCGCAGGTTGATCTCGGCCGGGCTGCCCGCCCCCTCGCACACCACCACGTCGAACCGGCGCCGCAGCCCGGCCAGGCAGTCGAGCACGGCCGGGCGCAGCCGCGGCTTGAGCTCGGCGTAGGACAGCGCGTCGGCCTCGGCCAACGGCTCGCCGAGCAGCATCACCTGGCTGCTGCCGTGCGCGCCCGGCTTGAGCAGCACCGGGTTCATCGCGCCCTCGGGCTCGACCCGGGCCGCCGCCGCCTGCATCGCCTGCGCCCGGCCGATCTCGCACGCGTCCGCGGTGACGAACGAGTTCAGCGACATGTTCTGGGCCTTGAACGGCGCCACCGTGAGCCCCTGGCGGACCAGCCACCGGCAGATGCCGGCCGTGATCACGCTCTTGCCCGCGTCGGAGGCGGTTCCCGCGACCAGGATCGCGTTCACCGGCGGCCGGGGGTCGCGGGCGAGCCGCCGGCTCGCGGGCGCGCGGGTCCGCGCTGCTGCATGGGCTGACCGCTCTTCCTCCGGGGTGTCCGCGCCCCGGTGCTGCCGGAAAAGGACGGCCGGAGTCTCCTGGCTCCCGGATCAAAGCTCCCCCCGGCCTTCCCGCCGCGGCGCGACGGTGGCCTGGCTCCACTCAGGGGGTTCGCTCCCCGGTGACAGTGGCGGGACCGCGCCGGATTCGCACCGGCTTCCTCCACTGCCGCCCGTAACGGTCCGAGTAGAACACGACGGCCGGCCGGCGTCAAGCCGGGTGGACGGCGGCAGCGCAGGTCAGGGTGCCATGTCGTTCAGGGTGCCATGTCGTTCAGGGTGCAGGGTGCGGCGGTGTGCGGCAAGATCAGCCGGGCGAGGCGGGCGGGGATGCCGGGCGAGAAGAAGCCGTGCCCCATCCCGGGTACCTCATGGAAACGGGCGCCCGGGATAAGTGCCGCCACGGCGGCACCGTTCGCGGGCGGGAGCAGGGGGTCGGCCGTTCCGTGGATGACGAGGGTAGAGGCGGTGATCCGAGACAGCGGCTCCTGCGCTTCCGGGGTCATCCGCCTGCCTGCCAGGTCGTGCTGGGCTGCGGCCTGGAGGTTCCGGGCGCGGGCGGCGGATTCCTCGACGTTGCGGCGGGCGGCGGCGGCGTCGAACGGCAGTACCGTGCCGTTCAGGATGCGCCAGGTCTCGACGCTAGCGCTGAGGTGTTCCTCGGCCGTCGCCGGCGGGGAGGTGGCCAGCGCGGCGACGTGCCCGAGGAACTCGCGGGACGCGGCGGGCAGGTCGCCTGGCTCGGGAGGCTCCCCGGCCAGCGCCCGCGCCCAGGCCGGCCCGGCCTGGTAGCCCAGGGGCGAGGTCATGATCGCGGTGAGGGTGCGGACACGGCGCGGATAGTGAACCGCGAGGTACTGGCTGATCCTGCCGCCGAGGGAGGCTCCCACGACATGGGCAGCGGCCAACTGGTGGCCGTCGAGGACCGCTATGGCGTCGGCTGCCATGTCGTTCAGGGTGTAGGGGGCGGCGGCGAAGTCAACGCAGTCGGATTGGCCGGTGTCCCGGTGATCGAACCGGATGACCTGCCGTCCTCCGCTGACCAGCGCCTCCACCAGCTCGTCGGGCCAGCCGATGGCCTGCGCCGACGTGCCCATGATGAGGAGCACCACCGGGTCGGCCTGGTCGCCGAACCGTTCGGTCCACAGCCGGAGGCCCTGAGGGTTAGCAACAAATGCGGATTCACCCTTAATCACGGACCGTAAATTACTCCGCCATTCGGCGTTAAGCAAATACAGAATTACGATGCCGCATTCTTGAATTCATGATATAATTAATGCAATTGGCCGTTCCCGGTTTCTGGCGTATCAACCGCGCCCGTCGGCCCGGCCGCGTCCCGCCGCCGATCGGACACCCGGCTGCTCCTCGCCTCCGATCTGGTCTTTCAACCATCCGGTTGACGAGCTCGGAGCGCGGGCGTAGCATCGCCTTTCAACTGGAGGGTTGAAAGGCGGTGGGGTAGCGATGACGGCAGACGCGCTGTCGCGGGTCTTCGCGGCGCTAGCGGATCCGACCCGGCGCGACATGGTGGCCCGGCTCTCGGCGGGCGACGCCACCGTTAACCAGCTTGCCGAGCCTTACCGGATGACCCTGCAGGCGGTCTACAAGCACCTCAGGGTGCTCGAGGACGCTGGGGTGGTGAGCCGGCCGCCGGGTCCGCAGCCCCGGCCGGTGCGGCTCGAAGCGCAGGTCTTCGACCTGCTGGACAAGTGGATCGAACGCTACCGGCGCGAAGCGGAGGAACGCTACCGCCGCCTCGACCAGGTGCTGGCGCGGATGAACGACGAAATGCCGAACGATGACGGGGAACAGAAGGGAAGTGCGGCGTGAACACGATCGCCGAAACCACGATTGAGGCCGACCCGAAGGTTCCGGTCATCCGGATGACCCGCGACTTCAACGGCACCCCCGGGCAGCTGTTTCGGGCGCACACCGATCCTGTGCTGTTCGAGCAGTGGATCGGGCCGAGCACCATGCGGACGCGAGTGGTCGAGTGGGATGCGCGCTCCGGCGGCAGCTGGCGGTTCGTGTCCACCCGGAACGGCGAGGAATACGGATTCCGCGGCTGCTTCCACGAGGTCCGGCCCGACCGGATCGTGCAGACGTTCACATTCGAGGGGCACCCCGACGGGGTGAAGCTGGAGACGCTGTGGTTCGAGGACCTCGGCCACGGGCGTTCCCGGCTGCGCACGCAGTCCCTGGTGGACAGTTTCGAGAGCCGTGACTCGTGGCTCGCCAGCGGCATGGAGGCCGGAGTCACTGAGGGTTACGCCAAGCTCGAGGGGATGCTAGCCGATGACAATGCCTGACCTGCCCGCCGACCGGCACCGGGAGATCGGCCGGGTGTTCACCGACCGTGTCCGGGGCACCGGCTCGTGGGACGCGCCTTCTCCGGTGGCCGGCTGGACCGCCCGCGATGTCGTGCGTCACCTCGTCGAATGGTTGCCGTCGTTGCTGGCCGCCGGCTCTAGCGTGCGGCTGCCCGCCGTCCCGTCGGTCGACGACGACCCCGCCGGGGCCTGGCAGGCGCATGTCGGTGCGGTACAGGCGCTGCTCGACGACCCGGCGACCGCCGAGCTGACCCTGTCCAACGAGCACATCGGCCAGTTGCCGCTGGACCGCGCGGTCGACCAGTTCTACACCCCGGACGTGTTCATGCACACCTGGGACCTAGCCCGGGCGACAGGACAGGACGACCGCCTCGATCCGGAATTCTGCGCCCTGCTGCTGGCCGGGATGGAGCCGCTGGAGGACCTCCTGCGATCGTCCGGACAGTATGGACCCCGGGTAGCGGTGACGGACGACGCCGACACCCAGGCCAGGCTCATCGCCTTCATCGGCCGGGATCCCCGGTGGACACCAGCGAACGGACCGGGCGGCGGGCCTGGGAGCGCCGCGAGCTAAGGCGCGGCCGCGCCGGCCCAGCCACGGTAGGCCGCGAGGTCGACGTTGCTGCCGCAGACGACGGTGGCGACCGGCCGGCCGGCGAAGCGGCCGGGGTCTTCGAGCACAGCCGCGACGCCGAGCGCAGCCGAGGGCTCCGCCACCAGGCCAGCCTGTTCCAACAGGATCCGCAGGCCGGCCACGATCGACTCCTCCCGCACCAGCACGGCGTCGTCGGCGACGAGCAGCAGGTCGTCAAGGACGGCCGCGATCGGCAGGCGGCCGGCCACGCCGTCGGCGATGGTGCTGGTCGAGTCGGTGGTGACCACCCGCCGCTGGCGCCAGGAGTACGTCATCGCGGGCGCGCCGAGCGGCTGCACGCAGATCACCTCGACCCCGGGCGCCCGCTCCTTCAGCACGTGGCCGATGCCGGTCGCGAGGGCCCCGCCGCCGAGGGCGATCAGCACCGCCTCGAATGAGGCGGCGCCGCTGTCCAGCGCGTCGGCCAGCTCAAGGCCGATGGTCGCCGCGCCCTCGCAGGTCTCGAGGTCCAGGCTGTCCTCGAGCAGCCGGACGCCGTCGGCGGCGGCGATCGCGGTCGCCCGCTCGCGGGCGGTGTCGAAGTCGCCGTCCACCAGCTCGAGCCGGGCGCCGAGGGCGCGGATGCGGTCGAGCTTGGCCGCGGGCGCGAAGCGGGATGCCACCACGGTGACCTCGAGCCCGCGGCCGCGCCCGGACCAGGCGAGGGCCTGGCCGAGGTTGCCCGCGCTGGCGCAGACCACCGACCGCGGCCCGTCGGCCGCCAGCCGGCTGGCGATGACCTCGGTGCCGCGGCCCTTGAAGCTGCGGACCGGGTTGGCCGTTTCCAGCTTGATGCTCAGCGCGCAGCCGAGGACGGGCTCAAGTGCCTCGCAGTGGTACAACGGGGTGTCGAGGAAAACTGGGTCGATGACCCGGCGGGCCGCCTGAATCCGGGCAGTGTCGAGGCGCGTTGGCTGCACTCACGGAAGCGTAGCGCGGGCGGCGGCGCCCGGATCGGCCGCGATCAGCCGAGGGCGGCCTCGATGTCCCCGATGGCCTGCGCGTTGCCTTCATACAGGATCGCGTGCAGGCCCGCCTGGCGGGCGGCGGCCACGTTCGGCTCAAGGTCGTCGACGAACAGCACCTGCCCGGCTGCGGCCCCCAGCCGCTCGCAGGTCAGCGCGTAGATCGCGGGGTCGGGCTTGCTGAGCCCGCACTCGTGCGAGTAGACGATCTCATCCACCAGGTCGGCGAAGCCGTAGGCAGCCTGCTCCCGCTCGCGCGCGCCGACGAAGCTGTTGCTGAGGATGCCGGTGCGGTAGCGGGGCCGCAGCCGCCGGACGTACTCGATCAGCTCCGTGTTGGCCGAGCCGACGTACTCGCGCCAGACCCAGCCCATGAACTCATCCGCCTGCCGCTGGTCCAGGCCGAGACGCTCGGCCAGCGCCCGGTGCACGTCGGCCTCGCTGACCGCGCCGATGCCGCCGTCCCGCCAGATGTCCGCCATGCGCTGGTTGATCTGGCCGGCGTCCAGGCCGAGCAACGACTCCCACCGCTCGGTCACCCCCAGGCTCGGGGTGATCTCAAGGACGCCGCCGATGTCGAACACAACCGCTTGAATCGTCATGTCACGCACCCTGCCGGTTACCCCGGGGGCAGGGTCAACGGCGCCCGCCCCCCGTGGAACCAGCCATGGCCGGGCTCAGGAGCTGAGGAACTCCTTCAGCGCCGCGTTGACCTCGTCCGGGAAGGTCCAGCCGATGTTGTGCGGGCCGCCCTCCACCGGGACGATCCTGACATCCTTGATCAGGCCCGACAGCCGCCCGGCGGTCGCGGCGAACGGCAGGATGCGGTCCTCGGTGCCGTGCAGCACCAGCGTCGGCACGTCGAACTTGGGCAGGTCGGCCCGGAAGTCGGTCAGCCAGGTGTCGACGCAGGCGTAGGTCGCGTACGGCGAGGCGCCGACGGCGACGATGAAGCTGGCCTGCTTGGCCTGCTCGCTGATCCGAGTGCCGCCGAGCTTGTCCACGTTGTAGAAGTTGTTGAAGAAGTCCTCGAGGTAGGCGTAGCGGTCGGCGGCGATCGCCGCCTTGATGCCCTCGAACACCGCGCCGTCCACGCCCTCGGGGTTGTCGTCGGTCTTCAGCAGGAACGGCGGCACGACCCCGAGCATGGCCGCCTTGCTCACCCGGGCGGAGCCGTAGTTGCCCAGGTAGCGGGCGACCTCCCCGGTGCCCATGGAGAACCCGACCAGGACCACGTCGTGCAGGTCGAGGTACTCGAGCAGCGCGTTCAGGTCGGCCGCGAAGGTGTCATAGTCATACCCGGTCCACGGCTGGCTGGACTGGCCGAAGCCGCGACGGTCGTAGGCGATCACCCGGTAGCCCTCGGCCAGCAGCATCGGCGTCTGTCGCTCCCACGAGTGCCCGTCGAGCGGGTAGCCGTGGATCAGCACGACCGGCTGGCCAGTGCCGTGATCCTCGTAGTACAGCTCGATGTCGGCGCCGTTCTCGCTGCCGACCACGACCTTCGACATGACTCCTCCTGTTCACCGTGCGGGTTCGCCCGGGCAAGCGGGCGTCATGTCCGAGTCAATCACGCGGGTGGCGAGCCGTTCGCTAGGGCTGGGCTACCGGGCCTGGCCGCTATCCGCCCGGCGGTGCGTGGCTGCGCACGGTGCGCCGGCCGTCCGGGCTGCGGGCCTCGGTGGTGCCGTCGGGGTAGAGGATGAGCTGCCAGCCCTGGCGGTGGATGCAGACGTCGTGGTGGAACTGGCAGACCAGGGCGCAATTAGCGACCGAGGTCTCACCGCCGTCCGCCTTGTGCCGCAGGTGGTGCACGTCGCAGTAGACCGCCGGGCGGTCGCAGTGCGGCCAGGCGCAGTGCCGGTCGCGGAGCTGGACCGCCCGGCGGATGTGGCCCGGGATGCCGTCTGAGTAGCCGATGTCGAGCGGCAGGCTCGGGGTACCGTAGGTCCGGGTGAGCAGTCCCCGCCGCAGCTGCGAGGCAACGCCGACCGGGCCCGATACCAGGTCGATGGCCAGCCGGGCGATCGCGTAGCGCAGCGCCTGGTGTGCCTCAGGAGACCGCGCTGCCCGGGAAGACCGCAGTGCCCGGGAGGGCTGATGCACTCCAGGGGTGGCGCTGCCGGCCAGGTCGATGATCGCGTCGATGACCGCCGGATCAGCCTGGCCGGTGACGACGGGCACGATCTGCGCGTCACAGGCCGCTGTCTCGGCATCGAGGCCGGTCAGGCAGGCGTCCTGGCCGAGGCGGGCGCGGATCCAGGCGTCCTCAAGCTCGGCCGCGCCGGGCATCTGGCGCAGCTGGGAGAGCGGGATGTGCACGATCGCCTGGGTGTCGGCGCCGGCCCGGGCGGGGACCAGGCGGGCCCGCAGCAGCAGCGCGCAGGCCTGCTGCAAGGCGTCGTGGAACCGCTGTGCCTCGGTGCGGTCGTCCTCGGGCCCCTGCTTCTTGCCGAGGGCTTCGAGTACGGCCCGCACCGCGGCCGCGCATTCCGGCGTAAGGTTGCCGCGGATCACGCCCGCGCCGCCGAAAGTGGTGCCGACCAGCAGCGAGCGGTCGGACGGGTCGGGGTCGTCAGCGTCGGGCTGCTGCTGGCGCCAGCGCTCGATCGCGTAGGCCGCGATCGTCCGCAGGTCTTCAAGCGACGCGCCGGCCGCCGACGCGTCCAGCAGGATCTTGTCGGTTTCGTCCCGCAGTTCGCCGGGCAGCTTGCGGGTCCAGTCGGCAATCTCGTCCGCCCACGACTGGGTGATCTGGCCTGCTCGCAGGGCCGCGCTGAGCCGCGGTCGCTCGTGGTGCCGGCGCATCTCGCGCACTGCGGCCCGGGCGTCCTTCTTGGTCAGCCGGCCGTGCGCGGCCAGCCAGGCCGAGGACGAGCCGTAGCCGTCGGCGTCATGTGCGTCGGTCGCGTCGAACTGGCGCAGGTACTCCGCGCGGGCGGCGGCCAGCTTGCCCTGGATCCGGCCGAGGGCGAGCAGCGCGCTGCCGCAGCCCGGCCCGGTCAGGCCGGCCACGTCCTGCGCGTTGAGGTAGTCCACGGCGCGCTCGGCCGCCAGCAGCGCCTCCTCCACGCTGCCGAAGCGCGCGCTCACGGCGCCCGCGCTGCTGGCGCCGGTGATCCCGGGTTCGGTACACATGCACAATCACCCCCTCACGGCGAGATGCGATGCCTGACAGAGGACATCGTGAAGTGAGCACCATCTGAAGGGGTGCTACGCAATCCGTGAAAGAGCGCGGCCGCGCAGGGTGGCGTGGATACGGCGTGGCGCGTCGTCGGCCGGCCACGATAAGGCCGGCATCTCATTGGCGACCAGACAATCGGTCGACCGTTACGCAGTTAGCGTATCAGTTCGAGGCGCGCGACTCAAGGTCTCACATCAAGATCTTTTTTCGAGCAGCTCGGTGCGGCGGGCCAGCTTGGGTTGAGCCCGGCTCAGGTTGAGCCTGGCCCACGCCAAGCGCGGCCGGGAACGGCGCGGGGCGCCGGGGTCACCTGGCGCACGACCGCACGACCGCGGAAGCGGAGGGCAGGCTCGCCCCACTCTTCGGCCGCGTGCGCGATCCAGCCGGCCGTCCGGGCGACGGCGAACACCGCGGTCGCGGCCTGCGGCGGCATCCGGGCGACGTGGCACAGCGCCCCCAGCGCGAAGTCGACGCTGGCGGGGGCGGCGGCCGCGCGGGTGGCCTGCTCGATGAGCGCCCGGTCGGCTGGTGTCGCGATCGCGTGGACGGCTTGCAGCAGCGGCGCCGCGCGCGGGTCGCCGTGGCGGTGGACCGGGTGGCCGAACCCGAGCGCAGCCGGGGCGGCGGCGCCGTGGTCGGTCGCGGAGGCGGCGCCGTGGTCGGTCGCGGAGGCGGCGCCGTGGTCGGTCGGGGAGGCGCCGTGGCCGGCCGGGCGGGCTCCGGCCTGGAGGTCGAGCAACTGTTCGCGGACACGCCGGGGCACGTCGCCGTGCAGGGTTCCGCTGAGCGCGCCCAGTCCGGCTAGGACGCAGCCGGCCGGGGCGGCGCGGGCGGAGGCGGCGACCCGGACCGCGAGGGTGGAGGTGGCCAGCTCGTGCTCGGCCAGCAGAACGAGCGCGGTATTGAGCGCGCGGACCCGGGCCGGGGCCGCGCGCAGCGGCGACCAGCGCTGCCACAACCCGGCCGCGACGCTACCGGCCGCGACGCTACCGGCCGCGACGCTGTTGGCCCTGGCGCTGTTGGCCCTGGCGCTGTTGGCCCTGGCGCTGTTGGCCCTGGCGCTGTTGGCCCTGGCGCTGTTGGCCCTGGCGCCGGCGCGGGCCCTGGCCCCGGCAGCCCCAGCGGCGGCGGCAGCGGCAGCGGCAGCGGCAGTGCCTGAAGCCTGGACCAGGGCGGCGATGATGCGTCTCCCCCAGTCTGGCCAGGCCGGCCGGGCGGTCGCGGTGCCGCCCACGGCGAGGCGGTCGGCGGGCAGGGCGGCTACCACGGCCGCGAAACGCTGCACCACCGGGAGCCCGTCGTCCAGGTCAGCCAGCAGCGTTGCCAGCGACGGGGCGAGGCCGGCGGGCGGTACCCAGCCAGCCGGCGGCGGTCCGGGCGGTGCCAGCCGGCCGGTCCAGAGCAGCTCAGCGACCGCCTCGAACGGCTCGCGGGCGGCTACCAGGTCCGCGACGTCGGTTCCCCGGTACCTGATCAGGCCGTCGGTCACGGTGCTGACGCCGGTAGCGATCACCAGGTCGATGCTCGCGGGCGGGCGGGGCAGCGTGCGGGGCCGGGAGCGCCGGGCGAGGAGTTCGAGGTCGTCGGAGTCGTAGCGGCTGGACCGGCCGTCCGGGCCGGTGACGCGGCGCAGCGCGCCGCGGCTGACGTAGGCGTACAGCGTGCGGACGTCCACTCCGAGCCGCGCGGCCGCGGTCCGCGCATCGAGTTGCTCACCCACCGGTTGACGATAATCAACGTTGATTATGGAGTCCAGTCAGATCGAGAATCGCTGCTATGACCGAGCAGAAAACCGGCCTTGGCGACGTCTGCGCGCAGGTCTGGGCGGTGGTGGGCGGAGCGGCGGTCACGACCGCGGGGCTCCGGGTGAGCGGGCCCAGGACGGTGCTGCCGTCCGTGTTCGACGTGACCGGACTGGCGACCGGCGCGGTGGCGGCGGCCACCCTGGCCGCCGCCGAGTACCAGGCGGCGCGCGGCGCCGGGCCGACCGCGCTGGTGCGGGTGGACAGCCGCGCCGCCTGCGCCGCGTTCGCGGCCGAGGCGCTGTTCCAGCCGGTCGGCTGGTCCCTCCCGGACATCTGGGACCCGGTGGCGGGTAACTACCGGGCGAAAGACCGCTGGATCCGGCTGCACACCAACTACGCCTACCATCGGGCGGCGGTGGCCCAGGTGCTGCGGGCGGATGACCGGGCCGCGGTGGCGGCGGCGGTCAGCGGCTGGCAGGCGGCCGATCTGGAGGCGGCGGTGGTCGCGGCCGGGGGCTGCGCGGCGGTGATGTACGACCGGGAGACCTGGCTGGCCTCGGCGCCGGGAGCGGCGGCGGCGGCAGCGCCGGTGCTCGAGGTCACCGAGCGGCCGCGCCGGGGAGGGACGAGCGCGGCGGAGGATGCGGCCGTGGCCGCGGCGGCGGAGCGGCCGACCGGGCAGCCGTACGCGGGCGTCCGGGTTCTCGACCTGACCCGGGTCATCGCGGGCCCGGTGTGCACCCGCTTCCTCGCCCGCTACGGTGCCGACGTGCTGCGGGTCGACCCGCCGGGGTTCGCCGAGGTGCCCGCGCTGCTGCCTGAGAGCACCGCCGGGAAGCGGACGGCCAGCGTCGACCTCAGCCACGCGGCCGGGCGGGCGGACTTCGAGCGGCTGGTGGCGGGCGCGGACGTGCTCGTCGGCGGGCTGCGGGCGGATGCCCTGAGCCGGCTCGGCTACGACGACGCGGCGCTGACGGCGCTGAACCCGGACCTGATCATCGCGACGCTGAACGCCTACGGGTGGCAGGGGCCGTGGCGTGACCGCCGCGGTTTCGACAGCCTGGTCCAGATGAGCTGCGGCATCGCGGCCGCGGGGGAAGCGGCCAGCGGCGAGACGGCGGCAGGCAAGACCGCAGCGGGCAAGACGGCAGCGGATACCGGCCGTCCAGTGCCGCTGCCGGTCCAGGCACTCGACCACGCGACCGGCTACCTGCTGGCGGCGGCGGTCGGGCGGGCGCTGACGGCGCGGCTGACGCGTCAGACGGCGACTCGGATCAGGGCGTCGCTGACCGGGACCGCGAACTTGCTCTGGTCGCTCCCCCGGCCGCCCGCGCTCGCAGGCCAGCCGCCGGCCTGGCGGCGCGAGGAGATTCCGCTGACCGGAGCCGACACGGCCTGGGGCCTGGCCCGCCGGGTGCCGCCGGCCGGTCAGATCGACGGGGTGGTCCCGGTGCTGCCGGTCGAGGCGGGGCCGCTGGGCCGGCACCGGCCGGCCTGGTGACGCCGCGGCGGCAGCCGCGACGGGAACGCGGCCTCAGAACACGGCGACGGGAACGCGGCCTCAGAACACGGCGACGGGAACGCGGCGACGGGAACACGGCGGCCGCGTTCTAGGCGGCGGCGCTCGCCCGTAGCTGGCCGAGGTCGAGGCCAAGCCAGGTGGCGAGTCCGGCGCATCCGTTCGGGGTGATCATGACGATCCGGCTGCCGTCCTCTCGCCGCAACCACTCCCGCCGGGTGAGCTCGGCCGTGAGGGCCGCGCCGAGGCCGCCCGCCAGGTGGTGCCGCCGTTCGGTCCAGTCCAGGCAGGGCCGCAGCAGCGGCCGGGTGCGGTGCGGCACGGCGGCGGCGTCGAGGCCGAGGCCGGCCAAGACCCGCGGCCCGTCCGGGCCGAGCACCCACGCGCCGTCCCGTTCGCCGATCGCGCCCTGGGCGGTCAGCGTCTCGGTGACGGCCACCCCGACCACGCCCGCCAGGTGGTCGTAGCACATCCGCGCCCAGCGCAGGTTGCGCATCCGGGTGGAGCCGCGCAGCGACCGGACCGGGGTGGCCGGCGCGAGCAGCAGCAGCGTCTCAAGCGCTTCCGCTACTTGCTCGGCCGCGATCGAGTAGACCTGCTGACGGCCACTGCGCTCCGCCCGCACCAGGCCGCCGGCCACCAGCTTCTTCAGGTGGGCGCTGGCCAGCGACCGGGAGATACCCGCCGCCGCGGCCAGCGCCGAACCGGACTGCGGCCGTCCGCCCAGCAGCACCTGCAGCATCCGGGCGCGGTTGGGGTCGCCGATGAGGCGGCCGATCATGGCGAGGTCGGCGTCGGGTTCCATGGACGCCAGCCTAGGCGAGGAACTGTCAAACGGCCGTTTGACAGTTCTGCCGTTACGTTCGATGGCATGACGCTGACAACGCGAGCCTGGCGGGTGCGAGCCGGGTGGCTACCGGTCGCGCTGGTGATGTTCGCCGTCGGCTGGGGAGCCAACCAGTTCTCGCCGATGCTGATCGTCTACCGGCACGCGCTCGGCCTGGGCGCGGGCGCGATCGCCGGGCTGTTCGCCATCTACGCCGCCACCCTGATCCCCGGCCTGCTGGCGGGCGGGCCGCTGTCCGACCGCTTCGGCCGCCGTGCCTGCGTGCTGCCGTTCGCGGCCCTTTCGCCGGTCGCCACCCTGCTGCTGGTGCTCGGACCGCACAGCCTGCCGCTGATCGCAGCGAGCCGGGCGCTGGCCGGCTTGTGCTCGGGGATGGTGTTCGGGCCCGCCACCGCCTGGGTGCACGAGCTGTCGCCCGGGGACGGGCTGAGCGCCCGCCGGGCGGCGCTGGCGCTGAGCGCCGGCTTCGGCCTCGGCCCGGTGGTCGCCGCCCTGCTCGCCCAGTGGGCCGCTGATCCCCTGGTGGTGCCGTACCTGCCGCATCTGGCGCTTGGCGTGGCGGCGCTCGCCGTCGGCCTGACCGCGCCCCGCCGGCACCCGCCGCAGCGCCCGCCGGAGGCGGGCCGACCAGGAACGCAGCGGCAGCCGGGAACACAGGGCCAGCCAGGAACGCAGCGCCAGCCGGGAACACAGCGCCAGCCGGGAACACAGCGCCAGGCGGGAACGCAGGCCCAGGCGGGAACAGCCGGCCGTCGCTGGCCGCCGGCCGCGGCGCGGACGCGGGCGTTCTGGCTCGGGATCGCGCCGGGGGCACCGTTCGTCTTCGGATCGGTCGCGCTCGCGCTGGTGGTGCTGCCGGAAGAGGTCACGAGCGCGCGCACCCTGTCGGCGGGCTACGCCGGGCTGATGACCGCGCTGACGTTCGCCGCGGGCATCGGGGTGCAGCCGGCCGCCCGCCGGCTGGCGGCCCGCCGCCCGGCGGCGGG
>Ga0265338_10007165_pt1 | contig 13963 bp, 13 predicted proteins | sample 42126metaG_FD_193579 | JGI IMG/M metagenome (GOLD analysis project Ga0265338, IMG submission 193579) | Rhizosphere microbial communities from Carex aquatilis grown in University of Washington, Seatle, WA, United States - 4-21-26 metaG | ecosystem: Host-associated > Plants > Roots > Rhizosphere... | reverse complement strand
TGGTGAGACCCTCTCCAGCATCGCCAAGTCGGTGCGTCCGGAGGGCGTGACGCTGAACCAGATGATGGTCGCGATCTATCAGGCGAACCCCGAAGTCTTCATGCACAACATCAACCGCATGAAGACCGGTTACATCCTGCGCATGCCGACGGCGAGCGATGCCCAGGCGGTGAGCGTCACCGACGCCAACAGCGAAGTGCGCGAGCAGATGCAAGCCTGGCGCAGCGGTCACATAGAAGCTGCGCCGCCGGCGAGTACCGCTGCTGCGGCCGCTGCCGCTCCTGCATTGCAGTTGGTCGCCCCCGGTTCCAGCGAGAGCACCACCAACACCCAGACGCCGGGTGCCGAGACCAATGGTTCCGGTGAGACACCCGCGGCTCCCGCACCGGCTCCGGTGCAGCCTGTCGCCAAGGCTCAGCCTAAGCCGGCCCCCAACAAATCCAGCAGCCTGCCGCTGCCGGCCGCTCCCGCGCCGCAGCCTGCCAACCAGGCGCCGCTGTCGGTGCAGAGCAACTCCGGCGCCAACGTCCAGGCGCAGGCCGCCAAGCAGAACGCCAACCCGGCCCCCAGCCTGCCGTTGCCGGCTGCGACCAACGTGCCGCTGCCGAATGCCAAGTCCGCGCCCAAGCCGTTCACGCAACCGGCTGCCGAGTCCGGCGGCATCATGGACATGCTCTTCGGCCTGCCCGGCATCATCGCGCTGCTGGTGATCCTGGCGATCGTGGCTGCGGTGATCGTGATCAAGAAGCGCAAGTCCGGCGGCAGCTCCAGTGGCGCCACTGCAGGCCGCATCAAGGCCGACTGGATGAAGCAGGAGAGCGTGGATTCCGGTGACAACACCGCCGCGTCCTCCACCACCCGCACCCGCAGCCGCCAGAAGAAAGCGGCTCCCTCCGAGGAGTCGCAGGATCGCACCGTGCTGTCGGAGCCACCCACCGAGATCGCGGGTGGTGGCGATAGCGACAAGACCATGCTCATGGCCGCACCGCCGCCGGCTCCCATGCAGGAGACCGTGGTCAGCAGCGGCGGTTCGCAGCTGGACGTGTCGGATCCCATGGCGGAAGCCGATTTCCACATGGCCTACGGTCTCTACGACCAGGCTGCCGACGTACTGAAGAAGGCCTTGCGCCAGAACCCGGATTCCCGCCCGGTACAGATCAAGTTGCTGGAAGTGTTCTTCACCGCCGGCGACAAGCCCAACTTCGTCAACGAAGCCAAGAAGCTGCGCCAGTCCATGGGGGCCTCGCCGGACAAGGATTGGGAGAGTGTCGCGATCATGGGCCGCCAGGTGGCGCCCGAAGAGACCTTGTTCAGTTCCTCCGGCGCCTCCCTGGGCACCGGTGCAGTGGACATCGCCCTGGATGGCGGCGGCACCGACACCGTGGTGAGCGACCTGGATGCGCTGGAAGGCGCCTTCACCAGCGCCGGTGCGACTCCGGCCCCCGAGGCCCCGGCTCCCGCGCCGGCCCCGGTGGAAGACAACAGCCTGGAATTCTCGCTGCCGGATCTCGAGCCCATGGGGGCTCCGGATGCTCCTGCCGAAGCCCCGGCCTCCGGCGGCGACTTCGACCTGGGCGACCTCAACTTCGAGCCCACCCCGTCGGCGAAACCCGCCGAGAGGAAGTCCGAGCCGACCTTGGGCACGGACGAGCCCACCGTGGCTACCGACTTCGGTACCGATTCCCAGGTGGAGTTCGACAAGGCCCTGAACGACCTGGCCTCGTTCGTGAACACCAACGTGCCGGCCCAGCCGGACATCTCCGGCGAGCCGGAATCCGACGACAAGACCTTGGCCATCAGCCCGCCAAAGCCGGCGCCGGACCTCAGCATGGATGCTGCGGCGGACGACGCCGGTGGCGGCAGCAGCATGAACGAGATCGGCACCAAGCTGGATCTGGCACGTGCCTACATCGACATGGGTGATCCCGACGGCGCCAAGAGCATCCTCGAAGAGGTGGTGGCCGAGGGCAACGCCCAGCAGAAGGCCGAGGCCCAGGAGCTGCTCTCGCACGTCTCCTGATAGATCCGTTTCTACGTCCAGTCCACCTGCGCCGCCTTCGGGCGGCGCAGTACTTTAGAGACCGGTGGCCAGAGTGACCCGCTACGCGTTCGGCATCGAGTACGACGGCAGCGCCTTCATGGGCTGGCAACGCCAGGTCCATGAGGGCCGCACCGTGCAGGCAGCCGTGGAGGAAGCGCTCTCCACGGTGGCCGATCACGCGGTGCAGGTGACCTGCGCCGGGCGCACCGATACAGGCGTGCACGCCCTGGGCCAGGTGATCCACTTCGACACCGAAGCCAAGCGTGACCTGCGCGGTTGGCTCTTGGGCACCAATTCCAACCTGCCGCCGGACGTGTCCGCCACTTGGGTGCAGGAGATGCGGTCGGATTTCCACGCGCGCTTCACGGCCACCGCGCGGCAGTACCGCTACGTGATCGTCAACCGCGAGACCCGGCCGGCGCTCATGCGCGCCGAGCTGACCTGGACGCACCGGCCTCTGGATGCGGCGCGGATGGCGGAGGCGGCACGCCATCTCACAGGCAAGCATGACTTCTCCGCGTTCCGTTCCATGGATTGCCAGGCCAAGCAACCGGTGCGCAACGTGAAGCGCCTGGACGTGCGCCGCGAAGGCGAGCGCATCGTATTGGATGTGGTGGCCGATGGGTTCCTGCATCACATGGTACGTAACATCGCCGGTGTGCTCATGGAAGTGGGGCAGGGCAAGCGCGAAGTGGACTGGGCACGACAGGTGCTGGAAGGCCGTGATCGCAGCCTGGCTGGCGTGACCGCGCCGGCGAACGGGCTCACCCTGGTGGCGGTGGAATATCCTGCGGAATTCGCGGTCCCAGTCTCCAGAGATGCACTCTTCTGATACTCTTCCACGCTCACTCGGGAGCGATACCTTGCGCGTCAGGATCAAAGTCTGCGGCATGACACGGACGGAGGACGCCCTCGCGGCCTCGCGCCTGGGTGTCGATGCCGTGGGTCTGGTGTTCCACCCCAAGAGCCCGCGCCACCTGAACATCGAGCAGGCGCGCGCGCTGGTGGCGGGCCTGCCGGCTTTCGTCACCGTGACGGCGCTGTTCCTGGATCCCAGCGCCGAGCAGGTACGCCAGGTGCTCGACGGCGTGCGGGTGGAGTTGCTGCAGTTCCACGGCGGCGAGCCGGCCGAGTTCTGCCGCAGCTTCGACCGGCCTTATATAAAAGCGGTGCCCATGGGCAGCCACGCTGATGTGGCGGAATACACCCGCCGCCATGCCGGCGCTGCGGCGCTGCTGCTGGACAGCCACGTGGCGGGCCAAGGCGGTGGCACCGGCGTGAGTTTCGATTGGGCTTCGCTGCCCAGGGTGGTGGATGGTCCGCCGGTGATCCTGGCGGGCGGCCTGAATCCTTCCAACGTGGCCGCCGCCATCCGCATCGTGCGGCCCTACGGCGTGGATGTTGCGAGCGGTGTGGAGAGCAAGCCGGGCATCAAGGACGAGGCCAAGATGGCGGCGTTCGTACGTGAGGTGAACGATGCCACAGGCGCTTAAGCAGACCGGACTCAGGGAATCGCTGCGCAGCTTCCCGGATGCGCGCGGGCATTTCGGCGTCTACGGCGGCCGCTTCGTGGCCGAGACCCTCATGGGCCCCGTGGAGCAACTGCGCCAGGCTTACGAACAGGCACGCCGCGATGCGGCATTCCAGTCCGAACTACAGGGGCACCTAAGGGATTTCGTGGGCCGGCCCTCGCCCTTGTACCTCGCCGAGCGCCTCAGCGCCAAGGCCGGCGGCGCGCGCATCTACCTGAAGCGTGAGGACCTGAACCACACCGGCGCCCACAAGATAAACAATGCCTTGGGGCAGGCACTCTTGGCCCGCCGCATGGGCAAGAAGCGGCTGATCGCCGAGACGGGAGCAGGGCAACACGGGGTGGCCACGGCGACGGTGGCGGCACGCTTCGGTTTCGAATGCGTGGTGTACATGGGCGCCGAGGACATCCAGCGCCAAGCCATCAACGTCTACCGCATGAAGCTCCTGGGCGCCACGGTGGTGCCGGTGACCGCGGGTTCCCGCACCCTGAAGGACGCGCTCAACGAAGCCATGCGCGACTGGGTGGCCAACGTGGACGATACCTACTATGTGATCGGCACCGTGGCCGGACCGCATCCCTATCCCATGATGGTGCGCGACTTCCATGCCTGCATCGGCGAAGAATCCCGCCAGCAGATCCTGAGTGCCACCGGCAGGTTGCCGGATGCACTGGTGGCCTGCGTGGGCGGCGGCTCCAATGCCATCGGCCTGTTCCATGCCTTCCTCGACGACGAGCAGGTGGCCATCTATGGCGCCGAGGCGGGCGGTGACGGCTTGCACACCGGCAAACACGCGGCATCTCTCACCGGCGGCCGGCCCGGCGTGCTGCATGGCAACCGTACCTATGTATTGGAAGATGCTCACGGCCAGATCACCGAGACCCATTCCGTGTCCGCGGGCCTCGACTATCCCGGCGTCGGACCTGAGCATTCCTGGCTCAAGGACATCGGCCGCGTGAAGTACGAAGTGATCACGGACGCGCAGGCGCTCGAAGCCTTCCACCTGCTCACCAAGAGCGAAGGCATCATGCCGGCTCTGGAATCCAGCCACGCCATCGCCTGCGCCATGCAGCTCGCGCCCAAGCTCGGCAAGGATGGCATCGTGCTGGTGAACCTCTCCGGTCGCGGCGACAAGGACATACACACGGTCGCAGCCCGTGACGGGATCAAGCTATGAGCCGCTTCGCCGCGCATTTCGCTGCCCTCAAAGCCGGCCGGCGCGCCGCGCTGGTGCCCTACGTGGTGGCTGGCGATCCCGGCAAGGCCGCCACCGTGCCGCTCATGCATGCGCTGGTGAAGGCCGGGGCCGACGTCATCGAGCTCGGCGTGCCATTCTCGGATCCCAGTGCCGATGGGCCGGTGATCCAGGCCGCGCAGGAGCGCGCGCTCGCGTCCGGCACCACGCTCAAGGACGTGCTGGCCATGGTGAAGGAGTTCCGTGCGACCGATGGGCACACGCCGGTAGTGCTCATGGGCTATCTCAATCCCGTGGAGGCCTTCGGTGTCGAGGCCTTCGCCAGGGCGGCGGAAGAGGCGGGCGTGGACGGGGTATTGACCGTGGACATGCCGCCGGAAGAGTCCGAACCGCTGGGCGGGTTATTGCGGGCCAGGGGTGTCGACCCCATCTTCCTGCTGGCCCCCACCACGGACGACGCGCGCATACGCTACATCACGGAAACCGCCTCTGGCTTCGTCTATTATGTGTCCCTGAAGGGCGTCACCGGCGCCGCCCACCTCGATCTGGGTCCGGTGCGTGAGCGGCTCACCAAGCTGCGGCACCTGACCACGCTGCCGGTGGGCGTGGGATTCGGGGTGCGGGATGCCGCCACTGCCGCGGCACTCGGGCAGGTGGCGGATGCGGTGGTGGTCGGCAGCGCGGTGGTGAGCCGCATGACCGAGCACAAGGACGATGCGGTGCAGATGACCGCCTCGGTCCAGGAATTCGTCAAGGGTCTGCGCCAAGCCATGGACGCAGCCCGCTCTACGGGAGCATGAGGATCCGATGAACTGGTTCAAGAAGCTCGTACCCTCGCGCATCAACACCGAAGGCCGCGCCAGCCGTCGCAGCGTGCCGGAAGGCCTCTGGACCAAGTGTGACGAGTGCAACTCGGTGCTGTATCGCGCCGAGGTGGAACGTAACCTCTACGTCTGCCCCAAGTGCAACCATCACATGCGCCTGGGTGCGCGCCAGCGCCTGGAATATTTCCTGGACGCCGGTTCCGGCACGGAGATCGGCGCCGGCATCGAACCGGTGGACGTGCTCAAGTTCCGCGACAGCAAGAAGTACAAGGACCGCATCGTCGCCGCCCAGAAGGCCACCGGCGAGAAGGATGCCCTGGTGGCCATGAAGGGCCGCCTCAAGGGCATGCGCATCGTGGCCTGCGCCTTCGAGTTCAATTACATGGGCGGCTCCATGGGTTCGGTGGTGGGCGAGCGCTTCGTGCGCGCCGCCGCTGCCGCGCTCGAAGAGTCGGTGCCCCTGGTGTGCTTCTCCGCCAGCGGCGGCGCCCGCATGCAGGAGGCGCTCATCTCCCTCATGCAGATGGCCAAGACCAGTGCAGCGCTCGCCAGGCTGGCGAAAGCTGGCGTGCCCTTCATCTCGGTGCTGACCGATCCCACCATGGGCGGCGTATCCGCGAGCCTCGCCATGCTGGGCGACGTGAACGTGGCGGAGCCCAAGGCACTCATCGGCTTCGCCGGTCCGCGAGTCATCGAGCAGACCGTGCGTGAGACCCTGCCGGACGGGTTCCAGCGCAGCGAGTTCCTGGTGGAACACGGCGCCTTGGACATGGTCGTGGACCGGCGTGAGATGCGTGACCGGTTAGCGAGTGTCCTCGCGACGCTCACTCGCCAAGATGCCCCCGCCGACGCCGAGAACACCTAAAAGTTGCTGCGCTTGGCTGGGCGTTGTTGCGCTTCGGGCTCACAGTCGGTCATGCACAAAAGAGTGCACTCCCTCCTGCTCGCCTCGCGCGCCTAGCCCTGCCGTCGCTCGCGACGCTTTTAGGTCTACTTAATTGAAGATGCGTTTCAATACCCTGCAAGAATGGCTGTCCTGGCAGGAGCAGCTCTACCCGGACATCATCGACCTGGGCCTGCATCGCGTGCAGGCGCTCCTGAAGGCGCTGGACCTGGAGCAGCCTTCCTTCCCGATCCTCACGGTGGGCGGCACCAACGGCAAGGGCTCTTGCGTGAGCCTGGCCGAGGCCATGCTGCGGGCAGCCGGTCACAAGGTGGGGGCCTACGTCTCGCCGCACCTGCTGCGCTACAACGAGCGAGTACGGGTCGATGGCGTGGACGTCTCCGACGCTGAGTTCTGCGAATCCTTCCAGCGCATCGACGACGCGCGCGGCGACCTGCGCGTCACCTATTTCGAGTTCGGCACACTCGCGGCCATCGACATCCTGGTGCGGCGCGGCGTCAGTGCGGCGGTACTGGAAGTGGGTCTGGGCGGTCGCCTGGACGCCGTGAACGCGCTGGATGCGGACGTGGCTTTGGTGGCATCCATCGGTCTCGACCACCAGGAGTGGTTGGGACCGGACCGGGAGAGCATCGGCCGGGAGAAGGCCGGCATCTTCCGTGCGGGCAAGCCTGCCATCTGCGGAGACCGGCAACCGCCGGTATCGTTGCTGGATCACGCCAAGAGCCTAGGTGCCAGACTGCAACTCATCGGCAAGGATTTCGACCGCAGCATCCAGGGTGCGTCTTGGACCTGGCGTGGGCAGGATGGTGAGTTGGGAGGCTTGCCGGCTCCCACATTGCCGGGGCATATCCAATACGACAACGCCGCGACGGTGATCGCCGCGTTGCGATCCTGTGAGCGGCTGCAGGTGCCGGAGCGGGCTGTCCGCCAAGGCTTGATAGAGGCACGCATCCCAGCCCGCTTCCAGCGCATACCAGGCGACGTGGAGACGGTGTTTGACGTGGGCCATAACCCGGATGCCGCGCGCATCCTTTCGGAGAACCTGCGGGCCATGCCGGTACGGGGGCGGAACTTCGCGGTGCTGGGCATGTTCAAGGACAAGGCGGCAGAGGAGGTGGCGCACGCTCTCATCGGCCGCTTCGATCGCTGGTACGTGGGCGGACTCGATGGGCCGCGCGGCCAGAGCGCTGCTGCGCTGGCGGCGCGTCTGCGCAGCGCACTGCCTGACGCCGACCTCACTGAGTCCCCCTCGGTGAACGCCGCCTATGCCGCTGCCATGTCGGCAGCCCGACCCGGTGACCGGGTGGTGGTGTTCGGCTCCTTCCAGACGGTGGCTGCGGTGCTGAAAGGCGCCTGAAACGTTATACTTCCGCGCGCGGCGCTCTCGCCGCTACCGACCGGGAGATCGGCATGGAGATCGGCTTGAAGGAGCGCCTCATCGGCGCGACGGTGCTGGTGGTGTTGGGTGTCATCATCATCCCGTTCTTCCTGAAGGGGTCGCCCTCGCCGGATTCCACCGTGAACCAGCCGCTCACCCTGCCGCCTTCCGATTCCACGGCACCCCAGCAGCAATACAGCTTGCCGCTGACATCCGCCACTGCGCCGGCTCCAGCCGCGGCGGCGGCGGCCAGTGCCTTGGCGCCTGTGGCGACACCGACTGCGGCCACCAAGCCTGCCGTACATGCGATCCCCCGTCCGGCCCAGGCCGCGCCGGCTCCCACGCCTGCTGCGACAGCCGCCGCCACTGCCTCCGGCAAGTGGCTGGTGCAGGCGGGCAGCTACGGCAGCACCGCCAATGCAGAGAAGGTGGTGGCGACCCTCAAGAAGCACGGTATCCATGCCAGTGTCAGCCACTTCACCAAGGCTGGACATACCTATTACCGGGTGCGCGTGGGGCCTTATGCCGAACGTGCCGACGCAGACAAGGCCGCCGCCGCGGTGGCCAAGGCCTACGGAGGCAAGGCCGACGTGGTGCCCAACTCCTGAGGCTTGTGGCGGCGCGTCGCCGCCCATACATAGGTTATTCGGGACCGGCGCCGCGAGGCGCCGGTGTCGTCTGGTAAAATAGGCATCCAGACCGGCGAGGCATGCTGATGACCCCAGCCGATTACGCGATACTGATCATCCTGTTCGTCTCGGCCATCCTCGGCCTGGTGCGCGGCTTCCTGCGGGAGGTGGCCTCCCTGCTCATCTGGGTGGTGGGTTTCTGGCTGGCAGTGCGTTACGCGCCGCAGCTGGGCGACCTCTTCAAGTTCGTGAAGACGCCGGAGGACCGGCTGTTGCTGGGCTACGGCGTGATCCTGATACTCACCCTGATCGTGAGCACCATCGTGGGGATGCTGCTCAAGAAACTGGTGGAGAGTTCCGGTGCCGGCGTGGGCGACCGCTCCTTGGGCACCGTCTTCGGCGTGGCACGTGGCGTGGTGCTCGTCACCACCCTGATCCTGGTGGGGGAGATGGCCCTGGCGCCGTTGCCGCCCTGGTGGCGCGAGTCCAAGCTCATCCCCTATGCCGCACCGCTGGTGAAGGTGGCGCGGCGCATGGCGCCGATGCAACTGGATCTGCATCCGCTGCAGCAGCCGTCGGTGGACCTGGACAAGGTAACGCTCTGAACCCGAGGTAACGAAACGAATGTGCGGTATCGTCGGAATCGTCAGCAACAGCAACGTGAACCAGTTGCTGTACGACGCTTTGCTGGTACTGCAGCACCGTGGCCAGGACGCGGCCGGCATCATGACCGGCGACGAAGGCCAGTTGCATCTGCGTAAGAGCAACGGCCTGGTGCGCGACGTGTTCCATGAACGTCACATGCTCAAGCTCACCGGCAACATGGGTATCGCCCACACCCGTTATCCCACCGCCGGCAACCCCCATTCCTCCGAGTCCCAGCCGTTCTACACCAACTCGCCCTATGGCATCGGTCTCGCCCACAACGGCAACCTCACCAATACCCGGGCCTTGCGTGAACTCCTGCTCAAGGAGGACCTGCGCCACCTCAACACCGGTTCTGACTCCGAGGTCTTGCTCAACGTGTTCGCCCATGAGCTGCAGCAGGTGGGCGGCGTGGAGCCGGACGAGCGCGCCATCTTCAAGGCGGTGAGCGCGGTGCATCGCCGCTGCCGCGGCGCTTACGCGGTGACGGTGCTGGTGGCCGGCTTCGGCGTGGTGGGTTTCCGCGACCCCAACGGCATCCGCCCGCTGGTATACGGCAAGCGCGAGACCGAGCACGGCACCGAGTACATGCTGGCCTCCGAGAGCGTGGCGCTCGACGTGTGCGGCTTCCAGCTGGTGCGCGACGTGGCGCCCGGCGAGGCCGTGGCCATCCACAAGGACGGCAAGATCTATACCCATCAGTGCGCCGACAAGCCGGTGTTCTCGCCCTGCATCTTCGAGTACGTGTACTTCGCGCGGCCGGACTCCACCATGGACGACGTGTCGGTGCATAAGGCCCGCATGCGCATGGGCGAGAAGCTGGCCGAGAAGATCCAACGCGAGTGGCCGGACCACGACATCGACGTGGTGATCCCGATCCCCGACACCAGCCGTACCAGTGCGTTGCAGCTCGCCAACATGCTGGGAGTGAAGTTCCGCGAGGGCTTCATCAAGAACCGTTACATCGGCCGCACCTTCATCATGCCGGGCCAGAAGTTGCGCAGCCAGTCGGTGCGACAGAAGCTGAACGCCATCGACCTGGAATTCCACGGCAAGAACGTGCTGCTGGTGGACGACTCCATCGTGCGCGGTACCACCTCACGGCAGATCGTGCAGATGGCCCGCGACGTGGGTGCCAACAAGGTGTACTTCGCGTCCGCTGCGCCGCCCGTGAAGTTCCCCAACGTCTACGGCATCGACATGCCGAGCGGCAAGGAGCTCATCGCCCACGACAAGACCGAAGCCGAGGTGGCCGAGTTCATCGGCGCCGACAAGCTCATCTTCCAGGACCTGAACGACCTCATCGACGCGGTGCGGCGCGGTAACCCGCGCATCCAGCGCTTCGACACCTCCGTGTTCACCGGCGAATATGTCACCGGTGACATCACTCCGGACTACCTGGCGTCGCTGGAGCAGGAGCGCTCCGACGAAGCCAAGCAGAAGCGCGGCCAGGACGAGCGCATCGTCAAGATCTCCTGACGGCCGGTCCGCGTGTCCGGACCTGCCGCCACCCCTCGCGCGTTGCTGCTGGAACTGTACCGGCTTGGGTTGAGCGCCGTGCACGGAAATGCCGTGGTACGGGCCTGGTTCAGCTCCCGCCCGGATCCGCAGCCTTTCCATATGATCGCCATCGGCAAGGCCGCTAGCACCATGGCGTCCGGCGCTCTGGAAGCGGCGCCGGACGCATTGCAGTCCGGGTTGCTGATCACCCGCTACGGCCATCTCACCGAACCCGTGTACCGCGATCCGCGCATGCTCTGCCTGGAGTCGAGCCATCCCTTGCCCGACGCCCAGAGCCTGGCCGCAGGCCAGGCCCTGCGATTGTTTCTGGAACAGGCGCCGCGGGATGCCCGTTTCCTGTTCCTGATCTCCGGTGGTACCTCGAGCCTGGTGGAATGTCCGGTGCCGGGTGTCTCCCTGGCGGAGCTCCGCCAACTCAACCTGTGGTTGTTGGGGAGCGGCCTGCCCATCGGCGACATCAATTGCGTGCGCAGCGCGGTCTCGCGCATCAAGGGCGGCCGTTTGGCGGCAGAGCTATACGGCCGTCCCACCACCCAATTGCTCATGTCCGATGTGCCTGGCGACGTGGTGACCGACATCGGCTCAGGCTTGTTGGCTCCGGCGCCCATGCGTGCGCTGCCGAAGTTGCCGGCGCGCTTCAGCGCCCTGCCGTTCCAGCAGGGCGTGGTGCGCGAAGCGAAGGAGGTCGAATCCCACATCGTGGCGTCCAACCGTCAACTGCGGGAGGCAGTGACCGATGCGGCCCGAGCTGCCGGCCATCCCGTGCATGGCCATGGAGTATTGCCGCTCACCGATGCCGCCGCCTGCGGCGAAGAGCTGGCGCGCATACTACGCACAGCGCTGCCGGGCGTGCACGTCTGGGGTGGCGAGACCACGGTAAAGCTACCGGACAACCCGGGGCAGGGTGGTCGCAACCAGCATCTGGCTTTGGCAGCGGCGCAACGCCTGTCAGGAGACCCCGGCTGCATCTTGCTGGCTGCCGCCAGCGATGGCAGCGACGGCGCGAGTGACGACGCCGGTGCCCTGGTGGACGGCGGCACGCTGGTGCGGGGCAGGGATGCAGGCTACGATGCAGTCGATTGCCTGAAGCGCGCGGCCTCCGCGGATTTCCTGGAAGGCAGCGGCGACCTGCTGCACACCGGCCCCACCGGCACCAACGTCATGGACCTGGTGATCGCCTACAAGTCTTGAGCCCTCGAGGAGGATGTGATGACCGAGCATGACCATTTCCATCTCGCTGTCCCTGTGCAATCTACCGACCATATCCGCGGGCCGCATACGGCCAGGGTCGCGGTGGTGGAGTACGGTGACTTCGAGTGTCCGGATTGCCGGCGCGTGTACCCGGCGACCGAGATGCTGGTGCAGCACTTCGGCAACCGCATCGCTTTCGTCTACCGGCATTTCCCGCTCAGGGAAGTGCATCCGCACGCTGAGTTGGCCGCGGAGGTATCCGAGATCGCCGCTGCCCAGGGCAAGTTCTGGGAGATGCACGCCATGCTCTTCGAGCATCCCGGGCAGCTGGACGAGAAACACCTGCGCCGCTTCGCCCAGGAACTCGGCCTCGATATGGCGCGCTACCAGGCGGAGCTGGACGATCACATATACCTGCAGCGTGTGCAGGAGCATGTGGCCGGCGGCAAGCAGAGCGGGGTGCGCGGCACCCCGACCTTCTATCTGCAAGGCGCCCTGGTGGATGCATCGGCAGGCATGGAATCCGTCTTGAAGCACATCCAGGCGGCAGTGGATCGCCGCTGATGTCCGAGGAGCACCCCATGCAATCCATCTATACGGCGATAGTCACCGTCAAGGGTGGCCGCGACGGCCATGTGAGGTCCTCCGACGGCACCCTGGACCTGGCGCTCAAGGTGCCGCAGTCCATGGGCGGACTGGGCGGTGATGGCACCAACCCCGAGCAGCTGTTCGCGGCAGGTTATTCGGCATGCTATGAGAGCGCACTGGCTTTCGTGGCGCGCCGTGAGAAGGTGACACTCAAGGATGTCTCCATCACGGCCAGGGTGACCCTGAACAAGACCGGCGACAGCCAGTTCGACCTGACGGTGGAACTGCAAGGCAGCTTCCCAGGCATGGACAAGGCCGAGGCCGAGAAGCTGATGCACGCGGCGCATGAGGTCTGCCCTTATTCCCGCGCCACTCGTGGCAACGTGCCCGTGAAACTGGTGGTGACTTGAGCAGACTGCCCGCCACGTCCGGTGAGCTGCTGGGTTGCAGCACGCCGAAGGCCTGGCTTGCAGCTGCACGACGCGAACCCGAGCTCCTGATCGTGGACCACGCCAATTGCGAGAAGAAGGCGGCGGCCACGGCTCTTAACCTCATGTTCCGTTACGGTGAACGCCTGCCGGACCTGCAGGAAGCTCTCTCCAAGCTGGCTCGGGAGGAACTGCGGCACTTCGAGCAGGTGACGCGCATCATGCGCGCCCGGGGCATCGCGCACCGGCCATTGACGGCTGCGCGCTATGCGGAAGGCCTGCGCAAGCGGTTGCGCAAGGGTGAACAGGAGCGGCTCACGGACCTCCTGGTGGTGGGAGCCTTCATCGAGGCCCGCTCCTGCGAGCGTTTCGCCATGCTGGTGCCGGTGCTGGACGAGGAGTTGGCGGCTTTCTATCAGGGCCTGCATGCCGCCGAAGCACGGCACTTCCGGCTGTATCTCGGCATGGCGGAGAAATATGGGGTCGGCGACGTGGCGGAGCGGATGGAAGTGTTCCGGGAGACGGAGGCCGAGCTGATCCAGTCAGAAGACAAAGAATTCAGGTTCCATAGCGGGATTCCTGCGGCTGCTTAGTCAGCTTTACTGTCGGATACACGCTGGTCCGCGAGTCTCCCGCTTTTCCCGTCCCATCTCAGAATGCTGGACTGCTCGTACCAGTCTCCCAATACGATCCGTTCCATATCTTTCCCATCGACACTCTTGAAGCAGTGTACGGCGGGGCGATGGGTGTGTCCGTGGATCAAACGCGTCACACCATGCTGCGCCATCACTGACTCCACGGCCTGCTGGTTCACATCCATGATGTAGCTGGCCTTGGCGGCAGTATCGGTCTTGCTCTTGGCCCGGGCATAGGCGGCGATGCGGCGGCGTAGGGACAAGGGCAGAGCCAGGTAGATACCTTGCACCATCCGGTTACGCAGGAAGCGGCGTGCCTTCTGGTACTGCAGGTCATCAGTGCAGAGGGTGTCACCGTGCATCAGCAGGGTTGGACTGCCGCCCAGGTCGATGACCGTGGGGTCAGTCAGGAGCTTCACGCCAGTACGCTCTGCGAAGCACCTGCCTATCAG
>Ga0265338_10007164_pt1 | contig 13964 bp, 9 predicted proteins | sample 42126metaG_FD_193579 | JGI IMG/M metagenome (GOLD analysis project Ga0265338, IMG submission 193579) | Rhizosphere microbial communities from Carex aquatilis grown in University of Washington, Seatle, WA, United States - 4-21-26 metaG | ecosystem: Host-associated > Plants > Roots > Rhizosphere >... | reverse complement strand
CCAGCGCGACCGCCTCGGCCAGGAGCGCGCGTGGCGCGGGGTTCTGTACCTGGTGCTCTCGCCGTACGGGTTCGCGCTGGCGCTCGCCTACAGCGAGGGAGTGTTCCTGGCCCTCGCGGTCTGGCTGTTCGTCTGCTCTGACCGCCGCAAGGACTGGCTCGCGATCCCGCTCGGCATCTGCGCCGGGCTGGCCCGCGTGAACGGGCTGGCGCTGATCGTCCCGCTGGCCCTGGTCGCCTGGCGCCGGCGGACATGGGGGTCGGCTCTGGCGGCCGTCGCGCCGGCTGTGGGGGTGGCCCTGTACGCGGGCTGGCTGCAGCACGTGGTCGGAGATCCCCTTGCGTTCGTCCACGCCCAGAGCCGCTGGGGCGGCCATCCGTCGTTCCCGCCGTTCGCTCTGGGGGACGAGATCTACCAGTTCGTGATGACCGGCCGCCTGACCCACCTGATCAGCGCGGTCACGGTGATCACCTACCTCGCCCTGCTGATCCCGATCTTCCGCCGCCGCATCTTCGCGGCGCACCGCTGGGAGGACGTGACCTACGTCGCGGGGATCTTCGCGCTGCCCCTGCTGGCCGGCGTCCTGCAGTCGTCCGGCCGGTTCGGCCTGCTGGCCTTCCCTGTCTTCTTCGCTCTGGCGGACATCGGCATCCGCAAGCCGACCATCCACCGCGCGTTCATCGTCTTCGCACCGGTCGTGCAGGTGATCGCGTTCGCCTACGTGGCGCTCGGATACCTGGTCCCCTAGCGACTCGCGACCAGGCTCCGCCCGGCGATCCGCTACTGCTCTGAGAACTGCGCCTGGCCGATCAGGAAGCCGTCGGGCTTCGCTGCGGTGTAGGCATACAGGTAGACGAAGTAGGACTGGCCCTTCGCGAGGGAATGGCTCGATCCGCCGTAGCTCCAGCTCGCGGGAACCTGGTAGGAGAGACCCGTCGGGAAGACGACCTGGATCGTCTTGCCGTTCTGCTGGAGCAGCACCGAGTACTTCGCGCCTGAGGCGTAGGAGAGCCAGTTCACCAGCGGCGTCAGGTCGGTCGTCTCGCCGTGGTTGCGCGGGGCGCAGATGTAGCCCGTGTGGCCGGAGCCCTGCACCGCCTTCGCGTAGACCAGCTTGGAGGCGTCGTTGTACCACGAGTACACGTCGTAGGCCGCGTAGTAGAACGTGTGGAAGTGCGTCATCCCGGTCTGCATGACGTACCCGTTGGGATGAGCGAGGCTGGTGCCGTCGGTCGGCGACGTCGGTGCGTGGTCGGGGTTGATGAGGACCTTGATGCCGTTGAACTGGACCTGCCCGGTCGGCTGCGTCCACGTGATCTTCGAGGAGTCGCAGCCGAGCGCGACGGTCATCGAGGTGGCGCTGGGCGGCACATCGCCGGTTCCGGCCATCGACACGTCAGCCGTCTGCCCTGAGTTGTTCGGGATCACCAGGTCGGCCGTGTGGCTCCCGGCACCGGCCGGCACGAAGTTCAGGGTCACGACGCAGGTGTTGTTGACCCCGATCGACTTGCCGGTGCAGGTGTCGCCGGTGCCGGTGCCCTTGAGGAAGTTGGTCGGTCCAACACCCCCCAGGGTGATCGTCCCGATCTTCAGGGGGGCGGTCCCGGTGTTCTTCACCGTCACCGTCCTGGTCGGGCTCTTGACGCCGATCTGCGTCGGCGAGAACGCCTCGGATCCCGGCGTGAGCGAGATGCCGGGCACGAGGGCGGTTCCGCTCAACGCCTGCGTGTGGGGGCTATTCGGTGCGTTGTCGTTGACGGCCAGAGTGGCGGACTTGGGGCTGCTGTCGCTGGCAGTGAAGGTGACGTTGATGACGCACGTGTTCCCTGCCGCCACCGACTGACTCGCACAGCCGTCGCTCGACTTCGCGAACGCTGTCGGGTTCGCCCCGCCCAGCGTGACCGTGGTGATCTTGAGCGGTGCATTCCCCGTGTTGTGCACGGTGATCGCCTGCGGGCTGCTGGTGGTTCCCACGGCGGTGCTGAAGGCCGTGTTGCCGGTGATGCTGACAGACGGCTGGGTGCCGGTCGCGGTCAGGGTCACCGGCGTGGTGCCGGAGACGTCGGGATCGTTGCTCGAGACCTGCAGCGCGCCCGTGGCCGATCCGGGGTTGGTCGACTGGTAGGCGACCGTGATGTTGCAGCTCTGGTTCGCGCTCAGCGTTCCGTTGGCGCCGGCGCAGCCGTTGTTCGCCACCGAGAAGCCGCTGCCCATCGTGCTCACCGCACCGACCGCCAGCGTTCCCTGGCCGGTGTTGGTGACCGCGACCTGCTGCTGGGCGGTGGTGCCTACCGGCACGTTGCCGAAGTCGACGACGTTGCCCGGCACGCCGATCTGCGGGGCGGTCGCGTTGCCGGTCAGCGTCGACGGCCCGGGCATGCTTGGTGCGTTGCCCGTCACCGAGACGCTGGCGTTGCGGGTGCCACGGACGCCGGCCCCAACCGGCGGTGAGAAGACAACCTGGAAGGTGCAGACGGCGCCACCCGTGACGTGAGCGGCGGTGCAGTTGTCGTTCTTGAGCGCGAAGCTGCCCGGGTTGGCGCCGCCCAGCGAGACCTTGCCGACGGTCAGCGTGGCCGTGCCGTTGTTGGTGACGGTGAAGGTCTGCGGGTTCGAGCTGCTGCCCTCGAGCTGCGACCCGAAGTTGTTCGAGCCGGGGCCGAGGTTGACCGGGCCGATCTGGGTGCCGGTGCCGGTCAGGGACACCGACGCGGGATTGGGCGAGTCGGGGTCGTTGTCCGTAATCGTGAGGCTGCCGTTCGCCTGGCCGGGAGACGACGGGTTGAACACGACCGTGATCGAGCAGCTCTTGCCGGCGGTCAGCTTGCCGGCTGTCCCGGCGCAGCCGTTGGTGCCGACCGAGAACCCGGCCCCCGTGATGTTCTGGAAGGCGACGTTGAGAGTCCCGGTGCCCGTATTTTGGATGGTCACCTTGTTGGAGACCGGCGTGCCGACCAGGGTGCTACCGAAGCCGAGGCTGTTCGGGATGTTGAGAGTCGGGGACGTCGCCGTGCCGGACAGCGGCACGGTCTGCGGCAGATCAGCGCCGCCGTTGACCGTCACCGACGCGTTCTGCGCGCCGCGGGTGCCCGCAGCCACCGGTGGTGAGAACGCGACCTTGAAGACGCACGACTTCGCCGCGCCCAGCTGGGTCAGGCTCGCGCAGGTGTTCCCCGAGAGGGTGAAGCTGCCGGGAGAGGCGCCGCCCAGCGAGACGACCGGAGCCGGTCCCAGCGCGACCGGCGCGGTGCCCGTGTTGGTGACGGTGAACGTCTGGGCCGCCGAGGTGGTGCCCTCAACCTGGGAGCTGAACGTCTTGGTGCCCGGAGTCACCGTGACCGGGCCGGCCATCGTGCCGGTGGCGCTCAGCGACACCTGCGCCGGATGGGCCGCATCGGGGTCGTTGTTCGGCACGCTCAGCGTCCCGCTCGCGGTGCCCACCTCGGTGGACTGGAACTGGACGGTGATGGTGCAGGAGTCGCCGGCGGCCAGCAGACCGGTGGGAGCCGCGCAGCCGTCGGTGGAGACCGAGAAGCCCGGCGACGTGATCTTCTGCCCGGTGACGTCGAGCGTGCCCGAGCCGGTGTTCTTGACCGTGATCGCGTGCGTCGCGGTCTGGCCGATCGGGACGTTGCCGAAGTCATAGCTGGCCGGGAGGCTGATGGTGGGAGCGGTGGCCGTGCCCGACAGCCCGAGGGACTGCGGCAGCCCGGAGGCGTTGGCCGGTCCCGAGACGGTGACCGTCGCCGTCTGGGGGCCACGCACCCCGGCGCCCTGCGCGGGTGTGAACTCGACCTTGAAGGTGCACGACTTGCCGGGATTCACCGTGGTGCCGGAAGGGCTGCAGTTGTCGGTCGTGATCGTGAAGTCGCTCTGGCCGCTGCCGCCCAGGCCCACGCTCAGCCCGGTCAGGGGTGCCGTGCCGGTGTTGGTGACGGTGAACGTCTTCGGCAGCGAGCTGCTGCCCTCGACCACCGATCCGAACGCCGCCGACGCCGGTGAGATCGTCACCGGACCGACCTGGGTGCCGGTGCCGGTCAGCGAGATCGAGACGGGGTTCGTCGTGTCGGGGTCGTTGTGCGGGATCTGCAGGGTGCCGGTGGCGGCGCCCGTCGACGAGGGCCGGAACTGGAGGACGACGCTGCAGGTCTGGCCGGCGGTGAGGCCGGTGTTGGAGCAGCCGTCGGTGACGATCGAGAAGCCGGCTCCGGAGGGCGCGCCGATCTGGCCGATCGTCAGGGCGCCCGCGCCGTTGTTCTTGACCGTCACGGTCTGCTGGCCGGGCTGGCCGCCGACCGGGACGTTGCCGAAGTTGACGGTGGAGGGGACGGAGATCGCCGGGGCGGTGGCCGTGCCGGTCAGCTTGACCGTCAGCGGGCTGTTGACGAAGCCGCCGGTCACCGACAGGGTCGCACTGCGCGCTCCGCGGACGCCGGCTCCCACCGGCGGGCTGAACGTGACGTCGACCGAGCAGGTATCGCCGGCGCCGATCGTCTGGCCCGAGCAGCCGTCGTTGACGGTCGAGAAGTCGCCGGGGTTGGTGCCGGTGAGGCTGAAGGTGCCGGGCGCGTTGGGGAACGTAACGCTGTCTCCACCGGTGTTCGTGAACGTGAACGTCTGGGCGGAGGAGCTCGATCCCTCGGCCACCGAGCCGAAGTTGTTCGAGGTCGGGGTCACGGTCACCGGGCCGGACTGGATGCCGGTGCCGGAGAGCGGCGCCAGCTGCGTGCCGCCGGCGCCGTCGTCCTTGATCTGGAGGTTGGCGGCGCGCTGCGCCATGACCGTCGTGGTGAACGAGATGCTGACGTCGCAGCTGTCACCGACCTGCAGCGTCTGGCTGGTGCAGCCGTCGCCGGTGACGGCGAAGTTCGACTGGTTGGTGCCGTTGATCTTGACCCCGTTGCCGGGCCCGGCGATGGTGAGCGGCGCCGTCCCGGTGTTCTGCACCGAGATGGTCTGCGAGGGGCTGGTCGTGCCCAGGTGGGTGGTGAACGTGAGGCTGGTCGGATCGAACGTGACCGCGCCCTGCGTCCCGGTGCCGGACACCGGCACCTGAGCGCTCGGGGTGTCGGGATCGTTGCTCGGGACCACCAGCGTTGCGTTCTCGGCGCCGGTCGCCGAGGGCGTGAACACGACGTTCACGTTGCAGGAGTCGCCCGGGGTGAGCTGGGCGCCCGCGCCCGTGCACGTCGTGCCGGTCGGGCTGACGGTGAAGTCGCCGCCAGGCGATGCCGGGGTGGTGACGTCGAGCTCGCCCTGACCGTCGTTCTGGACGGTGACGATCTGGCTCGAGCTCTGGCCGAGCTGGACGGAGCCGAACGGCAAGCTGCCGGGAACGTCGATCTGCGGCGCCACTGCCGTGCCTGAGAAGTCGACTTCCTGGGCGTCGTCGCCGGCGGTGTCGCCGACGTCGATCAACGACGTCTGGACGCCGCGTTCACCGGCGCCGGACGGCGGGTTGAAGACCACGTTGAAATCGCAGGTGTCGCCGGAGTTGAGCGTTGCGTTCGAGCAGGCGTCGTCGGCGGCGGGGATGCTGAAGCTCCCCGGGTCGGTTCCGGCGAGGGTCAGCTGGTTCAGCGTGATCGCAGCGGCGCCGGTGTTCTGGATCGTCAGGGTCTGCGGGGTCGAGGCCTGACCCTCGAGCACCGAGCCGAAATCTGCCGGCGGCGTGATCGTGATCGGGATCGGATCCGCCGCGGCGCTCGACGCCGCGACCGCTACCAGCGCGGTGCACGCGACGATCAGGAGAAGAGTGCGTCTGCCCATGGTGGTGACGGCTACCGGTTGAAGGCGTGGCCCGAGCGGCCCTCACGTGACCGTCGGAACCGGATGCCGGATGACGCGATCACCACACCTGTGGCGATCGCGATCAGCAGTCCCCCTCCTGCAAGGAACATCCAGTAGTAGCTTGACGTGGGCGCGTCGGCCGCGCTCGCCGTCTTGGTTGGAGCCTTGGTCGCGGCGATCGCCGCGACCTTGGGTGCCGGAGGGGGTGCCGGCTGCCACGGGTGAACCGCGGCCAGATGCGGATGCACAACGGGCCGTGGCTTGGCCTTGTGCGGTGGTGGCTTCTGCTTGTGGTGGTGCTTGACGGTGGTGTGGTGCGTCGGGGGCGGCGTGTAGGTATGGGTTGCCGGCGGCGGTGTGTAGGAGCTCGTCGGCGGCGGTGTGTAGGAGCTGGTGGGAGGTGGCGTGTAGGTGCTGGTCGGCGGCGGCGCTGAGGTGCTCGTCGGGAAGCAGTTCGGGCACGTCGGAGGTGGCGGAGGATTGGAGTCGGCGAATGCCGACGCCGCCACCCAACCGAGCGGAGCCAGTGCGATGAGCGAGATGGCTGTCAAGATGCGAAGAAACATGACCCGAGAGACCGCGCCGTGGTCATCCCCCGTGGCGCGCTCCCGGTAGGTTTACCACTTTGAGGGTACTTGTGGAACCCCCTGCGTCAACCGATTTCGAACGTCCGCTTTAGACCGGAGGAGTTTCAGCGCAGCCCGCGGGCGTGGAGGTCGGCCAGGATCCCGGTCCGGAGAGCCCAGGCCGCCTTGTTCACGGTCAGGAATGTGGCCAGCGAACGGTCCTCCGCCGGGTTGGTGAGAAAGCCCACCTCGGTCAGGATCACGGGCACGTTCGACCAGTTGAATCCGGTCAGGTCGCCGCGGGCGACGAGCCCGCGGTTCGGCCAGCCCAGTGCGCGCACGATGTAGGGCTGCATGATCTTGGCGGCCTGCAGGCTGCGGCTGTAGACGTCGTCGGTCCACCCCTTGTGCCACGCCGGGTAGAGCATCGAGGTGCCGGCGGTCGCGTGGTTGGTCGATCCGTCGGCGTGGATCCGGACGAACAGCGCGGCGTGGTTGTGGTTGGCGATCTCGGCCCGGTAGATGTTGCCTCGGCTGACGCAGCAGGTGGTCGTCCGTGTCATCACCACCCGGACGCCTCCGGCCGCCAGCAGCAGCGTGCGCAGGCGCAGCCCGATCCGCAGGTTGACGCTCGCCTCGCTTTGGTGCGTGACGACGCCTGAGGTTCCGCCGCCGTCCTTGATCTTGAGCGTGCGCGAGCCCGGCCCGATCGGCTCCAGGCCGAGGTTCGCATAGCGGTTGTGGCCGGGGTCGATGACGACCGTGACCGGAGTCGACGCGTGCGGCACGGGTGCCGCGGCACCGCTCCGTGCTGCGGTCGGGGTCGCGGCTACGAGCAGGCCGGCGACCGCGAGCAGGGTGGGGCTAGTGCTAGCCCACCACCTCGCCTTCCAACACCTCGTCCTCGCGGCCGTCGTCCACGCCATCGGGCGTGAGGATAACCGTGTCCGCCCAGAAGAACTGGCGACTGAGGGCTGCGAACACGTCGACGCCGCCGTCGTCATCGCGGTGGAGCTCGCAGGGGTGGGCACTGACGACGATGCGATCGGGGGTAGGCATGCATCCACCATACGGGGGATATGAGTGTCAGGGAACCCTCCTGGTACTCTTCAGGTACGGGCGGAGTGCAGCCCCGTGAGGTTCCAGTTCCTGGCGAGATGGTCGCGGGAGAGTTGGCGCCTCCCCGATCGAGACGGTCGCCGTCGGCGGCCAGGATGGAGAACCGAATACATGAGTGAACCCACGTTCCGTGAGCTCGGCGTGTCCGAGCCCGTTGTGCAGGCGCTTGCCCTGCGCCAGATCGACGCCCCTTTTCATATTCAGCGGCTGGTGATGGAGGATGCCCTCGCCGGCAGTGACGTGCTGGCGAAGTCGCCCACCGGCTCCGGCAAGACGCTTGCCTTTGCGATCCCGATCGTCGAGCGGATCGCCGCCGACGCCAGGACGCCGGCCGCGCTGGTGCTCGTGCCCACGCGCGAGCTTGCCGCCCAGGTGGGCGAGGAGCTCGATGACATCTCTGCCGCCTGCGGCCTCAAGGTGGCGACCGCCTATGGCGGCACCCGCCTAACTGGCCAGGGCAAGCGCGCCTCCGAGGCGCACGTGCTGGTGGCCACCCCGGGGCGGCTGGAGGATCTCGCCTCGCGGAAGATGATCGATCTCCGCAACGTCTCGATCCTGGTGCTCGACGAGGCCGACCGGATGCTCGACATGGGCTTCCAGCCGCAGGTCGACCGCATCGTCCGCCGGCTGCCGGACTCACGCCAGACGATGTTCTTCTCTGCCACGCTCGACGGCGAGGTCGGGAGGCTGGCGAGCGCCTACACGGACAACCCGGTCCGCCATGAGTCTGGCGATGGCGCCGAGACGGTGGAGGAGGTCGACCACCGGTTCGTCGCCGTCACGCAGGACACCAAGCTCGACACGCTGATCGGGCTGCTGGGCGAGGAGGACGGCCACGCTCTGGTCTTTGTCCGCACCAAGCGCGGCGCCGACCGCCTGCTCGCTCGTCTCAAGGCCAAGGGCGTCAGGGCAGCCGCGATGCACGGCGACATGCCCCAGCAGGCTCGTGAGCGTGCCTGGGAGCAGTTCGAGTCGGGCAAGGTGACGACGCTGATCGCGACCGATGTGGCCGCGCGCGGCCTCGACCTGCAGTCGATCAGTATGGTCATCAACTACGACCCGCCCGAGGACAACAAGGGCTACGTGCACCGGGTCGGCCGCACGGGCCGCGCCGGTCGCGGTGGCACCGGCGTCACCCTGGTGACCAAGGAGCAGCAGGCCGACGTCAGCCGGATCGCCCGCCGCCTCGACCTGACGGATGAGTTCAGCAAGGAGGGCATGACCGTTGCCGCCCCGCTGCTGGTCTACACGTCCCGGAAGGGTCGCAGGGGTGGACGCGGCGGCCGCGGCTGGTAGAGCTGTTAGAGCGGTTGCGCGTCAGGCGGCGCGGCGTAGCGACTGGTGCGGCCGCAGCGGGACGACCTGGCCGAGCCCGGTCGACTGGTGGACGACGCGTACCAGCTCGGCGAAGCCGGGCAGCGTCTCGGCCACCTCGATCTGACGGCCGTCGCGGGCCACCACGTGCATCGTCATCCGCCCCCAGGTGGTGCGGGCGCGCCGCACCGCGGCCACCTCCGACCATGCCATCTGGGTCTCGCCGGCGAGGCTGCGCGCGGATAGCCCGTCTGCATTCAGCCGCACGGTGTCCGCGCGGCGAGCGGCAGGCCACAGCCATCCTGCGATCGGCCGCAGCGGGCGCACGTGCGTCGCCAGGCGCTGGGCGCGCGAGCGCAGCGGGCAGTAGGGATACTCGAGGACGTGGTTGTCCATGGAGTCACTATCGACGGAATGAGGTATCCACGGCATCCGCCGGGCGGGGGAGAACCCGTCACCCTGACGGGAGCGGGTGTGCGGTCGTGGAGTTCCCAGGTGGCAGCTCGCGAGCTCGGTCAGCGAGCGACCAGGATGCCTTCTGCCCGGCCGACGGCGATGAACGCATCCACCGCGCGGTCGATGTGCTGCTCGGTGAGGGCGGCGGACATCTGGACGCGGATGCGGGCCGTGCCCTCGGGAACGACCGGGAAGCCGAAGCCGGTCACGAACACGCCCTGGTCGAGCAGGGCGTGTGACAGGCGGATTGCAAACGCCGTCTCACCGACGACGATCGGCACGATTGCGCCCTCGCCGGGCAGCGGGTTGAAGCCGGCGTCCGTGATCCGCTGCCTGAAGTAGGCGGTGTTCGACCGCAGACGGTCGACCATCTCGGGGTTCTCGCGCAGCCGCTCGACCGCCCGTAGGGCGCTGCACGCCACCGTGGGCGGGAGCGCGTTGGAGAAGAGCTGCGGCCGGGAGCGCTGGGAGAGGATGTCGCACACCGCGGCGCTGGCGGCGACGTAGCCACCGGCCGCCCCGCCCAGCGCCTTGCCGAGCGTGCCGGTGAGGATGTCGATCTCGCCCATCAGGTCGAAGTGCTCGTGGATGCCCCGCCCGGTGGCGCCCATCACGCCGGTGCCGTGTGAGTCGTCCACGATGACAACGCCGTCGTACTCCCGAGCGAGGCGGACGATGTCGGGAAGCCGGGCGAGGTCGCCCTCCATGCTGAACACGCCGTCGGTGATGATCAGCTTCCGCTGGCCCGGCTCGCAGCCGGCCAGCCCCTCCCGCAGCTCGGCCATGTCCGAGTGGGAGTAGATGACCTTCCTGGCCGGCCGCGACAGCCGGATGGAGTCGATGATCGAGGCGTGGTTGAGGGCGTCCGACAGGATCACCGTCCGCTCGTCGGTGAGCGAGGGGATCAGCGCCTCGTTGGCGTTCCAGCACGAGACGTAGCTGAGCGCCGCCTCGGTGCCCAGGAAGTCGGCCAGTGCCCGCTCCAGGTCGTGGTGCGGCTGGAAGGTGCCGCAGATGAACCGCACCGAGCCGGTGCCCGCGCCGTAGCGGCGCAGCCCGTCCATCCCGGCCGAGACGACGTCGGGATCCGCCGCCAGCCCGAGGTAGTTGTTCGACGACAGCACGATCACCTCGCCCCGGCCTTCCATCTCGACCACCGCATCCTGCGGCGAGGTCAGCGTCAGAAACTCCTTGTAGGTGCCCGCCGCGCGAAGCTCGTCCAGCTCCGACTGCAGGTCGGCGTCGAGGCCGCCGCTCACCTGTGCGCCCAGTTCGGCTCGCGCTGGCGGCGGCGTTCGCCGGCCGTCGCCTGCCGCTTGCGCGGCTGGGTCGGAGGGTCGGGCCTGCCGTTCGGGTAGACGACGATCTTGCACGCCTCGCCCGCCTGCAGCTGCGCCAGCGCGTCGTTGATCCCGTCCAGCCCTTCCAGCTCGTCGGTGACCAGGGGCGAGAGGTCGACCACCCCACGCTCCAGCATCCAGCGCGTCTTGTACCAGGTGTCGAAGACCTTGCGCCCGTTCAGCGCCAGCACAGAGAGGTTCTTGAAGATCAGGGCCTCGGCGACGTCGATCTCGACCGGTCGCGACGGGATCCCGAACAGCACCACCCGGCCGCCGTTCCGCACCACCTGGAACGCGTCGTTGATCGCCTGCGACGAGCCCGACATCTCGAACACCACGTCCAGGCCGTAGCCCTCGTTCTGGTCGCGGAACCAGGCGGCCGTGTCGTCGGCGGCCGACACGTCGACGGTGGCGGTCGCGCCCATCCGGGTCGCCAGCCCCAGTCTGAAGGGCGTGCGGTCGGCGGCCCACACACCGGCGGCGCCGGCGGCCCGGGCGATGGCGATCGAGAACAGGCCGATCGGCCCGCAGCCGAAGATGCCGACGGAGCGCCCGGTCAGCTCTTGCTCGCCGGTCGCGAACACGGCGTTGCCGAAGGGCTCCTGCAGGGTGGCGATGCGCGGAGGCAGCAGGTGGCGGTCGTTCTGCCAGATCACCGACTCCGGCACGGCGACGTACTCGGCGAAGGCGCCGTCGCGATCAACTCCCAGGATCTTCGTGCGCTCGCACATGTGCGCGTGCCCGGTCCGGCACTGGAAGCACATGCCGCAGGTGACATGGCTCTCGGCCGAGACGTACCAGCCCTCCTCCACGTGCCGCACCGCCCGACCGACCTCGACCACGGTGCCGGCGAACTCGTGTCCCAGGGTCAGCGGAGGGTGGATCCGGTGCTGCGACCACTCGTCCCAACTCGAGATGTGGAGGTCGGTGCCGCAGATCGATGCGGCCTCGACGCGCACCAGCACTTCGTCCTCTCCCGGCCGGGGCACCGGTACCTGATCGACCACGAGTCCCGGTTCGGCCGCCAACTTCCGCACGGCCCACATCGTCTGCACGATGACTCTCCTTTCGCGAGGAGCAGCCTAGAGCATGGAGTGATGGCGGCGGGGCGTGCCTTTTCACGCGTGTTGTGAGAGGCTTTTGCAAACTTTCTCAGTAAGGGGGATGGCGTGGCGGGTAGGAGATGGATAGCTGTATTGGTGGCGGCGGTTGCCGTGTGCATGGTGCTGCCCACGGCGGCGGGTGCGAGCCGGTCGAGCGGCCGGGCGGCTGCTGCGACGACCGTCAGCGGGACGTTCAAGGGGTGCCTCTCGCGACGGCCCTACAGCGACGAGGACAAAGAGATCTACTACACGAAGGGCTGCACCGGGCATGACGAGCCCGAGATCGACCCGCTGTCCAGCCTGGGCGGCTCGGCCCGGAACCTGACCTGGAACGTGACGCTGCCGACCGACAGGACCGGGGCGGTTGCCGACGTCGGCCCGACGTTCTGGTTCGGCGGTCCGGTGACCGACCCCCAGAGCCTGTTCGGCGAGGCGTTCCTCGAGCTTCAGTTCTACCCGGACGCCAAGGTCAGCAGGTGCACGAAGGGCGGCGGCTACGTCGTCACACCTTCCAAGAACACCTACACGGCCTGCTCGCCGGTGTGGTCGGTGGTCGGCAACACGGAGCCGGCCGCGTTCAACTCGATGCTGAGCGACAGCGTCAACGGAGGCCCGCTGATCATGAAGGCGGGCGACCTGATCCACGTCCACTTCTACGTGACGCCACAGCGAGACGGCTGGCACGTCACGGTCAGCGACCAGAAGCGGCACACCTCCGGCACGATCGTGCTCAACAGTTCGGCGTCCGGGCCGATGATGCCCGTGTTCAACAAGCAGGAGCTCGGCAACTCGCTGGCGTGGGGGCTGGTCTACGACGCTCCCGCCGCATTCGTGTGGGAGATCGGGCACACCTCGAACTTCGCCCAGCCGCGGCCCGCCCATTACTGCGTGCCCGGGCAGACCGACTGCCTGTCATACAACGCCGACTCGTGGAAGAAGTTCGCGCCGATCCAGATCCGGTCGGTGACCTTCAGCGACGGTTCGAAGGCGAAGCAGTGGGCGGTGGTCAACGACCTCGGCGGGTCGGCAGAGGTGACGCAGACCTGCAAGATCTACGGCGCCCCCTACTGCATCTACCCGTGGTACACGAAGGGCTCCAACGGCACCTTCCGCTACGGCATCGACTATCCGGACACCTCGAAGAACTACGGCGAGGCGGAGCAGTTCGCGACCGCGCCCGAGTGCCCCGGGCCATTCGGCTCCCAGTCGACGTTCTGTCCGACACTGATCAAGTAGCAGGACCTGCGTCCCAGGGACGCTCTACTATCGAGCCGATGGACGGCGGCAGCTGGCAGTTCCAGCAGCTTGCCATCGTCGACGGCCGGCCCTCCGAGCTGGGTTGGCAGCCACTGCCATAGGGACGTCTACCCTGCGGACGATGGGCGTCGAAGACGTCAGCAGCGCTGCGTCCGCGGCGGGCTTCCGGGGCAGGGAGGTCGCCGGCGTCAAGCTGTCCGTGCTGGTCGCGTTCGCCGCCCTGTACCTGGTCTGGGGCTCGACCTTCCTGGCGATCCGCTACGCGGTGGAGACGATCCCGCCGCTCGTGATGATGGGCGTCCGGTGCCTGGTCGGCGGAGGCATCCTGCTGGCCATCGCCTTTGCCCGCGACCCACGCGCGCGGCTGCCAGATGCGCGTCAGTGGCTGGCGTCGCTCGTCATCGGGCTGATGCTGTTCGTCTGCTGCCACGGCCTGCTGGCGGTGATCGAGCAGCATGTCGCGTCCGGGCTGGCGGCGCTCTGCCTGGCGACGATCCCGCTGTTCGTCCCCTTGCTCGCCTGGTCGGCAGGCAGCGCCACACGCCCCACTCCGCGGGCGACGATCGCCCTCGTGGCTGGTTTCGCCGGCGTGGCCATGCTGGTCGCCTCCCAGGGCGAGGCGGGAGGGCTGCGCGTCGGCTGGGCGCTGCTGCTGCTGTTCACGGCCTTCTCGTGGGCGGCAGGGACGGTGTCCACCGCCCATCTCGCTCAGCCGGCCTCACCGCTCGTGGCCGCCGCCGCGGCGTTGCTTGCGGGCGGCGTCGTCCTCTGCCTCATCTCGCTGGTGTCCGGCGAGGCAACCAGCTTCGACCCCGGCGCCGTGTCCGCCAGGTCCTTCGGCGGCCTCGCCTACCTGGTGATCTTCGGAACCGTATGCACCTTCAGCGCCTACGTGTGGCTCCTGCGCCGGGTGCCACCCGCGCGCGTGGCGACCTATGCGTTCGTGAACCCGGTGGTGGCGGTGTTCCTGGGCTGGGCGATTGTATCGGAGCCGGTGAGCGCGGGGACGATGGTCGCCG
>Ga0265338_10007162_pt1 | contig 13965 bp, 15 predicted proteins | sample 42126metaG_FD_193579 | JGI IMG/M metagenome (GOLD analysis project Ga0265338, IMG submission 193579) | Rhizosphere microbial communities from Carex aquatilis grown in University of Washington, Seatle, WA, United States - 4-21-26 metaG | ecosystem: Host-associated > Plants > Roots > Rhizosphere... | reverse complement strand
GACGCCCACCACGAACCCGATTCTCTGGCGCTGGATGTCGATGCGCTCGGCGAGGATTTTGCGGATCTCGGCATCGGGTGCCAGCGTGGATTGCGGCGGGCCCTGGGCCACCACACGTAGTGCGGCGGCAACGAGAAGAGCGATAGGGATACGCATCGTGATCACGGCCCTACTTGGCCTGAGTCTCGCGGCGCTTCCTGGCCCAACCCTCTTTGTTCACCTGCCTCCCACGGCCGAGGGCGAGCGCGTCCGCGGGCACGGGGTCGGTGATCACGGAGCCCGCCGCGACGTAGCTGCCTTCGCCGATCTCGACGGGGGCGACGAGGGTCGAGTTACTGCCGATGAAGGCGCCAGGGCCGATCGTGGTGCGGTGCTTGTGCACGCCGTCGTAATTGCAGGTGATGGTGCCCGCGCCAATGTTGGAGCGGTCGCCGATGGTGGCGTCACCCAGGTACGCCAAGTGCTGGGACTTCGCGCCCTCGCCCAGCTCGGAGTTCTTCAACTCCACGAAATTGCCCACCCTGGCTCCGCCCTTGACGCGGGCGTTCATGCGCAGCCGGGCGAAGGGGCCTACCTTCGCGCCGCTCTCGACGCGCGAGGCGTCGATGAAGGTGAACGGCAGAACCTCGACCCCGCCGGCCAGTTCGGAGTCGCGAACGATGGAGCACGCGCCGATGCGGCAATCCTCGCCGATCGCGCTGCGGCCGAGAATGCGCGCGAAGGGCTCGATGACGGTGTCGCAACCGATCTGGACGCCGGCGTCGATGGTGACCGTCTCGGGCTTTTCGACGGTGACGCCGTCCAGCATGACCTGGCGGACCTTGCGCCCGCGCAGGATGGAGTCCACCTGCGCCAGCTCCACACGGGTGTTGATGCCAAGCAACTCGCTGGGGTCCTCGATCAGCAGCGGCGCGACGGTGTAGCCGCGGCCGCGAAAGATCTAGACGATATCGGTCAAGTAATACTCGCCGGCGGGATTGTTCGTGCCGATCTCCTCCAGGTGCCGCCACAGCAGGGCGCCCCGGAAGCAGGCGATGCCGGAGTTGATCTCGTGGATGGCGCGCTCTTCGGCGGTGGCGGCTTTGTGCTCTACGATAGCGGCGATGGAGCCGTCCCTGGCGTGGACGATGCGCCCGTAGCCGGTCGGGTCTTCGAGGACCGTGGTGATGAAGGTAGCCGCGGCGTTCGACGTGCGCTGAGCCGATATCAAACGCTCGACGGTGGCCGCCGAGAGCAGCGGGCAATCGCCATACAGGACCACGACGTCGCCGCCCATTGGCTCGAGCAGTTCCCGGCAGACCGACACGGCGTGGCCGGTGCCCAACTGCTCGCGCTGCGGGATGAAGCGAACACCCCTCCCGCCCAGCGCCGCCTCCACCTGCTCCGCCTGGTGCCCGACCACCACCGCGATGCGCTCCGGCGGTGCGATGGCAGCCGCGGTCGCGGCCACGTGCTCGATCAGCGTCAACCCGCCGGCCTGATGCAGAACCTTGGCCTTCCGGGATTTCATGCGCGTGCCAAGGCCCGCGGCTAGAACCACAATGGTGATGTCGTCCATCGGTTAAATCAGTATAGCCTCATTGTTTTGGTGTCTCTGGCGGCGGCCCTCGGCGGCCAGTTCGATGGCGATGGCCGCGGCGGCGGCCGGATCGTGGCGGATCTTGTCGGCTTCCTGCACCAGATCGTGTCCCACGATCTTCAGTCCCATGGCACGCAGGCGGTCAAAGTCGTTCTCCACGGGAAGCGCGCTCTTGCTGGCGTACTTCTTGAGGAGCGCGGGGCCGATGGGGCGGGTGTTCACCACCACATAGTCGAGCAGTCTCCGGCCCGCGTGTTCGTTGATGGCAGCGACATGATCGGCCGCGGTGAAGCGTGCGGTCTCGCCCGGCTGCCACATCAGGTTGACGAAGCACGCCTTCACGGCCGGGCTCTCGGCGATGGCTCGGGGAATGCCATTCACCAACAGGTTGGGAATGATGCTGGTGAACAGAGAGCCGGGGCCGAGCGTGATGGCGTCGGCCTCGGCAATGGCGCGCAGCGTCTCTTCGAGCGGCACCGCGTGCGGCGGACTCAAGCGGATGCGCCGGATACGCGCGCGCGAACGGCTGATGCGGGTCTCGCCGGCCACGGTGCTACCGTCCTCGAGTTCCGCTTCGAGGGTGACGTTGGTGGCCGTGGAGGGGTAGATACGGCCCTTGATCGCCAGCACTTCGCAGGAGACGCGCACGGCGCGGGCAAAATCGCCGGTGACCTGCGTGAGCGCCGTCAAAAAGAGGTTGCCGAAACTGTGGCCCTTGAGGCCGCGCCCGCGCGCGAAGCGGTAGCGGAACAGGCGCGAGAGCAGGGCTTCATCCTCTGAGAGCGCCACCATGCAGTTGCGGATGTCGCCGGGCGGCAGAACCTTGAAGTCGCGGCGCAGCCGCCCCGAGCTTCCGCCGTCGTCGCTGACGGTCACCACGGCGGATAGATCCACCAGCGGAAACTCGGCTGCGAGCGTGGGAGAACCCACGCCCGAGGCGGGGCGGGCAAAGGCCTTGAGGCCTCCGAGCAGGGTGGAGAGTCCGGTGCCGCCACCAATCAGGACGATCCGGAGCGGCCCTTCAAGCGGCTCGGGCCGATATGGTTGAGAAGGCATCGTGATTGCAGTACGGCTCAAACCCCGGCTAGAAACGGGGCGAGGCGGAAGCCGCTCTTTCAGGGTACAGGAGTTCGAAAAGAGGCGAAAGTTGGGCGATCCCGGCGAAGTCCGGATCGTTGCGGGCCGCGGAACGATTGCGGGGCTGTATCTCGATGGCGCGACGCAGGTGGCGGTATGCGCCGCGGACATCGCCGCTCAGGCCACTGCACAAAGCCAGCGCGTAGTGGACGTGGTCCGCATCCGGAACGCGGGCGACGGCCTCGGTGAGGTGCCGTTCCGCCTCGGCGAAGCGTCCTTCGTTGATGAGAGCGACCGCGTAGTTGTAATGTTCGTCCGCGGTTGCGAGAGACGGCTCGTGGGCCGCCACCCGGCGGGCGCACATCGCGGAGTGCAGTTGGGCGCTATGCGCCATGGTGGGGATCGGGCCGAGCGCGGCCCTCTCGAACAGGCTTCGGGCGGCGCCGTAGCCGCCCATCTGGAATTGCTTCACGGCGCGGTCGAACAACTCGGCCTGCTGGTGTTCGTCCGGCGGCGCGGATGGCTCCGCAACAGCGGGCAACACCGCCCGCGGAGGCTCCGGAGCTTTGGCTCTACCGGAACCCTTCCTCGCCGGCACTGGCTTCCGACGCGAACTGATGGCCATGGGTCGCGACGAACTTATAGACTTCTACCAGATTGGCGAGTGCATTGCAAGCGAAAAACGGGCGGCTCAGGAGCTGGGCTCCTCGTCATCCAGACTCGGAGCCGGATCAAGGTCTTCGGCCTCGAGGATTTGATGGCAGTCCAGACAACACACGTAATCGACGCCGTCGCGGCGGGCAACCACCTCGGTCCGCGCGTGTTGGCACGGGGCATCCATACCGGAATTACACCATTTTAGGCAAACCCGGCACGGTGTCAAGACCCCGCCAGACATTGGCAGTGGGTCTCCTTGAGGTTTTCAGGAGCAAGGAAAGGACTTTCCGATCAGGCCACCATGCCTGCGTGAGCGGCTACAACACGCCACGTTTTGTGAGGGGACAGAGCCCAAACACGCGTAAAACGAAAGTCGCCGTTCGCTGGGCAGCCATCGTACGTGCCTTCCAATAGCATCCGTACGGAAACGATTGCTACTTCCCCATTGAGTCGAATCTGGCGTTCGGAAGGTTTGAGCTCTTTCACTTTGAGCATCCCCGATCGGTAGGCCGCCAGATCATTGTCCTTGCCTAGCAACTGGCCGAGGTGATTCGTGAAGATCAACTCAGGAGCTAAGAGCTCGTCTAAGGAACCTACATCCGAACTGAGCATGGCAGTTCGGAGCCGGTCTTCTGCGTCCACAATCTGAGCTTCCACCGTTGGGATCATGTCACCTCTTTGCAAAGAGCTTAACCCATGTTGGGGATACAGGTCTGGGCGGGCTCCCTCCTCGCTCAGCGCCGTTGCGCCGCGCTACCGGCCGAACGGACGGCCGTCCCGCAGTGGCTCGGCCGTGCCGCCGGTCTGCTGAGCGTCCCTACCGTGACGGTCAGCGGGATGCTGTGTGCGAGCGACCCCGACGCCGCCGTCACCGCTACAGTGTAGGTTCCCGCGGGCGTTCCTGGGTTCGGAGTCGGCGTAGGAGTCGGCATCGCCTGCGAACCCCGGCCCGATGAAGATCCGCAGCCGCCGAGCAAAACCGCGAGGCATATCACCTGCACGGCGCGCGCTTTCGTGCCGGGGCGCTTCAACGAGAGCGCCAACACCAGCCATAGGGATACGGCTGCGAACCCCGCCATCCGCACGCGGCCCGGCCCGGCGCCAGAAAAGCCCAGCGCCGCCGACTGAGCCGCCGTGGTCGCGACGGAAACCGTCACCGTCGAGACGCTCGTCCCGGCCGCGGGCGTGGCCGCCGTCGGGGAAACCGCGCAGGAAACTCCGGGTGCGGCGCCGACCGGCGCGCAACTGAACGCCACCTGCTGACTGAAACCGCTGATCGAGGCCAGCCGCAACGAGAGGGACGCGGTCTGGCCCGCCGTCACCGACGCCGTCGTGGACGAGGCCATGAGGGCGAAGTCGGGACCCCAGTCGGGCGTGTGGCCAACCGGATCGATGATGCCCAGGAACTGGGAGTAGGATGGCACCAGCTTGGACGATCCCCAACTATTCTGGGCCAGCCCTCGGAGATGGGGAATGATATTGTCCTGAACCTGATCCTCCGTCTGCGCGTCGGGAGAGTCGCACCAGACGTGGAACTTGCCGCCGCGTAAGCCTGGCGTGGACGCCGGAAGGTCGAGCCAGGAAGTGGGGTTCCCGTTGGCATCCACGCTCGCCACCCACTGGCGGTTGGGCGCCCACTGCTCGTACAGGTTCGCCGGATTGCCTGCGTAGCCGCCCAACACGTAGTACAGCGTGGACGCCTGGCAGTTCATGATCGTGTGGCCTTTGCTCAACGCATCTTGAGGCCCGATGTAGGGCCACCACATCTCGAGAACGATATCGGGGTTCGGCGTTTCGGTGCCCGTGACGCCGTAAAGATCGTTCCATGCGCGCAGTTGCTTCCCGTGCGCTTTCGCAATTCCGTCGATCCAATTCACGAAGCCGATGTAAGTATCGGGCGCGACCGCTGCCGGCCCGTAACGTTGTCGCGCATAGGTGAGCAGTTGCGGGAAACTGGCGTACTCCGCCGGCGCCAGGTATTCATCGGCTCCGGTGTGCCAGAACGGTGCCGGGAACACTGGCAGGAACTCGTTCAGCAGGTCCTCCACCAGCGCGTAGCCGGCCGGGTTGCTCAAATCCAGCTTGTCGGGACGCCCCGGCAGCGCCAGCGTTGGATGGGGCGCCAGTAGAGCCGTTACGTGCGCCGGCACGTCGATTTCCGGCACCACCGTCACGTGATAGGTCCGGGCCAGGGCGATGAGGCTCGCGATGTCGGCCTTGCTATAGTGCTCGGCGGAGGTGATCTCCGGATGGCTGCTGCTCTCCAGGCGAAAGCCGTATCCGTTCGCCCACTGGTCGGAAAGGTGGAGATGCAAATAATTCAGCTTCAGATAGGCAAGTTCTTTTACATGACGCTCGAGGAACGCGAGCGAGTAGAACTTCCGTCCAACATCCACCATCAGCGCCCGCTCCGGATAGTCCGGCCAATCTCTCGCCGCGCCGGCATGGATCTCGAAGCCTTGTCTCAACATCTGAAGGACGCTGCGCGTTCCATAAAACACACCCGCATCCGTCTGACCCTGGATCGAGATGCGGTCTGTAACCGTCAAGACATATCCCTCTGCTCCGATCGCAGAATCGCTCGGGCCCAGCGCCAGCGCGATGTCTCCCGGTTGCGGAACCGTATCCACAACCACGGGAACCGTGAGCCCGGTGAGAGCCAGGAGATCGGCGGCCAATGCCGACGCCGTCGCGGAAACGTTTTCCGCGGACGCTCGGCCGACAACGATCCGCGCGTTCGCGCCGAATATATACGAGCCCTGCCCGTCGGTCCACTCTCGAAAGGCAGGAATCGTGCGCGGCTGCGCGGCGTCGACGGGCGCGACGAACGCGCACCATTGCAGCACGAACAGCGCCGTCCAGTAAGTTGTGCGCGCTTTCATTCCTCCGGATTCTATCGCACCTGGAAATGGGCTCGCGAACCCTGTGCATTAAACTCTCTATTTGAGGTGACACACCGCTGAGAATTTGGTTGACATCGGAAGCCCTCTCTCGTACCCTCGAATCAAGAGGGCGCAGTTCTCGAAGACCCCGCACCGTACTGGTCGCTCTGACCAGGGGCCTTTCCCCACCGAGAAGAGCGTCTCGCAGTTTTGAGACAAATCACGAGAAGGGGAAGGCATGCGAGCCAGAATTGTTTTGTTTGGTCTCGATGATGCATTGGCCTCCGAGCTCCGCAGAGTGCTCGTGAGCCAACAACAGACGGTCTTTTCGGAACCCTTCCTGGCCCCAAGGGAGTGCCTGGCCGTAGTGAAGCGGGTGGGCGCCGAGTTGATCTTCTGTTCTTCGCACGGCAAGCGGTATTCGGACTTGTTGGATGCCGTCAGCCGCTTCAAACCCGACCTGCCCGTGGTGGTGGTCAGCCGCGTTCCCGACACTGCGGAGTGGCTGGACGCCATCGAGGCCGGCGCCTCGGACTATTGCGCAGCTCCATTCGAGACAGCTCACATCCAGTGGATCCTCGACTCCGCGTTGAAGCACCACTCCAGCGGAGCGCTCTACCGGGCCGCCAGCTGAATCACACCGTCCACCATTAACCATGGCCGTCAGTCCCCACCGGGGCTGGCGGCTGTTTCCAACTAAGCGGGCCGACGGCCGCTAGACGAGTGAAGCCCGCACGATTGAAGCCCGCGAAGGCCGTTCCACGCCCCCACTGCTATACTAGATTAAGGAGCACACCCAGCTTGTCTTATAGGGAACATCTGCGCCTGTTTGCGCACATCGGAGCGTTGCCCGCCACCGCCGCCAGCGAAGAAACACTGATCGGCGGGCAGGCCGTCCTCGAAGGCGTCATGATGCGCGCGCCGCACAGCTATTGCGTCGCGGTGCGAATGCCGGAGGGCGGGATGGTCACCGACGAGCGGCCGCTGCCCAGGCTCTCCGAAAAGTATCCCCTCTTCCGCTACCCGATTCTGCGCGGCATCGGAACGCTGGGCCATGCCATGGCGATCGGCATCCGGGCCCTGCAGTTTTCCGCGAAGGCGGTCATCGAGGACTCGCAACCGGAAGAGGCCAAGAAGGAGATCCCGGGCTGGGTTATGGGATTGAACCTGGCGATTTCGCTGGTGTTCTTCCTGTTCCTGTACAAGTTCGTGCCGCTCTACCTGGCCACCGTGCTGGGCAATCCGTTTCCGGCGCTGAAGGGCCGCATCCTCTTCAACCTGACCGACGGCGTCATCCGTATGGCGATCTTCGTCACCTTCCTGTACCTGCTTTCGCTGTGGAAGGACATGCGGCGCCTGTTCGAATACCACGGCGCCGAGCACCGCGTGGTCTTCAACTACGAATCGGGCAAGCCCGTGACGGTGGAAAACGCGCAATCGTTTTCGACCTTCCATCCGCGCTGCGGCACCAGCTTCCTGCTGGTGGTAATGCTGGTCTCGATCGCCGTGTACACGCTGCTGCCGTTCGATTCCTTCGTGCTGAAACTGGCGGGCCGCATCGTTCTTCTGCCGCTGATCGTCGGGCTGAGTTACGAGGCCATTCGTTACGCCGGCAAGCACCGCTCCGGCCTGATGGCCACGCTGACCGCGCCCGGCCTGTGGCTCCAACGCATCACCACCAAGCCTCCCCACGACGACCAGACAGAGGTCGCCATCCGGGCCCTTGAAGGCGCCATGGCGTTAGAACAGGAACAGGGCGGACCGCTGGTGGTGGCTTAACTCCCACGCATGGAATACCTGAACAAGCTGGACCAACTCGAGGCGCGCTATGACGACCTTACGCGCCAGATGGCGGACCCCACCGTCATCAACGACTCGGACCGCTACCGCAAAACCGCCAAGGCGCATTTCGAGCTGGAAGAGGTGGTGGCGAAGTACCGGGACTGGAAGCGCACGCGCCAGGACCTCGAGGGCGCCCGCGCCATGCTGGCCGAGGCCGACGAGGAACTGCGCGCGATGGCGACCGACGAAGTCGCGCGCCTCGAACCCGATCTCGCGCGCTTCGAGGTGGAGTTGCAGGATCTGCTGCGGCCCAAGGATCCCAACGACGAAAAGAACGTCGTCCTCGAGATTCGCGCCGGCACCGGCGGCGACGAGGCCACGCTGTTCGCGGCCGAAGTGTTCCGCATGTACTCGCGCTACGCCGAATCGCAGCATTGGAAGGTGGAGATCACCGGCGTCAGCGAATCGGCGATGGGCGGGATGAAGGAAGTGATCGCGCTGGTCAGCGGCGTCAAGGTGTACGCCAAGCTGAAATACGAGAGCGGAGTGCACCGCGTGCAGCGCGTGCCGGTGACCGAACAGCAGGGCCGTGTACATACCTCCGCCATCACGGTGGCCGTGCTGCCCGAAGCCGACGAAGTCGAGGTCCAGGTCGACGCCAAGGACATACGCATCGACACGTTCTGTTCCTCGGGTCCCGGTGGACAATCCGTCAACACCACTTACTCCGCCGTGCGCATCACTCACCTGCCTACCGGACTGGTGGTTTCGTGCCAGGACGAAAAGTCGCAGATCAAGAACCGCGCCAAGGGCATGCGCGTGCTGCGCTCGCGGCTCTATGAGCTGGAGATCGCCAAGCAGCGCGCTGAGATCGGCGCCGAGCGCCGCAGCATGGTGGGCAGCGGCGATCGCAGCGAGAAGATCCGCACTTACAACTTCCCGCAAAACCGCCTGACGGATCACCGCATCGGCCTGACGCTCTACCAGCTCGACATGATCATGGAAGGCCGTCTGGATGCGGTGATTGACGCGCTGGTAACCTATTACCGGACGCATGACAATTCAAACGGCGCTGCTGCAGGGGAATAAGCTTCTTGAGGAAGCCGGAATCGCCGTTCCTCGCCTGACCGCCGAAGTGCTGCTGGCGCACGCGCTCGGCTGCGAGCGGCCTTATCTCTACGCCCATCCGGAAGAGGAACTGGCACACAACCCCTGGCTGCACTACGGCCGGTATCTGCACGAGCGGCTCGAAGGCAAGCCGACGCAATACGTCATCGGCCGCCAGGAGTTTTATGGCCGCGAGTTCCGCGTCACGCCGGCCGTGCTGATCCCGCGGCCCGAGACGGAGCACGTGGTGGAAGAGGCGCTCCGCGTCGGCGCGGGCGCACGGCGTGTGCTTGACATCGGCACAGGCTCGGGTGCGCTGGCGGTGACGCTCGCGCTCGAGACGGGCGCGGAGGCCTGGGCCACGGACATCTCCTCTGCGGCTGCGGCGGTGGCCGCACAGAACGCCAGCCGCCTCGGTGCGCGCGTCGGGATCGTAGTCTGCGATGTGACCGACGCCATCGCCGCGGACTCGATGGACCTGATCGTCGCAAATCCGCCCTACGTGCCGGAACCGCAGCGCGAAGGCCTGCAGCGCGAGGTGCGCGACTGGGAGCCGCCCATCGCCCTCTTCGCCGGCGAGACCGGCCTCGACATCTACGCCCGCATCGTGGCGGATGCCCCACGAGTCCTCAAACCCGGCGGCTGGCTGATCATGGAACTGGGCTTCGGCACCCTCAACGCGGTGACGCGGCTTCTCAGCGCCTGGGCGGACGTTCAGGCGGAGCCGGATTTGGCGGGGATACCGAGGGTGATCGCGGCACGTCGGTCAGGTTAGACTCGAACTAAGGGGGGCCTGATGTCGACTAGCATGACCTTGGATCAAATGAAGCAATTGGTCCGCGATCACTTCGAAGATTTCGTCAACCGGCGAAATGCCAGCGTGATTCGCAAGAACATGACCCCGGACTTCTACGACCACGATGGACCTGGAGGCAAGCCTGCCGGCATCGAAGGCGACGAGCAGATGATGCAGGCCATGTACCGCAACCTGCCCGACCTGCTGGTGACTATCGACGACATGATCGCCGAGGGCGACAAAGTGATGTGCCGCAACGTCTGGCGCTGGACCGACGCGGCGTCATGCAAGAGGATGCAGTTCCACGGTTTTGTGCTCTGGCGCCTCGAGGGCGACAAAATCGCCGAGCGCTGGGCCACCGTAACAACACCGGCAGAGGAAGCGGCGTCGGCTGGAGCCTGAAGGCGCTTGCGGACGCAACTGTACAGTTCGCATAATGGAACTGTAGAGTTCACAATGCCAAAAGCCAACCGTAATGACACGATCGTCGTATCCGCCCTGCATGCCCGCGCGGGCTTCGGCAAACTTCTGCGGCGGGTCGAGGACGAGCGCCGTTCGCTCGTAATAGAGAAGCGCGGCACGCCCAAGGCTGTACTCCTCAGCATCCGGGACTACGTGCGCCTCGCCGCACCCGAGCCGGAGGTGCTGACACTTCTCGGGGAAGAGTCCCGGCGCAAAGGCACGGATCGCCTCTCCTCACAGCAGATCGGCCAGATCATCAAGGCAGCCCGCTCTGGACGGCCAAAGCGCCGATGATTCCGCTTCGACTCGTCATCGATACCAACGTCCTCATATCGGCGGCCTTAAAGCCGGTCGGTCTGCCGCGCACCGTCCTCCTGCTGGCGATCACGAGGCCGGCGCGGCTCTATGTCTCGAGCGCGATTCTATTGGAGTACCGGGAAGTGCTGTCGCGCCCGGAACTCAGCATCCGAAGGGGCCTCCGGCAGCAGTTCCTTCAACTCATCCGGAACCACTCGCACCTCGTCGTCCCTCGACGCCGGCTCCAGGTAACCAAAGACCCCGGTGACGACAAGTTTCTTGAATGTGCTGACGCGGCGCGCGCCGACTACCTGGTGACCGGCAATCAGCGTCATTTTCCGAAGTTCTGGAAGCAGACTAAGGTGATCACACCCCGCGAGTTCATCGACCTAATGGCGCCGCATCTGCTCCTATAGGCCAACCGGCTCGGTCCGAGAAGGCTGGTGACATCGTTCCTCCGACCCCTCTCTCTGGGCCGCGACAAGTCCGCAGAGCCGACCAAGGGTATGGTGTAATGTCTATCCAGAGATTGCATGAGAATGAGCCCCGCGGACGAGACCCAAAACCCCCAAGTCGCAGGAAGCTCGCGTCCCCAGAGTGATAAGTCCGCTGACACCCCCAGCGAACGCTCTGTATAGAAGCGCGCTGCGGATGTGATTGGCGCGCTGGCAATCATGGCTACCTTGTTGGGTCTGGTCTTTGGTGTTTGGAGCGTTTACTCTGGCGCCAGCAAGGAGGACCTCAAATCCTTAGCTCGAAGAGACGACGTCGAGGCTCTGACTCGCGAGTTGTCTAGGAGCAATCAGCCATTAGCCACAGCCCCACGCGCCGAACAGCCCCACACGGTCTCTCGCACGGAACCGTGGAATCACGAGACTGCGGGCGCGGCGCGTCCAGTAGCCGGTGAACGCGGAGACGCGCCGTTCGTCTAGCCTCCCCAAGTTCAGCAGGATCCCCGCAAGCCTTCGCCCTCCAACGCTTCTCCGCGGCGGGCGGACGTCTTCTGGGGCTTCACGATTGCGTCCGGTGGCGCCGAGCGACGTGTCCGGATCGCAACGAACGGGTTGGCTTCCGACTCGCGTCTGGAAGCGGTCGTGCTTTCCTAGTTGCAGGACAACCTGGGAGCCGCGGAGACCAACAGCAGCGATTTTCGTCCGACGGAGATGTTGCGGGTTCTTTCGACGTTTGCTCCGGCGCCCGGCGGCGGATGTCCTGTTTCGGTTGCAACTCTTGCTACGCTTGCTTATCAGCTCGAAACCGCCCCGGAGTCAAATGCGCGCGGCGTACTTCTTGCGCATCATGCGAGTGAGGGCACCGCCTGCTTTGGCAACGACGCCGAGGACACGGCAGCGAAGGCCCTTAGCACTGCTTTGATGGGTCTGAATCGAGATTCGATCCTAAGTCTATTCAAGGATCTCCAATGAATTCGGTAGCGAACATCCTTCTCGCCTGCGGGTTGCTGGCGCCTTGGGCGTCCGCGCAATCGGGTGCTGTTGACGCTGGCGGAGGAGCCGCCCAGAGTCGCGTCGTGAAACTGAATGGAGGCCTGGAAGCCGAGATTCTCGGTTTGGGACGGAGCAAAGACCACAGGCTCCTCACTATGCATGTCAGAACACGGAATCTTGGAAAGAACAGCGCCGAGCTTTTGCTCATAAGCACTCCCATAGTCGCGACTGACAACACAGGGGGGGCTTGGGCTCTTAGAGGTGGGGATCCCGTCAGCGGTATCGCCGTGTGCCGCAACGGCCAGATCGCCGCCCCGGTCTGCTTGGGCATCCCAGAGAAGAGAAATGACTGCGACTTTGTTCCCCTCCAGGGCTTTACTCAGCTCGATCCCAATCCTGGGGCAGGGATCACTGTGAACCTGAGACTCTCGGGAGAGGGCGACGGACCCCTCGTTTCGTTTTCGGCTAATCTCTTCTTCCGGTTGATCGCCGACCCAGTGAAGAACGCAACACTATCCGACGAGGCGCAGTATAGGCAGTTTAGAATGATGAGCCTGAGTTTTCCTTCGATGCCCGTCACTGACGCCAAGTAGCGGCGTCGTGGGCCGGTGAGCCAATCGGGCGAAGAATCCGTCGCCGCCAACGGCCGACGAATCGAGGCCCGGCGGAAGCTCCTATCCCCCTTGCGCCCGATATTCCCTCTGATATATCGTAAGATATATCATGAGCAAGCAAATCTGGGCCTTCGGGGGCGCCTTTCCCTGGGCCGGCCTCGCCTTCGGACGCCACGGACGGTTCTTCGAGGCCGGTGAGGTCCGCCTCGCCATCCTGTCGCTGCTCGCCGAGGGCCCCAAGCACGGCTACCAACTCATGAAGGAAATGAAGGACCGCTCCAGCGGCATGTACAGCGCCAGCGCCGGCAGCGTCTATCCCACCTTGCAGCAACTGGAAGACGAAGGTCTCATCGAAGCCGCTCAGGCCGCCGGCAAGCGGGTCTATAACCTGACCAAAGCCGGCAAGAAAGAGCTCGGGAAGGACCCCGAAATCGTCCGCCAGATCTGGGAACGCGCCGAACGCTGCGGCGATTGGGGACAGTTCAGCGGGCCCGACGCCCTGATGCTTTACGGCCCGCTGGCCGCCCTCATGCGCGCCAGCCTGCAGGCGGCCGGACGAGCCAGCACTAAAGACGTCCGCGCGATTCTGGACCGCGCGCTACACGAGCTCGAAGAGCTCTGAACTCGGAGGGACTGGATGGCCATCGGCATCCGCATCGAGAATCTGCGCAAGATCTACAACACGCCACCGCCCAGTGCGGCGCGCGGAGGCGCCTTTTCCTTCTCCTGGCAGCGCCCATCGCGCGCGGAGAAGGACAAGAACAAAAAGAAGTTCGAACTGGTGGCCCTGTACGGCATCTCCTTCGAGATCCAGCCCGGCGAAGTCTTTGGCCTGCTGGGCCCGAACGGCGCGGGCAAATCGACCACCATCGGCATCCTCACCACCCGCACCAAGCCCACCTCCGGCCGCGCCTTCATCGGCGAATTCGACGTGTGGCAGGAGCAGGTGAAAGCCAAGCGCCTGATCGGCGTGGTGCCGCAGCGGCCCAATCTGGATTTCGCCCTGACCGCGCGCGAAGTGCTGCTGTTCCACGGCGCGTATTTCGGCCAGAGCACACGGGAGCGCGAGCGCCGCACCAACGAGCTGCTCGAAACCTTCAAGCTCACCGATCGCGCCGACCACATGGTCCGCACGTTTTCCGGCGGCATGATGCAGCGCCTCTCGATCGCGCGCGCCATGATGCACGATCCCGAAGTGCTGTTCCTCGACGAGCCCTCGGCCGGCCTCGATCCGCAAACGCGCCTGCTGCTGTGGGAGACCATCCGC
>Ga0265338_10007160_pt1 | contig 13965 bp, 13 predicted proteins | sample 42126metaG_FD_193579 | JGI IMG/M metagenome (GOLD analysis project Ga0265338, IMG submission 193579) | Rhizosphere microbial communities from Carex aquatilis grown in University of Washington, Seatle, WA, United States - 4-21-26 metaG | ecosystem: Host-associated > Plants > Roots > Rhizosphere... | reverse complement strand
ACGACGGGGTGACGATGATGGGAATAAACGGCGTGACGAATATTCCGAAAATAATAACTCTCTCGAGGACTTTGGTCGTCGAACCGCGTCCGGCAAAAGCGTATAGAATCCACGCCACGGCTAAAACGAGTAAAGAAAAAGCTGTTGCTGTTGTCATAAGAAACACTATAGCACGACTATTTATTTTTCAAAAAGATAGCAACCTTTGCCTAAAATCAAAGCTTATATACAATATAAGTCTCAATGTCGGAAATCAAAAACAGCTTGGTGAGCCGAGTGCGGGGGGTTATCGCCCGCCTCGGTAATTTTTTCAAAATCGATATGGCGTACATCGCCAGCGGGACTTTTTGGGGCAACGCCAACTATTTTCTCGTGTCTCTTTTCGGTTTCGTTAGCTCGATACTATTCGCGCGGCTTCTGACGAAAACGCAATTCGGCGATTATCAGTACATCTTATCTATCGCCGGACTCATCAGCGCGACCACATTGACCGGAATGAACAGCGCTCTCGCGCGTGCCGTTGCAAAAGGCTATGAAGGAGAACTTAGAAAGACTGTCCGCTTTCAAATAATTCTCGGAATAATCCCGACCGTAATCGCTTTCGCGGTAGCCGTTTGGTATCTAATGAACGGCAACGCGGATATTTCAACGGCCTTCATCTGGGTCGCTCTTTTTTTACCGGCGGCGAACGCCTGGAACACTTGGTCGGCGTACATGGGAGGCAAAAAACTTTTCAGGGTCGGCACCTATTTCGGTTTCGCCAACACTATTATCTCCTACAGCGGCACGATAATTTTTCTTTACTTCACGCACAATTTCGTTTGGGTGGCTTTCGGCAACTTCTTCTTCGGCTTCTTAGGCAACCTGATTATGTATTATTGGGTATTGAAAAAAGTTCCGCCAAACGACAAGACGGACCCGAGCACTATTCCATACGGCGCGCACCTGAGCGCCATGGCGCTTCCTGGCGGTGTCTCCGCACAACTCGACGCTTTGCTTGTTTTTCATTTTATCGGACCGGCTGCATTGGCCGTGTATTCTTTCGCCACGCTTCTTCCGGAAAAATTCGCCGGCGGAATAAAGTTTATTTCAAATATCGCGTTGCCTAAATTTTCGGAGAAAAGCGAAGCGTCGGTGAAAAATTTCATCGTAAAGAAAATGGGTTGGCTGCTCCTGTTTCTCGGAATATGCGCCGCTTCATACGCCGCTATAGCTCCTTGGATTTTTCACGTCTTCTTCCCCACTTACGGCGATTCAATTCCTTTCACTCAAGTTTATTCTCTTTCGTTTTTCTCCATAGCTTCAGGTGTGGTACAAGTCGCGCTTACGTCCCAGCAAAAAACAAAGGAGCTTTATATAGTAAGCTTTGTTTTGCCGGCCATAAAATCAATCCTCCTGGTCGGAATGATTTATTATTGGGGTGTCTGGGGCGTGCTCTGGGCGCAAATCGTCACGAACTTTCTGGCGATTCCCATTCAGATGAGTTTCTTGGGAGGTAAAAAAGTATGAAAAAATCAATAAAAAATTCTTCTATGTTTTTCACTAAAGCTATTCGCGGGAAAAGTTTCATAAGACACCGATTAGCCGCAATAAAAGGACTCCTCGGCGGAGTTTTTTCGCTCGCGGAAACTATCGCAATTATCCTGCCGGCAAAGATATCGCCGACAAGGGCCTCTCTTATGCCTCGATATATGGATTTTTTGAAAGAAAAAACGGAAGAGGAAATTCGTTCGTTTATGGAAAAAAATTATCCTTCCGTCCTGAATAAAATTGAAGGAGATAATCGTTCGGCTCTTTTATATGACGACAAACTGTCGCTCGTGTATGAAGTTATAGTGGCGGACCAATATAAAGCGAAAAAGTTCCTGAAACCCGACTCAATCGTCATAGATGCCGGGGCAAACATCGGAGTTTTTTCCGTTTTCGCCGCGACAATCGCCAAACAAGGAAAAATATTCGCTTTCGAGCCGGTCAAAAAAACTTATGACATTATGCAAAGAAACGTAAGAGGTCTTTCTCAAGTGTTATCATTCCAAAAAGGGCTGGGTGAAAAAGAAGGCGTGCACGAAATACTCACCTCTTACAGAAGCGCGGGCATGAGCGCGATGGTAGATAGCGAGCTTGCGGAAAAAAACAAAAAATATTTCGACGGCGCAGAGAAAGTGGAAATCACAACCATAGACAAAGTCGTCGAGAGAGAAAAAATTCCGCGGGTGGATTTCATAAAAATAGACACCGAGGGGTATGAAGCGAATGTCCTCGAAGGAGCGCGCGAAACCATAAAAAAATGGAAACCGGTGATAGCGATGTCGGCATATCACAACAAAAACGACAAAGAAAATCTGCCGAAACTTCTCAAAAACATATGCGGAGATTACGTTTGCGAACTTCACATAAGTGCCGAAGAAGATTTAATCTGCTACGTAAAATGATTTCGATGGAATTTTATGACGGAGCGGGGCTCGGCAACCAACTTTGGTTGTATGTCGTCGCGCGAGTCATAGCCCTCGACCGCGGATACGATTTCGGCGTCGAACATCAGGAGAAATTCAAGGCGAAAGATTTTCTCGATATTGATTGCGGGAAAAAAATCGAAGGCGTAAAAAATTATTACGAGGAAAAGAAACTTTTGCATCCTCTAAGCGGCGCCGACATCCGCGTATACGACAAAGACTTGATGAGTGTCGCCGACAATACAAAAATCGAGGGTTACGTGCAGGATGAGCAATATATAATCCATCGAAAAGACGAAATCAAAAAATGGCTTTCCGTGAAAAAAGAATATGAGTGTTACGACTACAGCAACGATGGCGTTTGTATCATAAATTTCCGCGGTACGGGCTATGTGCAGGAGAAAGATTTTTTTCTGCGAAAGAAATATTGGAAAGATGCCGTGGCCAATATGCGAAAAATAAATCCGAATTTCAAATTCGTGGTCGTGACTGAAGACGTGAGAAACGCAAAGAAATTTTTCCCGAAATTCGAAGTCAACCACTGGAACATCGCCAAAGATTATTCGGTCATAAAAAACGCCCGATATCTCATTATGTCGAACTCTAGTTTCGCCCAATTCCCCGTTTGGACAAGCGACACCTTGAAATACGCCATCGCGCCGAAATATTGGGGCAGACACAATATTTCCGACGGCTATTGGAGTCTCGGCTACAACATTATGACCGGCCTTACTTACCAAGACCGCCGAGGAAATCTGCAAAGTTACGACGAATGCCTCAAGGAATTAAAAGATTATGCGGAAAAGAACAAAAAAATCTTTTCCGGAGAAATCCCATACCGCCCGTCGTTTGCAAACGGCGTCAGAAATATCTCGGCGATTTTCAAGGCCTACAAAAAAGAAAGTTCCGCCGCTACGGCCTTATATGAAATCACCGCGCTCGTAGGCGCAAAGACGGTTATAGCCGCGAAAAGAAAAATCTGGAAAACTTTCGGCCCTACGACCAAAAATAAATTCGTGAAGAGCGCACGGAGATTCGCGCGGAGAATTTTGGATATTCCGGGCAGAGCTTATCGGGAAATCGGCTATCGCCTCGGCGAATACAAAGCGAAAAAAACATGGCTTTCCCCCGCGGCAATAGCGGAGTACAGAAAAAAAATAAAAATATACGATGTTTTCACTTTTTTCAACGAGCTGGACCTTCTAGAGATACGACTCAACATTTTAGACCCGTACGTGGATTATTTCGTTCTGGTCGAAGCCACGCAAACGCACTCGGGAAATCCTAAGCCGCTTTATTTTTCCGAAAACAAAGCTAGATTCAAAAAATGGGAGAAAAAAATCATCTATCTGTCGGTGACGGACGTGCCCAAAGACGTTCATGATCTACGAAAAAGACTCCTTAAAAAAGACATAAGCGCCGTGGACAAAGACATCATCGAAGAATTGCTCGCCCAAAAAAATATCGACACCATGGCGACGCATTGGGTCAAAGAAGGCTACATAAAGACCTGCGTCAAGCGGGCGCTCGTAGGATTAAATGACGACGACTTCTGTTTCATCTCCGACCTGGACGAAATTTGGAATCCGGAAATTCTCATTGACTACAGCAAAGACAGCGTCTTTAAGCCGAAACAAAAAGCTTACATGTACTACTTAAACAACCGCTCAAACGAGGACTGGCTCGGCTGGACAGGCACCATAGCCACGAAATACAAAAACATAAGGACTAATTATTTGGACAACGTAAGAAGGATAGGTAGAACAAAACACGTTGTTCTTTCAAACGGCGGCTGGCATTTCACTTTTCAGGGCGGTCTTTCGGGAGCAAAGAGAAAACTCGACGAATCCGCCCACCCTTTTTACGGCTCTCCCGAAATTACCGGGAAAATAGAAGACGCCATAAAAAAGAATTATGATTATAAAGGCAGAAACATAAGATTGTGGAAAAGCGAAAAAGGCCTGCCGAAGTACCTCTTGGAAAACAAGAAAAAATACAAAGAATTTTTCAAACAATAAAAATGTCCAGTTTTACAAAAAAAATAAAAGGATTCGCGAAGAGACGTTTGGGTCCAGACCTATTCCCTAGCTTGCGCCGTTTGCGCAACAAAATTGTCGGCAACAATGTCAAACTTCCTGACGAGAAATACGCCGAATATAAAGACGGATTGAAATTCGCAGATAAAGAAACATATTTGGCTCAGGAAAAATACTATATCACTAAGCACGAAACTTTTGAGGAATATTCGGCAGATAAAAATAACGAACCGAAAAAATACGTCGACCTTGATTTCGGAGTTTTCTATCAGACGTTCAATCACAAGAAAGCCACATTCGAATGTCTAAAATCGTTCAGGAAATTTTATCCGAAAATCCCAGTGTGTCTCATCTCCGACCACGGAGCAGACCTCGCCGACATCGCTTTGGCTTTTGATTGCCGCTACGAATACGCCGACAAGGAACTCGGTTACCAGTGCACGGATATGAGAGCTTGGTTTCAAAGGATTGCCGATGCATGCCTTGCCTGCGGCAATCCGGAATGGATGTTTTTTCTCGAGGACGATATTCTCACGAGAGACCGCATAAGCAAATACCCGAATGCCCACATAGCCGGCCAAGGCGGAGGCTCTCTTAAATTAGCGAACAAAAAACAATTGTCGCCAGAAGTCATAAAATACGTGGAAAAACTTTTTCCGAACACGGAATGGAACGGCATTGCCGGCTGCGGCGGCACGATATTTCACACCAGGTCTTTTTTGAAAAGTCTGGAAAGCAACATAGGGAAAAATTTCGATTCTGTCGTAGATAAATTGGACGAAAGTCTCAAGCGGACAATGGATCAAGCTTTGACCTTCCTACTGATGGCGAATGGATATCTATGCCGAGCGTGGTTTGACCTAAGCGAAGAAGCCAACGGTAAATGGGGGCCAGCGTCCGCTTTCGACCATCAGTACAAAAAATATTACAAACAGGAATGGAGCAATGCGGACGAAAAAGAACTGGAGTCGATTCTTAAACGAAAATAATTATGATAACTATCCGCGTATCTGGGGGCTTGGGTAATCAAATGTTTCAATACGCTTTTGGACGCGCCAAAGCGCTAAAAAATAAGAGTGAGTTTCGTATCTTCTTTGAACACGGAAAGTCATCGGCCAAAAGAGATTTCTTGCTCGAAAACTTCAATATTAAATCAGAGACTGCGGAGAAGCTAAAAATAAAAGACAAGTTATTCAAAATTACCGAGGAGGAATATACTTTTTCTCAAAAAATGTACGACATTTCCGACGGCTACTTTGTTGGTATATGGCAAAGCGAAAAATATTTCAAAGATTTCGAAAACGAAATCCGCGCGGACTTCGTTTTGAAAAATGATCTTTCCGTCAAGGCGAGTGAAATAAAAAACGTCATCGCCTCAACTAATTCTGCCTCTATCCACGTGCGACGCGGAGACTACGCATTGGATGAACGCGTAAACAAAAAGCACGGGCTTGTCCCTTTGGAATATTACGCGAGAGCAACCGCTTATACGACGGGAAAAATCGTTTCTCCGAAATTTTTCGTATTCTCCGACGATATAGCATGGGCGAAAGCAAATCTGTCTCTTCCCCCTTCCGCCGTGTTTGTTTCCGGCAACGGCATTTCCGAATGCGAAGAAATGGTTCTTATGAGTCTGTGCAAACACAACATCATCGCCAACAGCACTTTTTCTTGGTGGGGCGCTTGGCTAAATCAAAACAAAAATAAAATTGTCATCGCGCCGGAAAAATGGTTCGCCTCCGGCGCCGATGAAAGCGACTTAATACCCGAAAACTGGATTAGGATTCAGTAATATACGCATTCCGATGGAGAAAATTTCAACGTACAAAAAAATAAAGAAGAGGCTTTTTCCGGCAGTAAGTTGGATAAGGACATTCGTCAAAACATACATACTCGTCGATAAACTTTTTATCGTCCGCCAGCAATGGAGACGCGATAACGCCACGCGAGATTTCAGATTTAATTATCCGCTAACGCCAGATAGCGTCGTTTTGGATTTCGGCGGTTACACGGGTGAATGGGCGGAAAAGATATCAAAAAAATACGCTTGCTCGATTTATATTTTCGAGCCGGTAAAAGTTTTCTTCGATCAAACGAAAGAAAAGTTTAAAGACAATCCAAAAATTAAGTCATTCAATTTCGGTCTTTCTGATGCCGATAGTCACGAGGCCATAAGTATAAGCGGAGTGGCTTCTAGCGTATTCGTCGGGAAAAAAGACACAATGATAAAACTTCGCGACGTTAAAAAAGTCATTGATGAATTACATTTGAAACACGTAAATCTACTTAAGATAAATATAGAAGGCGGAGAATATAAAGTCCTGCCGAGAATGATAGATGCCGGATTAACGTCTATGTGTGAAAATATTCAAATAGAATTTCACCACTTCTACCCGCAAGCCGAAAAGTTAAGAAAAGAAATACAGCAAAAGCTAAGGCTCACGCACCATCTTACTTATGATTATCCATTTTTCTTTGAAAATTGGAAAATAAACTGATTATTTTTTCCTCAAAAGGTAAACTTTCTCGTGAAAAAGGTTCGGGGAAATGGGGCGGAAAATAATTTCAAGAGGCTGAAGCAGTCTTGCGAGCGTGGGCAATTTCCAAACAAAAGGCAAAAACAGGCCGACCGGAACGGCGCGGATTATTTCAAACTTATTCTTTATTTCTTTTTCATATTTCGCGTATGAAAGAAAATTGCGGTAGCCGTTGTCTTCTTTTTTCGCGCGATTGAGCAAAGAATCAGTTCCCGCCAGAGAAACAATATAAATGCCGTCCTTTTCCAGCCGCGAATTGGCATATTCCAGTTCCTCCGATAAGTCTGCGTAATTTACGACGCCAGTTTCTATGATGACGTTTTTCTTCGAAATGTCGGAAAAGTTTTCTCGAGTTTGAAAAACAAAAGGCCGACTGGAATATTTTTTCGAAGCAGTGTTTATCATTTCCGGCGCCGTGTCGATACCGACAAGCGAAGCGAAAGTATTCGGAAACTTAACATAGATTTCATTGACCACTATTCCATCGGCGCATCCTATGTCGAGAAGCGACAGTTCTTTCTTCCCGCCGACAAAATTGCCGATCATTTTCAAAGTCACCGACAATCTTTTGGCGAAGAAAAACTGCGTGTAGCTTATCGGCTTTTCGACGTATCTTTTTATCGAATACGCCGAACTTTCTTTGTTGAAAAAATCAGCGTTTTTCATAAAAATGATTTATCGATTCCTCGATTTCGCGAGCCCTTTCGTCCCAAGAGTACCTCCTGCTTAAGGCTCTGGAAGCCTCGCCAAGCCTCCGTACAAGACCATTATCCGCGTATAGGCGCTCTATACCCTGCGCTAGCGCCAAAGCGTCATTTGGCTCGATTATTACGGCATTATCTTTGTTTAAAACCTCGAGAAGTGACGGCAACTTGGAAGCGACTATCGGCTTGCCTGCCGCGAGATATTCAAAAAGTTTTATGGGTGACGTGTGGAGTTCCGACACTTCGTCGCCTTTTTTATTGGGAACAATCAAAACATCTGCGGCGTTCAAAATCATCGGTCTTTCGGTGTGAGGCTTTTCTTCCACAAAAACGACTTTGGAATATTTGCCGGTCGCCTTGAAATCGGATATCTCTTTTTTTGTCGCGCCGACGGCGTAAAAAGTTACCGGTTTGTCGGTCTTGTTAGAGGCGTCGAGAAAAACATCGGAACCTTTCCATCCGTAAAGCCCGAAACTTCCAGTATACATAGCGACAAAAACATCTCGGTCTATGCCGTAAATTTTCCTACACTCGTCTTTCGACGGAAGGTTGGAAAAGAGAGAGAGGTCGACGGCGTCGGGAACGGCGGCAAGTTTGTCGCGGCTCATTCCCAAAACCGCGTACTTCTCGACGGACGACTTCGTCAAAGTAATAATTCGCAGTCCTAAAGCGACGGCGAGTCTTATCGCGGGCGTCCAGCGTCCTTCGTGAGACTCAAATACCGCTTTCCTGCCAAAAATAAGCGCGGGAACGACCATAAGAGGCTGGCGAGAATAAACAATCGTGTCTTTGGACACAAAGATGCTCGATATTCCGACGACGATGAAAAAATAAATATTTTGAAGAAAAATGCCGAAATTTCCGAGAGGTAAAAACGGAGGCACCCATACAGAAACGACGCGGAAATTTCTCTTGAGGGAATAAAATTCAAAAATGTTTTCAGTTCTCTCCTCTCTTGAGTGCCTGTTTTTCCCCGGTATGACAAGCTCCACATCGACTCCGCGCGCGGCAAGGGCTTCGCAGGTCTTTGAAATCTGAAGGCCGTTGGCTTTCCTCGTCGGTATGCGCGCGTAAGTGACGTATCGGATTTTCATTATTTTTTCCTTAAAACGAGAAAATATTCCCTGCGGCAAAACGGCGTATAGTATCCAAAAAACGCCGAAAGCAGGTAAAGAAATTTATTTTTATGATAATTACCGAGATAAAAAACGCCCTCGATTTCAAGGCTAGAAATCGGCTCAAACTCTTCCCTGCTTTCGGCTCGCAAAAGCTTTTTTATGGCGGCTGGCGGATAAGGCTTCACGTGGCCAAATGTGTTCCAGAAATTTTTCGTCGGCACCTCCGATGAAAGCACGAATATTCCGTCGCGCGAAAGGACGCGCGCGGCTTCCTTTATCATCGCGTAGGCCAAAGTTACCGGCAAATGTTCGATGACATTGTGCGATTGAACCGCCGCGAAAGAATTGTCGGCGAAAGGGATTTCCTCGACGCTCGCCAAAGCTACTTGGTATCCTTCTTTTTTCAAACGCTCGACGCACGAGACATTGGTGTCGATGCCGGCGATGAGCTTTTTGTCGTAAGAAAGAAATTTACCTTCGCCGCAACCGACGTCGAGCGTCCTTTTATTTTTGAAATAAAATTCGTAGAGAAAATTCTTTCCGGCGAACTTTTGCTTCAATATGTAGAAAAATGAAGGTTTCATTGATTTCTTTCGTAAAATACTACCATCTGAAAATCTTTCCTAAGAAACGGCTTAAATACGACATTCAGGCCGTATAAGCCCGAGTATATACTAAAAGCGAATAACATATACAAAAGGTTACCGACTGTCTTGTCGCTCTTCCATTTCTTCAAAAGATGCAAGGAACCAAGCTCGTACTTCAAACTCCTAGGGCGGCTGAATATTTGATGAGTATTTTCAAAACCCTGCTCTGCCAAAAGCCTATTAAGGTTTTCGAAATTGAATTGAAACAAGTGATGCGGAGGAGTCGCCGATGCCCAAGGAATATTGAAAACTCGATAAAGCCATAGTGTTGCTTTAGACCAAAAACAATCGACATTCGGCGTTGATATAACTATGATACCGTTTGGTTTCAGTAGACCTGCGCAAGTTTTTAGCAAAAATCTCGGATCGTTCACGTGCTCGATAATATCGCCAAGGTTGATGACGTCGAAACTTTCTTTATTGAACGGCGCGTTTTCCAAAAATCCTTGGAAAACCTCAAAACCGTTCGCCGTAGCAATGTCAGCCGTGCGCTTATTTATTTCCACGCCTTCACAGGAAAAACCTCGCTTCCTGGCGGAAAACATAAATCCCCCGCTCGAACATCCCACATCGAGAAGTTTGCCATTCGGTTTTCTTTTTGAAAGAAGATCCATTGTCTCGACTCTTTTTTTTTCTTCCGGAACAGAAGAAAGGTCGGGTTTTTTGTTGCCTTGATATCCGGATTCGTATGAATAAACTTTTTCTTTGAGTTCTTCGGCTGAAGGTTGAGGAAAAACAAAGGATAACTTGCATGAAGGACAAACATACTCGTCAAAGCCGTCTTTGTTCATAAAAAAGACGCTTTGGGTTTTGCATATGTGGCACAAAGGATGCGTACCGTTCATTTTTTTGTTTTGTTGGCTATCTTCAATCTAACCCTCTCGACAATCCATAATACATTACAGACATATTTATAGGAAAAAATATAAAACAGATTGAAAAAGTAATTTTTGAACTCCACGAAACGAAAGGTCTTGTGCGGAATGTCTGGGTCCATTAGAGCTACATAATCTCGGCTTCCAGCATTGTCTTCTTTCAAATAAGTCTTCATTTTCTGGCGAATTTTTTCAACGTCAACATATCCATAATGCTTTATCCTGTAAGGCGAAAGATAAGTTCTTCCTACCGTGCCCAAAATATCGCCGTTGTGTATTTTTTGATTCTTAAAATAAGTGCCGGCGGTATTTCTCCACATGCTTCTTTGAGGATGAAGAGTATACAGATAATAGTTGCCGTCGAGCCTGCATCTTTCTTTAGAAAGCCAAAAATTGCACATTCTGAAAGTTACCCGACTGTATTTCGAGCTCATGTATTTATCAATAACCGCTCTCGTGAAATGGTCTTCGAATATTTCGTCTGCGTCTATCCAAAGAATCCAGTCAGCGCCGGATTTTTTTGCCGCGTCTAGAACCATAATCTTGTCTCGACCTTCATCAAACTCTCTGGTCTCTAAAACTGTGGTTATTTTCGGATATTTTTTATAAGCCTCGAGCGTGCCGTCGGTCGAACCGTTGTCGACGACGACTATCTCGTCGGCAATAGTCGAGAGTTTCGACATACATTCGTCGATGGTCGCAATCTGGTCTTTGATGCGGAGAATGGCGGTTAATTTCATATTTTTTCGTGGAGTTCGATTAAAAAATTGGAGAGAAGTTTCTCAGGAGAAAGTTCTTCCTGAAAAAGTCTTAGGGAATTTCTCCCGATTTTTTCGCGTAAACTTTTGTCCCGTTTCAGCTCCAAAATCTTTGCGGCCAAATCGGCCGGATTGCCGGCTTCGCAAAAAAGCACGTTTTCTCTGTCGGTAAAAAGTTCGCGAAGAGCCGGAGTATCGGCGGATATGAGAGCTTTGCCGAGCGCCATACTTTCAAAAATCTTGTTCATTATAACCCACTGCGCGCGTGCGGCTTTTCCAAAAACCCCGAGAGCAATGTCGCTGGCGGCAAGTTTTTCTAAGGTCTCTTTAAACGGCAAACGACCGACAAAAGAAACATTTCGTAAACCAAGAGAACGGGAATATTCGAGCATTTTTTCGTAAACTTGGCCGTCCCCTATAAAACTGAATGTGATTCCTTTTTCTGACTCAAGTATTTTAGCGGCGGCAATGATGTACTCAATGCCGTGCTGAGGTATGAAAGAGCCGTGAAAATGAACGACAAGGACCGATGCCGGTGGTTTAATATTTTCGTAATCGCTTGTCTTCACCATGGAACCGATAAAAACTCTAATGACTTTTTTCGCATCGAGACCGTATCTCTGTTCAAAGAATCCGGCGTGCGAGTAAGTATCCATCACAACTATGTCAGCGAGCCTAACGCTGTGCCAGTCCAAAAAATAATCTCTAAGTCCTTTTATACTGTGAGCGGAATGGACTTTCCTGTCGGAAACATTCGCCTCATAAAGAGACAAAAATACGTCAAAAACTATAGGAGTTTTCGGAAAAAGGATTTTCGCGAGCCATACGCACGTGTGTCCCGGAAAAGCGACGACGACGAATTCAAAATTATGTTTTTTTAACGCGCGTTTTTCTTTGGCTAGAAGCCAATATTTTTTTAAACCTTTGTTGAGTCTGGGATTGACATTGCACTCTATAACCTCATAACCGTTTAAGATCAGGCCTTCAATAAGAACTTTGTTGCGCGGATAGCTTTTGTCGTAGATTCCGAAAAAACAAACTTTCATAAATTATTGAAGCAAAGAAATGATGTGACGAATCAAACTTTCGAGACTCGATTTTTCTTTCACGACGTTTTGAAGATACGCCGCGACGGCTTTTTGGTCGGAACTCTCTATGAAGGCTTTAATTTTTTTGGCGCAATCTTCAGGATTTCTCTCGGCGAAAATCAGACGGTCTTTATACTGACCAAAATGTTTTTCAAAAGCTTTGTTCGAAACGATGGTCGGCGTTCCCGCCGCCATCGATTCAAGAACGACTTTGTCGAGGCCCCCTGTCGGACAAAGATTGACTGAAAGGTCGCTTTGCCAATAGAGAGGCGGAATGTTTTTGTTCGGTACGTTGCCGACAAAATGAATCCTATCCCCCACGTTTTTCTCCGCAATGATGTCGACAAGTTTCTTTTTGCATTCAATATCCGCCGGCACAACGGGCTCGCCGATGAGATCAACGTCGACCAAAATATTTTGGTCGCGGAGAATCGCGACAGCTTGCGCCAAAGTATCGAGATTTTTTATCGGCGTGATTCTTCCTACGCTTATGATTTTGAATGCTTTGCTTTTTTCGGGGGCGAATTCTCTCGGTCGCGCGTAAAGGTCTATCGGCACGGCTTGGCCCATAAAATTAACTTTTGGCGTTTTGATGCGGAAACTTTCCGGCACGGCGGAGAAAACGACATCCGCAAGGGCTGTCGCTATCCGCAATTTCGTATCGACATTTCTGTGCACATACCACATTCCTATTTTCTTGCCTGTCATTTTCCAAACCGGAAAACCGAAAATGACGTAGAGCGGGCTCATATGCGCCAAAACAGCAGAATAATTTTTCCGCTCGCGCCAAGAATATTTCCAAAGACGCCAAATATATTTCAATCGCGATTTGCCGGACTCTTTTCCTAAAGAATAAACTTTTACGTTTTTCGGTAAATCATAAGCGCCGACTTCAAGACCTATGACAGTAACGGATTCGCACTGCTTAGCGAACTCCAAAAGCCAGCCGTGAAAAAAGCCGAAATATCCGTCGTTTTTGTCTATTTTTTGGGTAACGATTAGGAGTTTCATAAGGATGTTTGAGTGAGATAAATACTACTAGATTTCGGGAAAATAAAAAGTCCCACCGCTTTCGGGGTGGGACTCGCATTAAACTCTCTCAATTTCGACGACTTGACCGTCGGCCGTGGCGCTTTTCACGCAAGCGTCGACGATTTCGGCGAGAAACGAACTTTCGTCTAAGTCGGTAAGCCTTCCGTCGACAATACTGCCGTCTGCGGCCGAGAGGAAGGCCTTGACCTCCGCCTCAACCTTGTTGACGTAAAAGCTCTTGTAGACCTCGGCAAGATTATTAGGCCCAGCCTTGCGAATCATCAGACGGTCGGAAACACCGCCCTCGTCCTTCTCGTCAAAGGAAATCGAGAACAGGTGTGCCGAACCGTCCCTCGCCGTAAGAACTCCGTTCACTTCCCGCTTCTGGCTCGGGCGCAGATACGAACTGCGCAAGCTCGCGATGAAGTTCCCTCTTTCCGTGTACCAAGTCGACTGAACGAACGACGTGGCAATGGGATGATTGGGAAACGACTCGTCGAGAGCTTTCGCCGCCGACTGAACGCCCAGGTCTACGAACGTCGTGTGGTCTGTGAGGGCCGAAAGCGAAACTGCCTTTAGGCCAAACCCCTGGGCGAGCCTGTGCAAGATACTTAGTCCATGCACCGACTCGTCCTCGAGATTTCCCGCCGTAGGTCGATTGTTGCCGCACCTGTCCTTGCCCCACTCGACCGAAATCGAGCGAAGGAAAAGGTCGTT
>Ga0265338_10007158_pt1 | contig 13968 bp, 13 predicted proteins | sample 42126metaG_FD_193579 | JGI IMG/M metagenome (GOLD analysis project Ga0265338, IMG submission 193579) | Rhizosphere microbial communities from Carex aquatilis grown in University of Washington, Seatle, WA, United States - 4-21-26 metaG | ecosystem: Host-associated > Plants > Roots > Rhizosphere... | reverse complement strand
GGTGACCGGTAATTTTGCCAGAACCACAATGACCAGTCCGAGGACTGCCAGCACCGCGCCCATGTAAAATTCGCGCAAGGCGGAACCGAGCCAGTAACCAGCGACAATTTCCGCTGGTTTTAACGGCGTGAGCCGATTGCTATCCCAAAGACCGGCCTTGCGATCTTCAGCCAGCACGCGCGAAATTTTACTGAACCCGCCGATGACCAGCACCAGGATTTCCACGGCGATGATCCAGCCATAAAACAATTTACCCGCTTCTTGGGATGAATGAAAATTAAAGTCAAGTGGGTCAGCGAGATACGCAATCAGTCCGGACAATAGACTGAGGCCGATCAACGCGGCAATGAGCGTGGCGGCCAACACCCCTGTGCGGTGCGTCAGTCGTTTCTGCGTCAGAAAGATGGGATTCTCGACCAGGTTCACATTAATTCTTTCGCTCCGGACTGCAGGAAAATTTGTTCCAAATCGTCACTGCTGCTCCGCCACTCAGTCACCCGGACGCCTTCCACAACCAGGGTTTTCAGAAGCCCATCCAACGCATCGGCATCGCCGTCGAATTCAAACGTCACACCCTGGGTGGCGGGTTCAAGGTTGTTGACGCCCGCGTTTTTCAAAATTTGCAGGGCTTCGTCGTCGGAGTTGCGCCATTTCAAGGACATCCGACGACGAGTCGTTCTTTGTCCAAGTTCGGCAATTGTTCCAGACGTGACGAGTTTGCCGCGTTCCATGATGGCGGCCTTGTTGCAAAAGCCGGACAACTCGGTGAGGATATGTGAGGAAATCAGCACGGTTTTTCCGGCTTCGCGCAACTGGAGCAGCAATTTCCGTAATTCTATGCGCCCGAGCGGGTCCAGGCCGCTCGCCGGTTCGTCCAGCAAAAGAACCTGAGGATCAGGCAGCAACGTCTTGGCCAGTACCAGTCTTTGCTTCATCCCACGGGATAATTCTTCGCACAGCGCCTCGCGTTTTTCTGTGAGCCAGGTGAGTTCCAGGCAGTCCGCAATGTGTTTCGCGCGATCCGGCACTGCATAGGCCCGGGCAAAATGATCCAGGAATTCCGTGACTGTGAGTTGATCGTAAACGGGACAAAAATCCGGCATGAAACCCAGCCGGCGTTTCAATTCCTCCGGTTCTCGCGACAGTTCGTGTCCGTCAACCTTCACCGTGCCACAGGTGCATTCCTGCAGTCCGGAAACCGCGCGCATCGTAGTCGTTTTTCCTGCACCGTTTGGACCAATCAAGCCGCAGACATCGCCCGTTTCTATGGTCAGGGAAAGATCATTGACGGCCACCACTCCGGGAAAATCAACCCGCAGATGTTCAATCGTGAGCACTGGGGTGGGCATGGCGCGACTGTAGTTTTCCCATGGGGAAACGCAAGCGGGAATTACAAATGAAAAAAAGCACCCACGAGCGTAGCAATTTCTTCCAAGGCGTGCGTTTCGTCCGGCGTGTATTCGTACGGGCGGATCGTGCCGATGCCAATCGTGCCGGTGATTTTGCCGCCGTTATGCAACGGCACGCAGAGCGCGCCGCCGACGCCGGTTTGCCGCGCGCCAGGTCTGGCCACGCCGCCGGTGTCGGTCTGTAAATTGCACATGGAAACCGGCCCGCCGCGCGCGACCACCTGTCCGGCGATGCCCTTGCCAACGGGAATCGTTTTCACGACCTCAAGCATTGGCGGCGGCAAACCGACTTGTGCCACGAGATGAAGCAGTTGTTTATCCACGTCGAGCCGGTGAATCGTACCGGTCTCGGAACGAAACCGTTTGAGCACTTCGCGCAGGGTTTCTTCCAAAACAACTTCGCGCGGGCCGCTGTGTTTCAGCCGTAATGCAATTTGTTCTTTCAGAATATCCATGCGGGAATCAGAGAATTGGATTCGACTGTAGCAGTGACGTTCAATGGCGCAATCACCTGTTTCAGTTCGAAATGCAAATCATATTACCGGCGGTGTGCCCGGTTGCGGTGGAGGTTCGGGCGGGAACACGTCATAGTCCCGGCCAAACTGGGCCAGGAAATGGAGCGAGTAGCAGCGTTTAAAGACCAGGACCGGCAACAACAAGACCGTACCCAGATAGGGAAGCATCATCAGGCAACCGGCGATGCAGCAGGTGATAATCACCGCGCCGACGACGATGACCCCGATGGCCATTCCCAGCACGAGCGAGAACAGGAGATACAGGACGAACTGACCCGTTTTGGCCGAGAGCAGCGCCCACAACTCCCGCCAGGCTTCCAGGCACCGGTTGCGCCGCAGAAACATGATGGGCACCACAAAATCGGTTGTCAGCTTGTGAATGATGGCAAAGACAATGGCGAGCCCCACCAGCCCCATCCCCAGACCGACCGCGCCGAGGATGCCGCCGGCATCCGGCTCGCCACGTTGCGCCATTCGGACAATCAGCACGATGATCAGCGCTAGCAACGGCAGGGCCAGCACCCATCCGATCAGTCCCAGTCCCAGCCGGAACAGGAACAGGCTGTTTCCCTCGTGCGCAAACCGGCTCCACGGTTCGACGACTTCGGCCTTGTCGAGTGCCACACAGTGCAGGAACATGAATTTGCCCCGACTGTTCAGCCACAGGAAGAGCAGACAAAGGCCGAAACCGATGACCACCAGCATGGCCACGAGCGGCAAAATCCAGCCCAGATTACTCAACACATAGTCCCGGGCTTGCGCGAACCCGTGCCGGAAGTTGCCACCGTGGTTGCCACCACCGGGACCATTAAAATTCAACCCGCTCCCTCCGCCTTCCCCCAAAAAGGCCAGCCAGGCGCAAAAGCCGATGATAAACCACTTGGCCAGATCGAAAGGGCGGAACAGGACACGCTTGACCCGTTCCAACGCCGGGCCGACCGGCTCGACCACACTAATTTCCCGTGGCGGAGTGGTGACGGGTCCGATGGGCATAAGCTGAATACCCGATTCTTATGAAATTGAAATGCCGACGGCAATCAGAAATCACCAGGTGGGAAATAACAGTCGAGGTATCGGTTGGCACACAAATGATTCAGGGCCGTTCGTTTAACGAACGGCCCTGAATCTTAAATCCAATTTTCCCGCAAAAACAGGGAACGTTTCAGGCTTTTACGCAAACCTTTGTCTGCCGACGTTTGGCGACCATCCATCCACCAAGCAGAAGTCCCCCGCCCATCAGGAGGCTGAACACGCCAGGTTCGGGAACAGCGGTAACACTTTCAGTCAAGCTGTATGACGTCGAGCCGGTGAACTGAACGACATAACCGAAGTCCAGCGTGCCGTTAACGGCAACTGGTGTCCCACCCTTGTAATCAATCGTTCCCGTGAATATCCCGCTTACAGGTCCGCTCGGCGGGGTGATGATAGCCGTCCAACCGGAGGGAACCGTGACATTGGCAGAGTTGATTGAAAAAGTCTGGTTCATAGCGACACTGACAATGTACTCCGTCCAAGCGAACGAGGACGTGTTATTGATGGAATTGCCGATGGTGAGAATCGGATCGCTCGGGGTATCCGTATAAAGTGTTACGCCCATTGTCCCGGAACCTGTCGATTGATAGCCGGTAAGCGTCTCAGTTTGACTGGCGGTGTCCAAGGTTGCATAGCAATAAATACCCCCGCCGTAGCTCCATGGTCCCGTGCTAGAGACGTTCGCATGGCTGATGGACCAACTCAGGAAACTTGCCGAAGCAATCAAAAGAATTTTCTTATTCATACGCATTCTCCACAAATCAAGGGTTTAAAAACACCGCATTCATGAGATGAACCATAACCACTTTTGTTCCAACTTTTTTTTCCGTTCCCTTTGGCAAATGTCACCTCACAAACGCCTGTTTCCCTATCTAGCTTTGAACGCGATAATGAGGTGAATTGGACCCATTGTCAAGCATTTTTTATAATCAACATTCCAATAAATGTGCATCGCAATGCATTCCTTGACTCATCCGTTCTGGATTCTATTATTCCTTCGAAGTTTGGCGTTTTAAAGAAATAAAAATAAAGGAAATAAAGGAAAAATGAGTAAAATCCATGATATTCAGGCGCGTGAAATCCTCGATTCGCGTGGTAATCCAACGGTGGAAGTGGACGTAACGCTCGGTTGCGGCGCCTTCGGGCGCGCGGCGGTACCCAGCGGTGCCAGTACTGGCGAACACGAAGCGATTGAATTACGCGATGGCGACAAGCAACGGTTTCTCGGCAAAGGCGTGCAAAAGGCTGTTAAAAACGTCACCGATATTATTGCGCCCAAACTCATTGGCCTCGAGGCCTGCGATCAGTTGACGGTCGACCGGACGATGCTCAAGCTCGATGGCACGGAGACGAAGTCGAAGCTCGGCGCCAACGCCATTCTCGCTGTATCCCTGGCAAATGCCAAAGCCGCTGCTGCCTCGTTGAATCTACCCCTGTTCAAATATCTTGGCGGGCCGAACGCGAAAGTCCTGCCCGTGCCGATGGCTAACGTCATCAATGGCGGCGCACATTCGGATGCCCCGATTGATTTCCAGGAGTTCATGATCATGCCGCTGGGTCTGCCGACCTTCAGTGAAGGTCTGCGCGCCATCACCGAGACCTTTCACGCGTTGAAGTCCGTTTTGAAAAAGAAAGGTTGCAGCACCGCTGTCGGCGACGAAGGCGGTTTTGCGCCCAAGCTCAAAAGTGTGGAAGATGCGCTGGAGACCATCATCCAGGCCATCAAGGACGCCGGTTACAAACCGGGCAAGGATATTTATCTGACGCTCGACCCCGCCGCCTCCGAGTTTTACAGCGGCAACGCGAAATACACCTTCAAGAAGAGTATGGGCGAAACTGTGACCGGCGACGACATTGTGAGCTTTTACGCCCGGCTCGTGGCCAAATATCCGATTGTCAGCATTGAAGACGGCTGCGCGGAAAACGACTGGGTGACCTGGAAAAAACTCACCGATAAAATTGGCGACAAGGTCCAACTCGTCGGGGACGACATTTTCGTGACCAACCCGAAGTTCCTCCAAAAAGGAATTGAGACCGGCACGGCGAATTCGATTCTCGTGAAGGTGAACCAGATTGGTTCGCTCACCGAAACTTTGGACTGTGTTGAGCTGGCGAAGACCCACGCCTATACCGCCGTGCTCTCACATCGCTCCGGCGAGACCGAGGATGCGACCATCGCTGACATTGCCGTGGCGACGAACTGCGGCCAGATCAAGACTGGCTCGTTAAGCCGTTCGGATCGTCTGGCGAAATACAATCAGCTCCTGCGCATCGAACAATTGCTGGGCAAGAACGCGGTTTACGCCGGTACCAGCGCGTTGCCGAAGGGCCGGTAAATAAGCCGTTTTCAACTGCGCTTGTTAAAGCGCAGATATTTTCGCCGATTTACATCGGCGGCTACAAATCAACCCGAAAGCCAAGCAACTGGTTTTGGGGTTTTTCTTTTGCCGGTTGGAGCCCGCCTTCGGCCAGATCGACTAGCGGTAGGCCTGCATGAAATCCTGTTGGTTCAGCCAGGCGATTAATTCGTCGGCCAGGATGCGGTCATCAGCCACCCGCGGGTGCGTTGACGTCCAGTGCTTGAAGACGAAATGACTGACACCTTTGTCTGTGGATTCCAGTTGCGTGACGGCGGATTCCCATGCCTCACGCAACAGCTCGTTCTGTGCACCGTTAAACATGCCGCCGCGCAACAGCACGATGTGGGCCTCCGGATGGGCGGCGCGGATGGCATGAATGAGCATGATATAGCCGACGGTAAAATTGGTGGGAAATGGTTGTCCGTGGGCCGTTGGATACGAACCATCATTCTCGCCAAAGTTCACAAAAACAGTGTTTGGGACCCAGACCCGCAGGTTGGCCAGCGGTGAATTTGTGTCCGGGTAAAGCCGGTCCCAAATCTCGCCGGCTTTCATCGGCACCCAGCCGGTGGCAATGCCCATGCCACTGACGGCAATGTTGCGATAATCGGCGTCAAACGCTTCGGCTGTGAGCGTGGCATAGCTGAAGGCACAGTTGTGGGTACGGCGGTCATCCCATTGATCGACGGCACCATCCTCATTGCACGCGCCGACGGTGATGGAATCGCCGATAAATTCCATCGCCAGCTTGTAACGGGGTGGTAGAGGAGCCCAGGCTTTTGCCGGTGACGTGATTTCAATTCCTCGAGAACATACAGTGCCGGCGGCGGCTTCGTTGCGCTTGAACAGCATCAAATGATGCCGTCCCGGACCGGGACTGGAAAGCATCGCGGGACTGACCGGCATTCCTTCGTTGGCTTCAACAATCGTATTCGAACCGTCCACCCGCGCATTAAAGTAGTTCTGACCTTTCGCATTTGTAAACAGCAAGCGGACGGCATTACCTTGGTAATCAATGCTGATCCGGCTGGCCTGCCAGATCATGACGGGCGCGTTCGTATCGGAGAAATCAATCCGGCCCTCATAGCGGAAGCGCGCATCCGACGCTGGAATCTGCAGCATCAGACGGCTGGCTTGCGTCGCCGACGATGTTAATTTTGGGGTGGTATCCCGGGTTGTGACCGGCCCCGGGCCCGCCGTGCAGGAGACGAGCGTTAACAGTGCAAGGATAAGACTCGGGCGAAGAATTTTCACAGTTTTCATTTCCAATACAAAATCAATAGCCCTGTTTGACCAGCCAGTAAACAGCCAACATCGTGACGATGCCGATGAGCGACATCGGCAGGGCGGGAAGGAAAAAGGACGCCACCATCATCACGGCGCCGCCGACAAGGGGCAGGGCGGCTTTCTGGCGCCAGCCGTAAATCAGATAGCCGCTGGCAATCGAACCCCAAATCAACGAGGCCAGCAGAAAACTCTCGCTAAACCAATTCACCATCATTGCATTATGGTGCAACCTGCCGCGGCTGGCCAGTATCTCTTACAATGGCTTGTTCTTTAGGCATACAATGTGCTAGATTTTTTGCGTGCATCGCTTTTTTCATCCCAACCTCGGCCACCACGGTCGAATGGCGCGCGGTGTCGTAGGTGCGCTATGCCTCATCGCAGGCATCATCGTCTGCGATTATTCGTTGTGGGGATTGGTTTTGGTGGTGCCGGGCTTGTTCGCCATTTTTGAGGCCGTGACGCGCTGGTGCCTCTTGCGCGCCTGCGGCCTCAGAACGAAATTCTAAGAAGCAAAATTCATTTCCCTCACGGCCGTTTCGCTTATTCTGCAGGCATGACTTTGTTGCCATTTGGAAAATTGCCCGCGTACCGGCCGCGAAAATTCGTTCCGCAAACCATTGACCTCGGTGATTGGCCGCAAATCGGGCCGCTGTTTGACCAATTGGAAGCGCGCGCGGCTAATTGCAAAACCACCGCCGACTTCGAAGCCTGGCTGCTCGATTGGAGCGAACTCAACGCCGCACTCGACGAGGAATCCTCCCGCCGGTACATCGCGATGACCTGTCACACGGACAGCGCCGATACCGAGAACGCATATTTGCATTTTGTTGAACACGTTGAGCCGCAGCTCAAACCGCGCCAGTTTGCCCTCGAAGAAATTTACGTCGCCCATCCGCTGCGCGGGGAATTGCTGGCAATTCGGAGGGACGAGTTACACGAATCCCCAAAATCAGGGACTCGCCTGGCTCATCCTTACGGGGCGAGATATGCGGTTTTTGACCGCGACATGAAGAACCATGTCGAATTGTTCCGGCCGGAAAATGTTCCCTTGGAAACCGAGGACGCCAAACTTTCCCAGCAATACCAAAAGCTGAGTGGCGCGCTCACGGTGAATTTTCACGGCGAGGAAAAGACGCTCGTTCAGATGGGCCGTTACCTTGAAGAACCGGACCGTGCCCTGCGACAGGAGGCGTGGGAGACGGTGACCCGGCGCCGGTTGCAGGAGGCGGAAAAGTTCGACGGCATTTTTGACCAAATGGTGAAACGCCGCGCAGAAACAGCGAAGAACGCCGGGTTTGAAAATTACCGTGACTACGCGTTCCGCCGGAACAGCCGTTTTGATTACACGCCGGAGGATTGTGAAAAATTCCACGACGCGGTGGAACAGCACGTCATGCCGGTCGTGCGCGAGCTGCAGGCGGAACGGCGCGCACAGTTGAGACTGGAAAAACTGCGTCCGTGGGATCTGGCCGTTGACCCGCTGAACCGTCCGCCGCTCAAACCATTCGGCCGGGTGGACGAAATGGTTTCGCGCACGCAGAAAATCTTTGACCGGCTGGACGGCGAACTCGCCGGCGGTTTTCGGCAAATGCAGGAGCTGCATCTGCTCGACCTCGACAACCGCAAGGGCAAGGCGCCGGGTGGTTACCAGGACACGCTCAACGAGGCGCGGCTGCCGTTCATTTTCATGAACGCCGTCGGTTTGCAGCGCGATGTGGAGACGATTCTACACGAGGCCGGCCATGCCTTTCATGCGCTCGCGACCCGCGACGAGGATTTGCGCGCCTACCGCCATGCGCCGATTGAATTTTGTGAAGTTGCCTCGATGAGCATGGAATTGCTCGGCAACGAGTTCATCGAGGAATTTTATTCCGCCGCCGACGCAAAGCGCGCGCGGCGCGTTCACCTTGAAGGCGTCGTCGGTGTGTTTCCTTGGATTGCGACGGTGGACGCGTTTCAGCATTGGATTTACACGCATCCGGACCACACGCGCGCCGAACGCGCGGCGGCGTGGCTGGCATTGATGGATCGCTTTGGCGGCGACGTGGATTGGAGCGGATACGAGGCCGCACGCACCAATCTCTGGCACCGGCAGCTCCACATTTTTCTCCACCCGTTTTACTACATTGAATATGGCATCGCGCAGTTGGGCGCGTTGCAGGTCTGGGCCAATTCAAAACGCGACAAGGCCAAGGCGTTGAACGATTATAAAAAATCCCTGGCGCTCGGCGGTTCTCTTCCGTTGCCGGAACTTTTTTCCGCTGCCGGCTGCCAGTTTGAATTCAGCTCCAGGACGATTGAGCCGCTGACGAAATTGTTGCGGGAAGAATTGAAGAAACTTTGAACCTGCTTTGGAAGCGATTGCAGCCTGTTCTCATATTAGGCAGCGTCATCGTGGTAGTTGTTCAATGCTTCCGTCTGCCATCGCTACTATCTGTGCGCCATCTGGAATCCGCACGCGAACCAAAATAGCCTGTGGGTTACTATCGCTGGCTGTCGGATAAAACGTGACATCTGCTCCATCTAAATCTTGAACCTCTTCGGCGGAAATATAACCGCCACGGATTAAATCCTGAAGCGTTACCGAAGATGGCAGAGGCTACCCGCATGAGACTTGATCGTGCGAATAACTCCGCATCGCCGTCGCAAGCTTCGGCAAGCTCTTGAACGACTGCGAATGCTGCCAGTGAGAAACAAGCAGCCAACAAGCCAACGCAGCAACCGCCACTAGCAAACCGCCAACTAGGATGAGGCGTCGAATCTTCATGCAGCTCGATGCTGCCTAACAGATAATCGGCGGTTGGTTCTACAGCCTGTCCAGTTTTATTTAACAATCCGCGTTTTCACAAACGCGGTTACGGATAAACACGGTTACGTTTCGATGCCGTAGGCCTTGATTTTGTTGTAGAGGGTCTGGCGGCCGATGCCGAGGCGTTTGGCGGCCTCGAGTTTGTTGCCATCGGTTTCCTTGAGCATTTGGATGATGGCATTGCGCTCGACGCCTTCCAGCAGGGTGAAATTCGTGTCCGTCCCGTCAGTCGGGCCCACCTTGACATTGGTGATGGAAAGATCGGAAGCTTCCACTTCGTTGCCTTCGCTTAACAGCACGGCGCGCTGGACCTCGTTCTGCAATTGGCGAACGTTGCCCGGCCAGTCGAACGCAGTAAACCGCTCCGTGGCGTCGTGGCTGAAGCCGCGAATGTCGCGATTGGCCTGGGCGGAGAACCGTTTCAAAAAGGCGTTGGCCAGCGGCATGATGTCCTCGCGCCGTTCACGCAACGGCGGCAAATGGATGGAAATGGCGCTGATGCGGTAATAAAGGTCTTCGCGCAATTTGCCGTCCCTGATGGCGTCCTCGGGTACGCGGTTGGTGGCGGCGACGATCCGGCAATTGGTTTTGTAGCTGGTTTTGCCGCCGACGGGGCGGACTTCCTGGTCCTGCAACACGCGCAGCAGCTTGCTTTGGGTGTCCACCGGCATCTCGGAAATTTCATCGAGGAACAGCGAGCCGCCCTCGGCCTGGCGGAAAAGGCCTTCGCGGTCGGAATGCGCCCCGGTGAACGCGCCTTTGACCGAGCCGAACAATTCACTTTCGATCAATTCACGCGGGAGCGCGGCGCAATTGATTTTGATGATCCGGCTTTTGTTGCGCGTGCTGCGCGCGTGAATGAGGTCGGCGATGACTTCCTTGCCCGAGCCGCTTTCACCGGTGATGAGCACGGTCACGTCGCTGGGGGCGATGCGTTCGGCAGTGCGGACAACTTCGCGCATGAGCGAGCTGCGGTAAATGGGTGAGGCGACGCCGCTCATGGTTTCGAGGGCGCGGCGCAACGTGCTGTTTTCCTGGTTTTGGTCCTTGCGCTCAATGGCGCATTTTACGTCGGCGAGCAGTTTTTCATTTTCAAACGGCTTCGACAAAAAATTGTACGCGCCGCGCCGTCCGGCTTCGACGGCCATGGTAATGGTTCCATGACCCGTGAGTACGATGACTTCCGTCTCGGGCCAGCGCCTTTTGATCTGCGGCAAAAGATCCAGGCCATCCGCGTCCGGCAATTTCACGTCGAGCAGCACCACGTCCGGGGGGTCCTGCGGAAAACATTTTTGCAAGGCCCCGCCGCTGCCGGCCTGGGCAACGTCGTAATCTTCCTCCAGTACCGAGCGGAGCAGTTCCCGCACGTCGGCCTGGTCATCCACGATGAGAACTTTTGGTTTCATGTTTTGGATTTCTGCGCGCACGCCCGGACAAACCGTGAAAAAATCGCCCGGTGTTCGGCGTGCCGTTCCGTCAGCCGTTCGGGGTGGAACTGCACGCTTAACAAAAACGGCATTCGCTGCGGTGCCCCTGACTTTAATTCCATTGCTTCCACAATTCCATCACGCGCTCGCGCCACGGCCGTCAGCGGTTCCGCCGGTTGCAGGACGGCCTGATGATGCGAGCTATTGACGCCCAAAATCCGCTTGCTGACAATTCTGGCAAGCAACGAACCGCTTGTCAACGACACTTCATGCACTAATTCATTTGCCTTGTCCAGACGCTGATGGTGGAGCGCGCCGGGCACCTGACGCTGAATATCGGCGATCAATCCGCCCCCGAACGCAATGTTCAACAATTGGTGCCCGCGGCAAATGGCCAGCAACGGCTTGCGCTGGCGGAACGTCTCATCAATCAAGATCAGCTCGCGCAGGTCGCGTCCGCCGCCGTCCGGCGTCGTGCCGACCGTTTGACGAATCGCGCGCGGGAGGTTCCGGGTGTAGAGATCGGGATTGATATCGTCGCCACCGGTCAACAATACCCCGTTCACGCGCCGCACCATTTCGGCCAGTGCCCGGCGGTCCGTGGTCGTCGGCACTGTGACGGGAATGCCGCCGGCCTGAAGGACGGCATTTTCGTATTTGACCGAAAGGCTGATTGAAAGGTCGTGAAACTCGACGCCGCGTTTTTCAATGCTGGGCGAGATGAGTATCAGGGGCATTCCGGCCATCCCGCGCAAAGTAAAGACACCCCGTCAAATTGTCAGCGGCAAAATGGGCCCATTATCGTCGCAACCCTTTGATGAAATCTCTACAAAACTGGAGCGCCGAGCACCGTCTCGGCGTGAGGCGGCGGATTTTCCCAACGAGCCGAGGCGGTGCTCGGCGCTCCGAACGCCGGCGAAATGACTTCTGCAGAGATTTCTTTGATAAGTTCCGGGTTGCTCCTCCCGGCTTGGCTTGATTCGTGCTGGAGAAACCACGTGAAGTTCGTCGTACGTAAGATTAATCGAAGCAACATCTATCATTTGTTGAACACCATCATTCCCATCAATCACCGGCATAAAGCCGAATCCGACGCTTTGGGTATTGTGATTATTGTTGGTTTGATTGTTGGGGTCGTATCCCTGGTTCGCCTGGTTTTGGATTGCACGCACTGATTCCGGGGCGCAATTTTAAATTCCCACTTCGGGAAACCGTTCTCGAATCCGGCCGCGCAGATGTTTCTCATCATCCGGCTGATAACGCCGGCGTGGGATAAAGCGCCGCACTGCATCCAGCAATTCCAGCCAATCTTCCAGCGGCGGTTCCTCCACCAGCTGCCATTGGTCGTAACGCTTTTCGCGCTGAAAAAAAATCCACTCCCGGCCGATCCGTTGCGCATAAATTTGCAGCTTTACGCCGTCGTCGGTGACCCGCTTCCAACTGATTTCAGCCTTGGGCATGTTTCAGTCCACAGTCGAAGGTTCCGAGTCCACAGTCGGAAATCCGATTGTCACACAATATAATGACTGTGGACTGTGGACTTCAGACCGGCGACTCACAATGGCAAATCCACTCCCGCCACGGCCATGGCGGCGATGCCTTCTTCGCGCCCAATGAACCCCAGGTGCTCATTCGTCGTGGCCTTGATGCCGAGGTGCGCAATACTGATCTTCAGCGCTTCGGCGATGTGTAATTTCATTTCGCGAATGTGCGGAAAGATTTTTGGTTCCTGCGCGAGAACCGTCGCGTCCACGTTGATGATTTTTCCCTGACGCAAGGCAATCAGCCGCGCGGCTTCTTCCAGAAAAATTTTGCTGGGAACATTTTTCCAGCGCGGGTCGGTGTTTGGAAAAAAGTGGCCGATGTCCGGTTCGCCCAACGCGCCGAGGAGCGCGTCGCAAATGGCGTGCATCAGCGCGTCGGCATCCGAATGGCCGTCGAGACCTTTGGGGTGCGGGATTTCGACGCCGCCGAGGACGAGTCTGCGTCCCGCGACCAGCGCATGAACGTCGTAGCCGATGCCAACGTGAACCATGGCCAAACTATAAAACCCGCTCGTCCGGCCACCAAGATTATTCCTGACCTTGTGGCAGGGTGAAAAAAAACGTTGCGCCCTTGCCCAACTCGCTTTTCGCCCAGACTTCGCCGCCGTGGTTTTGGACAATGTGTTTGACGATTGAAAGTCCCAAACCGGTGCCGCCCTGTTCGCGCGAACGCGCCTTATCCACGCGATAAAACCGTTCGAACACACGGTCGAGGGCTTCGGGCGGAATGCCCGGCCCGTCGTCCTGCACAAAAACTTCAATCATATTCCCGTCAGCTTTTCGTCCCCCCACGATCACCTTGCCTTGCGCGCGCCCGTATTTGATGGCGTTGTCCACGAGGTTGGCGAGGACCTGTTCGAGCCGGTTCACGTCCGCCGCTGCGGTCAAGTCGGGCAATTGGTTGACAAGCATAACGCTTTTGTTGTCCGCCGGCGGTTTCAAATCTACCAAAACCTTTTCGACCAGCGGACACAATTCAACCGGTTGGAGGTTCAATTTGATCCGTCCGGCCTCCAGCGCGGAAATCGTGAGCAAATCCTGGATGAGCAAATCAAGCCGCTGGGTGTTGCGCTCGATGATTTTAAGAAAGCGTTGCGCGACTTCCGGGTTGTTGCGCGCGCCGTCGAGCAGCGTTTCGACATAACCTTTGATGAGCGAGAGCGGCGTGCGCAACTCGTGGCTGACGTTGGCGACGAATTCCTCGCGCGTGCGTTCGAGCTGCTTGAGGCGGGTCAGGTCGTGAAAAACGAGGATTGTGCCTTCGCGTTCGCCGGCGGAGTTGAAGATGGCGGCGGCGTTGACCTGCAGCCAGCGCTCACTCAATTCCGGCAGCTTCAGCTCGTAGTCGAAAACCTGTCCGTCCTTCTCGACGCGCTCGACCAGCGCGGCGAGTTCATGCACGCGCAGCGCTTCCATGATGGTCTTGCCGCGCAACTCGGTTTTCAGGCCGAACAAATTCTTGAAGGCGCGGTTGGCGAGGTAAATCCGGCGGTTGCGGTCGAGCAACAGCAGGCCTTCCAACATGCTGTTGAAGAGGACTTGTTGCTGCGCCTTCGCGTCAACCGAGGTCTGCTGCTCCCGCTGC
>Ga0265338_10007157_pt1 | contig 13970 bp, 13 predicted proteins | sample 42126metaG_FD_193579 | JGI IMG/M metagenome (GOLD analysis project Ga0265338, IMG submission 193579) | Rhizosphere microbial communities from Carex aquatilis grown in University of Washington, Seatle, WA, United States - 4-21-26 metaG | ecosystem: Host-associated > Plants > Roots > Rhizosphere... | reverse complement strand
ACCCCGAACTTTCGCAGCGCTGAGCCGAAGAACACCGGCGTCAGGTGTCCCTCCAGGAAGCTTTCCGGATCAAAGGGTTTGGCCGCTTCCTTCACCAGCATCGCGCCTTCTTCCAGCTCCGCCTGCTCCTCGGGGTCGAGGAGGCTGGTGATGGCGTTGGAGTTGAAGGCGACGGGCTCCGGCGGCGTCTCGGCGTTCCGCTCATAAGGCAGGAATTGGTCGTTGCGCAGGTCGAGCACGCCCTTGAAGCGGTTGCCGGAGCCGGCGGGCCAGTAGAGCGGGGCAGGGTCCAGCGCCAGCTTGGCGGCGATCTCGTCCAGCAGCGCGAACGGGTCCTGCGCCTCGCGGTCCATCTTGTTGATGAAGGTCACGATGGGGATGTCGCGCAGCCGGCACACCTCGAACAGCTTCAGGGTCTGCGGCTCGATGCCCTTGGCCGCGTCCAGCACCATCACCGCGGCGTCGGCGGCGGTGAGTGTGCGGTAGGTGTCCTCGCTGAAGTCCTCGTGGCCGGGGGTGTCCAGCAGGTTGAACATCAGGCCCTCGAAGTCGAAGGTCATGGCGCTGGCCGAGACGCTGATCCCGCGCTCGCGCTCGATCTTCATCCAGTCCGAACGCGTACGCCGCTGCTCGCCGCGCGCCCGCACCGCGCCGGCGGCCCGGATCGCGCCGGCCGCCAGCAACAGGTTCTCGGTCAGGGTGGTCTTGCCGGCGTCCGGGTGGCTGATGATCGCGAAGGTGCGCCGGCGCGCGGCCTCGGCGGCGGGGGAGGTGGGCATCGGCGCGAGGTAAGGCAGTTTCGCCGCCAGCGAAAGGTCGGCCGGGCGTTGAACGCGCCGTAGCCCCTCGTCTACAAGCTGCCGCCATGTTCCTCGAACTGCCCGACGTGCTCAGCGCCCGCGACCTCGACCGCCTGCGCGCCATCGCCGCCAAGGCGCGCTTTGTGGACGGCAAGCTCTCCAGCCCGCACTCGCAGGTGAAGGAGAACCTGCAGATCGACCACGGCGATGCGGCCTATCAGGACAGCACCAAGATCATGGCCGACGCCCTGCGCCGCAGCGAAGCTATGGGCGCCTTTGCGTTTCCGCGCGTGCTCGCCCCGCCGATGCTGGCCAAGTACGCCGCTGGCATGCGCTACGGCCCGCACGTCGACGCCGCCTTCCTGCCGCTGCCCACCCGCGCCCTGCGCTCCGACCTCTCCTGCACCATCTTCATCGCGAGGCCCGGCGATTACGAGGGCGGCGAACTCTCCATCGACCTCGGCGGCCGCAAGATCGACTTCAAGGGCGCGGCGGGCTCGGCGGTGATCTACCCCTCCACCACCCTGCACGAGGTCAAGCCGGTCACCGCCGGCGAGCGCCTGGTCGGCCTCACCTTCATCGAGAGCTTCATCCCCGATCCAGCGCACCGCGACCTGCTCTACCAGCTCGACGAGGTCGCGGCGCTGGAGGGCCTCAACATGAGCTGGGACAACCGCACCAAGCTCCAATACGTCCGCAACAACCTGCGCCGGATGTGGGGCGAGGCGGGCTGAAATCCCCGTTCAGCGCGTTTGACGCGCGTCCGGCGGCAGCCCTATCGTTCGGTTCGAGGCGCGGCCTCATCGGCGCGCCGAGCGAGGACCGATGCCGATGCCAGCTTCCGATCGCATGACCTTCCTGGGCGTGAACCACGTCGCCCTGGTCTGCCGCGACATGGCCGAGACCGTGGACTTTTACGAGAACGTCCTGGGCATGCCGCTGGTGAAGACCCTGGAGCTGCCCGGCGACGGCCAGCACTTCTTCTTCGACTGCGGCGGCGGGGCGACCCTGGCTTTCATGTGGTTCAAGAACGCCCCGCCGGCCGCGCCCGGCATCGCCTCGCAGCACGCCGACGTGCGCAAGCACGGGGCCGAGAGCGCCATCGCCTCCATGAACCACCTGGCCATCTCGATCCCGGTCGAATGCTTCGACGACTACGCCCAGCGCCTTAAGGCGCGCGGCGTCCGGGTGTTCGTGATCAATCACAACGACGACCCCGACCAAGCCAAGAACGAGCTGACCCCCAACACCTGGATCCGCTCGATGTACTTCCGCGACCCCAGCGGCATCGCCCTCGAATTCGCCGCCCTGACCCGCCCCTTCCGCCCCGACGACCTCGGCATCCCACCGGTGGACGCCGCGGGCCGCCACGTGGTCGCGAAGGAGAAAGAGCCCGTCTAGCTTCCCTTCTCCCCTCGCGGGAGAAGGTGGCCGCGAAGCGGTCGGATGAGGGGTCGATGGGACCCATCCGGCTAGTTTCGGGCAGAAATCACGGACGCTGCCCCCGCGACCCCTCATCCGTCGACTACGTCGACACCTTCTCCCGCAAGGGGAGAAGGACTCAGGGCGTACGCCGATCCCGCCGCATCTGCCGCACGCCGCCCTGGACGGCCACTACGCCCCAGACGGCCAGCACCACCGCGCCCAGCACGTACTGCCAGCTGGTCTGCAAGAAGTTCATCGGCGACGTCGCCGCGCGGATGCGCACCGCCAGCACCACCACGATCAGCCCCGTCAGACCGACGCCCAGCACCGCGAACATCACCCGGTTCAGCGCGCGGGACGCCCGGTCCTCCAGATTCTGCTCGCGGCCGTCCACCATCGCTTGTCCTTCAGCCGGCCTCACCGCCCGGGCGGCGCCGCCTCGTCGTAGAACTTGGCCAAGTCGGCCTTCATCGACTTCAGCGCGTCCGGGTTCAGATAGACCATGTGGCCGGAGGGATAATAGGCGAAGCGCACGTTGTCGCGCAGGGCCGGGTCCAGCTGCATGTGGCCGAGATCGTATTCGGTGCCGAAGAACGGCGTGGCCAGATCGTAGACCCCGTTCAGCGAGTAGAGCAGCAGGTGCGGGTTCTCGCGCATCGCCTGGGAGAGGTCGAGCGCCACGTCCGCGTCGTTGCTCCCGCCGCCGCCGCCCAGGTTGCGGGCGTTGTGGTCAAAGTCCCAGCGCAAGCCCGCCGAGTAGTACGTCGGGCGGTAAGAGAGCGGGCTGTCATAGGCCAGGTCGTGGGCGATGTAGTCGTGGAACGCGGCCACGAAGGCGCCGGTGATGCCGGTGTCCGAAGGATCGAACTCCGGCTCCTCGCCGGCAGCGTCGACGTCCTGGCCGGTGAAGCGGGCGTCGTAGCGGCCCAGCGTCAGCCGCTGGTCGCGCAGCAACTCCTTGCGGAAGCGGCTGGGGTCGATGCGCAGGTCCGCGGCCAGGATGTAGTCCACCGGTAGGCCGATGTAGCCGGAGAGCTTCTGCGCCACCGCGCGCCGCTCGTCGTCGCCCAGCTCCTGACCCTTGGCCAGGGCCAGGGCGTAGGGACCACGGGCGAACTCGCGCACCTCGGCGATGTAAGCGTGCAGGTCCGCCGGGTCGGCCGCGAGCTTGTGATGATAGGCGGCGATCGCGGCGTAGCTAGGCACGTAGTTGACCATCTCACGGTCGAAGCCGGGCTGGCGGCGGCCGTAGTTGAGGATCGACGACAGCAGCACCACCCCGTTCAGCTGCACCCCATCGCTCTGCAGCCGATAGGAGAGGCCGGCCGAGCGAGTGGTGCCGTAGCTCTCGCCGAACAGGAACTTCGGCGCGTTCCAGCGCCCGTTCACCGTCAGCCAGCGCTCGATGCCGCGGGCGAAGGCGTCGATGTCCTGGTCGGTGCCCCAGAACGCCATCAGCTTGGTGTCGCCGAGCGGCCGCGAATAACCGGCGCCCACCGCGTCGAGGAACACCAGGTCCGACTTGTCCAGCAGGCTGGAGTCGTTGTTGGCCACCTCGTAGGGCGCGTTGTGGGTGGGCTGCGGGCTGTCGGTCAGTACCCGCACCGGCCCCAGCGAGCCCATGTGCAGCCACAGCGTCGAGGACCCCGGGCCACCGTTGTAGAGGAAGGTCACCGGCCGGCGCGGATCGCCGGTGGTGTAGGCCACGTAGAACATGCTGGCGGTCGGCTTGCCCTCGTCGTCGCGCAGCGTGAGCGTGCCGGCGGTGGCGGTGTAAGCCACCGCCTTGCCGCCGATGGTGGCGGTGTGATGCGTCACCTGCCGCACCTCGTTGATCGGCGCCGTGGCGATGTCGGCGTCAGTGAGCTTGCGGCAGCGGGCCTTGTCGGCGCGGGCGGTGGTGCTCTTGTCGTCACTGGCCTTGTCGCAGTCGGACTCCGCGTGCGCGTCCTCGCTGCCAGCGGCCGGCGGGGGGTCGATGCGGGGCGGACCGCCCGGCGTGGCGTGCGCCGCATCGTTCTGGGCGTTCATGCCGGCGTCGGGCCCGGCGTCCCCGGCCGCCATGGCAAGACCTGCCCCGAAACCCAGCGAAAGCGCGCCCGCGAGCGCGACCATCCAACCCAAACGCATACAGATTCTCCCCACCAGCGCCGATGGCGAGGCTATAGCACCGCTGGTCGCGGAGGGAATTGCGGGGTGTACGGATGCCGTCGGATTTGAGCCTCACGCCCGAGCTGGCGGCCCGCTTCGCCGCCATCGCCCTCGGCCACGTCGGCCGCGAGTATCCGAACAAGCTGGATCACGTGGTCACCGGCCCGGACGACCTAGAGACGCCGCGCGCCCAGCACCCGATCTTCTACGGCAGCTTCGACTGGCACTCCTCGGTGCACAGCCACTGGCTGTTGGCGCGGGTGCTGCGTCGGTTTCCCGGCATCGAAGCCGCCGCCGCGATCCGCGACTGGCTGGATGACGCCTTCACCGGCGACAAGGTCGCCGGCGAGATCGCCTACCTGGCCCGTCCGTCGGCCGGCGGGTTCGAGCGACCGTATGGCTGGGCCTGGCTGGTGATGCTGCAGGCAGAGCTCGAGCAATACGACACTGACACTGGCCGGCGCTGGGCGGCGGCGCTGCGGCCGCTGGCGCGCGCCTTCGAAGCCCGGTTCCTGGCCTGGCTGCCTAAGGCGACCTATCCGGTGCGGGTGGGCACGCACGGCAGCAGCGCCTTCGCCCTGACCCTCGCCCACCACTACGCCCCCTTCGCCGCCGACCCCGGCTTCGGCGAGGCGCTGAGGGCCGCCGGGCGCCGCTGGTTCCTCGCCGACGCCGACGCGCGGCCGTTCGAGCCCAGCGGTGTCGATTTCCTGTCGCCGACGTTGATGGAGGCCGAGTGCATGCGCCTGACACTGCCGGCGCCGGAGTTCGCGCGCTGGTTGGCCGCCTTCCTGCCGCGCCTGGCCCAGGGCGAGCCGGCCGCGCTCTTCACCCCCGCCACGGTCAGCGACCGCAGCGACGGCCAGATCGCCCACCTCGACGGCCTCAACCTCAGCCGCGCCTGGTGTTGGCGCCACCTCGCCGAGGCCCCTGCCGCGCCGCGCCCGCTGCTACAAGCCGCCGCCGACCGCCACCTCGCCGCCGCTCTCCCGCACCTCGCCGACCACTACATGGGCGAACACTGGCTCGCGTCCTTCGCGCTCCTGGCGCTGGACGTGTGACGACCTACGCCTGCACCACCTTGCGCACGTTGGCGTAGGGGTCCTCCACCACCCGGCTTTCCGAGTTGAACACCATGGTCGCCCGGCGCGCCGCGTCGTAGGCCGGCCAGGCGGGGAGGGCATTGGTGGCGGGGTCGCCGGTGCGGGAGAAGGCGAGCCAGGCCTCGGACATCTGGTCGGCCACGACCTGCGCGTCGCCCCGGCCCATGAAGCTGCGGGCCTTGTCGACGTTGTCGAACACCAGCGGGATCTCCAGGGCGTGCGGGCTGCGCAGCCGGCCCCGCGCCGCCGTGGTCTCCCACTCCAGCAGATACATGTAGACCGGCGCGCCGCCCTGCGCGGCCTTGCGCTCGGCCAGGGTGATCGAGCCGCCCCACATGCCCATCGCGGTCTGCGCGGCCGCCGTCAGGTGGCTCGCCGAATAATCCGGGAAGGCCTTGCGCAGCTCGCCCACCAGCGCCTCGGCCTTGTCGCCCGCCGCCTGCTTGGAGCGCTTGGCCAAGTCTTCCTCGGTGTACTCGCCGAAGCGCGGGTCGGCGAACAGGAACAGGGTCGCCTCGTCCTTGTTGGTGCCGATTAGCACCGGCACGTCTTTGGAGATCGCCGGCGCGTCCGGGGTGAAGGGGTCGCGGGGCAGGGCGACGCCATCGACGCACGGTCCGAACCCGCCCATCGGCCCGGTGGGTGTGATCGCCGCCGCGGCGTCCTGGATCTCGGCCGCCGAGAGAGTCTCCAGCTTGCCGAGCTCACCGGCCTTGATGCCCAGCTTGTCGAGCAGCGCCTGGGCGTTGCGGGTCGCCGCCTCGCGGCTGGCGGCGCGTAGGCCCGGGCCGCTCTGGATGATCGCCCGATGGAACAGGCCCGCCGCAGCCGGCATCGCCATCAGCAGCGACACCTTCATGCCGCCGCCGCTCTCGCCGAAAATGGTCACGTTGCCCGGATCGCCGCCGAAGCGGGCGATGTTGTCGCGCACCCATTCCAGCACCAACACGATGTCGAGCATGCCGGCCTCGCCAGATGACGGATGCCCGCCCAGCTCGCCCAGATGCAGGTAGCCGAACACGTTCAGCCGATGATTCACCGTCACGGTGACGATGTCGCCGCGCCGGGTCAGCGCCTCGCCGTCGTACATCGCCGCGCCGCCGGAGCCGTTGGCGTAGCCGCCGCCGTGCAGCCACACCATCACCGGCCGCTCGCCGCTCAGCGCCGGGGTCCAGACGTTGAGGAACAGGCAGTCCTCGTCGGTGCCGGGTTGGCCGGGCGCGGGCGGATCGCCGGCGCTGCGGCCGCCGGTGATCTCGCCGGGCGGAATGCCGACCTGGATCGCCGGCGCGCCGAGGCTGACGGTGTCGGCGACCTCGCTCCACGCGGCCGGCCGCTGCGGCGGCGCGAAGCGCAGCTTGCCCACCGGCGGGGCGGCGTAGCGCACGCCCTTGAAGATCGAAAGCCCGCCCTCGCGATAGCCGCGCACCGGGCCGTTGGAGGTGGAAACGACGTCGGTGGGCTCAAGCTCGCGCAGAGTGTCTTCGACAGCGCTCATGGTCACGTCTCCCATCATCTGGCGGCCGCCTTCTATGGGCGGCTCAAAATGCACTGAAGCAATATCCGGCGGCATTCCGCCACCAAGACCTCGCCAGGCGCAAGCCAGATTTGGCCGGCTCAGCCGGCGGGGACGTCGCTGGTGAGCGGGCCACGCAGCGCCGTGGAGACCGGCGTGGGCGCGGGTGGGGGTGGGGGCGTCAGCGCCGGCAAGGCTGCGGCGTAGGCGCCCGCGTGCGGGTCGCTGGCCTGAGCGCCGCCGAAGGGGGTTTGCATCGGATCGAGCTTCACCCCGTTGTAGCTGACCTCGTAGTGCAGGTGCGGCCCGGTCGCGAGGCCGGTATGGCCGACGAACGCCACCACCTCGCCCCGCGTCACCGGCGTTCCAGCCGCGATCCCGGGCGCGAAGGCCGAGAGGTGCGCGTAGCCGGTGGCCCAGCCGCCCGCGTGGCGGATGCGCAGCAGGTTGCCGTAGCCCCCGGCCGGCCCGGCCTGCGTGACCACGCCGTCGGCCGCGGCCAACACGGGCGCGCCATCCTTGGCGGCGAAATCGACGCCCTGGTGCATGCGGGTGAAGCCGAGGATCGGATGCCGGCGCATGCCGTAGCTGGAAGTCACCCGCAGGAAATCCAGCGGCGCACCGGGCCCGGCGCTGACCGCCGGCGCGTCCATCGGCCCCAGCGGATCGACGGTCGCCGGCGGCGGCGCGACGTCTTCAGGCACATAGTCCGCCGGCGTGGCGTCGCCTAACTGAGCGCTGGCCGCCGACGCTGGCTCCGCCGAGGTCAGCCGCCAGCCGAGGCCCAGCACCGCGAAGCCTGCGACGGCGATCGCAAGGCGGGCGAAGGGGCGGCGGCGGGGCGGGGTACGGTAAGCGGGCATGGCGATTCTACGGCCACAGCCTCGCGCCTCACGGTTAATGGCCGATGTGCAGAGCGGTGATTGGGCGCCGATTTAGAGCAGCGCGTTCAGCCGGTCGGCGGGCCGGCACAGCGCCACGCCCTTGGGCGTCACGACGATTGGCCGTTCCACCAGGATCGGGTGCAGGGTCATGGCCTTCAGGATCGCGGCGTCGCTGGTCTTGGCGTCGGTGAGCCCCAGCTCCTCCGCCGGCGTGCCGCGCACCCGCAGCACATCGCGCGGCTTGAGCCCGGCGCGTCCCAGCAGGTCTTTGAGCTGCGCCTCGGTCCAGCCGGCCTTCAGATATTCCACCACCTTCGGCGCCTTGCCCGCTTCGCGCAGCGCCGCCAGCACGTTGCGCGAGGTGCCGCAGTTCGGGTTGTGGAAGATGACGATCTCGTCGGCCATGCGCCCTGTCCTTAGGCTGGGATGCGCACGGGCAGCTTGGTGAAGCCCTTGACGAAGTTGGAGGTCAGCCGGGTCGGCTCGCCCACCACCTCGATCACCGGGAAGCGCTTCAGCATCTCCTCCCAGACCACCCGCAGCTGCATCTCCGACAGGCGCTGACCGAGACAGCGGTGGATGCCGAAACCGAACGCCGCGTGCTGGCGCGGCCGGGCGCGGTCGATGATGAATTCGTTGGGCCGCTCGATGGCGTCGTCGTCGCGGTTGCCGGAGACGTACCACATGGCGACCTTGTCGCCCTTCTTGATGGTCTTGCCGCCCATCTCGATGTCGTCCAGCGCGGTGCGGCGCATGTACGCCACCGGGCTCTGCCAGCGGATAATCTCGGGCACCGCGCTTTCCAGCAGCGCCGGGTTGGCGCGCAGCTTGGCGTATTCGCCGGGGTGCTGGTTTAGCGCCAAGAGGCCGCCGGTGATCGAGTGGCGCGTGGTGTCGCTGCCGGCGACGATGAGCAGGATGATGTTGCTCATGTAGTTCTGCGGATTGTGGTCGCCGTGGGTGGCCGGGTTGTTGGCCAGCAGCGAGATCAGGTCGCCGCCGGTCGACCTGGCCGCTCGCTCGTTCCAGAGCGGGATGAACAGGTTGAGGGTCATGAACATTTCGGCCTGCCGCGCCTGGTTCTCCTCCAGGGTGTCGGCGGGGCCGGAGAGCAGCAGATCGGAGAACTTCGGCAGGATGCGGCGCTGCTCGAAGGGGAAATCGAACAGGGTGGCCAGCATCTGGCTGGTCAGCTCCACCGCGACCTTGTCGACGAAATCGAACTCCTCGCCGATGGGCAGCTCATCCAGGATCGCCGCGGCGCGCGAGCGGATCAGCGGCTCCATCTCCTGCAGCGAGGGCGTGGAGAAGATCGGCGCCACCACCTTGCGCTGGGCGTCGTGGCGGGGCGGATCGAGGGCGATGAAGTTGGCTCGCGCCTCGGAGCGCTGCTCGGGATCGGAGCCTTCCGGCGGCTCGAACATGGTGATGCCGCCGTGCTTCTGCGACGACGACAGCCGCGCCACGTCGCTCTCGCAGGCCACGATGTCCATGTATTTGGTGATCGACCAGTAGGGCCCGTACTCGCTGTCGGCGGTGTAGTGGACCGGGTCTTCCTTGCGCAGCCGCTCGAACCAGGGCCACAGGGTGTCGGAAGTGAAGTGGCCGATGTCGTGCACCTGGAACTCGTCCAGCGGCGTGGCGTAGGCCTTGGCGCGCGCCTCCTCGGCCAGGGTCATTCCGGTGTCGGCCATGTTCGTTCTTCCCTACTTGCGCCTAAGAATGCGCCGCCCCGGCTTGCGCCGCCAACCCAAATTGCTGTCAGTGCGCCCGACGCGATGAGCAACCTTGACCGCATCCTCGATCTGGTCGCCGCCCGACGCGCCGGCCGCTCGCCCTACATCCTGGGTGTCACCGGCGCCGTGGCGGCAGGCAAGAGCACCTTCGCCGAACAGTTGCGCGCGGCGCTGGCCGCGGGACCGGACGCGCCGAGCGTCGAAATCGTCTGCACCGACGGCTTCCTGATGAACAACGCCGCCCTCGAAGCGCTGGGCCTGATCAACCGCAAGGGCTTTCCGGAGAGCTACGACGTCGCCGCCATGCGCGCCGCGCTGGCCGCCATCCGCGCCGGCCCCGCCGACTTCCCGGGCTACTCGCACACCAACTACGACATCGACCAGGCGCTCACCCGCCGCCTCGCGCCGCCCGACGTGCTGATTGTCGAGGGTCTCGGCCTGCACGCCGGCGCCGCGGCGCTAGGCCTGGATGCCCTGATCTACCTCGACGCCGAGGAGGGCCAGATCGAGGCCTGGTTCACCGAGCGCTTCGTCGGCCTCTGGCGCGCCGCCGAGACCGATCCAGCCTCGTTCTATGCCCGCTTCCGCCACATGAACGAGACCGAGCTGCGCGTCTTCGCCGGCCAGGTCTGGGCCGCGATCAACCTGCCGAACCTTCGCGAACACATCGTCCTCGGTCGCGACGCCGCCGACATCGTGGTCACCAAGGGCGCGGACCACGGGATCTTGGAGGTGAAGGGCTAGGCCTCCACCGGAATCCACCACTCCACCCAGCTATCGGGCACGCCGGGCTCGAAGTGGTCGGGATAGACTTCCAGGTCCGGGCCGCGGCCCAGTTTGTAGCCGCTCCTCGGCAGCCGCTCGCCCCAGATCTCCTTGGTCGCGGCCTGCATCTGCGGGTGCAGCTCGCCGCCCTCCAGGCTCTGGCGGAACACCAGATAGGTCTGCGGTGGCACGTCCTTCGCCTCCAGCCCCTCCGGGATCGGCGCGCCCGGCTGCAGCAGCGCGCCGGCCAGATAGTGAAAGTCGCCGCCGTGGCCGTCGCCCCAGCAGACCCCAAAGGTACGATGGCTCACCTGGCCGGGCAGCGGCAGCCGCGGCGCCAGCTTCTGCCATAGCTTCGGAATTCCAGCCTTGTTGGTCTCTCCGAACACCCCGGAGAGGCCGGCGACCCGAAACCCAGCTTCGCGGCGCGGCTTGGGTTCCTGACTGAGCCGCAGCGGCGTGGTGACATCGGACATGGCGGGTTTCTCCGTGGGGTTGGCGGCGCGACGGCGATAGCGGCCAGGGCTGACGCCGAAGGCGCGCTTGAAGGCGCGGGTGAAGCCTTCCTGGCTCTCGAAGCCGACGTCGAAGGCCAGATTGACCAGGCTCACCGGCGCCTCGCCGCCCAGACGCCGCGCCGCCAGCCCCAGCCGGCGAGCGCGCGCGAACGCCATTGGGCTCTGGCCGAAGCGGGCGCTGAATTGTCGGACGAAATGATAGGCCGAAAGCCCCGCCACATCGGCGAGCTCATCGACGCTGAGCGCCTCGGCGGCATGCGTCTCCAGGTGCGACATCGCCCGCTCCAGCGGGTCGTCGGCGGTGAGCAGGGGCGGGCAGGGCGCGTCGTCCATCCCCGCAAGAATGGCTGAGACGCTCCGCCCTGTCTTGACCGCGATTGCGCCCCGTGAAGCTGGTTTACAGGCGCCCACGTCTGCCCGCGCCCGGTTTTTCGGCGATTGTCCAGCGTTGCCGCTCAGCGCCCCGCGCGGAGGCGCGGTCGGCGATGGACCGGTTAAAGCTCCTGGTGCGGAACGAAATCATCAGGCTGGAGGCCATGAACCCGCTGGCCGCCTCGCCGGCGCGAAATCTCACCTCGATCATCGCCTTCGTCGTCGCCGTCGTGGTGCTGGCGACGGCCGCCTACATGCGCGCCGGCTGGAGCTTCGAGGACGCCATCTACATGGTGCTGCTCACGGTGTTCACCGTGGGTTACGGCGAAGTCCGGCCGATCGACACGCCCTATCTGCACATGGTGACCATCGGCACCATGCTGCTCGGCTGCACCGGCATGATCTTGGTTACGGGGGCCATGGTGCAGGTGTTCACCAGCCTGCAAATCCAACAACTGCTGGGGATCGATCGCGTGAAGAACGACATCGACAAGCTGAAAGACCACGTCATCGTCTGCGGCTTCGGCCGCATCGGGCTGATGCTGGCCAAGGAGCTCTCCGCGGCCGGCTCGGCGTTCGTGGTGCTTGAGCGCGGCGACAAGCGGCTGGCCGAGGTGCGCGAGCAAGGTTGGCTCTGCCATCAAGGCGACGCCACCGACGAGGCGGCGCTGATCGCGGTGGGGGTGAAGCGGGCCAGGGTGCTGGCGACCGTGCTCCCCGACGACGCGGCCAACGTCTTCATCACCTTGAGCGCACGCAGCCTGAACCCGGCCCTGCACATCATCGCCCGCGGCGAGGCGCCAACGACCGAGAGCAAACTGATGCAGGCCGGCGCCAACCGCGTGGTGCTGCCGACCCACATCGGGGCCGAGCGTATCGCCGAAATGATCCTCTACCCGGAGACCGCGCGCTTCATCCGCGGCTCCGATCAGATGCGCGATTTCGAAAAGGTGCTGCGCGATCTCGGCATGGAGCTGGAGATGGTGGTTGCGGCCGAGAACAGCGCCGCCGCCAACGTCTCCATCGAAGACCTCGAGCGACGGGGGCACGGGACGTTTTTTGTTGTGCAGATCGATCGACGCGACGGCGACACCATCACCCGGCCCAGCCCTGACACCATCATCGGTCCGGGCGACGGCTTGCTGGTGGTTGGTCGTGCGGTGGGCTCGCTGAGCGCGATCATCTCCGCGCCGGCCCCGAGGGTCAGGGCCGGCCGGACGGTCTACTAGGGCCGATTGTCGGTGCGGTCCTCAGGCCGCCGCGGTAACGAGGCCTTCCTGCGGGTCGCGCAGCACGTAGCCGCGGCCCCAGACGGTCTCGATGTGGTGCTTGCCGTTGGCTGCGGCCGCCAGCTTCTTGCGCAGCTTGCAGATGAAGACGTCGATGATCTTCAGTTCCGGCTCGTCCATGCCGCCGTAGAGATGGTTGAGGAACATTTCCTTGGTGAGCGTCGTCCCTTTGCGCAGGGAGAGCAGCTCCAGCATCTGGTATTCCTTGCCGGTCAGGTGCACGCGGATGCCGTTCACTTCGACGGTCTTGGCGTCGAGATTGACGGTGATGTCGCCGGTGCGGATCACCGACTGGGCGTGGCCCTTGGAGCGGCGCACCACGGCGTGGATGCGCGCCACCAGCTCTTCCTTGTGGAAAGGCTTGGTCATGTAGTCGTCGGCGCCGCCGCCGAGCGTCTTGACCTTGGTGTCGATCTCGCTGGTGCCCGACAGGATCATGATCGGGGTGTTGATCTTGGCGACGCGCAGGGTGCGAAGCACCTCCGAGCCGCTCATGTCCGGGAGATTGAGGTCCAGGAGGATGAGGTCGTAGTCATAGATCTTGCCCAGATCTATGCCTTCCTCCCCGAGGTCCGTCGTGTAGACGTTGAAACCCTCGGATTTCAGCATCAACTCGATGCCTTGCGCCGTGGCGCTATCGTCCTCGATCAACAGAACGCGCATCAACCCCTCCCCGCACTTCTGGCGGAAGCTTAAAACCAAGTGGCCCGAATCTGCCCCAATGCTCACTCGCCAAATTACCGACGAGTTAATTTAAGACAGGTTAATGGTGAAAGCCCCGCCCGACCGAATCGTTAAGCTGATTTGTGAATCGCGAGCAAGCCGACGGGCTGGACCGTTTGTCGCGGCGCGATGACTCTTTCGTGATTCACGGTCCGCAGGGCGCCCTCGACCCCCAGAACCGCCCGGAATCGCCGCGGACAGGACGATTTCGCCCCGAAGCGACCCGCGCCCACGTGCGTGGATGGCGCGAAACCGGAAACCACGTTCGGCAAGAAAATTGTTTCGATTGTGGCGTCTAGAAGGCGAGGCGGCCGAACAATTCGCCGAATGGCCGCATTACCTGCCGAGCGTAGGCCGGCCGCTCACGAAGCCGCGCGCGCCAAGTCTCGACCGCTGGCGCGATGGGCCGTTCGACGTCCAATGCGAAGTAGCGATAGACCAGGGTCCCCGCCGGAATGTCGGCCATCGAGAGAGCCTCGCCCGCAACGAACGGCCGCGATCGCAGCCAGCGATCGAGGGTCTCGATGGCCCGCGCGCTGTCGGCGATGAGGGCCGCGTTGCGCGCCCCGTCCCGCTGCGCCGCCGGCGTCCGATAGAAGCCCCAGAACAGACCTGAGATCGCGGGCTGCAACGTCGCCAGCGTCCAGTCCATCCAGGCATCCTGCGTCGCCCGCTCGGCGGGATCGAT
>Ga0265338_10007156_pt1 | contig 13970 bp, 15 predicted proteins | sample 42126metaG_FD_193579 | JGI IMG/M metagenome (GOLD analysis project Ga0265338, IMG submission 193579) | Rhizosphere microbial communities from Carex aquatilis grown in University of Washington, Seatle, WA, United States - 4-21-26 metaG | ecosystem: Host-associated > Plants > Roots > Rhizosphere... | reverse complement strand
GACCGGGAAGGCGACGCCGAGCGGGCGGTGCTGCTGGCCGCCGCGGCGAGCGCGCTGCGCACCGCGGCCGGGCTGCCCCGGATGTCCGGCGCGCGGGCGGACGGCTACCGGGCCGCCGCCGAGGGCTGCCGCCAGGGCACCGGGACCGGCTCGCGGCGCTGGGCCGAGGGGCTGGCGCTGAGCCCGGAGGCAGCAGTGGAACTGGCCGTCGGCGACCCCGTGAGTAGCGCGGGGAGCGCCGGGACGGCCAGCGGGACGACGACGGAGCACAGCGCGGGCGCGGCCGTCATCCCGGCGGCGCGCCCGCCGGCCACGGCCCCGCCGGCGGGCGGGGCCACCCCCCGCGAGCTGGAGATCGCCCGGCTCATCGCCGACGGGCTGAGCAACAAGGCCATCGCCGAGCGGCTGGTGATCAGCCCGGCCACGGTGGCCAGGCACGTCGCCAACATCATGCTCAAGCTGGGCTTCCGGTCCCGGGCGCAGATCGCCGTCTGGATCACCGACCGCAGATAGCCTGCGGGCGGGTACGCGTGACCGGCCGGGGCGAGGGTATGTTGGCGGCCGAGTGGACGAAGGGGCGTGCGATATGGATGAGAGCAGGGCGCGGGAACTGCTGCAGGCAGAGCGGGCCGAGGTGGCCACCCTGCTGCGAGACACGCAGGAAGCGGCGCGGGTCGACGACCAGGCTTCTGACATCCCGCAGGACTTCGGTGACGCCGGGCAGCCGCTCACCGCGGAGGCCAACGACGAGGCGGTCGCCAGCCAGCTCAGGGAGCGGCTGGAGGCGATCGACCGGGCGCTGGGCCGGATCGAGGCGGGCACCTACGGCCGGTCGGTGCTGAGCGGCAAGCCGATCCCCGACCCGCGGCTTGAGGCCGACCCGGCCGCCGAGCTGACCGTCGAGGAGGCCCGCGCGGCCCGCTGACCCTGGCGCTAGCGGTGCGCACCGCCCGGGCTAGCCGGGATGGTCCACCGTGAACCCGGGGGGCAGGATGACGTCGGACGGCACCAGGTCAGCGATTGACGGACGGCCCAGCGCGAGCAGGGCCGAGTCGATGCCGTCGCGCAGCAGCTGGAAGACGTTGCTGACCCCGTCCGGGCCGCCAGCGGCCAGCCCCCACAGGCAGGCGCGGCCGATCATCACCGCCCGGGCGCCGAGCGCGAGCGCCTTGACCACGTCGCCGCCGCGGCGGATGCCGCCGTCGAGCAGCACCTCGGCCTGGTCGCCGACCGCGGCCGCCACCGCGGGCAGCGCCCGGACCGCGGCCGGGGTGCCGTCCAGGTTGTTGCCGCCGTGGTTGGACACCGAGACGGCGGTGGCGCCGGCGTCGACCGCGCGCCGCGCGTCGTCGGGCCGCATCACCCCCTTGACCAGGAACGGCCCGTCCCACTGGGCGCGCAGCCAGGCGATGTCGGCCCAGGTCGGCGGGGGCACCGCGGTCCAGTCACGGTAGGCGGCGAAGAAGCCGGGGGCGGGACCGTGGCCGGCCGCCATGTTCGGCACCGTCAGCGCGGGCAGGCGGCCGTGGCGCAGCCACCCCGCCAGGTAGCCGGGCCTGGCCAGCACGGCCGGGGCCAGCCGGGCCAGCGTCCGGGGGTCGAGCCGCTCCGGGATGGCCGGGCTGCCCCAGTCCCGGCCGCCGGGGAATGACCAGTCGAGGGTGACGATCAGCGCGGTCGCGCCGGCCGCGCGGGCGGCGGCGGCCCGGGCGGCCAGCGTGTCCCGGCCGGCCGACCAGTGCACCTGGAAGAACATCCGCGGGTTGGCCGCCGCCACCTCGGCCGCCGGGCGGGACGCGAACTCGCTCAGCCCCAGCGCGGTGCCCGCCGCGCGGGTGCCGAGGGCGACGCCGACCTCGCCCAGCGGGTGGACCGCCTGCGCGCCGACCGGGGACGCGATCACCGGCAGCTCGATCTCGCTGCCGAGCACCGAGGTGCGCTGGTCGCGCCGGGGTGGCAGGTCGGCCAGCCGCGGCGGCGCGAACCTGATCTCGCGGAACGCGGCCACGTTGTCGGCCCGGGTGACGCCCGCCTCGGCGCCGGCTTCCAGGGCCAGGAAGACCGGGCGCGGCAGCCGCCGCCGGGCCCGCCGCCGGGCCTCGGCCACCGTCTCGAACCAGTCCCCGGTCGAAGCCATCAGGGAACGGCTACGTCCAGCGCTCGAAGACGGCGGGGGTGAACTGCGCGGCGTAGGCGTCGAAGGCGGCCAGCAGCGCGTCCACGCTGTCGTCGCCGCCGGTGCGCCACTCCCGGTTGGCCGCCACCGTCAGCGCGCCGTAGGCGAGCACCGCCAGCCGCGGCCGCCGGTCGGCGTCCGGGTCGACGCCCTCCCGCGCGGCCAGCACCCGGACGATCTCGTCGTCCCGGTCGTGCATGTACCGCAGCAGCCCCGCCAGCAGCGCCGGGGTGACGTCGATGAGCCGCATGATCAGCAGGTACGAGGATTCCTCACCCGGGTGCTCCTCGCTTGTCAGCGTGCGCAGCGAGACGCGGAAGGCGTTGCACAGCGCGGCGAACGGCGCCTCGCCGGCCGGCCGGTCCGCCAGCTCGGACACGAAGGCGTCCTGCGAGTCCCTGATGAACGACAGCACCAGGTCTTCCTTGCTCGCGAAGTAGCGGAAGAAGGTCCGCTCGGACACGTCGGCCGTGTCGGTGATCTCGCGGACCGCCGTGTGCTCGTAGCCCTTGGCGACGAACAGGGTGAGCGCCGCGCGCACGAGGGCGTCGCGGGTCTGCCGCTTCTTCCGCTCGCGCCGGTGCGGCTCAGCCACCGTGGCGGGAGCCCGGCTGGCGGGCACTCCACCAGCAGGCACCGCTGGTGACATCTGCTGCATACACAGAGGTTACCTGAACGTCATCTTGTGTCAAGTGTCACCTTTTGCCGAATGTCATTATTTGCCAAGTGTCATTGAGTGACATATTCTCGGTCCATCGATGAACATCTCCGCGAGACAAGAGGGAGCACCGTCGTGAGTCACGCGGCCGACGAACCAGTCACCGGCACACATGCGGGCAAGCACGCACCGACCACCACCAAGCGGCAGGGCCTGCGCGGCCACCCCGGGCTGACCCTGCTGGCGGCCGCGCTCGGGGTGATGATGGTCGGCATCGACGGCACCATCGTCGCCGTCGCCAACCCGGCCATCCAGGCGCACCTGCACGCCTCGCTGGCCGGCATCCAGTGGGTGAGCAACGGCTACCTGCTGGCGCTGGCGGTCACGCTGATCACCATCGGCAAGATCGGCGACCGGGTCGGCCACCGCAAGGTCTTCATCACCGGCATCATCGGCTTCGCCGCCTCATCGGCCGCGATCGGCCTGTCCGGCTCCATCGCGGGCAGCATCTCGCTGATCATCGCCTTCCGCATCGCCCAGGGCGTGTTCGGCGCGATGCTCCAGCCGACCGCGCTGGCGCTGATCCGGGAAACGTTCCCGATCGAGAAGCTGAACGCCGCCATCGGCATCTGGGGCGCGGTAGTGGCCGCCTCGAGCGCGGCCGGCCCGATCGTCGGCGGCCTGCTGGTGCAGCACCTGAACTGGGAATCCTGCTTCTACGTGAACGTCCCGGTCGGCATCATCGCCCTGGTGGTGGGCCTCCTGGTGATCCGCGAGACACCGCGCTCGGCCGCCACCTCGTTCGACATCCCCGGCATCGGGCTGCTCTCCTCGTTCCTGTTCCTGCTGGTCTGGGCACTGATCAAGGCCCCCGACGCCGGCTGGGGGTCCGGCCAGACGATCGGCTACTTCGCCGGCGCGGTCGCCGCCCTGGTGCTGTTCATCGTGCGCGAGGCCAAGGCGAAGCAGCCGCTGCTGCCGCTTACGCTGTTCCGCTCCAAGCAGCTTTCCGCGGGCACCGTGCTGGTCCTCACGCTGATGTTCGCGATGTTCGGCGCCATGTTCTTCATGACGTTCTTCATGGAGAACGTGCACGGGCTCGACCCGGTCGGGGCCGGGGTCCGGCTGCTGCCGCTGATGGGCATGATGGTCGTCGGCGCCCCGCTGTCCGGCGCGGTGATCACCAGGATCGGGTCGCGTATCCCGATGACGGTTGGCATGGTGCTGGCCGCGGCCGCCCTGTTCGGCTTGTCCCGGATGAGCCTTACCTCCAGCCTGAACGACACCATCCTCTGGTTCGCCCTGCTCGGCCTGGGCCTGTCCCCGGTCATGGTCGGCGCGACCGAGGTCATCGTCGGCAACGCCCCGCTCCGGCTAGCCGGCGTCGCCAGCGGCCTGCAGTCGACCGCGATGCAGGTCGGCGGCACCATCGGCACCGCCGTGCTCGGCGCGATCATGTCGGCCAAGGTCTCCGGCCTGCTGCCCGCCGCGTGGACGGCGGCCCACCTGCCCGCACTCAACGCGGCCGGGCTCGCCAGCGTGAAGTCGGCCACCACGGTCGGCGTCGCCCCGGTGCCCGCCGGGTCCTCCCCCCAGGTGGCGGCCGCGATCACCAACGTGACCCACTCGGCGTTCGTCAGCGGCATGTCGGCCGCGTTCCTGGTCGCCGCCTGCGTCGCCCTGGCCGGCGCGGTCGTTGCGGCGCTGTTCCTGGGCCGCAAGGGCGGGCCGCACTCAGACAGCGAGCCCGACGGCCTCCAGTCGGACAGCCAGCCCGGCCCGGTCGAGCTCACCACCGCCTGACCCCCTGGTCCGCCTGACCGCCAGGCTGTCCCGCCCCGCCCTCCCGGCGGGTCCGCCCGGCGCTGTCAGGCTGTCCCGCCCCCCGCCCGCCAGGCGGGGGGCGGGACAATGGCGTTCATGGACATCGACGAAGCCATCGGGTACGTCCGCGCCAACCACCACGCGGTCCTCGCCACCCGCAAGCAGGACGGCACGCCGCAGCTCTCCCCGGTCACGGCCGGGGTCGACGCGGCCGGCCGGGTGGTAATCAGCACCCGCGAGCCCGCCTACAAGGTCAGGAACGTCCGCCGCGACCCCCGGGTCTGGCTGTGCGCGTTCCCCGACGGCTTCTACGGCCGCTGGGTGCAGCTCGACGGCACCGCCGAGGTGGTGCCGCTGCCGGAGGCGATGGACGGCCTGATCGGCTACTACCGGGACATCTCGGGCGAGCACCCGGACTGGGACGACTACCGGGCGGCGATGGAGCGCGAGCAGCGGGTGCTGCTCGCGGTCACCGTCACCCGGGCGGGCCCGAACGTGGCCGGCTGACTACCGCCAGCGGAACTGGTAGCCGACCCGGTACTCGGTTACCAGGCACCGTCCGTAGGCCGGGCCGAGCTTGTGGCGCAGCCGGCTGACGTGCACGTCGACCGTCCGGCTGTCGGCCGCGAAGTCTCGCTGCCAGACCTCGCGGACCAGGTCAGCCCGGCTGAACACGGTTGCCGGGTGCGCGGCGAGGAACGCCAGCAGCTCGAATTCCTGGAAGGTCAGCGGCACCTCGGTCCCGTCGGCCCAGACGCGCCGCTGGTCGTGGTCCAGCCGCAGCCCGGCGTGCTCACCGCCGGGCTGGCCCGGCCCGCCGCTGAGCACGGCGCCGACCGGCACCGGGCCGCCGGGCAGGGCGCTGCCGGGCACTGCGCCACCCGGAACGGGGGCGAGCGGGCCCGCCGCGACCGGGTAGCCGACGATGGCCAGCGAGGTCCCGGTCCCGGGGATCGGCACCACCGCCAGCAGCGTGCCGTCGGCGCCAGGCTCCGGTGCCCCCGCCGGGGCCGCTCCCGGCTGGCCCGGCGTTCGTGTCCCGGTCTGCACTTGCGCTCCGCCTCCTCCGTTCGGTCCCCCTGGCCGAATACTCTAGTAATCAGGTCGGGTTTGTCAAGAAACAACGACGCTAAAACGGTGAAATAGCTGTAAACAGACTCTAGCGGGCTCCGCCCGCCCGGGCCGGCCAACCGGGGCCGTCAACCGGGCCCGGTGGCCGGGCTGGCCGGGCTGGCCAGCCCGCGCAGGTTAGCGCCGGCCGCCCGGCCAGCTATTCGGGCCGTCCGGCAGCTCGGCACCGTACCAGTACTCGATCAGCCGCCGCGCGATCGAGGTAACCGGCGCTATCCCCAGCTCACCCGCCTCGATCGCCGCCAGCAGCTCGGCCCGGGTGAACCAGCGGGCCTCGCCGATCTCGTCGGCGTCGACCGAGATCTGCTGCCGGCCAAGGGCGGTGGCGGTGAAGCCGAGCATCAGGCTGCGCGGCATCGGCCACGGCTGGCTGCCCAGGTAGCTGACCTGCCCGACCACCACCGCGGTCTCCTCGAAGACCTCACGGGCAACCGCGTGCTCGGCCGACTCCCCCGGCTCCACGAACCCCGCCACCACCGACATCCGGCCCGCTGGCCACAGCGCGTTGCGGGCCAGCATGAGCCGGTCATCGGCGTCGATCACCAGCATGATCACCGCCGGGTCGAGCCGCGGGAAGTGCTGCGTCCGGTCGACCGGGCAGATCGTCAGGTGGCCGGCCGGGGCCGGCATCGTCGCGGTGCCGCACTGCGGGCAGTGGGTATGCGTCGCGTGCCAGTAGGCCAGCGCCACCGCGTGGGTCAGCAGGCCCGCGTCGCGGTCGCTGAGCAGCGCGCCCGCCTGCCGCAGCCCCATCGGCTTAACATCAGGAGAGTCGGAACGGGGGCCGGCTGACTCGCCCGGCCCCGCCAGCACCGCCCAGTAGGCAACGTCCCCGGCATCCACCCCCAGCAGCAGCCGGGTACCCTCCGGCGCCTCCGCGGGCGGCACGAAAACCAGCTCAAGCTGGCCGTCGAGGGTGACTACAGGAGCCTCGTAGTCCCGCAGCACCAGCACCCGCGAGCGCGGGCTGGCCCACGCCTGGTCCAGCCAGGCGTGGTCCTCCCGGCGCTTGGTGACCCGGTCAACCCCCGACCTGGACAGCGCCAGCGGGCCGAGCGGGCCGTCCTCGATCTGAGTGATGTTAAGCATTCGACAGCTCTTGCCACAGGTAAGCGACCGACTCGGCGCCGAGCAGCAGCCGGGAGAGGTCCACGTACTCATTGGGTGCGTGAATCCGGTCCGCGTCAAGGCCGACCGCCACGAACACCAGCGGCGCCCCCAGGATGTCGGCCAGGTCCGCCTCGGGCCCGCTGCCGCCCTCCTTGGTGAACAGCACCTCACGGCCGAACGCCCGCTCCATCGCGCGGCGGGCGGCGGCCACAGCAGGCGAGTCGATCGCCGACCGGCACGGGCGAACTCCAGCGCCCGCGGTCAGGGTCACCTGGCACCCGTTCGGATCAAAATCTTCTAGGTATTTGCGGAGAGACTCCACCACCCGGGCGGGCTCCTGGTCGGCGACCAGGCGGAACGACAGCTTGGCGTGCGCCGCCTTCGGGACGATGGTCTTCCCGCCGGGGCCGGTGTGCCCGCCCCACAGGCCGTTGACCTCGGCCGTCGGCCGCGCCCAGATCCGCTCCAGGGTGCTCTGGCCGGCCTCGCCGTAGGCCTCGGGGCTATCGCCCGCGTCCTTCAGCCAGGCGTCCTGGTCAAACGGCAGCCTGGCCAGCAGCGCGCGCTCGGCCTCCGACAACGGGACCACGTCGTCGTAGAAGCCCGGCAGGGTGACCCGCCCGTCGGCATCGTGCAACCCGTCAAGCAACCGGGCCAGCACATGAGCGGGGTTAGGCACGCCGCCGCCGAACGAGCCCGAGTGCAGGTCGCGCGACGGGCCGGCCACCGTGACCTCCGCGTCCACCAGGCCGCGCATCCCGGTGCAGATCGACGGGGTGCCGGCCGCCCACATGGTGGTGTCGCTGATCACGATCACGTCCGGCCGGAGCTGCTCGCGGCGCTGCTCGAGCAGGCGGGCGAAGTGCGGCGAGCCGGACTCTTCCTCTCCCTCGATCAGCAGCGTGAGGGAAACCGGCGGCGCCTGCCCGCCGCCGGCGGCGACCGCCGCGCGCGCCCCGAGCACGTGGAACAGCACCTGGCCCTTGTCGTCAGAGGCGCCGCGGCCGAAGATCTTGCCGTCCTGCTCATACGGCTGGAACGGCTCGTAGTCCCACCCGTCCGCCAGGGCAGCCGGCTGCACGTCGTGGTGCCCGTACACCAGCACCCGCGGCGCAGCCGGGTCAGCCGCCGGCCAGTGCGCGTACACCGCCGGCAGCCCCCCGGTCTCCCAGACCTCGGCCACCGGAAAGCCCGCCTCGCGGAGATAGCCCGCCAGCCACCGCGCCGACCGCCCCACCTCACCATGGCTAGCCGGGTCAGCCGAGACCGAAGGGATGCTCAGCCAGTCGCGCAGCGCAGACGAGAATTCGGCGGCATTGGCCGCGATAAAGTCCCGGACATCCATGGACCTAACGTACCGGCTAGCCCACCTGCTCGAACGTGTCACCCCGGCCCCGCAGCCCGGCCGCGGTGATGGTGACCGTCCGGCCCGGCCCCGCGGTCACCGTGCCGATGCGGGACGCGTCCTCGCCCGCCCCGTGCAACGCGGCCAGCGCCGGCGCCAGGTCTTCCTCGCCGACCACGATGCAGAACCCAACGCCCATGTTGAACGTCGCGTACATAGTGGCCGGGTCAACCTCACCCGCGCTGGCGATCAGCCCGAAGATCTCCGGCGGCTCCGGCAGCGCGTCAAGCTCGTACGACACCTTGGCCGCAAGCCGGCTCACGTTAAGCAGGCCGCCGCCGGAAATGTGCGCCATCCCGCGCGGGGTGATGCCCGCCGCCCACAAAGCCTCCGCCGCGGTCACGTACACCCGCGTCGGCTGCAACAGCGCGTCCGCCAGCCGCCGCCCCGAGCCAGGCACGTGATCATCCAGGCTCAGCCCGCCCTTCTTGAACAGCGCGTGCCGGGCCAGCGAGAAACCGTTACTGTGCAGCCCCGAGCTCGGCAGCCCGATCACCGCGTCACCCGGCGCCACCGCGCTGCCGTCAAGCGGCGTCCGCTCCGGCGGCACCGCGCCGACCGCGGTGCCCACCAGGTCCAGGGTCGGCCCGCCGGACGGCGAGCTGGCCAGCATCTCGCCGATCTGCGCGATCTCCCCGCCCGGGATCGCGATGCCCGCGAGCTCAGCCCCCAGGAACAGGCCGCGCGCGATCTCGTCGAGCACGCTCTCGTCGATCCGGTCGGTGGCGATGTAGTCGAGCAGCGCCAGCGGCACCGCGCCCACGCAGATCAGGTCGTTGACGTTATTGGCCACGCAGTCGATGCCGATCGGCTCCCACCGGCCGGACTCCTCGGCCAGCATGATCTTGGTCCCCACGCCGTCGGTGGTCAGCGCGATAGCCGGGCCCGGCGGCAGGTGCATGATGGTGGCGAAGTAACCGCTAGCCAGCCCGGTGATGCTGGTGACCATCGGCGACCGCACCTTGGTACGGGCCAGCCACGGCCGCATCACCCGGGCGAACGCGACCTGCTCCCGCTCCTCGTCAACGCCTGCCTCGGCGTAGGTAGACGGCGTCGGTTCAGGTGCCTGCGGCGTCGCGTTCATGACCAAAAGGCTAACCTAGCCGCGCCGGCGCTAACCTGTCAGCCATGCTCATCGCCTTCTCAGTAACCCCCATCGGGGCCGGCGAGGCCGTCGGCGAGATCGTCGCCGAAGCCGTCCGGGTAGTGCGCGCCAGCGGGCTGCCGAACCAGACCGACGCCATGTTCACCACCGTCGAGGGCGACTGGGACGAGGTGATGGCGGTGGTCAAGGACGCGGTGGACGCGGTCGCCGCCCGGTCGCCCCGGGTCAGCCTGGTACTCAAGGCCGACCTGCGTCCCTGCGTCACCGACGGGCTGACCTCCAAGGTCGAGACGATCGAGCACTACCTGGAGTCCTAGCGCCGGCGGAATCTCCGTGCGTGCTGTCAGCCCTCGCGGAACAGGGCGTCGATGACCAGGGCGTCGAGCGGGAGCCGCGAGTCCCCGCCGCCGTTGGCGACGGCGGCGGCCCCGGTCCCCTTGGCCGGGCAGAACGCCACGATCGCGGTGAACCCGCCGGTCATGCCGTTGTGCCAGATGACCCGCTGGCCGTCGCGCCGGTCGTGGTTCCAGGCCAGGCCGATCTCCCGGGCGGCGGAGACGGTGACCCGGGGCCGCAGCGCGCTGTCGATCGCCGGGCCGAGCGGCGTGCTGCCCGGGTCCAGGCAGGCGGTCAGCAGCTTGGCCAGGTCGACCGCGGTTGACTGCAGCCCGTGGGCGCCGGGCAGGGCGCCCGGGTGCCAGGGCGGCACCTTCCGGCGCTTGCGGTACCCCTGGACCGGGGTGGTGTCGTACCGGGTGTCGAGCAGGCCGAGCGGGGCGCAGACCCGCTCCTCGATCAGCGCCGGCAGGGCCGCGCCGGCCGCCTCCCCCAGCAGGTGACCGAGGATCCCGAACCCGAAGTTGGAGTATTGGTAGGGCTGGCCGCCATTGGCCGAGCGCAGTGAGCGGCGTGCGGCCGCCAGGAAGCGCCCGGCCGGGTAGCGCGCGTACGGGTCGCCCGGGCTCAGCAGCGCGTACCGGGTGTACCCGTGCGGCATGCTCGGCAGCCCGGCCGTGTGCGTGGCCAGGTCGAGCAGGGTGGCGGTCCCGCCCGGTGCCGCTCCCGGCAGGTACTTCACCGCCGGGTCGGATAGCTGTAGCTCGCCCCGTTCGGCCAGGTCGGCTAGCAGCAGGCCGGTGAGGGCCTTGGTGACCGAGCCGATCTGGAACACCGTTTCCGGGCCCGCGCCGCCGAACCCGCCCGTGCTCGCCTTGCCGTCCCGCACCACGGCGTACGCGACCGATGGCACTACCTGGCGGTCAACCAGGCCGCCGAGCCGTGAGCCGACGGTGTCCAGCAGGTGGTCTTTCACCCCGCCACGATAAGGCCTGCGGGCCGGCCTGATGCCTCGGGCCGCCAGTCGCTCCGCCAGCGGGTCCCGTACCGTGCGCGGCTGGCGGCCGAGAAGCTCGCCCGGCCGACGGCGCTTACCGCCGCCGAGCGCGGACTGCTGGCCGACTGGCGAGCGCATCGCCGCGCTGCCCACCGGGGCGTAGACCGCGTCCCGGCCACGGCCAGGTCAGGTGCCCGCGTGCCTTTCCAGCGCGGCCTCGTAGGCGCGCATGGCGGCGACGACCGTCGCCCGATTGGGGGGCGAGAGCGCGGTCAGCACCTCCGTCCAGGCGGCGGCGCTGCCCGCCAGCCACTGCGTGATCGGGGCCGCGTAACCGGGTGCGATCTCGACGATCCGTCGCCGGCGGTCGGCGTCGTCTTCCTGCCGCGTCAGGATGCCGTGCCGGGACAGGTCGCCGACCATGAGGCTGACGGTGGTGGGCGCGACCTCCAGCCGGTCGGCCAGCTGGCTGACCGTCAGCGGCCCGTCGTATTGCAGGTGGGCCAGTAGGGCGAGGTGCCGGGGGGCAAGGTCGAGTCCGCGCAGGGCAGCGGGGATCGGCAGTCGTTTGGCCCGTCCGACCAGCCTTGGCATCAGCAGCAGCATGGACCGGACAGCCTGAGCGGTGGTCAGCTGGTCGTTAGCGCTCATCTCTCCCGCCTGTTACCTTTGTATTCAAAGCCTTTTTGACTGCAAAGGTAGGACTCTACGATGCCACACCTGACCGCGCACGTGCCGGAGGCCCAGCTGGCCGGGCGCGAGCAAGCGCTCATCACCGCGCTCACTGAGGCTGTCGTCAACGTGTACGGTCAGTGGGCGCGTGACATCGTTGTTGTCCAGCTCGCCGGGGTGCCTCGGGGGCGCTGGGGCATCGGCGGCCGGGTCGTCGATGACGCGGCGCCTGCGATCACCTTCGGCATCCGCGAAGCGGCCCTGGCCCGCCCTGACGGCAAGCAGGTCGCCGCCCGGCTGGTCGCCCGGCTGACCGACGCCGTCGCCGGTGTCCTCGGCGAGCAAGCGCGGCCCGGCACCAGCGTCGAGCTCGTCGCCACGCCCGACGGACGGTCCGGCCTCGGCGGCGCCATTTCGCAGTAGCCGACGGGTGCGGCTGAGTCCTTTGTTACCACTGCTGTAATTAGGAATTAGATTTCCTGTTAAAGGATCTTGGATTACTTATTGAGTTACTCGAACTAAATCGCTAATATGGGGTTATCAGCGGAATCCGCGCCATTCCTCGTGGGAGGTGATCCGGCGTGTGCACTGATGCTCCCCTGACTTGCCGCAGTGTTGACGAGGCCCTGGAAATGGCGACGGCCGCGCTCGGGTACCTCAACTCCCCCGCGGCGGCCGACTTGCCTGGGCCGGCCTGCGGCGACGTGCTGTCCGCGCTCGGCGACCTGCAGGACCGGGTGGCGGCCGCGCACGCTACCTACCTGCGCCGGTTCGACGCCGCCGACGGCCATGACGCGGACGGCTACCGGTCCTCGTCGGCCTGGCTGGCCGCTAAGGGGCGGATGACCAAGCGGGACGCCCGCGCCGCGGTACGGCAGATGCGGCAGTTCGCCGAGCGCCCGTGCCTGCACGACGCCGTCGCGACCGGGGATATCTCCCGGTCCTGGGCGGACGCGATCGCCCGCTGGACCAGGAAGCTGCCTGAGGGCATGCGGGCGGAGACCGACAAGATCCTGCTTGAGGCCGCCGCGGGCGGGGCGTCGCTCGAAGACCTGGCGACGATCGCGGGCGCCGCGATCGAGCAGTGGCGCTCCGCGCGGCCCGACCGCGACGACGACTCCGATCACGATGACCGCTACGTCACGCTCGGGACCACCTTCGGCGGCGCGGGCGTAATCCGCGGCGACCTGACCCCCGAGTGCGCCGCCGCGGTCACCGCGGTGCTGGAGTCGCTGGGCAAGCGGCGCGGTCCGGAGGACGACCGGAATGAGGGCCAGCGGTTTCACGACGCGCTGGCCGAGGCCTGCCACCGGCTGATCCGCGCCCGGCTGGTGCCCGACCCGGCCGGGGCGGATACCCAGGTCGTGGTGCACGTGCCGATCTCGCAACTGCGGCAGCTGCCCGGCGCGGCCGAGCTCGAGGACGCCTGGCTCAGGGCGCGGCTCGGCGACCGCGACCCGTCCGGTGCCGCCTACCTAGCGGGACAGGATGCCGAGGTGGCCGCCTGCGACGCGCTGACCGTCCCGGTCGTGACCGGCCACGCCGCGATGAGCGTGATCGACAAGATCATTGCCCTCGCCCGCGCCTGCCCCGGCGGCGCCTCACCCGGCGACTCCGCATTGGCCGGAGCCGGGCAGGCGCACCGCTACGCGATCGCCCAGCTCGCGCTCGACTTCGTGTCCGGGCCGGGCGGCCTGGCCTCGGCGCTGCGCACCGGGCTGCTTGAGCACCCGTACCGCACCCCGTCGCTCCCGCTGGACATCGGGGTGTCCGCGTCCATTCCGGCCCATATCCGCCGGGCGGTGGTTCTCCGCGACCAGCACTGCGCCTGGCCAGGCTGCGACCAGTCCGCCGCGGCCTCGGACGTGCACCACATCAGGCACAAGAGCCGCGGCGGCGAGACGTCCGTGGATAACTGCGCGCCGTGGTTGGCCAAACGTACCTACGTCGTAGAGACGGAAGGTGCGGTCGATGGGAACAGGTGGAAAGCGTGGCAAGGCGGCCCGGTTGCGGGTGGTCTTGTATGTGCGTATCAGTAGCGATCCGGACGGGCTGGAGAAGGGCGTCGACCGGCAGGAGGCCGACTGCCGCGCTCTAGCGGTGGCGTTGGGGTGGGACGTGGCTCGGGTGTTCCGGGAGAACGACACCTCGGCGTACAAGAAGAAGACGATCACTCTGCCGACGGGTGAGCGGGTGCGGCGGGTGGTCCGTCCGGAGTTCCGCGACATGCTGGGCACGCTCGCACGCGGGGCAGCGGATGCGGTGATCGCCTACGACTTGGATCGCGCGGTGCGTGACCCTCGGGATTTGGAGGATCTGATAGACGCGAAGGTGCTTGCCGGGTTTGGTGTGCGGTCGGTGACGGGTTCGCTGCGGTTGGAGAACGACGCGGATATCGCGATGGCCCGTGTGCTGGTTGACCTTGCCCCCGTTCGCCGGACACTTTGATCAAGCCCCGGTTTTCCGGAATGGGTTCTGAGGAGCTGTGGCTTGGTCTCGGTGCTCTGTTTCGAACTCTAGCGGCGATATCCAGCCGAGGTAGCTGTGGCGCCGGCG
>Ga0265338_10007155_pt1 | contig 13970 bp, 8 predicted proteins | sample 42126metaG_FD_193579 | JGI IMG/M metagenome (GOLD analysis project Ga0265338, IMG submission 193579) | Rhizosphere microbial communities from Carex aquatilis grown in University of Washington, Seatle, WA, United States - 4-21-26 metaG | ecosystem: Host-associated > Plants > Roots > Rhizosphere >... | reverse complement strand
ACCGGCACGCGGTAAGGCGAGCAGCTCACGTAGGTCAACCCAATGCGGTGACAGAACTTCACCGAATCCGGATCGCCACCGTGTTCGCCGCAGATGCTGAGCTTGATGCCAGGGCGCGTCGCATTGCCCTTCTCCGCCGCCATCTTCATCAACTGGCCCACGCCCACCTGGTCGATGGTAGCAAACGGATTTTTCTTCACGATTTCCAATTCCGTGTACGGCGGCAGGAAACTGCCGGAATCGTCGCGGCTCATGCCGAGGCAGGTCTGCGTCAGGTCGTTCGTGCCGAAGCTGAAGAACTCAGCCGTCTGCGCGATTTCATCCGCCGTGAGCGCGCCGCGCGGCACTTCGATCATCGTGCCGACCATGTAGCTGAGCTTCACTTTTTTCTCGGCCATCACCTGTTTCGCCACGCGATGAACCACTTCGACTTGGAGATCCAATTCCTTCTTGAAGCCGACGAGCGGAATCATCACTTCCGGTTTCACTTTGATGCCGGCCTTTTGCACTTCGGCAGCCGCTTCAAACACGGCGCGCGATTGCATTTCCGAGATTTCGGAGAAGACAATGCCCAATCGGCAGCCGCGGAACCCGAGCATCGGGTTGAACTCGTGGAGTTCTTTCACGCGCTGTTTGATGCGTTCCACCGGCACGCCCATTTTCGTGGCGAGATCCTTCTGCGCGGTGTCTTCGTGCGGAAGGAATTCGTGCAACGGCGGGTCGAGGAAACGGATGGTCGCCGGCAGGCCTTTCAATTCCTTAAAGATGCCGACAAAGTCCGCCTTCTGGTAAGGGAGAATTTTCGCGAGCGCCTTTTTGCGGTCTTCCACGTTGTCCGCGAGAATCATTTCGCGCATCGCGTCGATGCGATTGCCTTCGAAGAACATGTGTTCCGTGCGGCAGAGACCGATGCCGCTGGCGCCGAAGGCCATCGCGTTCGCGGCCTGCTCGGGCGTGTCGGCATTCGTGCGGACCTGCAGTTTCGTGACTTTGGCACACCAGTCCATCAGTTTCTGGAACATCTGGTAGGTCGTGCTCTCCTTGGCTGTCAGTGATTTCTCGACGAGCACCTGGACGATTTCCGACGCCGCCGTCTTCAGTTCGCCCGGATAAACTTCACCGGCCGTACCGCTGATGGACAGGAAATCGCCTTCTTTATAGGTCTTGCCGTTCACCGTCATGGTCTTGGAGGCGTAATCAATCTGCAACGCCGCGGCGCCGCAAACGCAAACCTTGCCCATCTGCCGGGCCACGAGCGCCGCGTGCGAGCTGACACCGCCCTTGGCGGTGAGAATGCCTTCGGCGGCGATCATGCCGCGCAAATCTTCGGGCGATGTTTCATTGCGGACGAGCAACACTTTTTCGCCCTTCTCCGCCGCGATCACCGCGCGGTCCGCGTTCAAATACATCTTGCCGGAAGCCGCGCCGGGACCGGCGGGCAAACCTTTCGCGATGCATTCCGCGTCCTTCACGGCCTTGCGGTCGAACACCGGGGCGAGCACCTGGTCCAACTGGTCGGCGGGAACACGGCGAATCGCCGTCTTCCAATCGATCAATTTTTCCTTCTCCATCTCGATGGCGAAGCGAACCGCCGCGAGGCCGGTGCGTTTACCGTTACGAGTTTGGAGCATGAACAATTTCCCGTCCTGGATCGTGAATTCAAAATCCTGCACGTCCTTGAAATGCGCTTCGAGCGTCTTGCGAACCGTTTCCAGTTCCGCAAAAGCGGCGGGCATCTCGTTCTTCAATTGCGCCACCGGTTCCGGGGTGCGCACGCCGGCAACCACGTCTTCGCCCTGGGCGTTGATGAGGAATTCGCCATAGAAAACTTTTTCGCCGGTCGCCGGGTCACGCGTAAAGGCCACGCCCGATCCGGAGTTGTCGCCGGTATTGCCGTAAACCATCGCCTGCACGTTCACCGCGGTTCCCCATTCGGAAGGAATGCCATATTTCCGACGATACACAATCGCGCGGTCATTCATCCAGGAGCCGAACACGGCGCCGACTGCGCCCCAGAGTTGCTTCCAGGGGTCTTGCGGGAATTCGCTGTTGGTGCGTTCCTTGATCAACGCCTTGAAGAGCTTGACCATTTCCTTGAGGTCATCGACCGAAAGTTTCGTGTCTTCGATGTCCGCATGATGCCGGGCGTGTTTGAGTTCGTGAATCACGACTTCGAAGGGCTCATGATCTTCGCCGACGCGCTTCTGCACGCCCATCACCACGTCGCCATACATCTGGATGAAGCGGCGGTAACAATCCCACGCGAAACGCTCGTTCTTCGTGGCTTTCACCAAGGCGAGCACCGTCTCGTCGTTCAACCCGAGGTTCAAAATCGTGTCCATCATGCCGGGCATCGAATCGCGCGCGCCGGAACGAACGGACACGAGCAGCGGCATTGCGTTCTTGTCGCCGAACTTCGTGCCCATGATCTTCTCGATGGCCGCCATGCCTTCCTTGCTCTGCGCCTCGAGCACTTTCGGGTAGGTCCGCTTGTTGGCGTAAAAATAGGTGCAGACTTCCGTGGTGATGGTGAAGCCGGGGGGCACGGGCAGCCCAATGCGGCTCATTTCGGCCAGGTTCGCGCCCTTGCCGCCGAGCAACGGTTTCATGCTGCCGTCGCCGTCAGCTTTCTTGTTGCCGAATGAATAGACGTATTTTCCAGACTTGGATGCTTTTGCCATAAATCAATTAGATTTCAGTTTCATTGGTTCACCGTCGGGTTCTTGACTGTCGGAAGAATTCCGCAGAACGCGTCTGGACTCTAACAAAGGTGCAATCACTGTCAACGAACGAGTGGCGAAAAAGGCCCGTTTGCCAAAAACGGGCTAAAGAAAAGCAATATCAGGTCTGAAAACAAAAAATCCCGTGCTGGCGCGGCAAAAACGCACTTGGCAATACTTTCTCAACCCACTAACGCCTTATTCGGGACATGGGATACACTTATTGTGCAACCTCCGGCAAAGTCGGAGGCTTGAGGAAGGTGGAGCGGCTCAAAGCCGCCTGCCCCTGCGGGTGAAGGTGCCGGTGCTCAATCTCAGCGCCATTGGCGCGGCATCTTTGTAGTTGTAAAGCGCCAGCCAACCAAGCGCCGTCAGTCTCGACATCTTCGGGAGCCAGATCCAGAATATGCCGCTCCTCCGGAGCTTGGAAATTCCCCTCGGGCCGCTGCTACAACGATGCCGCGCCTACGGCGCTCCCACCAACGGCCATTAGTCCGTTACGCTATCAATGTAAAATACTCCCGGAACTGTCAAACTCCGCGAGTCCTCCGGCAAAGTCGGAGGGTTTCTTTTTGGACTAAAAGCTCTCGATTACGTCCAATCTTCGGATTTCGGGATTCGGATTTCGAACTTAATCCGGCTATAGTTGGATCCTGATGCCGCGGGGGTGATGAGATGGAGACAGGCAGGATGCCTGTCCTACGATACTCTCCCCTCGACCCTCGCTGTTCTGATTGTTAACTTCCATTAACGGCATGCGGAAGAACACTACCTGGTTCCAGACACTCAAGCAGGAAGCGCTGGCTTTGTGGGACGAGCGTTTTCACGCGGACCAGGAATTGACGCGCCTGCGTCGATTCCTCCATTTCTGGGTGCTGGTGCTGAAAAGTTTCAATCGCAATCGCTGCCCGATTCGCGCCTCGGCGTTGTCGTTCCTGACGTTGCTCGCCTTGATTCCCGTATTGGCCGTCAGTATCAGCATCGCGAGCAGCTTGTTGAAAAAACGGGGTGAAGACCAAATTTACCGGTTTGTTGACAGCGTGGTCTCCAGGATCATGCCTCCCGCGCCGATCATAAATCCTCCCTCTCACGCGACCGGCTCATCGACCAACGAACTTCAGTCACCGACCGAAACCAATTCATTCTCCCTCGCCAAGGCAACGAATGCGCAGGCGCACATCACCGACCCGAACAATTCCAGCTCCGAAACAAATCATGAAGCAGCGGTTGCCGCCACTACGCCCGACGGCGAGGGGTTGTCGGCCCCGGAAAGCAGTGACCAGAGAGCGACTGTGCAGAAGCAGGCCGCCCGGTATATCCACGAATTCATCCAGAAAACGCGCAGCGGCACGCTGGGAGCGTTGGGCGCAATATTGCTGGTTTTTGTAGGGATTCGCATGTTGGGAAGTGTCGAGTCCACCTTTAACGACATTTGGGGCGTCACGCGCGGACGCAATTGGTTGAGCCGGGTGGAGATTTATTGCACGGGCATCGTGTTCGCTCCGCTGCTGCTCGCCGGGGCGGCGGCATTGACCGGCGGTCCCCATTTGCAGGCTACTCAAAAATTGATTATCGGCATGCCGGTGTTGGGGCCTTTAATTTTTCCCACGCTCACCTTGATCGTGATTTGGCTCATGTTCACGCTGTTCTATCAATTTATTCCGAACACCAAAGTCCGCTTCCGCGCCGCCCTCATCGGCGGCATCGTGAGCGGGACGGTGTGGCACGTGAATAATCTTTTCGGCTTTCTGTATGTTTCACGGGTGGTGAGCAACAGCAAAATTTACGGCAGCCTGGGACTCGTGCCGGTCTTCATGGCGGGCATTTATTTCTCGTGGTACATCCTGCTTTTCGGCGCCCAAATCGCCTATGCCTTCCAGAATCGCAAATTGTATATGCAGGAGCGCCTCGCGGAAAATGTGAACCAGCGCGGACGCGAGTTCGTGGCATTGCGGCTCATGACCTGCATCGGCCAGCGGTTTCAGCGCGGGCTGCCGCCACTCAGCAGCCAGGAAATGTCCGACGAATTATCCATCCCCAGCCGCCTCGTGCAGCAGGTGCTGCAAACGCTGATCGCCGCGCACCTCGTGATCGAAGTTTCGGGAATCGAACCCGCTTACACGCCTGGACGGCCATTGGAGCAAATCAACGCCCATCACATCCTGCAAGCCATGCGCGCGCGCGGCCAGGAATTGCTCACGCGCCACGAACCCGTCCGCGAGGAGGTCTACGGCGAATTCGCGCGCATCCAGGAAGCGGAAAAATTCGCGGCTTCCAGCATCACCATGCTGGCGCTGGTGCATCGCGCCGATGCCCGGCTCGAACTCGCTCCGGTGCCGGCACCGGAAAAAGCAGCTTTACCCGAACTCATCCCGACCACGAAACCGCCCTCGCCGCCCGCCGCGGAACCAAAGCAGACGATTGAGATTTCGCCAACAGTTACAGCCGCGAAACCGGAACCGTCCACGACCACCGTTCCAGCGCCGCCTCCGGAAGAGTCTGACGTCCCAACCCGTCCGATCACCGAACCCGCGACGGATGAAGAAAGGGAGTTTCCTCTGTAGAGGTGCGGGCATAGCTCTGGGTAGAGTCCCTGAACAAAATTGACAGGCAGTTCGAATCCGTTATCGTATTGTCATGGCTGATTATACGTTGAAAAACGTGCCAGAGCCGCTCCGTTCCAAACTGGAATCCGAAGCCGAACGGTCTTTCCGCAGTGTGGATCAGGAAATTCTTTTTCGCCTTCAGCGCAGTTTCGACGCCGACGACACCAAGATGAGTGCGATCCACGCAAAGTGGATTTATGAAGCGCTCAATTCGGGTGACGCTGTTCCTTTCAATGAAGCGGATTTGGACGCCGCGTTTGAGCGTGGTCTGACACGAGCAAAGAAACGCAAGCAAGCCGCAGCATGAAAGCCGTCCTGCGTCCGCTGTTTCTGGTGGATGTGGATGAGGCTACTGACTACCTGTTCACGGAGGCAAATGAATCCATCGCGTCAAGTTGGCGGGATGAGTTGAAACGCACCTTGAATTTGATCCGTGAGTTTCCTGAGATTGGCCGATTGCGTTCCGACCTTCCAATTAAAGATATTCGCACCCTTCAAATAAAGGGATTTTCCCAATTGGCTCGTGTTTTATCGCATCACCGCGGGTCAAATAGAATTTCTGCGCGTCAAACACGGGATGATGCACCTACCCAGTTTGTTCGAATCTGAACGACCGCCGGCCTGAACTATGATCATCGGGGTTCCCAAAGAAATCAAAGAGCAGGAATATCGCGTGGCACTGCTGCCGAGCGGCGCTTACCAACTCATCAAGCGCGGGCACGAAGTCCTCGTCGAGCGCGGCGCGGGCCTGGGCGCGGGTTATCCGGACGCCGAATATCAACAAGCGGGCGCGACGTTGCTGGATTCCCACGCGGCGATTTTCGAGCGCGCCGGCCTCGTGGTGAAGGTCAAGGAACCGTTGCCCAGCGAGTTCAGTTTGTTGCGACGGGGACAACTCTTATTCACTTACCTCCACCTTGCGGCGAGCCGCGGCCTGACGGAGGCATTGATGAAATCCGGCGTGACGGCGCTCGCCTATGAAACCATCGAGATCAATCGCCGGCTCCCCTTGCTCGAGCCGATGAGCGAGATCGCCGGGCGCATGTCCATCCTGGTCGGCGGATATTTTCTGCAAAAACATTTCGGCGGCAGCGGCGTTTTGCTCGGGGGCGTGCCGGGCGTGCTGCCGGGGAAAGTCGTGGTGCTGGGCGGCGGCGCGGCCGGGATCAACGCCGCGCGGATGGCGCAAGGCCTGGGCGCGGACGTCACCATCCTGGAAGTCGACCTCGAGCGAATGCGGTTTCTCGACATCACGCTACACACCGCTCACACCCTTTATTCAAATGAATCACACCTGCTGGAATTGATGCCGAACGTGGATTTGCTCATCGGCGCGGTGCTGGTGCCGGGAGCAAAAGCGCCCAAACTGATCACGCGCGCGATGTTGCGGCAGATGCGGCCCGGAAGTGTGCTGGTGGACATCGCCATCGATCAGGGCGGATGCGCGGAAACTTCCCGACCGACGACGCACCACGATCCGGTGTTTGTGGAGGAAGGCGTGACGCATTATTGCGTGGCCAACATGCCCGGGGCTTACGCGCGAACAGCGACGCAGGCCTTAACGAATGTCACCTACCGCCACATTGAGTTGCTGGCGGATCATGGGTTGGCGGAAGCGTGCGAAAAGCAACCGGCGCTGGTGAGCGGCATCAATATCATGAGCGGCAACGTCACACACCGCGCCATTGCGGAAGCCCATGGAATGCCATTTTTCAAACCGCGGTTCTAAGGGAAATCCGTTTCATAAATGTTTCGGCCTTTCAGGCCTCCGGTGATACCTGATACTCGATTCCTGGGCCTGCGCTCGCGTTGCTCGCTCCAGCCCAGGCTATCACCTTACGGGCTTTCAGCCCTGGAATTATGAATTTCCAGCCCAGGCTGTCACATTACGGGATTTCAGCCCTGGAATTATGAATACCGTTTTCCTAGCACGTCCCAGTCGAGTGCTCGCGAGCGTTAGCCGTTACTTCTTCCGATTCTTGTCGATGATGGCGGCAATGATGAGGATGAATGCGAGCAGCCGGACAAAATACCACTCCGTCACCCGTTCCGGAACGTCGTTGATGAACTGCAACCCGAACCGTTGGAGGGCGAGAATAAAAAACGCGGCGCCGAACATCGCGAACAATCGATCACGGGTATCCCGCCAGAAGCGGAGGAAGAAAATCCCCGCCACCAGGTAGCCCATGGCCAGCATGCCGGAAATGAAATCGTTCATATCATCGCTTCTCCCAGATTAATCCAAAAATCATCACCAGGAGCCCAGCGACGGCCGGCAGCGACCGAATGTGCGACAGGTCCACGTCGGGCAGGACGCGGATATCAATAATCAGCAGCACGTTGTTCAGGGCGAGCCCCACGAAACAGAGTCCACTCCAGAACAAAAGCCGTGAACCGCTTTGTTTGTAGCCGCGCAACAGAAGCGCGGCACAGCCGACGCTGGTAAGAGCGCAAAGAATGTAAGCGATGTCGGCCATTAGGGTTCGTCCTTTCGCAATCTAAACGCGTCGGAAAAGGCGCGCAACGGGTCGGTGGGTTTGGAATAGATGAAGGAAATGACAGAAACGCGGCGTGTCCGATAAACTTTTTCCAACTCGGCAATGAGCGCAGAGTTTGGGCCGCCGGAGTTAAAACGGTATTTGGGGGCCTCGCTGGTTTCGGTTACCAGCAGCAATTTGGCCTGGTGCAGCTCGCCCAGCCGCGCGGTGGCGGATTCGAGGCTGGTGTATAACGTGCGACTGACTTCCAGCGCGCTTAGTTCCTTCGCGAGCCCCGCGAACAGCAGCAGCAGGATTTCCAGCGATTCCACCGAGTTGATGTGATCAACAATAAAACGCCGGACATTTTCAGGGATGGGTTCTTCCGCTGGCGGGTTCAAAATAACAACTGAAAAAAAATCGTCTCCCAAAGTTTGCGCCGAGAGGCAACTTGCTCCTCGCCGAACAATTTCCATCTACGCGTTAGCCACCGGGCGAACGTTGGTTTGCACCCAATAATGCGCCACGGTTTTTACAAGCTTCGTCAGCGAATCCAAATCCGGCGGTTTGACCAAAAATGAATTCGCTCCCAAATCGTAGGCGCGGTTAATGTCGGAGGTCTGGCTGGATGAAGTCAGCAAAATCACCGGCAGGCGTCTCAGGTTGGGCTGGTTGCGTATCCACGCCAGAACTTCGAGCCCGGAAACGCGCGGGAGCTTCACATCCAGCAACACGCACACGGGTGGTCCCCCGTTTAACGAGCCGGACCCCAGCGCGGCGATGGCTTCATCGCCGTCGTTGACGACGTGCAACCGGGCGGCGATCCCTGCGCGATTGAACGCCAGGTTCATGAGCATGACGTCGTCGGGATTATCTTCGACGTGAAGAATTTTATTTTCCATTGGTCAATTCAGTCAGGAAGTTTGTCGGTGGGTTTTTGCGCGGCATCGACGGGAAGCTCCACCCAAAACCGGCTGCCATGCTCCGGTTGAGATTCGAGCCCCACGCGTCCGCCCATGCGTTCGACGCCCTTGCGCACAATCGCGAGGCCAAGGCCGGTTCCGGGAAAGGCGTGCGAAGGATGCAGGCGCTCGAATAATCCGAAGATCTTCTCGTGAAATTCCTTTTCGATGCCGATGCCGTTGTCTTCCACCCAAATCCGGATCGCCGGCGAGGGGGGCCGGGGAGCGTTGTCGCCGTTGGCCGCGTGTCCGTCCGCGGTTACGGTCTCAGTCCAGATGGAGATATGGGGTTGCTGGTCCTTGACCACAAATTTCATTCCGTTATCAATCAAATTGGCGAGGATCTGCTGCACGGTGGGCGAATGGGCGCTGACCGATCCCAGCGGCGACCTCACTTCGATGCGCGCCTTGGATTGTTCAATCTCCCGTTCGCGAAGGCTTACGATTTCGGTGATCACACCGTCCAAGTTCACGCTGGCCGGCGGCATCGAGGCGCGGGCGACGCGGCTGTATTCCAGCAAATCCTGCAGCAAGGTATCCATGCGCCGGGCTGAGTTGGCGATGCGCCGGACATAATCGGCTTCCTGCGCCCCCAGCCGGCTGGCCTCGCCGTCCATCAGGGCCTGGGCGAAACCGCTCATCGAGCGCAACGGCGCGCGCAAATCGTGCGAGATGGAGTAATTGAACGTCTCCAGTTCGCGATTCACCTCGGTGAGGGCCGCAATGCGTTTTTCCAATTCGCCGTTCAAATGAAGGATTTTTTCCTCGGCCTCTTTTCGGGCGGTGACATTCCGGCCGAAGATGTAGATCAATTTCTCGGCCGGGAACGGCGCGGCGGTCCAGCCAATCCAACGATAGGAGCCATCCTTGTGCCGGCAGCGAAGCTCAAAATATTCGACCGGCAATCCATTTTTGAGCATCTGAACCCGTTCGACAATCATCGCAAGGTCCTGCGGGTGGACGAGTTGATCGGGCGTGACGCCGCGAAGTTCTTCCTCCGTGAAGCCGAGCACTTTTTCCCACGCGGGATTCACCTGCAACAAATGGCCATCAAAATCGCCGATGCCGAGCAGGTCGAGCGCGAGCGTGAAAAACCGGTTGCGCTTGGTTTCAGTTTCCAGCTTATCCTCGGCCTCCGCGAGGCGGCGCCGGTGTTCGGCTTCCTCGACTTCGCGCAGGCGCTCCGCCTGCTGTTTGATGTGCTCCGTCTTTCGCCATAGCTCGACAAACACGCCGACCTTGGCGCGCAGCACTTCGGGAACAATCGGCGTCAGGATGTAATCCACCGCTCCCAGCGAGTAACCCTGATACATTTGGTTGGGCGAATTCCCGATCGAGGTGACAAAAATGATGGGCGTATGCTCGGAGGACGGCCGCTTGCGAATGAGCGCGGCGGTTTCAAACCCGTCCATCGTGGGCATCGAAACATCCATGAGGATGACCGCGAACTCATTTTTGAGCAGCAACCGCAAAGCTTCCTTGCCCGAATGCGCTTCGACCAGATTCTGGCCGAGCGGCGTGAGAATCGCGTTCAACGCCAGCAACTTGTCCTTGCGGTCATCGACGAGAAGGATGTTCACCTTGCCATTCAACTTCCCGATGTGTTTGCCGTTATCCACGCCGTTTTTTTGCAAAGGGTTCAGCATATGGCCTGAGCCATTCTGCTGGGTGACAGCTTTCGGCGACGAAGCGGTTTCGTGCGCCGATTCCGCGGTGGCCAGTTTGGCGATTTTCATATTTTGCCACATTCAATAAACGCTGCGCATCCAGGGCGCCGTCCCATCCCAATCCACTGGAGCTAGAATGTTGAATGTTAAAACCTGGTTGTTTGTTTTTGAATTATCGATGGAGCCACAATCTCAGCACCGACCGCAATTGCTCCGTGTCCACGGGTTTCGACAGATAATCCGAGGCGCCCGCCGCGATGCATTTTTCGCGATCGCCCTTCATGGCTTTCGCGGTCACCGCAATAATCGGCAGGTGTTCGAATCCTTCAATCTCGCGGATGGCGCGAGTCGTGGCGTAACCATCCATTGTCGGCAGCATGATGTCCATCAGCACGACGTCCACGTCATCGTTATCAATGAGCATCTGGATGGCGTCTTTCCCGTTCTCGGCGGAAATGACGTTCATCTTGAACCGCTCGAGCACGCTGGTCATCGCGAAAATATTCCGAATGTCGTCGTCGACGAGCAGGACTTTCTTATTTTCGAGAACCCCCTGGTGCAGGGTCTCAAGCATTTTGCGCTGGCGATCCGGCAGTTTGGACGCGTTGCGATGCAACAGCAGGGCCGTTTCATCGAGCAACCGTTCCGGTGAACGAACGTCTTTGAGGACGATGTTTTCCGCCAGGCGGCGCAAGCGCAACTCCTCCTCCTGCAACAGATCCCGCGCCGTATAGATGACAATTGGGATCGAGCGGGAGTGCGGCTCGTTCTTGATCTTCTCGAGGAGTTCGACACCGGACATATCCGGAAGGCCGAGGTCGAGGACCATGCAATCGAATTTGCCGGAGTTCAACGCGGTCAAGGCTTCCTTGCCGGTGCCGACGACAGTTGTCTTCACGTCGCCGTTGCCGATGAGTTCGCGAATGCTCATCTGCTGGACTTCGTCGTCTTCGATCAGCAGCAGATTTCTCATGGGCCGATCGACGAAGTTCTTGAGTTCGTTGAATGCGCCCTGCAATGAGTCTTTGTTTTCAGACTTCACGAGATAGCCCAGCGCGCCCTGGGTCAAGGTTGGTTCGGTGTTTTCATCCACCGTGATGATTTGCACCGGGATATGCCGCGTGGCCAAATCGACTTTCAGCCGATCCAAAACGCGCCAACCGTCAAAGTCCGGCAGGCGAATATCCAGCGTAATGGCGTCCGGCTTCAATTCGCGAGCGAGCGCCAGCGCGGCGGAACCGCGTTGGGCCACGACCGCTTTGAAACCGCGTTCGCGCGCCATCTCCAGGAGGACCTTGGCGTAGTTGGGATCGTCTTCAACAATCAACAATAGTTTGTCGCCTTGATGAATGTTCCCGCGATCGTCATCGAGGAAAAGTTCGGCGCTGCGACCGTCCTCAATCATCGGTTCCGGCAGCACCGCTTCGGTGCCGGCCACGGGGATTTCGGATTCCAACCGCGGCGGAGCGACAATCGCCTCGCGGCGGCTGATGCGAGCCGGCACATGGGTTTGCGGCAGATAGAGAGTGAAGATACTCCCCTGCCCGACCGCGCTCGCCAGCCGAATTTCGCCGCCAAGCAACCGCGCAATTTCACGGCTGATCGCCAGGCCCAGGCCCGTGCCGCCGTATTTGCGGCTGGTGGAACCGTCGGCCTGCTGGAACGCCTCAAAGATGATTTGCTGCTTATCCGGCGGGATGCCGATGCCGGTATCGGCCACCGAAATCGCAATGACCGAGCGCGCCTGGTTGAGGGCCTCGCGATCCGGACTCCACCCTTCCGTCACCTGCGCGATGCTCAAGGTCACATTGCCTCGCTCGGTAAACTTGAACGCGTTCGACAACAGATTCCGGATGACCTGCTCCAACCGCTGCGAATCCGTAAGCATGTGGCGCGGCAGGTTTTCGTCGAGATCGATCTTGAAGTCGACGCCCTTGTTTTCCGCCACGTGACGGAACGTGCGGTCGACATAATCCTGCAATTCGCGGAACCGCACCTCGGTGATGTCCACCGTGACGGTGCCCGACTCGATTTTCGACAGGTCGAGAATGTCGTTGATGAGCGCGAGCAAATCGTTGCCCGACGCGTGGATGGTCTTGGCGTATTCCACCTGCTTGGATTGCAGGTTGCCCTCGATGTTCTGCGCGAGTTGATCGGCGAGGATGAGCAGGGAATTGAGCGGCGTGCGCAATTCGTGCGACATGTTCGCCAGGAACTCCGATTTGTACTTGGACGTAAGGGCCAACTGCTCGGCCTTTTCTTCCAGCGCCTGGCGCGCCTGTTCCACTTCCGAATTCTTGCGTTCGACCTCGGCGTTTTGTTCGGCGAGCAATTTCGCTTTTTCCTGCAGCTCCCGGTTGGTGTTCTGCAATTCCTCCTGCCGGCTTTGCAATTCCTTGGCCAGCGACTGGGATTGCTTGAGCAAATCCTCGGTTCGGGAATTCGCTTCAATCGTATTCAACACGATGCCGATCGATTCCACGAGCTGATCGAGGAACGCCTGGTGAATCGGGCTGAACTGCTCGAAGGAAGACAGTTCCATGACCGCCTTCACCTGCCCTTCGAAGAGCACGGGCAAAACGATGATGTTTTTCGGCGGCGCATGGCCGAGGCCGGAACCGATCTGGACGTAATCGCCCGGGACATTGGTCAGCAGGATGCGCTCCTTTTCGAGGGCGGCCTGGCCAACCAGGCCTTCGCCGAGCGCGAATTTGTTGCCGATGACCTTGCGATTCCTGAATGCATAGCTCGACAGCAATTTGAGATAAGTCTCGTCGCTCTTATCCGGATCGTTCTTCTCATCTTTCTCCATGACGTAAAACACGCCGTGCTGCGCACCGACGACCGGCGCCAGTTCGGACAGGATGAGTTTGCCGACTGTGAGCATGTCTTTTTGGCCCTGCAACATGCGGGTGAACTTCGCGAGGTTGGTCTTGAGCCAGTCCTGCTCGTTGTTCTTGATGGTCGTGTCCTTCAGGTTTCGGATCATCTCATTGATGTTATCCTTGAGCGCGGCGACTTCGCCCTTCGCTTCCACCTGGATGAACCGCGTGAGATCACCTTTCGTCACCGCGGTCGCCACGTCCGCAATCGCGCGCACCTGCGTCGTGAGATTCGCCGCGAGCTGATTGACGTTGTCGGTCAAATCCTTCCACGTGCCGGCCGCGCCGGGCACGTTCGCCTGGCCGCCCAGTTTTCCTTCCACACCGACTTCGCGCGCCACGGTGGTCACCTGGTCGGCGAATGTCGCGAGCGTGTCAATCATGCTGTTGATGGTATCGGCCAACTCGGCGATTTCGCCTTTGGCTTCGACCAACAGCTTGCGTTTCAAATCACCTTTGGCGACGGCGGTCACCACTTTCGCAATACCGCGCACCTGATTGGTCAGGTTCGACGCCATGAAATTCACGTTGTCGGTCAGATCCTTCCACGTTCCGGAGACGCCCTTGACCAGCGCCTGGCCGCCGAGTTTTCCTTCCGTGCCCACCTCGCGCGCCACGCGCGTCACTTCATCGGCGAAGGACGAGAGCTGGTCCAC
>Ga0265338_10007154_pt1 | contig 13971 bp, 15 predicted proteins | sample 42126metaG_FD_193579 | JGI IMG/M metagenome (GOLD analysis project Ga0265338, IMG submission 193579) | Rhizosphere microbial communities from Carex aquatilis grown in University of Washington, Seatle, WA, United States - 4-21-26 metaG | ecosystem: Host-associated > Plants > Roots > Rhizosphere... | reverse complement strand
GGACGCGGCTCATGCTCGGCGGCGAGTACCGCCACATCCTCCTGCTCGGCGCGGTCGAAGCGCTGCCGCTCGTCCGGCACGCGTTCCCGCAGGTCGAGGTGCGCTTCTTCGAGCGGAAGGCGCCCCTGGACTGGATCGGCAAGCGCGGGATCGCCGGGCTCGGCGGCGGCACGGTCGTCGTCGCGTTCTCGCGGCGCGCGGTCATCGGACTCGCCGGTGAGCTAAACCAGCTCCATCCCGGCCGGGTCGCGTGCCTCTACGGCGCGATGCCGCTCGCGTCGCGGCGGGAGGAGATCGACCGCTTCATCGCCGGCCAGGCGGAGGTGTGCGCGGCGACCGACGTCCTCGGCCACGGCGTCAACCTCCCCTGCGAGACGCTGCTCTTCGCCGAGACGACGAAGTTCGACGGCAAGGAACGGCGCGACCTCGAGCCGTGGGAGATCGCCCAGATCGCGGGCCGCGCCGGCCGCTTCGGCTTCCATGAGCGCGGCTGTGTCGGCGTCCTCACCGGGCTGCCGTGGGCGGATCCCGACCCGGATCTCGTGCGCGCGGCGCTCGTCCCGCACGTCCCGATCGAGCAGGGCCAGCTCGGCTACCGCATCGTCGACTCCGGCCGCCTGCGGCCGCAGCTCTCCGACCTCAACGTGACGCGTGTGGATGAGCTCGAGCCGGCGCTCCACGCGTGGCGGGACGCCGCGCTCCGCTACTGGAGCGTCGACGGCTGGCTCGAGGTCGAGTCGATCCAGCCGCTGCTCCTGCGGCTCGACGCGGTGCGCGACGCACTCCGTCACTCCCGGCGCCACCTCGCGCTCGCCGACGTCTGGAAGCTCGTGCAGGCGCCGATCGACGAGGACGGCCTCCCGCTGCTCGGCACGCTCGCGGCGGCGCTCGCCGGCGACAAGCCGCTCCACACCGTGATCGGCTGGATCCTCGACCCGAAGCGCCTGCAGGCGGCGAGCCTCGAGGAGGCGGAGTACGCGGCGCGCGAGGCGTCGATCCTCCGCTGGTTCGCGCTGCAGTACCCGGGAGTCGCGGGCGTCACGATCGAGCGCGCCGCCGCGCTCGAGGAGGCTGCGGCGGCCCGCGTCGTCCGCGAGCTACGCGCGGAGATCGAGGAGCCGACGATCGGCCGCTGCCGCGTCTGCGGTGCGCGCACCGCGCCGTGGGCATCGCTCTGCGACCGCTGCTACATGCAGCGCTCCGGTTCCCGCGGCCCGCGCGCACGGCGCTAGCGGAAAACCCCCGATGCGACCCGGCCCCGGCGGGGGCACGCTGGTCCCATGTCCGGCGAGCAGTTCACGGAAGCACACAAGAAGTTCACCGCGTGGACGGACGAGCTGCGGCTCGCGGCGCGCCGTCTTCCCGGGCTGACCGCAGCTGAGCGCCTCCCGGTGATCAGCGACCTCGTCGCCTTCCTCCATGACAGCATCGAGCCGCACACGCGGATCGACGAGCAGGTGCTCTACCACGACGCCGCCGAGCGGCTCGGCTCGTCGCTCGTCACCGCCTCGATGGCCTACGACCACCTCGCGATCCGCACGTGGATCGCGAAGCTCGCGGAGGCGGACGAAGAGGACGCCGACACGCTGCAGGAGCTGCTCTACGGCCTGGACGCTCTCATCCGCGTCCACATCTGGAAGGAGGACGAGCTGCTCGTACGGCCGCTCGGCTCCTCCACCTGGCCCGCCTCCGGCGCCTAAGACCGGTCCGGCGCCGGAGGCGTTTCACGGCGCCGCGCTAGCGAAGGACGAGCTGCGTGCAGCGGAAGAGGGCCATCGTCGTGAAGCCCGTCGCGGCGAGCCGGCTTCCTGCAGGGCGTCGAGGGAGATATCCACCGGCGCGACCCTACACTTGCCCTCTATGCCCCCCGTCAAGGACAACCCCGAGAAGCTCATCGTCGAGAACCGTCGCGCGCGGCACGAGTACCACCTCTCCGACCGAGTCGAGGCGGGGGTCGTCCTCCAGGGGACCGAGGTGAAGTCGTTGCGCGGCGGGAAGGCGACGCTGCAGCAGGCGTACGCCGACGTGCGCGACGGCGAGGCGTGGCTCCTCGGTCTCCACGTCCCGGAGTACGCCGAAGGGAACCGTGCGAACCACGATCCGGACCGCCCGCGGAAGCTCCTCCTCCACAGCAAGGAGATCGAGCGGCTTGCGTCTGGCGTCGCGGAGAAGGGCTTCACCGTCGTCCCGACCAAGCTCTACTTCAAGGGCGGGCGCGTGAAGGTCGAGCTCGCGCTCGGGAAGGGCAAGGAGCTGCGAGACAAGCGGCGCGACATCGCCTCCCGCGACGCGAAACGCCAGATCGAGCGCGAGCTGAAGACCCTGCGGCGCTAAATGGCGGGCATAGGGGGCGTGCGTGCGGCGTTTGCCCCCGCATGAAACCGCGTCTCGTCGGAATCAACCACGTCGCCTTGCAGGTGGACGACCTCGAGGACGCGGTCGGCTTCTACACCGCCTTGTTCCAGCCGACAGCCGTCGATAGGAGCGAACCGGACGCGGCCTTCCTGGAGATCGGAGACCAGTTCATCGCGCTGTTCGAGCGCGGCTCGCGCGAGGAGGAGGCCCATTTCGGGCTCGTCGTGGACGACAAGCAGGCCGCGCGGCAGGCGCTCGAGGATGCGGGCGTGGAGATTCTCCCGGGCCACCGGCTCGACTTCCACGATCCGAGCGGCAACCGCGTCCAGGTCGTCCAGTACGACGAGATCCAGTTCACGAAGACCGATCGAATCCTCGGAGGCATGGAGCTCGACCTGGGAAAATCCGAGCAGGCGCTGGGCGAGCTTCGGGCGAAGGGTCTCGCGGACTAGAGGTGCAGCCCGTGGGTCGCGAGCCGGATCTGCCACGGCTCAACCGACTCGAGTATCAGATGCGTCTCGTACCACGGGTCGCGCGCCCAGATCGCGCGGACTTCGTCCTCCGACTCCGCCGCGAACGCGTGGGCGGTGCCGCCGTTCGGCAGCGTGCCGCCAAGAATGATGTGCCCCTCCTCGACGAGGGAGTCCATGAAGGCGGCGTGCTCGTCCCAGCCCGACTGCTCGGTCAGCGGCTTCGCGAGGTCGAACTCGGGCCCCGCCTGGCGCAGACGAACGAGGAACATCGCCACGGCTACAATTCCTACCCGAACGAGACATACGGGGGCGACCTGGTTTCGACGTGGTCGATCCATCCGGATGAGCTGCAAGCCGAGGTCGCCGGTAGGCCTCGTAAATCCACCGGCAAAAACCAAATGCGAAGAACGATCTCGCACTCGCTGCCTAAGGCAACTTAGGTTGGCGACGCCCCTCCGGGTTGGGCCCGTGGCCCGGAGCAGGCGCCAACCAACGGGCTCGGCGCTCAGGGAGAGCCACTCGCCTGAAAGCGCGACATCCAAAGGAGGGCTGGCTCGTCGGTAGGGCGGTGCACCCCAGCCGGCGAGTGAGATCCAAGTGCCACCTACGCTTGTAGATGCTCAGCCGGTGCGGCTGCGGACGTGGGTTCGATTCCCACCGCCTCCATCAAACGGTTTCGAGGGTGCCCTCGAATGCGATTGCGCGGGAATGTCCGCGGACGCGGCGGGGCGCTCGCGGATGCGCGCTCCGCGGGTCGCGCGAAGATGCGGGTGACAGGATGATCGTGTCGCTCTATCCCGAGGAGGCCGCCGGATGAACGTCGGAAGCGTGGGTCCTGCGCTGACGCGCTTGCGCGAGTGGTGGCTGTCTCCCCCGCGACGCGGGGCGCTCCGTCTGATCGCCCCTCCCGAGTACCGCCACCTCCGGGCCTTTGGACTGGTCCGTGTCGTCGGCGGCATCGTGGCGGGCGCCATTGCGGCCGCCTGTCTCTCGTACGCGGCCGTTGGGTGGGCAGCGTTCTTCCTCGTTGTCGCGGTGCTGGACCTTGCGGTCGGATATTGGGAGCTCAGGATCGACCGGTCGATCAGGCGATGAGCCGCGCCGCGTGAGCGCCGAAGCCGTGATTGTGACGCGCGGCCTCTCGAAGGACTTCGGCGCCGGTCGCGGTCTGTTCGGCCTCGACCTCGAGGTTCGCCGGGGCGAGGTGTTCGGGTTCCTCGGCCCGAACGGGGCCGGCAAGTCGACGACGATGCGCTTGCTGCTCGACCTGATCAAGCCGACGTCGGGTTCGGCGCAGGTTCTCGGCCTCGACGTGAGTGGGGGAAGCGTCGAGATCCGCCGTCGGATCGGGTTCCTGCCCGGCGACTGGGCGCTCTATCCAAAGCTCACAGGCCGCGTCGTACTCGATTACCTCGCGGAGCTTCGCGGCGGCGTCGACCAGCGCGTGCGCGACGCTCTCGTCGAGCGCTTCGACGCCGAACTCGACCGACCGATCCGCGAGCTCTCGACGGGCAACCGGCAGAAGCTGGGCCTTGTCCAGGCCTTCATGCACGAGCCGGAACTGCTGATCCTCGACGAGCCGATTGCCGGTCTCGACCCGCTGGTGCAACAGAGCTTCCACGCACTGCTCCGCGAGGTGTGTGCTCTAGGGCGCACCGTCTTCCTCTCCTCGCACACCCTGTCGGAGGTCGAGCGTGTCACCGACCGCCTTGCGATTTTGCGTCAGGGGCGGCTCGTCGTCGTCGACTCGCTCGAGAATCTTCGCAAGGTCGCCGTGCAGCGCCTCGAGATCGAGTTCGCCGAACCCGTCGACGCCGACGAATTCCGGGCACTCCCTGGAGTGAAAGAGGTGAACGCGAACGGACGCACCGTGACGATCGGCTTCGAGGGATCCGCAGACCCGGTCGTGAAGGCGATCGCTGCCTTTCACGTACTGGCGATTCAGCCCCGCGAGGACGACTTGGAGGACATCTTCCTCCGCTACTACCGGGACGCTCCGGCGTGAGCTGGGCAACGACCCGGATCACGCTCCGCTTACGGCGCACCGGCACCCTTTCGGCGGCGCTCGGCCTGATCGCCGTGATGGCTGCAGTCGGCGCTCTCTTCCCGGCGGTCGGACACTCGATCGGGAAGCTCAATGTGCCGGCCGGCGTTGCCAACCTGCTCGGCGGCGCCGACTACGGAACGATCACCGGCTGGTTCCGTAGCGAGATCGCCGAGATCTACGGCCCGCTCGTGATTGCCGCTCTAGCGATCACCGGCGCGGCGGCCGCTACCGCAGGCGAGGAAGAGGGTCGGATCCTCGCACTCGTGCTTGCCCATCCGATCCGCCGTTCACGACTCGTCGCCGCCAAGGCGGCAGCCGTCGCCCTGATCGTGTGCGTCGTCGCCTTCGCAGTGTGGATCGGCCTGATCGTCGGCGTCGCCGCGGGCGGCGGGGGCATCACGGTCGGCCATATGACTGCGCTCGCCGTCCAGCTCGGCTTCTTCGGACTCGCCACCGGGGCGGTCGCGTTTGCGCTCGGTGCCGGCACCGGCCGCCGCTCGCTCGCAGCCGGAGGCGCCGCTGCCGTCGCGATCCTCGGCTGGCTCGTCAACAGCTTCGCGCCGCTGGTAGGCGCAATCGCGTGGCTCAAGTACCTCACCCTCTTCTACTACTACGCCGGCTACGACCCGCTCGCACGTGGCATCGGCCTCCCGGGATTGGTTGTCCTCGGGGTCTTCACGATCGCACTGACCGCGGCAGCGATGCTCGCGTTCGAACGACGCGACCTTCGCGGCTAAGCGGGCTGGCGACGGGCTGGTCCCTCATCTTCACCCTGCCCGTGTGTGCTTTCTGCGGGGCCGCCCTTGTTTCGTGGCGAGCGTGTCTCTAACGGCGGCTCGCGGAACTCGACGAGCCTTAGGAGCTCTCAACGTCGAACGCGGGGTTTCAAAGTGCTCCGCTTACCTCTACTACAACGGTTTCGACGTCGCCCCAGTCAGGGGACGCCCACCGCTACGAGCCGGTGCTGATCTGTCGCAAGAGCTGCTGTTCGTCCATCGCCTCCCAGTCCTCCGCGATCAGACCACCTTCGAAGCGGTAGATGAAGATCCCGTGCAAGACGACCGGCCGGCCGGTCGGGGGTTCGCCGGCCAGCGAGCCGAGATGAGTGCCCCGTCCGACAAAGCGAACTGCGAGTCGGTCGCCCTCGCTGACGGTGTCCTCCAACTCGATCGTCAAATCCGGTAGACCTGACCGGATCCACGCCGCGCCCTGTTTGAACTGCGCCAGGTCGAGTGCCTGCTCGCCGTTGTGGTGGACGTAGTCGGGCGTTACGAGCTCATCGAGGAGGCCCCACGCCGCGCTGTTGTAGGCCTCGAGAAACCGCGCGGCGACGTCTCTTGGCGGCGTGGCCATCGGGTTGATCATCGCAGGCCTAGGCGTTCTCTCTCAGGTACTGGTGGACGAAGGCGATCGCCATGCTCCCTTCGCCGACCGCGGCGGCGACGCGCTTCACCGGGCCGTAGCGCACGTCGCCGCACGCGAAGATCCCGGGGACGCTCGTCTCGAGGAGGTACGGGTCGCGGTCGAGATCCCACCGTTCCGCCGCGACGACGTCCCGGCCGGTTAGGACGTAGCCCTTCTCGTCGAGCGCGATCTCCGGCGGGAGCCATTGGGTCACGGCGTCCGCGCCGATGAAGATGAAGAGGCCGCCCGACTCGACCGTCGCGGTCTCGCCGCTCGCGACATTCCGGATGTCGATCGACTCGAGCGCGCCGTCGCCGTGCGCGGCCACGACCTCCGTCTCGAAGACGACGTCGATGTTCGGCCGGCTCGCGATCTGCTCGACGAGGTACCGCGACATGCTCTTCTCGAGCGTGTCGCCGCGGTAGAGGATCGTGACGCTCTTCGCGTGTGAGGAGAAGAACATCGCCGCCTGCCCGGCCGAGTTTCCGGCGCCAATGAGGTGGATGTCGAGCCCGTGCGTGTTTGCGGCCTCGCTGCGCGCGGCGCCGTAGAAGATCCCCTTCCCGGCGAGCTCGTCGAAGCCCTCGATGTCGAGCCGCCGCCAGGCGACGCCACACGCGAGGATGATCGTCCGCGCGCGGAGGATGTCGCCGCCGTCGAGGTGGACGTGGTGCGCTGTGGGATCGATGCGCGTGATCTTCCGCGTGACGACGATCTCGGCACCGAGCCGCCGCGCTTGCAGCAGCGCGCGGTTCGCCAGCGAGTCGCCGGAGACGCCCGACGGGAAGCCGAGGTAGTTCTCGATCCGTGACGACGTGCCGGCCTGGCCGCCGGGCGCCTCGCACTCGATCGAGATCGTCCGGAGGCCCTCCGACGCGCCGTACACGGCGGCCGCGAGGCCGGCCGGCCCGGCGCCGACGATCACCGTGTCGTACTCCGCCGACGCCGGCTCGGTCGGGATCTCGAGCAACTCCGCGACGCGTCTCAGCTGTGGCTGGACGACAACCTTGTCGCTCGAGATGATCCGGATCGCCGGCTGGTCGCTCTCGTCTGGGAGGTCATCTCCCCAATGTGCGGCGTCCGTGGGCACGTCGGGTTGCAGCCAGCGGAACGGAACCTGGTTCCGGTCGAGGAAGCGCCGGAGCTCCGAGCAGGCCGCATCGCGGCGGCGGCCAAGCACGACGGCCCGGTAGGCGGTCGGGGCGGCCGCGCGCGCCTGGAGCCCTTTCGGCCCTGAGAGCCGGTCGTTCGCGAGCGCGGTGAGGCGCTCCCCGACGATGGGAAGCCACGAGACGAGCTCCTGGTAGTCGTGGAGCTCGAGCCGGAACACGCGTGTGGGCTCGGTGGCGCGGAAGCCGGCGGGGTGGAGCATCCCGAAGGCGATCGACAGTTCGCCGAGCACGCTGCCGGGCAGGCGCTCGCCGATGACGGTGACGGCGCCGTCGGCGACGCGCAGCACCTCGAGGCGTCCCTCGAGGACGCCGAAGAGCGCGCGATCGTATCCTTCGTGGACAGCGAACTCTCCCGGCGTGAGCGTGATGTCCGCCACGACCTGGGCGAGCCGCTCGAGGACGTCCCGCTCGAGGTCGGCGAACAGCTCGACGCCGGCGATCTCCTCCGCGGTGACCATCCGCGCATTCTCTAGGCTCCGCCGCCGGCGGGGTGAGGGGATCCGTGGCACCATGCCCGCCGATGAAGGTCGCCGCCACACTTTTCGCTGCCGCTCTCATGTCCGTCGCCGCGGCGACGAGCGCGGCGAGCACCGGCAGAGCCGGCATCTCGCGCCTCACGGGGGAGCAGGCGCACGAGCTCCACTCGTCGGGCGAGTGGCATCCCGGCTGTCCGGTCTCGCGGCGGCAGCTTCGCATCGTCACGGCGCGCTACTACGGCTTCGACCACAAGACGCACATCGGGCAGATCGTCGTCAACCGGCACGTGGCGGCGTCCGTCCTCGGCGTACTCCGGAAGCTGTACCGGATGCGCTTCCCGATCCGCGAGATGTCGTTTGCCGCGATGTACGGCCCGCATCCGCGGCCGAACGGCGACCTCACTGCCTCCTTCGAGTGCCGGCAGGCCGCGGCGTCGCCGTGCACCGGCGGCCGGATGCCGACGTGGTCGATGCACGCGTACGGCGAGGCGATCGACCTCGACCCGCGCGAGAACCCGTACGTCGGCTGCGGGATGACGGAGGACAAGACCGCGCGCTCGTACATCAAGCGCTCGAACGTGCGGCCGGGGATGGTCACGCCGGCGATCTATCGCAGGACGTTCGCGACGGTCGGCTGGGGCTGGGGCGGCCTCTGGGCCGGTTCGACGAAGGACTACATGCACTTCTCCCTCAACGGCCATTAGCGCCGACGTCCCCCAACCTCGTAGGGTTGTGTCGATGAGGCGCATCATCCTTGCCGCGATCGTCGTCGGTGCAGTCCTCGTGTCGGCGACCGCGGCGTCTGCGAGCCGTCACCACGCCAGGATCCGGCTGGCGGTCGTTCCGCTTCAGACGGCGCAGCTCGGTCCGGCGGGTGCGTCGCTCGCGCTCAACTACGGCTCGGGATCGATCTCGAACGACGGATCCGGATTCGTGTCCATCGTCGCTTCGATCCCCGCAAGCGCGCGTTCGGGCTCCGCATCCCACGGTCCCCTCGGCGGCTACGCCCTCGACTACGGCGACCCGTACACCGGCAGCGCGGGCGTGACGGAGATCCGCAGCAGCGTCGAGGAGTACAGGACGCGCCCCGACGCGAGAAAGGCCCTCCGTTCGTATCGCCTCCTGGATCAATTCGAAAAGATCTTCCTCGGCTCGCCGGCCGCTCCCGTCACGCTGAAGAGGGTCAAGCCGTTCCCGGTCGGCCAGGCCCGCTTCGGCTACCTCATCACTCGCGCCGCCCCGAATCTCAACCCGCTCGTCATGCTCGACGAGCAGGTGGCCGCAGGGAGGTTCGTCCTCGACCTCACCGTCACCGCAGGCTCCGCGACGGCTGCCGAGCGCGTTGCTCCCCATCTCTTGCGCAAACTCCACCGCCGGCTGCAGTTGATGCTCGGAGGGCACTTGAGCACCGTGAAGCCGCCGAAGCTACCGCCGGAGCCAACATCCGGGCAGGCGCCGGGCGGCCCCGACCTGTCCACGCTGATCCTTCAGCCGACCGACGTCGGCCAGTCACACGCCGTGAATCTGTTCCAGGGTTACGACGCGGGACCGCCGGCGCTTTCGGACTTCTTGATGATCCTCCAGCCGGCCGGGACATATGACGAGCTCGTACAGCAGATCGGCTGGTGGCCGACCGCGACGGAAGCCACATACGGCGAGACGTACGGGGGCGGGAATCCGTTCTCCCTGCTGTTCGCCATTCTCGGCGGGGCCGCTACGCCCGTCGATCTGAGTGCCGTGGGCGACGGTGCGACCGGGTACCTCATCAACGACAGCGGGCAATCGGAGGCGTTGGTCACGCTGACCAACGGCCAGGCGGGCGAGTCCATCTTCGCCAGCAGCAACTCGACGCTGCAGGCGTCGGACGTACAGAGCCTCGCTCAGGCCGCGGCGAACCGGCTCGACGCCGGGCTCCCGTAATCGGCGCTACGCGCCGACGACCTGGACGAGCCAGCGCCGGTCGCGCTCGCGGTCGAGCTCGATGAAGAGGACGCGCTGCCACGTGCCGAGCAGCAGCTCGCCCTCGCGCACGGGCACCGACTCGCCGGCCGTCCCGAGCAGCATCGCCATGCAGTGCGAATGGCCGTTGCCCTGCTCCATGTCCTCGGGGCAAATGTTCTCGGTGCGCCGGTCGAAGTCGTCGTGCGCGTAGTACGTGTCGTGCGGAACGAGCTGCTTCAGGAGGCTCGTGAAGTCTTCGAGGAAACCGGACTCCATCTCGTTGACCCGCACACAGCACGTCGTGTGCGGGGAGTAGATGCACGCGATCCCATCGGTGACGCCGCTCTCCTTGACCGCGGCCTGCACCTCTTCGGTGATATCCGTGACGGTCAGCCCGCCGGCGGTGCGGAGGCGCGTCTCATGTTGGAAGACCTTCATGGACGTGACCATTCTGGTCGATGCGGCGCCTCGCGCGGTAGGGGAACCGGCCCGCCTCAGCGGATCCTGCACCGGCTTGCCGGCTGGAGCCTGGGCTCCATCCCGGCGTACGTGGTCGGAAGCCGGCTCGGAGTCGTCCATCCCGGCGAGGCGTTCATCCCGGTCGTCGGCCCGCGGCCCTAGTTCAGCCGGCGCGCTCGATCAGCTGCGCGAGGCCGGCGACGGCGAGGCCTGCGCCTGCCCGCCGGAGTTTCCGCAGATGGTCGGGATCGCCGCCCGGGTCGATGGCGATCACGTAACCGACGGCGGCGGCCTGCGCGGCTTCGATGCCCGCTCGGCTCGTCTGGAAAGCCGCCGCACGCCCTGGTTCCACTTGCAGCTCGCGACAGGCGGCGAGCAGCCTGTCCGGCGCCGGCGGATTCCGCAGACGCCCGCTCTCGATCGCGTCGGCGTCGATGCTCGCATCGATGAACTCCGAAAGGCCGCTCCTCTCGAGCATCTCCTTCGTGTGCGCGCTCGCGGAGACGACGGCGCACCTCATGCCCGCGTCCCGTGCGATCTCGAGGTAGTGCCGCGCGCCCTCGAAAGCTCTCACGTCGTCCCGCTCGAGCAGCACGCCGAGGCGCTCGCTCTTGCGGTTCGCGATGCCGTGGACGGTCTCGGCGCCGGGCGGGTCGTCCGGCGCGCCTTCGGGCAGCCGGATGCCGCGACTCGCGAGGAGCGCGCGAACGCCCTCGAGGCGGGGGCGACCCTCGATGTGCTCTCCGTAGTCGTTGGTCGGGTCGAACGGCTCCGGCGCGATCTCGCGGCCGTACAGCGTCTCGGAGCGAGGCGACAGCAGCTCGTTGAAGGCGCGTGCCCAGGCCTCGCGGTGGAGTACACCGCTGGCGACGAGGACGTCGTCCAACTCAAAGACGCACGCCTGGATCACCTTCGGCAGCGCGAGCGCCCCGCGCGCGCGTGCACGGGGAAGGAAGGGCTCGGCGAGCTCGGCCGAGAGCCCCTCGTCGAGCGCGAACCGGCGCAGCTCCGCCGCAGCCGTGGCGTATTCGTCCCGCAGACGGCGCTCGCGAGTCGCGAGCTCCTCGGCGGGAAGGAATCCCTCCTCCGCTTCCAGGGCGTCACGGGCAGCGAACAGCGCCTCCCTCCACTCCGAGCGCAACCCGTCGAGCTCGGCGCGAACGGCGGTCGAATCGCGGTCTTTCATACCTCAATGATGCGCGCGCGAGCAGGCGACGGCATCGGCGATTCCGGGACGGCGTGGTGCGGACTTCCACCGAGACTGTCGGCGCCGCCTGCTCGCAGCGTTCGGCTACTTCCTTCTCTTGTGATGCTCCTGGGGTTCTGTGTTTCAGAGTCGCATTCGCCCGCCGACATTCCCGTAAGGGGTCGGGCGGCGAGTTTCCGCGCGGGAGCTCTGACAGCGAAGATGCAAGCTGAGACCATGGCGCAGCCATTCGATAACGCTCTCGCAACGCTCACTCTTGAGCAGATCCAGACGTTCCTCGAACACGAACTCGAAGAGGGCCTCACCTGGGAAGCGAAGGGTTCGCACGAGATCCGCCCTGAGCAAGTGCGGAAGGCCGTCTCGGGCTTCGCGAACGCGGTCGGCGGGTCGCTCATTCTCGGCGCTGAACGCGATGCCTCCGGCTGGCGGCTTCCCGGTGTGATGTTCCCCGGTGGTGAAGCGAAGACTTGGCTAAGCAGTGTCATCCGCGAGCTCGAACCTGTGCCGCGCTACGAAGTCCGCGTCTTTCCCGCGGACGGGGAGGCTCTCGTCGCGGTGGTTGGAGTCGAGCCGGTGGACGTCCCGCCATGCATGAGCGGCGGGTCCGTCTTCGAGCGGGTATCCGGGCAGACCGTCCCAGTAACCGACCCGGCGTCGCTCCGGTCGCTTTTCGCCCGGGGCGCTGAAGCGCGCGACTCGGCAGTAAAGCGCGCGCAGCGTTCCGCCGTTGCCATTTTCCACGACCCGGAGATACCGCACGAGGCGTACCGGCTCGTGGCTCATCAGGACGCCCGGCTGCCGGGCCGTCCCGCGTTTGGTTTTGCGATCGCCCCCGTCGCGTGGCCCGATGCTTGTCGAGAGGCGGTCTTTCGCGCGAGCTTCCGCGAGAGACTTGAGGACGCCACGGTGAGCCGCATGGCCGGCCCCGTTCGGCGGGCAGAGCCGCGGTACGAGCAGACGCGCTCCCTCGTCCAGGTACTGCTGCCCGACTGGTACGGCTTCTGGACCGTTCGCGTCTACGTCGACGGGGCGGCCGCCGCTGCGTACACAACGGAGCGCACCTCTGAGCAGATCGCACCCATCAACGTCATGAATCGGCTCGAGGAGACGTGGAAGCTCGCGTCTGACGCACTCGAGGCTATTGGCGCCGCCGGGGCCGCCTACTTCGCCCTTTACCTGCGATCGACGCGACAACCGCCCGGAGGCCAGTGGATCATTACCCCACCGATGATGGACGTTCTCGGCGGACTCTCGATCGGGCCTCCTACGGTCGCCGCGCTTGACAGCATCAAACGCGAGCTTGACCGCGAGGCCGGGTACCTCGCTTCGGATCCCGAGCCAGAGCCGGAAACCTAAAGAGGTCGAGCGGCATATCTCGAGAGCCACCGAGGAGACACGCCGCGCACGATGGAGGCACTCAGGGCAAGTGCGACCCGCGCAACCACGCCGTTTCCGCATGGTTGCGCAGGTCGTAATGGGCCCGCTTGGATTCGAACCAAGGACCAAGGGATTATGAGTCCCCTGCTCTAACCAGCTGAGCTACGGGCCCGCCGGGTTAGGCAGAACGTATCGCGCGGCGCAGCGAGAGCCAGAGGACGAGGAGCACGGCGAGCGGCATGAGCCACCACGCCGTGACGCCGTCGTGCGCGACGGCGGCCGTGATCCCGATCGCGATTGCGACGAGCACGGCGGCGAGCCAGTCGTCGCCGATCACGAAGTCCCACCAGAAGCGGCCGAACCCGCGCAGCCACTTCATGCCGTTGCCGCCTCGAGCTTCTCCCGCTTCAGCAGCTGCACGAGCACGAGCGAGACGACGATGACGAAGCCGAGCACGCCGAGGAGCGAGGCGTCCGCGCCGGGCCAGTGCGCTCCGGCGCCCTCCGTCGACCAGAAGATGCCGAACGTCGTGAGCATCACGCCGACGGCGAACTTCATGAGGTTCTCCGGCACCCGCGCGAGCGGGGCGCGCACCGCCACGCCGACGCCCGCGACGAGCACGATCGCGCCCGCGGCGCCGACCGCGGCGAGCGGGATCGAGTGCTGCGCGCTCCCGAAAGTGAGGACGATGAAGACGACCTCGAGCCCCTCGAGCAGGACACCCTTGAACGAGAGAACGAAGCCGTACCAGTCGAGGCCCGCGCGCTCGACGTGCTCCGCTCCCTCGGCGTCGGCGAGCTCGCGCGCGAAGATCGCGTCCTCGTCGTGGAGCGCCTTGAAGCCGCTCGCGCGGAGGATCGCCTTCCGCAGCCACTGCAGCCCGAAGACGAGGAGAAGCGCGCCGACCGCCAGGCGCAGAGCGTTGAGCGGGATGGCCGTCAGCGCCGGCCCGAGCGCGGCGGTGATCGCGGCGAGCGCGAGCGTCGCGGCGCCGACTCCCGCGAGCGACGAGCGCCAGCCGCGCGCGAGCGCCGAGGCGAGGACGATCGTGAGCGCCTCC
>Ga0265338_10007153_pt1 | contig 13972 bp, 13 predicted proteins | sample 42126metaG_FD_193579 | JGI IMG/M metagenome (GOLD analysis project Ga0265338, IMG submission 193579) | Rhizosphere microbial communities from Carex aquatilis grown in University of Washington, Seatle, WA, United States - 4-21-26 metaG | ecosystem: Host-associated > Plants > Roots > Rhizosphere... | reverse complement strand
GCCGTAGAGGGTTCCGGCCCCGGTGGCGAGGACCGCGCCGTTCCCCTCGCCCCAACGGACGACGGACCCGGCCCGGAGCGTGCCGCCCGGCGCCTTGTCGGCGTCCTTCGACTCGCCGGTCAAGGCCGACTCGTCCGCTCCCAGGGCGCCGGTCAGGAGTTGGATGTCGGCGGGAACCAGGTCCCCCGGGCGGATCCGGACCAGGTCGCCCGGCACCAGGTCCCGGGCCGGCACCACCTGCCATTTGGAATCCCGCAGGACGCGGACGTTGACCTGCAGCCGTTTTCGGAGGGCTTCAACGACCCCGGCAGCACGGTGCTCCTGGGTGAAGGCCACGACGGCGTTGATGACCAGGAGGACGCCCACCACGGCGAGGTCGGAGGTGTTCCCAAGGTAAGCCGAAAGCGCCATGATCAACTCGAGCATCCAGGCCGACAGGCCCCAGAACTTTGCGAGGAACGCGAGGACCGGGTGGCTTTTCGGTGCGGCCGTCTCATTGAAACCGTGTTCCTTCCGGCGGGTCTCCACCTCGGCCTGGGAAAGCCCCACGGCGGGGTCCAGGCGGAGCGCCGCGAGGGTCTCGGGGACCGGGGCGGTCGGTGGGTCGGGGCCCGGGACAGGCTTCGCTTCGGGTGTCATTTCCATCCTCCATCTTTAGTCTGTTCAGGTCGGTTCCCGCGGGATCCAACCCGGCGGTCCGGTCACTGGGCCGCCCCCAACCGTTCACCGACTTCCCGCGCTCACCGTTGCCAAAGGATCCGGGATTCCTCCAACGGCACCGAGACGCCCATGAGGCTCGGCACCACGCGCGCCGTGAAATCCCCCGCCGGGCGGCTGGACGGGATCTCCACCCGATAGGTGAAGACACCGGCCGAACCGTCGACGGGATCGTCCCGACGCAATTCATGGCGTTCCGGGCCGCCGCCCCCGGTCCCCTCGGCGTAAAGCTCGACCCGCACCGCCTCCGGGGCGAGGTCACCGAGATGGACCCGCGCCTCAAAGCCCAGTTGGCCGTCCCGGGATTCGACCTTCCAACCGTCGAAGCGCATTCGGCCCCACTTCCGGTCCAATTCGCGCCGCCACTTGAGGATTTCCACGCCCTTCGCGCCCCGGCCCGCCGAACGGTCCCGGTAGGCGGCCGCGGCCGGGAGGTAGTGCCTCTCGGTGTATTCACGGACAGTCCGGTTGGCGGAGAAATACGGCGTCAACCGGGCCATGCTTTCCCGCATCCTCCCGACCCAGGCCCGGGGGATGTCGTTGGCGTCCCGGTCGTAGAATTCGGGGATCACTTCCCGCTCGAGCCGCTCGTAGAGGGCCGCGGCCTCGACCGCGTCCCAGGCGAGGTCCTCACCGTGTTCCCGTCCGTCCCCCAACGACCAACCCACCTCGGGGCAGTAGGCCTCGGCCCACCAACCGTCCACTTCCGAGAGGTTGAGCCCCCCGTTGACGAGAACCTTCATGCCGCTCGTGCCGCAGGCCTCCCAGGGCCTCCGGGGCGTGTTGATCCAGACGTCGACCCCCCGGACGAGCTGTTCGCTGAGGAGCATGTTGTAGTCGTCGAGGAAGACCACATGGGCCCGGGCCTCGGGCCGTTGGGTGAACCGGATCCATTCCCGGATCAACGCCTGCCCCGCGAGGTCCGAGGGATGGGCCTTGCCGGCCAGGATGAGCTGGACCGGCCGGTGGGTGTCGGTCAATAGGCGGAGCAGTCTTTCGGGGTCTTGCAGGAGCATGTTGGGGCGTTTGTAACTGGCGAAGCGGCGGGCGATCCCCAGGGTCAAGGCCTTGGGGTCGAACAGGCCCTTCGCCCCTTCCACGGCCTCCCCAGGGGCCCCGGAGGCCGCCAGTTGCCTGGACAACCGTCCCCGGGTGTACTCCACCAGGTTTTTCCGCGAGAGGGAGCGGAACCGCCACAATTCGTCGTCCGGGATCTTGCGTATGTCCTGGTCCATGGTTTCAGTCGGCCTCATCCAACGGTCCTTGCCGCAGGCCTTCGTCCAGAGGTCGTCGGAGGCCGCCGAGTCCCAAGTCGGCGTGTGGACGCCGTTCGTGACGTAGTCGATGGGCACCTCCGGCGTCGTCCAACGCGGGAACAGGGGCTCGAAGAGGTGGCGGCTCACCTGCCCGTGCAGGCGGCTGACGCCGTTGACCGCCCCACTGCCGCGGATGGCCAGGTAAGCCATGTTGAAATGCTCCAGGGGATCGTCCGGGTCCCGGCGGCCGAGGGCCAACAGGTCCGGGAGCGTCAAGCCGAGCTTCGTGGCGTAGCGGCCCAGGTATTGTTCGATGAGCGCGGGGGAAAAACGGTCGAACCCGGCCGCCACCGCGGTGTGCGTCGTGAAGAGGTTGCCCGCGCGCGTCACGGCCAGGGCCTCGTCGAAGGGCCGCCCGGTCTCCTCCATGAACTCCCGGGCGCGCTGCAACACGGCGAAGGCCGCGTGGCCCTCATTGAGGTGGCAGACGCTCGGCTTGAGGCCGAGCGCGCGCAGGAGGTTCCATCCCCCGAGCCCCAGCACCATCTCCTGCTTCAGGCGCAGCTCCGGCCCGCCCCCGTACAGTTCGCTGGTGATCCCCCGGTGCGCCGGGTGGTTCGCGATGTCGTTGCTGTCCAATAAATAGAGCTTCACCCGGCCGACCTGGACCTGCCAGGCCCTCAACCAAACCGAATAGGCGGGCAAGGTGATTTCCAACCTCAACCACTCGCCGTTCGGCTGGCGGAGCGGCGTGATCGGCAGTTGGCCCGGGTCGTTGTAGGGGTACAGGGCCTGTTGGGCCCCCGACCGGTCGATCAACTGCCTGAAATAACCCTGTTGGTAGAGCAGGCCCACGCCGACCACGGGCACGCCCAGGTCGCTGGCGGCCTTGAGCTGGTCCCCCGCCACGTTGCCGAGGCCGCCCGAGTAGATCGGGAGGGCCTCGCTGAGCATGAACTCCATGCTGAAGTACGCCACGCAGTCCAGCGGCGTGTCGGGATGTTCCTTCTGGAACCACGCGGGTTCGCCCTCCACCTGCTTTTTGGACCGCATCAGGTCGTCGATCCGTCGGCGGAAGACGGGATCGGCGAGGAGGTTTTGGACCTTCTCCCGGGAGACCGTCTGCAGGACGTCGAAGGGATGGTGCGTCAGGTCCCAAAGGACCGGATCCAATTGCCGCCAGAGCCCGTCGGCGGAATGGTTCCAGGACCACCGCAGGTCCAACGCGAGTTCCGACAACGCCTCGTAGCCTTTTTGGAGGTCGGGCGGGAAACCCTGGGTCGGGTCCACCGGGGGGATCGGGGCGATCATGGGGACACCGGGGACCAGGCCGACGGCTTCCCCGTCCGGGGGTCGGGGTTCAAGGTTTGGCCGCCGGGGGCTGTTGGGCCCGTTGGGCCAGGATTTCCAGGAGCCGGTCGAACGATTTCAGGAATCCCTCGACGCCCTCGTCCTCGAGTTGTTGCGTCACGAAATCCAGGCTGATGCCCAGTTCGGTCAGCCGTCCCAACGCCTTTTGGGCCTCCGGCAACCCCTGGTCCAGCCGGACCCGGGGGTTGCCGTGGTCCCGGTAAGCCTCCAGGGTCTTGACCGGCACCGTGTTGATGGTCTCCGGGCCGATGAGTTCCTCGATGTACTTCACGTCGCTGGCGGCGGGGTCCTTCGTGCCGGTGCTGGCCCAGAGCAGGCGCTGGGGCGTGGCGCCCTGGGCGGCCAAGGGCTTGAAGCGTTCGCCGCCGAACAGTTCCCGGTAGGCTTGGTAGGCCAGCTTCGCGCTGGCGACGGCGACTTGGCCGAGCACCATCTTCACGACATCCGTCTTGGAGCCGCCCAGGCCGTTGCATTCCTCAAGCTGGGGATCGACCTTGGCGTCGATCCGGCTGACGAAGAAACTGGCCACGGAGGCCGAGCGCCGGACCGGATCCCCGCAGGCCACGCGTTCCTCGAGCCCCGAGAGGTAGGCCTCGACCACCTGGCGGTAACGGGGCAGGCCGAAAAGCAGGGTCACGTTGACGTTGATCCCTTCCCGGGTGAGCTGGTGGATGGCGCCGAGTCCTTCCACGGTCCCCGGCACCTTGATGAGGACGTTGGGGCGGGCCAAGTCGGCCCATAGGCGGCGGGCCTCCCGGATCGTGCCCTGGGTGTCGCGCGCCAGGTGGGGATTGACCTCCAGGCTGACGTACCCATCCCGGCCCTCCGAGGAGTCGTAAACCTGCCTGAAATCGTCCGCGGCGGCCTGGACGTCCGATCGGCTCAGGGCCTCATAGGTCGTCCGGGCATCCTTTCCCTCCGCCGCCAGGGTCCGGATGTCCCGGTCGTAATCTTGGCTTTCCGAGATTGATTTCTCGAAGATGGCGGGGTTCGAGGTCATCCCCCGCAAACCGTCCTCCTCGATCATTCGGCACAGGTCGCCGCTGGTGAGGAGGTCCCTCCGGATGAAATCGAGCCAAAGGGATTGGCCCAGCGTCCCCAGTTGCCTCAAGTGGTTGGTTTTCATGGCGGCAGACCCCTTTTCAAGTTTTGGGTTCCGTTCGGGACCGGTTCCCCGGGGACCCGAAGGTGGTCGGCGGCGGGGCGCGCCCCCCCGGCGGAAGCCGTCGGGGCCTCCCCGAGCCCGAGCAGCCGCACCACCGACCGGGCGAGGGTGATTTCCTCGTCCGTCCGGATGACGCGGACCGCGACGCGGCCGCCGGCGGTCGAGACCAACCCCCCGTTCGTCCTGTTCCTTTTTTCGTCGAGTTTCACGCCCAGGAACTCGAGTCCTTGGCAGATCCTCGAGCGCACCGGCGGGCAGTTCTCGCCGATCCCCCCGGAGAAGACCAAGGTCTCCAGCCCGCCCAACGCCGCCGCGTAGGCGCCGATGGTTTTCTTCGCTTGGTAGCAGAACAACTCGACCGCTTCCGCCGCCCGGACGTCGGTCTCTTCCAGGGCGAGGAGGTCCTTCATGTCGGAGGTGGTCTCCGAGACGCCGAGCAGGCCGGATTCGTGGTTCACCATCCGCCCGAAGGCCATGGGGGACATCCCCTCCTTCCGGGCCAGGTACGCGGCCAAGCCCGGGTCCAGGTCGCCGGAGCGTGTCCCCATCGGGATCCCCGCCGTCGGCGTGAACCCCATGCTGGTGTCCCGGCTTTTGCCGCCCTCCAGGGCCGCCAGGCTGGCGCCGGCGCCGAGGTGGGCGAGGATGACGCGGCCCTGGGCCGCCTCCGCCCCGGCCGTACGCGCCAACTCCCCCAGGAGGTACTCATAGGACAGCCCGTGGAACCCGTAGCGCCTCAGGCCCTGCTCCTCGTAACGCCGGGGGATCGCCAATTGGCGGGCCGCCCGCGGCATGTCCCGGTGGAAATGGGTGTCGAAGCAGGCCACCTGGGGCAGGGCCGGGAATCGGCGGTGGAAGGACTCGGCCAGGAGGATCTCCAGGGGCAGGTGGTCGGGGTCGAAGAGGCTGAACCGGCGCAGTTCCGCGAGCATCTCCCGGGAGATCCGCTCCGGGGCCCCGTACTGGGGGCCGCCGTGCACCACGCGGTGGCCCACCGCGGCCAGGGAGTCGCGGCCGTCCCGTTCCTCGATCCACCGGATCAGGGCCCCCACCGCGGTCCGGAAATCCGGCGCCGGGATGGGCCTCGAGGCCGTTTCAGCCCGGTCGAGGCCGCTTACCTGGAGGACGGAATCCGCGCTCCCGATGCGGTCCAGCGAGCCCCCCAGGAGGCGCTGGGGCGGGTCGCAGGCGTCGAAGACCGCGAACTTGATGCTCGAGGAACCTCCGTTGACCGTCAGGACGCGTTGGGGGCTCATGGACGGGCCCCTTCCCCGCTTGGGAGGCCGAGCGACGCGAATTGGCCCCGGGTGGACCGGAGGTTTTGGTGGAGGACGCCCCGGATCCCCAACTCCGCCGCCGCCTCGACGAACAACGGGGTGTTCTCCAGGTAGGCCACGCGCCGGGCCGGGGCCCGGGAGAGGTCCAGCGCCAGGCGGTAGATGTCCAGGTCGGGCTTTCGGACGTGGACATAGCAGGACGACAGGAAGGTGTCCACGATGGATCCAAGCCCGAACCGGCGGATCCGGTATTCGTTGAGTTCACGCCCCTCGTTGCTCACCGCGAAGACCTTCAGTTTATAACGGGCCTTCAAGCGGGCGGTCCAGGCGATCATCTCCGGATGGGCTTTCGACTCCCCCAGCATGAAGCGCCGGAACCGTCCGTGGGAGAACGGGCGCTTTCGGTGGAAGACCACCCGATCCAGGTACTCGGTGAATGTCATCTTGCCCTCTTCGTACGTCCCAAAATTCAACCGGTGCCGGCCCTCCATCTCCCCGAAGTCCAGGCCGAAAACCTCCGCCGCCCTCCGGCGGGCGAAACGGTCCCACCCGTCGCTCAGGAGGACCCCTCCGATATCGATGAAGAGGCAGGTGATTTCCGCTTTCCGTCCCATCGTTCTCGTCCTTCCATCGTTCGTTCGTCCCGGCCGCGTGACTGACCCCCGGGCGGGGCCCCGTCCCAATCGCCGGGCTCAGGTGCCCGAAGGGACCGGAACCTCCGCCGAAGAGGTTGGCTTCGGCGAGGCCCTCATCCGGTCCATGATTTCATGGGCCGCGGAGGTCGTCGCCGCGCGGTTCGTGGGGGACCCCAAGGATGCGCGCAGTTTCACGAGAAGGTCGTTGTAGCCCTCCTCGGCCTGGTCCCGGAAGACATGGCGCGCCCTCTGCCGGAAAAGGAAGGAATCGGCCCAATCCTTCGTCAAGAGGTCGAGGAGGGGCGTCCAGGCAGTCTTCCTGAACTTGCCGAGGGCCTCCGCCGCGACCCAGGAAACATCGGGATAACCGTCCTCCAACGCCTTCAGGAGCGCCGGGATCGACGCCGGGTCCTTGATCAGGTCAAGGGTTTTCGCCGCCTCCCACCGGAGCTGGCTCGAACCGGAATAGCGTAGGGCCTCGCACAAGGTGAGGACCGCGGGTGTCCCGAGGACGGACAGGGCTTTCCGGGCCTGGACCCGCGCCATCGCGTCCGGACCGGCGAGGATGCCCATAAGGGATTCCAATGTTTGATCGGGTGGGGCGGTCTTGGGCACGACGGGCCTCCAGGGGATGGGTGGGTTACGAGCCGTTGGAAAGCGGTTCGAAAGGCAGGGGCGAAACATCACCCCTGGGGTCTCGATCAGGTCCGGTTGCCCTTGTGGGGCAATGCGTGTTTGCGCACGCCTTTCCAGGCGTGGACCTCACGCCTTCCGGCCGTTCCCCGGGGATGGAACTCGTCGATCCGGCGGGTCGGGCCCTTTTTTTTGCCCCGACCGCCGACCGGCTTCGGCTTGCGTCCCTCACGCCACATGGTGGCGGAGGGCGCCGTATAGGCGAGGCCCCTGATTTCCGGTGGTGGGGTGTCCCAGCCGGAAAGGGAGAACCATCGGGCGAATTTCATCTTGAGGGATCCAAACCATGTCTTTTCCATTTTGTCCTTCCCGCGTCCCGGTCGGTCATCATCGCCGGCGGAATCGTCCAACGGTTCTTCATGTTGTTCGGGCGGGTTTAACAGGGTGCTAAAAAGTGTTTTTACACCCCGTCAGCAGCCGCGCGGTTCGAGCGAATTGCTTTAAATCCCCCAGTTTGGGGGGGGACGATTCGCGAGTACGACACGAAAAAGTCTTTTCACTCCGACTTTTTCATCATCCCGCTAAAGAAAGTGGCGCGCCCTCTTTTGGATTTCTTGATCCTCCCGACCCCTTACGCGGAATGCTTCAACCTGCGGAGGATCTCATAGGCGGCCGCGGTCGCCGATACCCGGTTGGCGGCGGAATCGAGCGATAGGAGGAGCTTCTCGATCAGGTCGTTGAAGCCCTCCTCCTTTTGGTTGCGGAACACATGGTGCGCCCCCTGCCGCAGGAGGAAGGACTCGGCCTTGTCCTTCGTCAACAGGTCGAGGAGGGCCGGCCAAGCTGCCTTCTTGAACTTGCTGAGCGCGTCGGCCGCCACCCAGGCCACGTCCGGGTCGCTGTCCTCCAAGGCCACGACGAAAGCCTGGATCGATTCGGGGGCCGCGATCTTATTGAGCGCCTTGGCCGCTTCCCACCTGACCTGGTTAAGCTCCGAATGCTTCATGGCGTCCGACAGGGCTTGGACGGCCGGTTCCCCCAGGGCCACCAACGACTTCCGGGCCTTGAGGCGGAGCAACCCATCGTCGCTGGCGAAGGCGGCGATGGAGGATTCCAAAATCGAAGTGGATGACTTGAGTTTAAGCACGTCGGAACCTCGGGAAAGGGGATGGCGGGAGTCCGTCGCTGATTCGAGGGACGAAATGGAATCGTCAAACGGATCCCGATGGCAACGAGAGCAAGAAACGTGCCCTTTACAGGGGCCTCCGAAGCTGACTGGGCCGCGACACGCCCAACAAAACCCCGGGATTTATTTATTCGGTGAAGGCCGACGTTCATTCGTGGACATGACGATCAACACGATAGGCCTGCCATTCGATTTGATCCGGTTCAAGCGGTTCGACCCACGGGCGCCGCGTCCATCCAGGGAATCCCAGCGGCCGGTTCGGCCCACTTCTTGCTCCAAACGATCACGTTGTACGCGACGGACTTCCAATCAAAAACCATGGAGAACGAAATGATCCGCAAGAAAATCAACCCGGAGATCCTGGTCACCCACGGGGGACCTGATTCAAGCCATATCGAGACGGCCGCCTACTACCGATGGCTGGATCGCGGGCGCCTGGCCCAAATCGGCGATGAGGTGAGCGATTGGATTGAGGCGGAAAAAGGGCTATTGGCCCACCTTCAAAAGCCATAAGAACGGCCGTCCGAGGCTTGGGCCGTGGTCCCCTATGCGGATTCCACGGCCCAGCGGCCAAGGCGCGGAAAGCACGTATCATTTCGCCTCATCCTCGTTCGATCAAATTGACGGCGAAACGAATCATATTGATCGGCCCCACATCCGCCCTGCTTGGTTTTCAATGCCCATCCGGTGGCACGTTACTTGCTTTTTCCGAACACCTGATCGCCTGTGCGTTCTCGAAATTTAAAACGAAGTTAAAGAACGAGAGATCCATGAGAAACAGCCCCACAACGACTTACAAGGCAATGGTTTCGATCATCTTCCTGGCCGCGCTCGCGGCCGGTTGCAGTAAGTGGAACGGCTCTCCCGTGCCGCCGGCGGGCCCCGCGGGTCCCACCGCCACCTTCACGGTCACAGGTTCGGCGACGTCGACCCTGACCCTCACCCGGACGGCCACGGCGACGGCGACCATCACCTCAACCGGCACCTTGACCGCCACGCCCACCGCGACCTCCTCGCCCACGGCCACCGCGACGGCCACGGTGACCAACACGGTGACCCCCACGGCCACGAGCGCGGCCGCCTGCCCGAACCCGGCCGCCGTAAACCTCGGTACCGCCGGCAATTACGTGATGTTGGCTGAGACCGGGATCACCGACATCCCTTCATCGGCCGTGACCGGCGACGTCGGCAACTCGGGCTTGGGGACCCAGATCGGGATCTCCTGCGCCGAGGTGACGGGCGTCATCTATAAGTACGACGGGACGGCCGCCGCGTGTTTTGTCCAGGCCACCGCGGCCCTCGATATCGCGACCACCGACCGCGGAACCGCCTACACCACCGCCAACGGCCAAGCGAATTGCGTGAGCGAATTGGGCGGCGGCACCCTCACCGGGTTGACCCTGACCCGGGGCAAGTACGTCTGGGCCGGCAACGTCACGATCCCGACGGACCTCCACCTCGACGCGCTCGGCGACCCGAACGCCCGATGGATCTTCCAGATCGGCGGGACCCTCACCATGGCCTCCGCGATGAACATCATCCTGGACAACGGCGCCCTGGCCTCGAACATCACCTGGGACGTCGCGGATTTCGTCCAGATCGGCACGACCGCGCACATGGAGGGGACCGTCATCGGGTTCTCCTACATCGCCATGCAGACGGGCGCCTCGATCCACGGAAGGTTGCTCTCGCACACCCAAATCACCCTGGACCAGAACGTCGTGACCGACCTGCCTTGACGGCCGGGTTTCCCGAAGCGAACGCAGGGCCGGCCCGGGGGGCGGCGGACCGATCGGCCCGCTCCCCGGATCCCGGAAACCGTCCCACCCAATAAGAACGAACGAGGATCCAGATGAAAAAGACGACCCAAGAGGTATCAGCCAAGAAAACCGCGGCGAGGCTGTTGATCGCCCTCGGCCTGCTCCTTCCCCTGGCCGCCCGCGCGGAGATCAGGAAGGGAAGCGCTGAAGTCGGTGTGTTCGCGGGTTTCAACAAGTTCGAGGACCGGCAGAATTTGAAGGATTGTCCCATCCTGGGCGCGAGGTTGGGCTACAACCTGACCCGGCGTTGGGGGCTTGAGGGCTCCGTTTCAACCCTCAGCAGCCGGGTCGGCGATAAGTCCGTCACCGGAGCCATCAAGGGCGAGTTCAGGGCGCCCATGGACAAGGTTAAGCTGACCTATTACCAGGTCGATGTCCTGTTCCATTTCATGCCGGAACGCCGTCTCAACCCGTTCCTGGTCGCGGGATTCGGCGGCACGCACTACAGCCCCGCCATCTCGAACGGGGCCATGTCCACCTTCGATTTCGGATTGGGCGCGAAGTATTGGCTGTGCAGGCATGTGGCCCTTCGCATGGACCTCAAGGACCGCGCGGTCGGCGAGGTGTTCAAGTACTCCTTCCAGGCCCTCAACCTGACCGGCGGGATCGTTTTCTCCTTCGGCGGCGGGGCTAAGGACAAGAATGCCCCGTTGGCGAAGGCCCAACCGACGCCCGTGGCGACGGCTAAGCCCACGCCCATGGTGATCGTCGTGGCGGATGAACCCAAGGTCGTGGAGAAGGTCAAGGCCGTGGCGCAACCCAAGGTGGAGGCCGAGGTCGTCCTCGCGTTTGAGGACGTCCACTTCTCCCTCGAGTCCTCCTCCCTCACCCCGAACGCGAAGGCGATCCTGAAGCGGAGCGTCAAGATCCTGAAGGAAAACCCCAACGCCAAGATCCGGATCGCGGGCTACACGTCCGCCTCGGGCACCGAGGAATTCAACCAGGGTCTCAGCGAACGGAGGGCGAAGGCCGTCCGGGATTACCTCGTGCAGGAAAAGGTCGTCGACCCGGCCAGGCTGACCATGATCGGGTATGGCGAAAACAGGCCGGCGATTCGCGAAGTGGCGCCCGAGAAGATTTACTCCAAGGCGGCCAAGGCCAACATGCGGGTCCTCTTTGTGGTCCTCGTTCAGTAAAGGAACCCAAGTCGCGGGGGACGGGCCGGGATTCCCCGGTCCGTCCCTTTTTCGTTCAAGGGGAACCGCCGGGGTTAAGCCGGTCGATAGCCGGTCCTGGCGGGATATTGCGCGTTTTGGACCTTGTCCCAAAGGCGGAAGCCCCCCCGGAAAGCGTGGGAGTTCTGCCCCAGCCGGAGTCCCGGCGGGAGTCCGTCCAGCAACCGGGCATTGCCGCCACCCAGGACGACATAGTCCACTTGGAGGGCGGTCCTGAGGGCCAAACCGATCTCCACCACGCGCTTGCGCCACTTTTTCTTGCCGGAGCGCTCCAATCCCTTCAGGCCGATGGTCTCCTCATAGGTCCTTCCCTTCTTATAAGGAAGATGGGCCAATTCCATCGGCAACAGGACGTGGTCCACGATCAACGCGGTCCCCAGGCCGGTTCCCAGCCCCAAAAAGAGCATCCGCCCCCCCTCATAAATGCCGAGGGCCTGCATGGCCGCGTCGTTGATCACCCGCACCGGCTTGCCGAAGGCTTTATTAAAATTGAAGGCTTTCCAACCGGGACCCAGGTGGCGGGGCTCGACCATGGGACGACCCTTCACCACGGGACCGGGGTAGCCGATCGACACGGCGTCGAACTTCCACCCGGCCGTCAGGGCCTTCACGCCGTCCACCATTTGGGCGGGCGTCAGGGCCGGACCCGAGTCGAACTTGACCTTATTCGGGTGGCCCGTCGCCACGACCTTGGTGTGGGTGCCGCCCACGTCGATCACCAGGATGTTCATATCGGGGCCTTCCGGGGTTTCGTCGGTGAACAAACTGAGGCTTCTATAGTACCCGGGCTTGACTTGGATTCAGCCCAAGAACGGCAAATAAAACCTTTTGAACCACCAAGATCACAAAGTTCACTAAGAAAGCCTATTGAAAAAAAGTCGTTAAATCCGATGCTTTCCTTTGTGACCTTTGTGGTGAAAAATTTTGACTTATGCGGTTTTGTTGGTTGCTCTAAATAACCCAGTCGAAGGACGCCGGGGCAACCTTGAAAACAGGGCCCCAAAAGACCATCTTGAGGACGAACCGTTATCCTGGAGGAGCAGATGAAATTTAACCTTTCCGAAACCCCGGTCCGGACCACCTACAACCTCATCAACGGCCTCGTGGCCCCCCGGCCCATCGCCTGGGTCACCACGAAGGGGCCGGACGGGAGGGTCAACGCCGCGCCCTTCAGCGCCTTCAACTACCTCTGCCTCAACCCGCCCATCCTCGGGTTCGGGGTCGCGGCCCGGCCCGACGGGAGCGAGGACCTGAAGGACACGGCCCGGAACATCGAATCGACGAAGGAATTCGTGGTCAACGTCGTGACCGAGGACCTCGGGGAGAAAATGAACCTCTGCGGGGTGGACTTCCCCCCCGGTGTGGATGAGTTGCAGATGGCCGGGTTGGCCACCGAGGACTCGACCGTGGTGAAGCCGCCCCGCATCCGGGAGGCCCATGCCGCGATGGAATGTCGGTTGTACCAGGTGCTCAAGCCGGGGCCCACCCAGTCCCGGATCATCCTGGGCGAGGTGGTGGCCATCTATGTGGAGGACAAATACATCGACCCGAAGGGACCCTACATCAAGGCGGAGGATCTCCACGCCATCGGCCGGATGAACGGGCTGGATAATTATGTGCGCACCCAAGACGCCTTCATCCACATCAAAAGGATGAATTACGCGGATTGGCAAAAGGCAGGCGAGGCCAAACCAGGTCTTTGATCTTTAGTGTATGCCGGCCTACACAGGGCGATAGATAGAACCTTTAGGCTCCACTTTAAACCCAGGTAATCAACTATATTTGTCCACTCCAGGTCCCCGTCGTGGACAACTTACTAATAGGCGGTGCCGGCGACATCCCGCACGATGACACAGGAAGAGTTTTGGGCCCCCGGGAAGGCCCCGGTAGTCACTTGGTCAACCTGCAGGTTGACGCTGTCATTACCGGCACCGGGGGTTTCATTGCTGAAAACGCTATTGGAAATGGTGTAGGGGTTTGAGGGAATGGGCGGTCCAATATAGACGGGGGTTGGGAGGCCTACTATATGGATGTAATCCTTGTTCCCCACGCCTGCGGCCCAGGAGCAGGTGACCCCACCCGAGCCCGAGGAAGGTGAAACCACCGGACTGCCCGAGAAACCCGTGGCAGCGGCCGAATAAGTCGTTCCACCGATGTTCACGTTGAATTGGTAGACTTGCCCGGCATTGTAGGTTACGGCCCCCGAGTAAAGTGAACCTGTTAGATAGGGCACCCCATCAATAGTTAGCCCGCCTGAGTTGACCAAGCTCCCTAAGGTGGTCATGGCCTCGCTTGCGCTGTTGGTGGTCAAGGACACACTTGTGTTGGCCGTTCCGGTTGTGCCCGTGCTGTCGCTGACGAAAACATTCGCCAGTGAGATGGAGCCGTTCACGGCCACCTGCGCAATGATATAGGGCCCGGAAGGGGTGGGGGTGGGCGCCGTGGGGGTGGAAGGAGAATTTTTGGCCTTACAGGCCGGCAAAAGCAGGGCCGAAGCCGCCAACAAAAAACCAATCCCCAGTGACCTTCTCCAATATTTTGCGGAATCATTCACGGACCGCTCCTTTTATTTACGAGACAAGGTATTTTACCAAAGTTATCATCTAAAAGCCTTCGGTGGGGTTTGTCCACCCCGGGTCTCCGTCGTGGACATTTTCAAACTTCCAGTTATACAGCCTTATGCCTAAGAACCCGTCTGGCATGATCGGATATCCGTTCATGAGGCACCCTTTCAAAA
>Ga0265338_10007151_pt1 | contig 13976 bp, 10 predicted proteins | sample 42126metaG_FD_193579 | JGI IMG/M metagenome (GOLD analysis project Ga0265338, IMG submission 193579) | Rhizosphere microbial communities from Carex aquatilis grown in University of Washington, Seatle, WA, United States - 4-21-26 metaG | ecosystem: Host-associated > Plants > Roots > Rhizosphere... | reverse complement strand
CAGGCCATCGTCGTTCAGGTTGAACACACAATCTTTGATATAGAGATTCGTAGTGCCGTTATAGTAGCGAATGCCAGCGGAATTAAAGCTGGCCGTGCGACAGTGGCGGAAGACGATGCCAGAAATATTGTAATTCTTCGCGCCGCTGAATTGCCACCCGCCTCGACCACGGTCTCCTGCCGTGTAACTGCCGGGCGCATTTTCGACCAGGGTAGTTCCAAAATCCCATACAGGCGGGCGCTTCGGGTCGAGAGCCCGGATGATGATCGGGTTGGTTGAAGTCGCCTGCTTGGTGAGATAAACGCGAAAGGCATAGGTGCCCGGCGCAATCACTACTTCGTCTCCAGGATTCGCTCCTTCAATTTTGGTGTAATTGTCATTGGTTGTGACATTGATTTGGGCGGCTGGTGACACGATCGCGCGCAATATCAGCAGCAGCACCAAGGAAATCCGTCGGAAAAGGGCCGAGGCGAGGTAATTCATTGTTCCTGAGGGCGGAACAGCATTAGATATGCCATTTCTGGTCTTTAGCCACGCGGCTGACCTCCTTTCTGCCCGGCCCATTTCACGTCTTTGGGGGCCAATCGATTCCGTCCAATTCCTTGGGGAGTTGTGTGGGATCAGTCGGATAGAGAAGTTTTTGGTCCACAATCTCGCCATCCTCCATCTCCTTTTCAGGGGCTCCAACGATCAGCCAAAGGACTTCGGTTTCGGTGTCATTGAATACCTGACGCACAAGCCGCGGGCCCACCAGCACGCCTCCGTACTTTGGCACCGTAATCGTTTGCTCATCGATTCGCATCCGGCCCACACCTTCAAGAACAAAATAAAACTCCTCCATCTTTGGATGCCTATGGAGAGTGTTGGCGCTGTTTGGCGACAAGCGCCAAAGCCGGGCACTCAGCAGTTCGCTCTTGGTCCGCTCAAGAAAATCCGCGTTGGGAATTTTCATCATGTTGGAAGGTCTCCAGAATAAATCTTCCGGTTTGATCACAAAGAAGCTGTCGATTGGTGTCATACGAATGCTAATAAAAGTGAAAGGAACCCATCGCAAGCAAAAGAGCGCTGGGCCTGTCAGTTTAAGAAAAAGGCGGGCCGTTTCCGGCCCGCCTGGGAATTCGTTCGTAATCGAGAACGGCTTACTTGGTTTCTTTGGGGTCGTCCTTTATGGCTTCGTCGGCCGCATCAAACGCATGTTGCAGGGCGACGAGATCTTCGCCGGGCTTGAGAGCATCCAAAACGGCCTGTTCGGCCTTCAGTTGCTCGGGCGAGTAATTGGCGGCTTTAATGGAAAGACCGATGCGGCGATCTCCCTTGTCGATCTTAATCACGCGCGCCGTAACTTCCTGCCCTACCTTAAGAACGTTCTTAATCTTGTCGACGCGCTCCTCGCTAATTTGCGAGATATGCACGAGGCCATCGATTTCATGCTGGAGGCCGATGAAAGCCCCGAAGCTGGCCAGCTTGCTGACCTGACCGGAGACCAGGTCGCCAACTTTATAGAGGCGGTCGATATTTTCCCAGGGATCAATGGTGAGTTGTTTGAGGCCCACGGCAATGCGCTGGTTGGTTTTGTCCACTTCCAGAACCACAGCCTCAACCTCATCGCCCTTTTTCAGCACTTCAGAGGGGTGATTGATTTTGCGAGTCCATGAAATGTCGGAGACGTGAATCATGCCATCCAGGCCTTCTTCGAGTTCGATGAAGGCGCCATAGCTGGTAAGATTGCGAATCTTGCCTTTGACTTTCGTGCCGGGCGGGTACTTCTCCTGGGCGCGATCCCAAGGGTTGGCTTCGAGTTGCCGCAGACCCAGCGAGATCTTTTGCTCTTCGCGATTGATGCCGAGGACGACCGCCTCGATTTCCTGTTCCTGCTTGAGCATGTCCGACGGTTTGGCGACGCGCTTGGTCCAGGAAAGTTCGGTGACGTGAACCAATCCCTCGACGCCGGGTTCGAGTTCCACAAACGCGCCGTAGGGAACGAGATTGACCACTTTGCCTTTGACCTTGGCTCCAACAGGGTATTTCGCCTCGATGCTGTCCCACGGGTTGGCGAGCTTCTGTTTGAGCCCCAGGCTGACACGTTCCTTTTCGCGGTTGATGTCGAGCACCACAACGTCGATGTCCTGGCCGACTTTCAACAACTCCGAAGGATGGCCAATCCGGCCCCAACTCATGTCGGTGATGTGGAGCAGTCCGTCGATGCCGTTCAAATCGATAAAAGCGCCGAAGTCGGTGATGTTCTTCACCGTGCCTTTGCGGATATCGCCGGGGGTCATTTCAGTGAGGAGTTTCTGGCGGCGTTCGAGCCGTTCCTGCTCGATGAGTTCGCGGCGTGACAGAACGATGTTCTGCCGCTCCTGGTTGATCTTGACGACCTTGAAATCGTAGGTGTTGCCGACGTATTGCGACAGGTTCTTGGGGGTGGTGACGTCGATTTGGGATGCCGGCAGGAATGCCTCCACGCCGATGTTGACCAGCAAACCGCCCTTGACAATGGCTTTGACTTTGCCGGCGATCGTGCCGCCTTCGTTGCAAATGGTCAGGATGCGTTCCCAATTCTTTTTGAACTCGGCTTTTTCCTTCGAGAGGACAACCATCCCTTCCTTGTCTTCGAGTTTTTCAATCAGAACGTCGATTTCATCGCCGACCTTGACGGATTTGATATCTTCAAATTCACTGGCGGAAATGACGCCCTCGCTTTTGTAACCGATATCTACGAGGACTTCCTTAGGACGAACTTCGATGAGGGTACCTTTGACGATATTGCCTGCCGCAAAGGGCAGGGCGCCCCGTTGCTTCAGGGCTTCTTCCATTGTGAGCATAGATAAACTATCTAACGAACAATAAACCTTCGGGAGACTTGGTCAGCGCAGCGCTTTCCGAGCTCTCCATTGCCTAACGGACCAAACGTTGCACCGGCAACGGAGGTTGAGGGTTAGGTTCCTGGTTGACTTCAGTTTCTCAGCCTCAATGAACATCCGCACACACGGCGTTCGGGCAGCAAAAACATAATACGAAGGAAAGCATTAGCAAGCAGAAACTTATAAACTCATAGTGCCTAACGTCGAGCATCCAGCCGGCCGTGGAGCGGGCGTCTGTTAGTCTCCGGCGTTCAAAACAGGCCGAAGCAAATCGCTCCCGGCTTCTCTTCCGGGCGGCGGGAAGCGCGCCTCTCCACGGCCGGCCCCGGAGGCTCACCGCTTACGGCCTAGGCTGTTTAAATAGCGTCCAGGCGACCCGTTGAGTCGCCGAGTTGGTCTACCTCCCGCGCCCCCATGCGGCCAGCCAAACCAAGCAGCATGTTGCTCATGGGCACAGAGCCGAATTTCGCAAAGCGGCCTGGGGCGAGAGCGCCGCCACCGGCGCCGGCCAGGAGGACGGGCAGATTGGTATGGGTGTGGCGGTTACCGTCGGCGTTGCCGCTCCCATAGATGATCATCGAGTTGTTGAGAAGCGACCGGCCGTCAATGTCCGTGGTTTGCTCCATGCGTTCGAGGAACCTGGCAAATTGTTTCATGTACCACTGATCGATTTGAGCCACCTTGTCCATCATGTCCTGTTTGTTCATGTGGTGCGTCAGGCTATGGTGACCCTCGGCGATGCCGATTTCCGGGAACGGGCGGTTGCTGCCTTCATTGGCGAGCAAGAAAGTAGCGATGCGCGTCGAATCGGTCTGGAAGGCGACAACCATCATGTCGAACATGATTTGCACGTAATCTTCATACCCGGCCGGAATTCCGTCGGGGGTCGGCATGGTAGGGTCGATGGGTTTGCCAAACCGTTCGCTTTTTTGGATGCGCTGCTCAATTTCGCGGACGCTCACCAAGTACTCGTCCAATTTTTGCTTGTCACGGTAGGTGAGCTGGCGTTCGAGCGAATGCGCCTCATCGAGCACAAAATCCAAAATAGACCGCTGCTCCTGCTGGCGCCTTTTCATGCTGTCGATACGTTCCCCGTGGTTTCCGGCGCCAAATAACCGTTCGAACAGCAGCCGCGGATTGGGCTCAGGCGCCACCGGAGTCGTCGGTGAGCGCCAGGAAAGATTGTACTGGTAAGCGCAGGAATAACCCGAATCGCAATTACCCGACTTGCGCACGGCGTCGCAGGTCAACTCGAGCGAAGGAAAGCGGGTCAAATGGCCCACTTTGGAAGCGATGGCCTGGTCGATCGAGATGCCGGCGTGTATATCCGCTCCCGCGGTTTTCTTGACGCGAACACCCGTCAGAAATGTGCCACTGGCTCGGGCGTGATCTCCGGCTCCGTCCGGACCAGGCGTCGCATTGACTTGGTCCATTCCCTCAAGCACTTGGAGGGAATGCTTCACGTTTTCGAGCGGAAGCATAGTTTGGCTCAGTTGAAATGCTGAATCGTGTCCTTTTGGCCACCAACTCGGCTGAATGGCGCCATTCGGAAAATAGACCACCCCAAAACGAAGCGGCGCCCCAGTGGCAGTGGTGGCCAAACGCAGAGCGGGATCGGGCTCAGAAGCAATGGCCTTTACGGGTAGGAATGTCTCGAGCGCAGGCAGAGCAACACACGCGCCCAGGCCGCGTAGGAATTGCCGCCGGTTCACCGCGGCAAAACGTTCACGAGCGAGTTTGTTGATTGATTTTGAGCTCATATATTCCTTTCTACTTAACCAGGACACCCGTTCCTGACACGTTGCTGGCCACCCTGAGAGAAGAGTTGCGCGTTTTCTGAAACGGGACCGATCGAATCACGCCCGTCAACAAGGTTGAAAAGCGCCCATTCTCCCGATCGAGGGTTTCTACGATTCGGTCGACCGTTTCAACGTCGTAATATTCCAAACCGCGTCCTAGGGCATAGGTGAGCAGCTTTTCGGTCAGGCACCGATAAAAGTCGAGGCGATGGTATGCAACAATGGCACGTTTGACTTCGCGGACATCATGGAAGCTTTCACCCGTTATCAGTTTGCCGCCGGCATCGATCGCAACACCGCGCTCGTTTTCACGCCACATCCCCAAAGCATTGAAGTTTTCCAGCGAAAGGCCCAAGGGATCCATTCGATTATGGCACGAGCTGCACAAGGGCTTTCCGCGATGAATCTCCAAAGTCTCGCGCAATGTTGGCTGATGATCGGTGAAGGCTTTTTCGCTATCCTCCAACGGGGGGATATTTGCCGGGGGTGGAGGTGGAGGAATACCCAGGATATTATCCAGGATGAACAGGCCTCGTTTGACGGGAGATGTGCGTGTGGGATTGGAGGTGACAATGAGGACCGAGCCGTCGGTCAAAACGCCGCCGCGCGGGCTGTCCGCTGGCAAGGACACCCGGCGCATCTCCCCCCCGGTCACATTGGTAATTCCATAGTGGGTCGCTAGCTTTTCGTTCAGGAAAGTATAATCGCTGTTGATGAGGTCGAGCACGCTTCGGTCCTCTCGCATGATGTATCGAAAAGACATCTCCGTTTCTTCGCGCATCGCCCGGCGTAGGTTACCATCCAATTCAACCATTTGGCCCTGCTTGCGCTTGCGCCGCTCGTCAATCATCCGTTGAAGTTCTTGTTGCTGCTCGGGCGTTCGTTTTTCCTTCGATATGGCTTGCAGGTCCCGAAAACGGTGAGACCTGCGTTCGAGCTCTTTTTCTTCGCCGCGATCGCGCGCGAGCACGACGCGTTCGTCGATGTTAATCCCTTCGAGGTCGCGCACCTGCAACCATTGCCCCACGAAGTTGTCGATAAATGCCTGGGCGCGTTGATCGGCCACCATTCGCTGGATTTGTTGGTCCAAATTATTTCGCAGCTCATGGCGTGAAGCGAGGCCGAAAAGCTCATTGTCCGGCATGGTTGACCACAGGAAATAGGAGAGCCTCGAAGCGAGAGCGTACTCGTCCAATGCCGGAATTTTATCATTAGCCTGCGAGGGTTCGGGTTGCTCGACCCGGAAGAGGAACCGAGGCGAAGCAAGCAGTGGAATCATGGCTTCCGCGATGCCATCTTCAAAGCATTTGCCAGGCGACTTATACACCGCTTCGGCGATCGTTACCAGGCGTCCAACCGTCCGATCCTCGACCGGCCGGCGGTACGCTCGGGTAGCAAAGCGGGATAGAATTTCCCGGGCATACTCACGACGTTCCTTGGCATTTCGCGGCGGATCCTTGGTAAAAAAACGCTCAAAGTTTTTTGGCCGCGTGCCGTGGATATTATCCATCGGACCCCGAATAACGACCTGCCGCAGCCTAAGGTCTAACGAGTTCTGTTTTTTATCAGACGCGGTGAGAGGATGAACCTCCAGGGTCAGTGGATGCTCTCCGGCTTGCCAATCTTGAGTGAGGTTGAAGCTGAACTTCTTGCCGTTTTGCCAACCGAACTCGTTGGTCCAGACCGGCTGACCGTCAGTTCTAAACACCCCCTGGCATTTTCCAGGGTCGAAGTCGAATTGGCCCAGGACTTCCAGCTCCAACCGGATCCGGTATTTTCCCGCGTCCGATGCTTTGAAGGTGTGGCTCACTTCGGCGGGTTGATAAAAGCTGAGCCGCTGTGGGTCACAGGAGTCTCCATGAAAATCCGTTCCGGCGATTGTCTCCTCGGGCGGAACATGCGCTATCCGAGGCACTGCTTCCCTGGCGATCGTTTCCGCCGCGTCCATGTATTTTTCGAGCAGGAGCGGAGAGAGCGTCAACACATCACCAATCGTGTCAAAACCGTAGCCGGTGTCGTCGGGCGGAAGTTCATCCTCAACTTTGAAATCGAACCCGGTTAGGTCGCGGATGGTATGGCGGTACTCGACCCGGTTGAGGCGACGGATAGTGACTTTGCCGGGATCCGGGTTATGCGGATCAATTTGGAAGATGTCCGTTTTGATCCAGTCCGCCAGAACCTGCTGGTCCTCGGCATCCGGGCGCGGCTTTTTTTCCGGCGGCATGATACCGGCCCGCACATTCTTAAGGGCCTTAAAAAAAAGATCCCGCCTGGCAATCATTTCCGCCGGCGAATGGAATTCGTCGAAGGCGACTTTGCCCTTCTCCATGCCATCTGCGTGACAATCGTAGCAGTAGGTCGTTAGAATCTTTTGGACTTTCGCAGGGTAGAGCGAAGCTGGGTTGGTCTCGGCTTGGAGCGGGAGCGAAAGGCCGACGGTGAACAAAAGCAAACAGATCCATAGGCAAATGCCCCAAGGCCAGGGCGTAAACCCAAGCCCCAGCCGAGTCGCTGGGGCGATTCGTTGGTCAGTTCGAGCGGGCATTATGAGCGTTAATCAAAAGTATAAAGCAAACGGGCGCTTTTGTCTTGTATTTCGTGACGAACACCGCGCCCGGGTTATTCAGGGGAAACCACCCCAAGGGTGGACGCGGAAGGGTTCCGTGTGATGGCTGGGGCTGCGTTTTGGCCCTGAAGAAGGCGATGAAGCAGGACACAACGGTGCGGCAAACGGGCCTTGAACTTCGGCACGACCGGCAAGTGCGCGAAATCAGCATCGAAGTAATCCCCTTCCACCTCGGTCTGACCCAGGAGCGGTTTTTGCTCGTCATATTCGGAGGGCAGGACCCTGCTGCAACCTACGGGTCTCCGGCTCGCTCGCGAATCCAAACTTCAAGAGTGAAGGTGAATCTTGAAAGACGCGAGATTGGCAAGCTGCAACAGGAACTGGATGCCACGAAGGATTCTTTGCAAGCTTTCATTGAGGAGCAGGAAGCCACCAACGAAGAGCTCAAGTCGGCCAACGAGGAGATTCAGTCCAGCAACGAAGAATTGCAAAGCCCGAACGAGGAGCTGGAAACTGCGAAGGAGGAATTGCAGAGCACGAATGAAGAGCTGAGCACGCTCAATGAAGAATTGCAGAACCGCAATGGAGAATTGAGCCAGGTGAATAACGATCTTACCAATCTTCTCTCGAGCGTTAACGTCGCGATCATCATGCTCGGCAATGACTTGTCCATTCGCCGATTTACACCAATGGCGGAGCGGGTTTTCAACCTGATCCCAGCTGATGTGGGCAGGCGCCTTTCGGATCTGAGCCGGGCTATCCTGGTGCCCGATCTGGACGCTTCGGTCCAGGAAGTGATCGATAATCTGGCGCCCATTGAGCGGGAAGCCCAAGACCGGACCGGGCATTGGTACCTGCTTCGAATCCGACCCTACCGCACACGCGAGAACAAGATAGATGGCGCGGTGATCCTGCTTATCGACATTAACGAAATGCGCCGGGCCGTCGATGTCCTGCTCAGTGCCAGCACGCAACCACTGTTAATTCTGGGACCTGATTCAAACGTGCGCAAAGCCAACCAGGCGTTCTGTGGCTTTTTTGGAGTCCAGGCAGAAGAAATCACGGGCCGCAATCTGTACGAAGCAGCCGATGGCCAATGGAACCTGCCCGCGCTCACGACCTTGCTGGAAGAAGTGGCACACGAAAAGAAGGCTGTCGAAGGCGTCGAAATTCAAGCTGCCTTTCCGAAAGCAGGGTGGCGCAAGCTACGGGTCACGGCCCGCCCGTTCTTGCAGGAAAGCCGAGGCGGGCACCTGCTGCTGCTGGCCTTTGAGGAATCAGCAGAGACGGCCGCCTGAAATCCAATACCCCGGGGCCGAAGCTCGAAACAAGGGGGCGCGGGCAACACCGGGCCCCAATTTCGCACCGTTAGGGGTCTTGGTGATTGACAGGGGTCGCAGAGTTTCTTGGTGGCAACGAGGCCAAACCGGGCGACGCGTGGTTGGTTCGTGCTTGGCAAGCGAGGCTAATTGGGTGCATTATTAATGTGGGCACCGGAAAGACGTCCTGTAACGGTTCCTGATCGGTGGGAGATGCCCTATTTAGATTTCTTCGGCATTCGTTCATATTAACGCTTGAATGTCCATGATCGCGAGAAGAGTTGTTAAAAGGGGCAACGGTAAAAAGAGCCCTCATAAAAGCGCTCCTGGACTCGCGGTGCGCCTCTCAAGGGATCCTGCGAAAGACGATTGGGAAATAGCAAGCCGCTCGCAGTACCAACGGCGTATTTGCGAATTGGAATTGGAGGTTTCACGCCTGCGAGCTGAGGTCGATGATTTGCGTTCTCATTCAGCCGGACTGCAAGCTTCGCGAGATTACTACGCAGAATTGTTCGATGGCGCGCCGGTCGGTTGTGTGATGCTGGACCAGTTCGGGAAGCTGCAGCGATTCAATGACACCTTTCTGCAGATGGTGGGCCAAGCCGGTGGCAAGCTGTCCGAGATGTTTTTTGGACGTTTTCTGGCTCCCGGTTGCATGCGGCGTTTCCTGGAGCATTTGCACGTGGCTCAGCGATCCGATGGAGCCGTCAGCTGCGAGCTGTCGCTGCATATTGAGAGAATCAACCTGCCGGTCGAGTTGGTGTCGCGATTGGTCAAGGACCCGATCTGGTCGAGGCGTAGGTGCGTGCAGACGGTCATCATCGATATGACGCAGCGGCAGCGGGCGCAGGAAGCGCGGGCGAAAATGCAAAGCGATTTCAAGGCCGTGGTTGACACGATTCGGGGGGTGGTCTGGGAGGCGAATCCGGCGACGCAGGTGTTGACCTATGTGAGCCCTCGGGCTGAACAGATCCTGGATTATCCATCCGAGTATTGGTTGCGGGGAGTTACGTGGGAAAGTCACGTATTTCATGAGGACCGCGAGCGAGTGACCGCGGCGATGCACGTACTGGCGACTAATCGGAAGGACGCGACAATCGAGTACCGAATGCTGCGCGCGGATCGACGGTTGATCTGGGTGCATAATAGCATGTCCGCCGCGGTAATCGGAGGGCGCCTACGGCTCTTCGGGGTGGTGATTGACATCACGTATCGGAAGATGACGGAAGAGGAGTTGCGTTTGGCGCGCGACGAACTGGAGCAGAGGGTCAATGAACGGACCGCGGAGTTACGCGAGACGGTGCACGATCTCGAGGCATTTTCTTATAGTCTCTCGCACGATCTGCGCGCGCCGTTGCGAGCGATGCAAGGTTACGCTCAACTTTTGCTGAATCGCTTTGGACATACACTGGACGAAGTCGGCCGCGGATATTTCCACCGACTGATGTCGAGCACGGAACGGTTGGATCGGCTGATCCAGGATGTGCTCAAGTACAGCCAGGTAGCGCGAGCTCCCGTGGAACTCAGGCCAATCGACCTCGAAAGATTGCTCGACGAAGTTGTCAATGATTACCCGGTTCTGCTGCCACCGAGAGTCCAGATCGATGTGAAAAAGCCGTTACTGCCGGTACGTGGCCACGAGGCGTTCCTGACCCAATGCATGTCCAACTTGCTCTCTAATGCCGCTAAATTCAATCGTCCTGGAGAAACGCCCCTGGTCAAGGTTTCCACGCAGGAACTCACACGTGGAAAGGTGCGGGTCTGGTTCGAGGACAACGGAATCGGGATTGCTCCAGAGGACCAACGCCGGATTTTTGGCATTTTTGAGCGAGTGCACTCCAACCAGCAATATGAGGGAACGGGCATCGGCCTGGCGATTGTTGCCAAGGCGGCGGAACGCATGGGCGGCCACGTTGGCGTCGAGTCTTCTGCGGGCCAGGGGAGCCGGTTTTGGATCGAGCTATCGGGAACCAAAGTATGAGGAGTGAGGGCAAAACAATCTTGCTGGTCGAAGACGACCAGAACGATGTCTTTTTCCTCCAGTACGCCTTTGAGAACGCTGGGATCCAGAATCCTGTGCAGGTCGTTGACGACGGCCAGGAGGCGATCAATTATTTAGCGGGAAGTGGCGCGTATGCCGATCGTCAACAATTCCCATTGCCATGTTTGGTTCTGCTGGACCTGAAGCTGCCGGGAAAAATGGGAAACGATGTGCTTCGCTGGATTAGAAACCAGCCCAGCTTGTCACATTTGCTGGTGGTGGTGCTGACTTCGTCTTCGGATGCCAACGATGTGGATGGAGCGTACGAATGGGGCGCCCAATCGTACCTCGTCAAGCCGCTGTCCCTGGAAAAGCGCCTCGAGATGGCCCGAGCTATCAAGAACTACTGGCTCGATTTGAATGAATTTCCAAGCATAGCCACAGCTTCGGCCGAGTTAAGACGGGGTCGTTGAGCTGCAAGGAAGCACTGCTTTGCCACACTCAATTGTTTTCGGGCAGCGGCAGGATTATCTCTCCGTTATAAACGAAATCGCACTGGCAACCCGGTTCGGCGCGCAAAAATTTCGGGTCGATCTCAACCCTGGCTTTCAACAGGTAGCTGCCGAGGGAAATGGAATCCCATACCACGAAGGCACGCTGGCCTTCGAACTCGAGGTCCAAATCGATCAACTCGACTTTGCCTTTAGCTTTGGCTTGTCCTCGGACTCTGTACGACTTTGCGCGCATGCTTTTGATTCAATTGCTCGTGCGATTAGCGGACTCTTTTATAGGTCACCCAGCGGCTTAAGTCACGCTGAAAAGTTTGTCCGAAAATGGCCTACAAACCTCTTTCGTGCGGTCAGAAACTAAGGAAACGAGCCCGGGGAACGGCAGCTTCATTTTGGATTGTCGTCCACCTTCTTCTAAATCGGTAAATTCCTCAAAGGTTTCCTCAAAGGTGACGAGGGCAGAAGGGGGAGAAAGGGAGAAGCGAAGGGCTGGTTCCAGATTGGGTTGCTGTGGTTAGGGCGGGGCCAAAAAAGGGAAAGCGAAACACAAAAAGAAGTATGCGGAAGATTGAAAAACTGGTACACCGCGACAGTCGCACAATGACACGCGGCAAATGCTAGCGCTCCCTCTTGGTGATGGAACGACGCTAAAGGCGCGATGGACGAACAAGAACTAGTAAAGTTATACATGGATCTTACAGGGACGAGCGAACCGTCGGCGCGCAATGTATTTATGATGGTCAGTTCGGCGAAAGGCGAATCCGCTCCCACAGATGGCTCGGGCACCGGCCAGTTGAGCTCCAACGGCCACATAAAGGAAAGTGAACCGAAAGCGAGATTGAAGCGGACGATAGCCAGTCTATTGGCTGCATTTGCTGCGTGGTCTGCAGCTGAGAGCACACAGGCCAGCCCGGCAACTAATGAAGTCCACCAGGTGCAACCTTTCGGCGGACCGCTTTCTTTGGCCGACGCGGTCAATCTGGCGCTGCGTCAGAGTCCGTCGATCCTGCGAGCCCAGAAGGAGCTTGAGGCCAGCCGGGGCATTGTCGTTCAGACTCGAGCGATTGCCTTGCCGACGGTTTCGGTTGGAGGCAGCTATGCAAGGGTGCAGCGGAACGACGTCGACGTATTCGAGACGCCCAACTTCACTTTTGGAACGCCGCAAAACTGGTCGTCGCAGCTCAAGTTGGTGCAATCACTATATGAAGGCGGGAGGATGCTTTCGGCCTTTCGCGCGGCGGACCTGACGAAGCAGCAATCGTTGTTGACCTATCAAGCGGCATTGTCTGATACGGTGCTCAACGTGCAATTGGCCTATTATGATGTGCTGCTGGCGGCGCAACAAATCACAGTGCAGGAGGCCTCAGTCGAACTGCTCACCAACGAGTTGAGCGATACAACCCGCCGGTTTGAGGCCGGCACCGTGCCTCGATTCAACGTGCTGCGCGCTGAGGTCGAACTCGCCAATGCGCGTCCCAAATTAATCAACGCGCGGAATAGTTTTCGGATTTCTAAAAACAATCTGGCAAACCTGTTGGGACTCAATCTGCCACCCGGAACGTTTGAAGATATCCCGTTGAATTTGTCCGGCCGGCTCGAGGCCGAAGCGTTCGAATTGGAATTGCCGCGGGCCGTTTCACTCGCCTTGGAGAATCGGACTGAGATTGGGGCGTTGCGCAAAGCCGAGGCGTTGCGCAAAGAAGACGTGGTGAATGCGCGGTCCGGCTATAAGCCGGTTTTGCAAGGCTATGTTGGCTACGACGTGCATAACTCGATGCTAAGCTCGGACCTGGCCGTAACCGATCATGGCTGGATTGCCGGCGTTCAATTGAGCTGGAATCTCTTCGACGGGATGCGAACGCAAGGCCGGATTCGGGAGGCGGTCGCCAATTACGAGAAAGCCGGCGTGGATCTGGACGACAAGACCCGTGGTATCGAACTTGAAGTTAGAACCGCGTACTCCAATTTCATCGAAGCGCGTGAAGTGCTTGAGTCGCAGAAAAAGGTCGTCGAAGAGGCTGAGGAGGCTGTGAGGCTAGCTCGTGCGCGGAGCGAGGCAGGGACCGGCACACAGCTGGATGTGTTGAGCGCCCAGACGGCCTTGACCGAAGCCCGTACCACCCAAATCCAGGCCTTGCACGATTATGAAGCGGCGCGAGCGCGGCTACAGAGGGCGATTGGAATGAACGTGCCGAGCGAACCGAGGGGGTAAGGCCGATCGCAAACCCAGGCCGCTGGGCCTGGGCTGGTTTGAGCCAAGCCTTTGGGCCTGAAAAACCGCTCGATGCGGTTAAATACAATCGTTTAGTTGGTGCTAATTCGCGAAATTCGTGTCTCAGCCTTTTCGGTTTTGTGGTGGCGGCGTGAGCTTAAGCAAAGCAGGTAAATTCGGATTTCGGGCTTCGGCCTTCTTTCGGGTTTCGGGCTTCGCCCACGTCGCCTACCTGGTAATCAAATCATCTCCCGTGTACATCACCCGATCGGGGCCGGCAGAACGAATTTGCATTTCTTTGGCGGAGAGCTGGTGGAAGAAATAAGGAGTTCCCCAGGCGTCGACCAGCTCACCTTTTGCGTTGACGCGATTGCCATCCTGTTTCAGAAAGTCGATTTGTTTGGCGTTCTCCCCGTGAAGGGCGGCGGTAATCTCTGGATTAGTGCCAACCGGGTTTTCGCCGAAGGCCGCGCCGTACTGCTGGATAGTGGTTCGCATATTCTCCAGGATGGTTGACGGGGGTAAGTTCGTAGATTCCGTCGTGTCAGGGACAGCAAGGTCTACGGGGGCGGCCGCGGGAGCGGCGGGTCGAGCAGAAGTGGTAGCATCGGGAAGGTCGGGTTGCTCTGCCGCCGACGGCGGAGCTGATGATCTGGGTCGAAGGGCGGCAGCCGGGCTCTGTGTTTCCGAACTGTCAGAGGTGGAGCTAAGGGCAGCGGTGGGAGC
>Ga0265338_10007150_pt1 | contig 13976 bp, 13 predicted proteins | sample 42126metaG_FD_193579 | JGI IMG/M metagenome (GOLD analysis project Ga0265338, IMG submission 193579) | Rhizosphere microbial communities from Carex aquatilis grown in University of Washington, Seatle, WA, United States - 4-21-26 metaG | ecosystem: Host-associated > Plants > Roots > Rhizosphere... | reverse complement strand
CGTTCTCGCTCGTCGGCGCGTTCTGGACGCTCTACCTGCTGCACTACAATTTGAGCGTGGCCGTCTGGGTCGGCATCATTGCGCTGGCGGGGCTGGACGCCGAGACCGGCGTCATCATGCTGCTCTACCTCGACCTCGCCTACGACGAGTGGAAGCAAAAAGGGTTGATGCGGAACCTGGGCGATTTGCGCGACGCGATTTATCACGGCGCGGTGAAACGGCTGCGGCCAAAAATCATGACAGCTTCCGTCATCATCGCCGGTCTGGCGCCGATCTTATGGAGTCACGGCACCGGCGCGGACGTGATGAAACGCATCGCCGCCCCGATGGTGGGCGGGGTGATCACCTCGACCATCAGTGTCCTGGTGGTTTATCCGGCGATTTATTACCTGTGGCGCTCACGCGCTTACAATAATTCCAATACCCGCCGCAATTCATCGTCGGTGTTGTAATAATGCGGCGAAAGCCGGAGGTAATTTTTCCCCGCGCGGTCCGTCCGCAACGACGTGACCACGCCGGCGTCCGTCAGCTTTTTGTGCCGGGCCGTGAGGTCGCCACCCAACTCGCAGACCGAGACGATGCCACCGGCATTTTCAGGTTTTGCTTCCGCGTTCAAAACCGTGAAGCCTTTGGCCTGCAACGCCGGCACCAGCCAGGCGCGCTTGCGCTGCAACTCGGCGGTGATATTTTCCACGCCGATTTCCAAAGCCAGTTCCATCGCGGCAATCAAACCCGCCAGACCGACCAGATTTTGCGTGCCCGCCTCGTATTTCAACGCGCCGCTGCGAAAAACGATTCGTTCCTGCGCGACGAAATTCGGGTTGTGAACATTGTGCCAGCCGTAAACCGGCGGGTTCAACCGGTCCTGGATTTCGCGCCGGACGTAAAGCACCCCCGCGCCGCACGGCCCGAGCAGCCATTTATGGGCATCGGCGGCCAGAAAATCCACGGATTCAACGGTTGTCGGGAACGCCCCCAGCGTTTGAATGGCGTCGAGGCAAAACAGAATTCCCCGTTCGCGCAGGGATTTTCCAATAACGGAATGTTCGAGGCGATGGCCGCTGATAAAATGGCAGGAAGCCAGGGCGACGAGCCGTGTGTTTTCGTCCACCTGCCCCAGGACGTCCCTCGGGCGGATCACGCCGAGGCCGCGGATGTTCAACAGGCGCACCTCGACGCCGCGTTCCGCCAGCGCCATCCAGGGATAGACGTTGGACGGATAATCGTCGTGGTAAATGAGCACGTTGTCACCCCGGCGAAAATTCAACCCGGCGGCCACAAAACTCAACGCGAGCGAGGTTGGCCCGACAAAGGCAATTTCGTCCGACCGGCAGTTCAGTAATTGCGCCGCCAGTTTGCGTCCGTCGTTCAGACGCCGGGGAATCGTCTGGGTTTCCTGATCGTCGGTCGTGCCGTGTTGCGCGCAATCGGAAATCGCCTGCGCCACGCGCCGCGGCAGCGGGCAAACGCCGGCGTGCCCGAGAAATATTTTGTGCTGCGCGACGGGAAACTCATGCCGGCGCAGGTCTTCGTTGGCGAGCAATTCGGTCAACGTCATGCGGCAAGGTTAATGGGAGGACGCGCGGCGCACAAAGTGGAATTAAAAACCGTTCAGGACCTTGGAAAGGTCGCTATGGGGACCGTAAAGGCCCGTATAGAATTGGATGATCTGCCAGGCAATGATGAAGACCACGAGCAGGTAAATCGAACGGGTCGTTAATTGGGCGAAGGCATGAAGCTTGCGCGTGCCATCATCACTGTAAAGCCGATGCAAATTCCGGAGTGACTCATCGAGTTTGCCGCTGATTTCGCCGCTCGCATAAAGATTGGCAAACGTTTCCGGAAACAGCCGGCAAGCATGAACCGCTTCGGATGGCAACTGCCCGTCGGTCACTTTCGATCTCCAGGCGGTGACGGCACGAAGCAAGGCGGGTGAACCGCTGGCGGCGGCAGCCTGGTCCCAGGCCTCGAAAATGTTAACGCCGGCACTGATGAGCGCTTCGAGGGCGGCGGCGAGCCGGGACAGGGCCAGATAACGCCGCGCCGTGCCCAACCAGGGGACCCCACGCAGAACGGATTCGATCCGCGCGCGCCACTTTTCACCGTGCCTGCCTTGGGTGACGTAAACCAAGAGGACCACCGCGCCATAGATCGGGGAGAGCACGAGCAAGGCCCTGGCAAAAAGCAGCGGCAGGCTGGCGTTGAACTGCGAGTGGGCAAACGGCAGCACGATTAAAAAAATGAAGGCGGCGAAGTGAATCAGGGCCGTCGGATAAATGAGCTGCGAAATCACCTGCCGGATGAGGCGGGCCCGATCGTTGTAATAATCGGCGAGCATGCGGAAACAGGCATCGAGCCTACCACTTTTCTCGCCAGCCCCAATCAAGGCCAGGTCAAACGCGGGCAGCCAGTCGAATGCCTGCAGCGATTCAGTGATCGTCGCGCCCCGCGCCAGTCTATCCAGCAGGCGTTGCAATGGTTCGCGATAAGAACGGTGGGGAGGGCTGCGTTTGATCTGCTCCAGGGCACGGATGATGGGCATGCCGGCGGACGTGAGCTGGGCGAGTTGATGAAACAGCTCGGCGCGTTGGGTAAACTGCCGGGGCGTGGTGAGGAAGGGCATACGCCCTCAGACCGTGACGCGATCGAGGCTGGCCTTGAAGTCCCGCTTGCTGCGCGCGCCGACGATCTGGTCGGCCACCTGACCGTTGTGGAAAACGAGCAGTGTGGGGATGGCACGAATGCCATATTCGGCGGCCAGTGATTGCTGTTCGTCCACGTTCACCTTGCCAATTTTCACCTTGCCGTCGTACTCATCGGCCAGTTCATCCAGCAACGGCGCGATCATCTTGCACGGACCGCACCATTCGGCCCAGAAATCCACGAGCACGGGTGCGGGCGACTGCAAAACCTGTTGGGCGAAATTTTCCTGTGTGAGCGTGACAATAAGCGGAGAGGCCATACATCAAAAACGAATTCAGGGTTTGAACAACTTTTGGAAAACTTAATTGGTCGGGATCAGCATCATCCAGATTACCGTGCCGACGGCAAACAATCCGGCCGCACCGGCCGCGAGGGCGAGCATTTGGTCCAACCCGCTCAGGGTTGGGGCCACCGGCATGGGCCGCGGGGCGGCCATGGCGGGACGCGCCTGGGAAAGGGGTGCGGCTGAGGCCGCCACCGCGCGCGACGCCGGCTGCGGAGCCGGGGTCGGGGCCGGAATGGCGGAAGGCGCACCGGTCGGGCCACCGGGTGGCAGGGTCGGCAATTTGATGGTCGGCGCGGCCGAGGGCTTGGGCGGCAAATTGATGCGAACGGTTTCTTTTTTGGGCTGAACTTTGCCGGTCTCTTTTTTCGGCGGCAGCACAGCACCCGGAGGAATATTCGGAGGTGTCTCAGCCATAATCGTGTCTTTGTCCGCCCAAGATAAACGGCTTCCGGCGGGTGTCAAACCCTTATTCAAAAAACCGGCGAATGAAAGAATGTCACTTTCCTATCCATCGGTTACGAACAAGCTGTCGGGTGGACAACGGCAACGTTCAGCTTCGAACGGGGCGGCGATTTTCCAACATAAACCCACCAGAAAGCCAACAAAAAGTGGAAGACCCCTAGGCCTTCTCATCGATCAATTCCCGCCGCGCGCCGCCGAGCAACTGTTCGATAAAACTGGTCGAATAAACCCCGCGCCGGAAATTCGGGTCCTGCATAATGGCCTGTTGGAAGGAAACATTGTTCTTGATGCCCGTGATCATATATTCCGACAGCGCGCGATTCATGCGGTCCATCGCTTCCCGCCGGTCATTGCCGGTCGTGATCAGCTTGCCGATCATCGAATCATACATGGAAGGAATGGTGTAGCCGGCGTAAGCATGAGTGTCCACGCGCACGCCTCGACCGCCGGGTTGAAAATACATCTCGATGCGGCCGGGGCTGGGCCGAAAATCATTGAAGGGATCTTCGGCGTTGATGCGGCATTCAATGGCGTGACCCCTGATTTGAATGTCACTCTGCGAGTGCTGCAACGGCTCACCCATCGCCAGCAAGATCTGATAGCGCACCAGATCTATGCCCGTCACTTCTTCGGTGACCGGATGCTCCACCTGGATCCGCTTGTTGAATTCGAGGAAGTAGTAATTGCCCAGGTTGTCGACGATGAATTCGACCGTGCCGGCACTGGTGTAACGCGCCGCCTCGGCGATTTTGACGGCCGCCTTGCCGATTTTGTCCCGTAATTTGCGAAACTTGTGTTCCAACAATGGCGAGGGCGCCTCTTCCACGACCTTCTGGTTCCGGCGTTGAATGGAACAATCCCGCTCACCCAGATGAATGATATGTCCCTTGTTATCGCCGAGCACTTGAATCTCGATGTGGTGCGGATTCTCAATGTATTTCTCAATGTAAACACCGGAATTGCCAAAGGCCTTTTCCGCTTCAGAACGGGCTGTGTGATAACCTTTTACAAGGGAGATGTCATTATGCGCCACCCGCATGCCCCGTCCACCGCCGCCCGCCACCGCCTTGATCATTACCGGATAGCCGATGCGCTTGGCCACCGCCAGCGCCTCCTGCTCCTGTTCGACGGTGCTTTCCGATCCCGGCGGCGTGGGAACCCCTACTTTCTTGGCCAGCACCCGGCTGATGGCCTTGTCCGCCAAGGATTGCATGGCGCGCGGGCTGGGACCAATGAAACGGATGTTGCAACTGTCGCAAACCTCCGCAAAGTGCGTGTTTTCGGAAAGAAAACCGTACCCGGGATGAATCGCATCCACGTCCGTGATTTCCGCCGCGCTGATAATCCGGTCGATCCGCAGATAGCTTTCCGACGCGGGCGGTCCGCCAATGCAGATGGCCTCCTCCGCCAGTTGCACGTGCATGGAATTGGCATCCGCTTCGGAATAAACGGCCACCGTTCGGATATTCAACTCCTTGCAGGCACGAATAATCCGAACGGCAATTTCACCGCGATTGGCGACCAGAATTTTTTCGAACATGAACTTTCAGCGAAATGGAAACAGTTTCAAACGCGCGCGTATTTCAGGTTGGGCGGATCTTAAACAGCGGCTGACCAAATTCCACCGGCTTGGCATTTTCCACCAAAACCTGGGTAATTATACCTTTGGCCTCCGCTTTGATTTCATTCATCACCTTCATTGCCTCAATAATGCAAACGACGCTTTCAGGGCTGACCTCGGTACCCATCTCGACATAACTGTGGGCTTCCGGGGATGGTGACCGATAAAAAGTCCCGATCATTGGAGATTTGATTTCAACTTCACCCGTAGAAGCCGGAGACGGGCTACCACCGGCAGGAGCTGTTGGAGAACCGGAAGCCGCTGGTTGAACTGCCGGGAGAGACCCTAAATCATCATATTGGATGGCCGGAGACGCGGTCCCGTTGGTACCTCGCTTCAACCTGATCTTGGAATCCTGCCTTTCCAGCTCAAACTCCGTAATGGAGTTTTTCTTCATCAGGTCGATTATGGCCTTAATATCTTTTAGATCCACGTTTCGATTTCGTTAAAGTTCTTCCAAAACCACATTTTGAGCGATAATCAAAAAAGCAGCAGCCGGGTTACGACTCTGCTTATTCTGTTACGAATTTGAAACATCTTATAGTTCAATGCCACCAGCGTCAAGAAACAAAAACTCAAATTGATTTACCCAAAAATAAGCGAAATAAACCTGTTTTACAAGTGTTTTTTTAGTTCGTTAACGTCAACGGAAGCTTCCAGGGCCAATAAATAGGATTTTTGGCCAAATCCTGATATTTGCCCCCAACAAACTGGTGCAATGAGTGATTTATGTCTGAACTCCTCCCGGGCATGGATGTTTGAAAGATGAATTTCTATCGTTGGGATCCCCACTGCGACAATGGCATCTCGAAGAGCGATGCTCGTGTGGGTATAAGCCGCCGCGTTGAGAATGATTACATCGGATTTCCCCTTTGCCTGTTGAATCCAATCCACCAATTCCCCTTCCACATTGGACTGCCGGAATTCGACCTCAACGCCCAATTTCCCGGCGAGTTTGCGGACTTTGGCCTCAATATCAGCCAACGTTGCGTGTCCGTACACGTCCGGTTCACGCTGCCCCAGCAAGTTCAAATTCGGTCCGTTTAGAAACAGCACTTTCATGATTTGAAAGGGAGACTAAACTGCGCCGCTACCAGTGTCTAACTGATTTCCAGCCATTACAATCGCCGAATTAGCAGGTTAAATGGCATCTCCCGCCACACTCCAACGTTTGGTGCCCGCGACAGGACTTGAACCTGTACGATGTTACTCACTAGAACCTGAATCTAGCGCGTCTGCCAATTCCGCCACGCGGGCACAAAACCACTCCTTCAATACGCGCCAGCAGAGGCATGGGCAAGTCAAATCACTGCGGTCAGCTCAAGCCAGCTTTACCCACCTGCCTTTTTGTTGGGATTCCTCGACCGCCGCCAGTACCCGCTGATTTTTTACGCCGTCTTCAAAGGTCGGCTGCACCGGCTTGCCTTCCACACACGCATTGACGAAATCCGCAATGGTGTGGATGAAGGTGTGTTCGTAGCCAATCAGGTGGCCCGGCGGCCACCAGTGGCCCACATAGGGATGGACCCCACCGCGCTCGGTGACCAAGATGTCCCGAAACCCCTGCCGGTCCTTTGGGTCGTCGCCGCTGAAATATTTCAGGCGGTTCATGTCTTCGAAATCAAAATAAAGCGAACCCTTGCTGCCGTTGATTTCGATCGCGATGTGATTTTTCCGCCCGGCCGCGAAGCGCGTGGCTTCCAGATTCGCCAGCACGCCATTGTCCATCCGCCCGATGAGCAGTGCCGCATCGTCCACCGTCACCTTGGCCATTTTGCGCATCCCCCGGCTCAAAGCCTCCGCGAGTGGCCGCTCCGCCACAAACGTGTGGAGCATGCCGCAAACCGCCTGAAATTCACCCACCAGATAACGCCCGAGATCAATGATGTGCGCGTTGATATCGCCGTTCGCGCCACTGCCGCTGGTCTCCTTTTGCAACCGCCAGTTGATGGGAGATTCCGGGTTCACCAGCCAGTCCTGCGCGTAACGCGCGTGAAAATGAAACAGTTTTCCCAGCGCACCCTCGCCAATCATTTTCCTCGCCAGCGCCAGCGCGGGGATGCGCCGGTAATTGTGGCAGACCATATGAACCACCCTGGCCTTTTGCACGGCGGCCAGCATCGCCTCGGCCTGCTTCACATTCAGCGCCAGTGGCTTTTCGCATAAAATGTGTTTCCCGTTGCGCGCCGCGGTGATGGCAATCTCGGCATGCAAATCATTCGGTGCGCCGATGTCCACAATATCAACCAACGGTGACTCGACCACCTCGCGCCAGTCCGTCGCGGCGTGTTGCCAGCCGAGCTGCGCCCGCGCTGCCTGTACCCCGGCGGGATTGCGTCCGCAAATCGTGTGCAGTTCAACGTTGGCCTTAAGATTGAAGAAGCGGGGTGCCTGCCGCCAGGCGTTCGAGTGCGCCCGGCCCATGAAGCGGTAGCCGATCAGCCCGACGCGAAAAGTTCTCGCCATAAAAGTTGGGGTTGAACTGGGTACGCGCGTCTTTATAGTGAGCCGTGACAGACAAGTCAACCAAATGGCCTTTACCACCGCAGAAATAGCAAAACATCTTGAAGGTGAAGTGGTTGGAAATTCATCAGCCACCCTCAATGGCTTTGCCCCGGCCGATTCCGCCCGGCCCGGCGACCTCACTTTTGCCGAAAACGAGGATTTTTTCGAACGCGCCGAAAAAAGCGCCGCCACCGCCATCATCGTGGATCGGCGCTTTACCTCGGCGAAAAAAATCCTGATTCGCGTGTCGAATGCCCGGGTCGCCTTCGCCAAGGCACTCGCGTTGTTTTTTCCGGAACGAACCTTCGCAGCGGGTATTCATCCCACAACCGTCGTCGCCGCCAACGCCACCATTGATCCGAGCGCACACATCGGTCCGCATTGCGTCATCGGCGAGCGCGTACACCTCGGCGCGCGAACGGTTTTGCAGGGCGGTAATTTCATCGGCGAAGACTCCAAGCTGGGCGAGGACGTCAATTTGTTTCCGAACGTGACGGTTTACCCACGCACGGAAATCGGCCGGCGCGTGCGCATTCATGCCAACACGGTGATCGGCGCGGACGGTTTTGGTTATGTGCAGGACGGCAACCTCCACCGCAAAGTGCCGCAGATTGGCAATGTCGTCATTGGTGACGATGTGGAAATCGGAGCGGGGGTGACCATCGACCGCGCCGCGCTCGACTCGACGGTCATCGGCAAGGGCACGAAAATTGACAACCTCGTACAAATTGCGCACAACGTCGAAATCGGTGAAGGCTGCCTGCTGATCGCCCAGTCCGGCATTGCCGGCAGTTCAAAACTGGGAAATTATGTCATCTTGGCTGGACAATCCGGCATTGCCGGGCATTTGAAGATTGGAAATCAGGTTGTCATCACCGGGAAGGCCGGCGTGATGCATGACATTCCTGACGGCGAAAAATGGCTGGGCATTCCCGCCCAACCGGACAAACAGGCCAAACGCCAGATGATCGCCTACCAGCATCTCCCCAAACTGCTCAGACGCGTGACCAAACTGGAAAAGCAAGCTGCCGCGAAATCAAAAAAACGGGCGAAGTAATTTCACTTCGGCTTCAACTGCGGGAACAAAATCACGTCGCGGATGCTTTCCTGGCCAAGCAGCATCATGCACAGGCGGTCAATGCCCATGCCCATGCCGCCGGCAGGGGGCATCCCGTGTTCGAGCGCGACCAGAAAATCCTCGTCCAACTTCTGCTGCTCGCCACCGGCCTGATGTTCGAGGCGTTCACGTTGCTCGATGGGATCATTCTGCTCGGTGTAGGCCGGCGCGATTTCCTGGCCGTTGATGCAACACTCGAAAACTTCGACGGTCGTCGGGTCCTCGGGCGATAGTTTGGCGAGCGGCACGAGTTCCTTCGGCAGGTGCGTAACAAACGTGGGCTGAATCAGCTTCGGCTCGATCAATTTTTCAAACACCGCGCCGGTGACTTCAAAATCCTGGTAGTCCTTGGTAATTTCTGCGCCCAGGTCGTGAGCGCGTTGGCGGCGTGCGGCGGGAGAAACGTCAAACCAATCCGCGCCTGCTTTTTCGCGGATTAAATCTTTGTATTTTGCGCGCCGCCAATCCGGCGTGAGGTCAATTGATTTTACAATTTTTCCTTCGGCATCTTTCGTTTCAATCTTCAGCGTTCCCAAAACCTTCTGCGCGACGTGGCAAATCATGGATTGCACCAGTTCCATCATGCTCTCGTAATCGCCGAAGGCCTGATACGCCTCGAGCATGGTGAACTCGGGATTGTGTTTGCGCGAGAGGCCTTCGTTGCGAAAGTTGCGGCCGATCTCGAACACCTTGTCCACCCCGCCGACCAGCAGGCGTTTGAGATACAGTTCCAGCGCGATGCGCAGGTAAAAATCGCAACCGAGCGCGTTGTGATGCGTCTTGAACGGTTGCGCCGCCGCGCCGCCGGGAATCGCCTGCATCATCGGCGTCTCCACCTCCACAAACCCGCGCGACTGCAGAAAATTCCGGAGCTCGGTGATGATTTGGCTGCGTTTGAGAAAAACGTCCTTCACCTCCGGATTGGCCATCAAATCCAGGTAACGCTGGCGATACCGAATTTCGGTGTCTTCGAGTCCGTGCCATTTAGCGGGCGGCGGACGGAGCGCCTTGGCCAGAATGGTAAAGCCGGCGAGTTTGATGGAAATTTCACCGGTCTTGGTCGTGAACAACGCGCCCTTCACGCCGATGAAATCCGCAAGGTCGAGGTGCGTGAAAATATTCCACAGCTCGTCGCCGAGTGTGTTTTTCTGCGCGTAAACCTGGATGCGCCCGCTTTGGTCGCGCACGTCAATGAACATGGATTTGCCCATGTCACGGTGCGCCGTGATGCGTCCGGCCACGGCCACTTCACGGCCTTCGGTATAGTTCTTTCGCGCGTCGGCACACGATTCGGTGGGCGTGAACTTGTTTTTGAACGGGTCAATGCCCTTGGCGCGCAACGCGGCGAGCTTGGCCTTGCGTTGTTCAATCAATGAATTCGTGTCGTCCATCAGAGTTGGCGGAGTAAATCAGATAAGGCCATTGTTTGCACGCGCAAATGGAACCTGACAATGACCGCCTTATTTCAGCCCGAAAACCGAAGTTAAATTTCTGCGTTAGCGGAGTGTGGCCGTCCCGGCCGCAGCAACGTGGGATGAGTAAGCTGTCGGAAACTATTCTGTGGCTGAAAAGAAGCCGGTGGCTGCGCCCGAGGACGGGCGCACTCCGGGGCGGCTTCAACCAACCCGCATCACCGGCAACTTCGGAATTCGGGTTCAGAACGGGAAAGCGGTGTCACGGCCACCGCAGTCCAAGACGCCAGGCGCTTTCCATGCGCCCTAAAAGTTCGCTCGTCTCGTGGAATGAGGCGGCGTCTCCCGAAAGCTTTCGGGAGACGCCGCTGTCGATCACCCCAAGGTCATTTGCCCGCCGGACGGTTGGTCTGTGCCGAAACATCCGCCGCCTTGTAAAGTCCGGCCTTGATGAAAGGTTCGAGACTGGCGCCGTAACCTTCCGCCTGCATTTTGTCCAGGGGGATGAAGCGCAACGATGCCGAGTTGATGCAGTAACGCAAATGCGTCGGTCCCGGGCCGTCGTCGAACACGTGGCCGAGATGCGAATTGGCCGCCCGGGAACGAACTTCGATGCGGCTCATGCCATATGAATGGTCGGCATGCTCGATGATTTCGCCGCTCGCAACCGGTTTCGTGAAACTCGGCCAACCGCAGCCGGAATCAAATTTGTCCAGCGAGCTGAACAGCGGTTCGCCCGACACCAAATCCACGTAAATTCCCGGCTCGTGATTGTCCCAGTACGCGTTGTGAAAGGCCGGTTCGGTGGCGGCGTTTTGCGTTACGGCGAATTGTTCCGGGGTCAGTTCTTTTTTCAACTGCGCCTCATTGGGTTTCTTGAAATCCTTCATATCCATGGGTTGATTGGTTGCAATGGCCGTCATTTGCGCGTCCACGATACTGCGCGTAAACGCCGCGATGGCCGCCGCCAGCAACACGGCCGCCGCCATTTTGATGACCCAGGCTGATCGCACGTGGGTTCGACGAATTTTATCCGGTTTGTGTTCAATATGCCAATGGTTAAATGAATTCCCAGCAGTCAAACATCGCCGCCTGACCGCAGGGTTTGCCGTCTGCCGTCACCAGATTCCACACCGTCGCGCGGGCGATGCGAAAGCGCCGGCCGCTCTTCGAAATGCGGACGCCCGAATAATCGTCAATGAACCCGCGCTGCCTCACCTCTGCCAGCAACCGCGCCCGCGCTTCGCGGTTGGGCGCCTCGGCGGTTAGGCGCGACGGCGTGCAGGTCAGTTCCGCCCATGACATTTCCCAAAGAGCAAGGGCGACTTGGTTGCCGTAATTTAAAACGGGATCGGCCTCCGTGCCATGCGACACAACCACGAAGGGCGCGGCAAAAACTTTCTGGGCCAGTTCGGCCGGCCCGGAAACGCCAGCCAGCAATTCGCGCCCGGTCCAATGTTTCAGACTGTGCGCAAGACAGACCGTCTGCGCGATGACGAAATCTGTTTTCCAAATCATGTCCATGCTCGCCGATGGGAGCGGCGGGGCTCATGTTTGAACCGCCAGCCCGGGAGGGAAAGCCAAATCAGCCGTCCGGGCCCATTTTGGTTTTTACTTTTCGCGCCAGCTCGTTTAGCAACTGGAAAGACATGCATCCAACACTGGCTCCGGTTCGGACCGACCATTCCCTTTCCTGGTTCGACATCCGGCAACTCGGCGTCGAAGGCCGCGGCTGGAGTGAAACAAAGGTTTTTTACGACCGTCTGCCGGCCAAAGCCGAAGGCGTCGTGCGCCCGGAGGTTTGGGATTTGAGCCGCCACTCCGCCGGTATGCACGTCCGGTTTGTCACCCATGCCAACGCCATTCATGCGCGGTGGTCCTTGAAGCTGCCGGCGCTCGGCCTTCCCAATATGGCCGCCACCGCCGTCAGCGGCCTCGACCTCTATGTCCGGACCAATGGCGGCTGTTGGCGCTGGCTCGCGGTCGGCATCCCGGAAGCGCGGATCAATTCAGTGGTGCTTGCGGAAAACCTTGCGCCCGGCCAACGGGAATATCTCCTCTACCTGCCGATTCACAATGAGGTGGAATTGGTGGAACTCGGCGTTCCGCAGGGCGCGACGCTCGAACCGGCCGGCCCCTGGGGACCGGGCGAGCGCAAGCCGATGGCGTTTTATGGCACGTCCATTGTGCATGGCCTGTGCGCTTCCCGGCCCGGCATGACACATAGCGCAATTCTGGGCCGGCAATTCAATCACCCGATCCTGAATCTTGGTTTTTCCGGCAACGGCAAGATGGAACCGGAAATGGCTGACCTGTTCGCGGAACTGGATCCCTCGGTGTACCTGCTGGATTGCCTGCCCAACCTGGTGGACCACGAAGTCCGGGAGCGCGTCGAGCCATTTGTGCGCCGATTGCGCGCCGCGCATCCGCACACGCCCATTGTGCTCGTGGAAGACCGTCCGATGCAGGACGGTTTTCTGGTCACCATCCGGTACCCGCATCACCAGGCCGTGCGCGCCGAATTGAAAGCCGCTTACGACCGCCTGACACAATCCGGGGTCCCGGACCTTTATTACATCCCCGGTGAACATTTGCTGGGCGATGACGGCGAAGGCAGCGTGGACGCATCGCATCCGACTGACCTTGGCTACATGCGGCAGGCGGAGATTTTTGCCCAAACCCTTGGTCCGCTGCTCAGGACGCAATAAGACGGGGCCATCAAATCCAATTCTCAAGCCAGGCACACGACTAGTTGGTCACCCGATAAATTGCGTAAGTTTGGCCCGGAACCTCGATTTTGAGCGTCTGGCCTTCCCGGGTCGAATGAATTTCCTTTCCCGCGAGCAAGGTCAGCTCGCGATACGCTACCGGAAAGTCAAACGCGGCGGTGGTGTCGCGCGCCGCCGGATTGAAGATCAACAACAGGGTCTCGTCACCACTGGCCCGGGCATAAACGAACGGATAGGTGTTTTCCCGGGCGTAAAGCGGGACAAAATTCGCGTAAGCCGCCAGCGCCGGTTCGGTGTGCTTGAGCCGGATGAGTTTCCGTACCCGGTTCAGCAATGAGTTGGGGTCCTGCTCCTCCGCCGCCACATTGGGAGCGTCGGGAGCCGGATCCACCGGCAGGTAAAGCCTGGAAGGGGTGGCGGTCGAAAAGCCGAGATTTTTCCCGCCGGTCCATTGCATCGGCGTGCGGGCGCCGGCGCGCGGTTTGTAGCACCCCTCGATCTGCGGCAGATTTTCCAACTGGCGCATCCCAATTTCATTGCCGTAATACAGGAACGGCACGCCGGGCATCGTCAGGCCCCACGCGATGATCATTTCGAGGTCATCCACGCTCCGCCGGTTGTTCAGCCGCGCGATGTCGTGATTGCCCAGCGGCAGGCAGATGTAACCCTTGGACCGCGTGTCCTGCCAGGCAGAGTAATAGCTGTCCAGGAAATACTTGATGTTCCCCTTGCCTTCCCGGTCGAAAAAGCTGTGACCGTCGGTCATCCCGTTGCCGATGCGCCAATTTTCCCTCTGGTAAATGTCGTTGAAACCATCAACCCAGTGATAAAAATCGGCGTAAAACGCCCCGTCCAAGGCATCGCGCGGGCCGGACCATTCCGAAACGGTGAAGGCCTGCGGATAATTGGTGTCGAGGATTTGCCGCACCTCGCGCCAGAAGTTCAGGGTCTCGTGCCGGGGATCATCGCCCTTGACCAGCGCTCCGGCCATGTCGGCGCGAAAACCGTCGGCACCCATGTCCATCCAGAAGCGCATGACCTTGATCATTTCCGCCCGCATGGCGAGCACGTCGGGATTATCCGTGGGCAATTGCCATGTTTTCTCCGGATCCGGATTGCCATAACCCCAGTTCAAGGCGGG
>Ga0265338_10007149_pt1 | contig 13977 bp, 8 predicted proteins | sample 42126metaG_FD_193579 | JGI IMG/M metagenome (GOLD analysis project Ga0265338, IMG submission 193579) | Rhizosphere microbial communities from Carex aquatilis grown in University of Washington, Seatle, WA, United States - 4-21-26 metaG | ecosystem: Host-associated > Plants > Roots > Rhizosphere >... | reverse complement strand
GCTAGCCGGCCGCCCGGGCACACCGGGCCATCCGGTCGGCCATCACCCGCGCGATGTTGTGGGTGCCCGCGACGAACCGCATGGACGGCCCCAGGCTGCCCGCGGCGGCCGCCCCGGCGAAGTACAGGCCGGGTACCGATGACTCGCCCGCCCGGCTCAGCACCGGGTAGTTCATGAAGGTGGCAACGCGCAGCCGCAGGCTGTCCGGCAGGAACGGCAGCCGGGCCAGGTCGACCCGGAACCCGGTCCCCGCGATGACGTGGTCGGCGTCGAGCACGGCCTCGCGCGGGCCGTCGAGGAACAGCCGGACGCCGGCGTCCCTGGCGTCGGCCTGCCGCACCCGGTAGCCGGCCAGGGTGTCGATCACGCCCTCCACCCGTTCCCGCAGCCACCAGGAGCCGGCCGGGCCGAGCACGCTGCGCGCCTTGGCCGCCCGCATCTCCCGCGGCAGCAGCCGGAACGCCTGCGGGGTGTCCCAGAACACGCACCGCCAGCCCTCGCACAGCCTGCTGGCCGGCCGCCGGAGGTGGCCGGCCGCGCTGATCCGGTCCGGGTTAGGGTCGATCCAGGCCAGCTGGGGCACCCGGGCGACAATCCGAACGGATGCGCCCTGCTCGTGCAGCAGCGCGGCCGTCTCGAGGGCCGACTGGCCCGCGCCGACCACCGCCACCTGGCGCCCGCTGAACTTGTCCAGGCGGCCGTGGTCGATGGTGTGCGAGACCAGGTCGGCGGGCAGGCCGGACAGCTCCGGCGGGATGTTCCGGTACGGCCGGACGCCGGTGGCGATCACCACCTGGCGGGCAGCGACCGGGGCGCCGCCCGCGAAGGAGGCGACGAAGCCGCCGCCGGCCGGGGTCAGCCCGGTCACCCAGTCGTCGCGCAGGCCGGACACCAGGTTGGCGGTGAACCAGTCGGCGTAGCCGAGGAAGTGATCGAGCGGCACCGGCCCGAGCCGGGGCTCGTAGTGCAGCCCGCGGGACCGGTAGTAGGCCGCCAGGTTGTAGCCGGGCCGGGCCGAGGCGAAACTCGACCCGTACGGCTCTGACTTGAGGAACATGCCCGCCGGGCTGTGCGCCCGCCAGGTGTCCATCGGGGTCCCGACGACGAGATGATTCACCCCCCGCGCGCGCAGGTGCGTGGAAACGGACAGGCCGTAAGGCCCGGCGCCGATGACAAGCACCTCAACGGTCTGCATAGCTCAGTCCACCCCTGACAGCCAGTCGAAATTCTGAAATCGCTCAGCAGAGCAGCCAGCCGGGCCGGGTGATACCCGGCGGCGGTAGCAAACCGCCGGCTGTATCAAATCGGGCGCAGGCGCCCTCGATTGGTCAACTGGTGCCGACGAGCTTGGGTGGGGATGATGGACGAACAGACCGTCCAGGACTTCTGGCAGGGCCACGCGTGCGGTGACGCCCTCGTTGGCGGCCTGCGGGACCGCTTTGGCGGCGACTACGAGCAGTTTTTCAACGACTACGATCAGTTCAGGTACTCGCTTGAAAGCCACCTGCCCGGCTGCCTGGACGAACTCGACCTGCGCGGTAAGCGGGTGCTTGAGATCGGGCTGGGGCAGGGAGCCGACTCTGAGAGCCTGATCCGGCGGGGAGCCGTCTGGTCCGGCGTGGACCTGACCGCCGAGTCGGTCGACCGGGTGAGGACCCGGCTGACCCTGCGCGACCTGCCCTACGCCGACTTGCGCCAGGGCAGCGTCCTTGACCTGCCCTTTGCCGACGATAGCTGCGACCTGGTGTTCAGCCACGGCGTGCTGCACCACGTGCCGGAAATCGGGCAGGCGGAGCGCGAGATCCACCGGGTGCTGCGGCCTGACGGCGAGCTTGTCATCATGATGTACGCCCGCTGGTCGCTGAACTACCTGGTGTCCATCGCCGTGGTCCGGCGGGCCGCGCTGCTCGCCGCCTACCCCCTCGCCCAGCGGGGGCTGCTGCGGCCGGACGCCGGGAAACTAAGCCAGCACCTGGCCAACGCCCGCAGGACGGGGCTCGCCCGGTACCTGCGGCTGCGGGAGTTCACCCACCACAACACCGACGGCCCGGCCAACCCGTACGCCCTGGTGTACGACCGCCGCCGGATCGAGCGCGACTTCCCGTCGTTCCGGGTGACCCGCACCTACAAGCGCTTCATGCACGCGCCCCCGCTGCCGGTGCACGGCCTGCCCGGTGAGCGGTACCTCGGCTGGCACCTGTGGGCCCACCTGCAGCCCCGGTAAAGCACGCCTGCTACGCCGGCCGCACTTCGTCACGCAGCAGGCCGTGCTTGCCGCGGCCCGCGCCTTCCCCGGCCCGCCGATCGGCGGGCCGGGGAAAGGCGCGGGCCTCGTTCGGCCTGAGTCAGCTGGACTGAAGGATGACCATCGACTCGGCCGGCAGGCTGATGCCGCGGGCGGGCGAGGGCGCGCTGGCCGTCCCCTGGACGATGTTCGAGTTGGCCGCGTTCTGGTTCCCCTTGCTGTAGGTCCAGGTTTGCAGCTGGCCGGACAGCCGTGTGGCGGGGCTGAAGGTCACCGTCCGCGCCGGGCCGGTGTTGATGAAGGCCACCGCCTGGTGGCCGCCGGGCAGGCTGGACTGGTAGGCCAGCACGTCGGCCGGGGCGGAGGTGGTCATCGTGGCGAGCACCGCGCCCGGCTGGGCCAGCTTCGAGGCCAGCACGTAACCGTAGTACGGCGTCTGCGCCACCGGCGGCGAGCCCGAGCTGAACATCACGGGGTCCAAGTCCCACCAGTCCACGCTCTGCGCCCCGGCGGCCAGCCAGGACAGGACGTCGCCGGCCGCGAACAGTGCCCCGGCGGGCGTGCGCGCGACCGTCGTGGCGCTGTTCGACACGCCCGTCTCCCCCACCACCACCCCGGCTCCCGGGTCACGGGCCGCGAGCTCGGACCGGATCTGCCCGTACAGCGCGGGGATCGTCATCAGGGACTGCAGCACCTGCTGGTCGCTCGGGTTGCCGCCGCCGGTCGCCCCGTGGAACGCGAACGGGTACCAGTGGGCGTCGACGAAGCCGATGTACTTGCCGTCCTGGCCGAGCACGGTGTCGTTCCACTCGGTGTTGCCCGCGACGGACGCGCCCCGCACGGAACTGGGGAAGTCCCACGGCACGCCGATCTGGGCCGCGGGATCGGCCTTCTTCATCGCGATCATGAACGAGCGGGCGTTGACCGCGTAAGAGGTCGCCAGGGTGCGCATCCCCTGATCGACTCCCTGAACTGACTGCGGGCAGGTGAGGTACCGGCCGTGCCCGTTGACGATCGTCCCGTCGGCGGGCTTGTAACCACGGAAGTTCTCCGGGGCCCGGGCCAGCCAGTTGTTGACCTCCCAGCAGCCGTAGTTCTCGTTGCCCACCTCCCACAGGGCCACACTGCCGGCCGCGCGGCCGGCCGCGTGGCTGACCCAGGCGGCCGCCTCGGCCGGAGTGCCCGAGCCGTAGTTCACGGTCGCGAAGGCATGCGCGCCGATCGCCTTGGCCCGGGACGCGAACCGGTCGAAGGACAGCTGCTTGGTGGTGTCACACTTTGCCCCGGTGAACGGCGCCGTCGTGTCATAGCGGAAAGGAGCGCCGATGAAGCTCCGGTAGGGGTAACCCCAGATGCAGGTGTCGATAGCGGTGTTGGTCTGCCAGTCGTAGAAGTCGGCGTACGCGCCGCCGCCGTAGCGGAGCAGGGTGACGCCCGCGGCCTTCAGCAGCGGCTGGATCACGTCCGCGCCGCCGCCCGCTGACCGGTTCGCGGCGTAGATGGAGTCCCAGGGCGCGGTGTTGACCCCGAGGGCCAGCGGCGACAGCGGATGGCCGGGCGTGGCGGGGCGCGCCGTCGCCGCGTCCGCCGTCGTCGCCGTCGTCGCCGCGCACGCCGTCGCCGCGACCGCCGCGGTCATCGCCAGGACCAGGCCAGCGGACAGCGCTCCCAGGCGGCCCCGCTGCCTGCGCCGGGACGCTCGCGTGGACGAAAGGTACGGTTTCTCGGATACTTCAGCCATTTATCATTCCCTTATCCAGATAATTTATCAGCGAACCAATTTATCCGATTTAGCTGGTTTCTTGACTATTAAAAGGGATATCGCCGGGCCGGGTTATTCGCGGGCCTTGGTGCCAGGATCCGGCGGCTGCGGCGAAATGTCTTCCGCGAACTGCGCCAGTGGCGGCACTTGGGTAGCTGAAGGTCCGGCGGCTGGATCATGTCTGCTCCGCATCGTCGACGCCGATTACTAAAACACAGCGTGACGTATCGTATGCGACAGTGATTAATCTGTAAGGGTGCCGCGACGGCCCATTTCAGGGATTGAGCTAGATGTCCACATTTACCGCAATAGTGAACGTCCGGGCCAGGACGGCAGCTACGAACTCGGCGAGTGCCGCTAAATAGCAGCGTCATTTGCCGGTTACCGCGGTTTGTGTGTCGAGTTACCTTTAGCCGGCCCAGAATGCCTGGCCCCGCCCCGTCAGGCCAGTACGGCCGAGCCGAGGCTCTCGTCGCTGGCGTCCGCGCCCACCACCACCACCGAGCCGAGCCGCGTCCCGGCCAGCCGGATCATCTCGCCCGCGGCGCCGATCCGGACCGAGGTCGACCGGCCCGCGGTGACCACCGCGACCGCGTCGGCCGCCCAGGTCGCCAGGTGCTCGGCACCGGACGCGGGGTCGAGGGTGACCAGCGAGAGCACCAGGTCAGCGTCCGCGCAGGCCTTCACCAGCACCTCGTCCGGCTTGGCGTAGCCGTCGGGCGAGGCGTGGCTGGGCAACGGCCCGACCGGCGTGACCTCATCCGGGCCCGGCACGACCACGGTCACCCGGGCGCCGGAGTTGCCCGCCTGGCCGATTCCGGGGCCGTCGAAGCCCAGCAGGCGCGCCGCCTCGGCGCCGCCGGACAGGTCCGCCAGCACCACCCGGGCACCCGCCCCGGCCCGGGCGACGGCCAGCTCGGTCACCAGCCGGGCCACCCCCGGCGCGTCGTCGACGGCGACCACGGCCAGGCTGGCCGGCCCCTTGGAGCTGCCGGGCACCGCCGTTCGCAGGTGGTCGACCACCCGGCCGGCCGCACGCCGCCTGGCGGCCGCCCGCCCGGGCAGTTCCGGGAGCAGGCGGCGACGGTTCAGCGGCCCGACGCTGAGCCTGACCGGGGCTCCGACGGCGACCGCGATGTCGTCCCGGCGGCGCAGCCGGTCGGAGGTGATCGCCCCGATGACGGCGATCGCCATGCCAAGCACCAGGCCGCCGAACAGCCCGCCAATCCCGTACAGGGCCGCGTTCTTCGCCGCTGAGTGGCTGACCGGGGTGGCCTCGTTGAGCACCCGGCTCCCGTTCACCATCGACTGGGTGAGCGTCTGCGCGCTCGCCCGGGTCTGCGCCGCGTATTGCTGAACGGTGGTGAGCGCGCCGCTCGCGGCCGCCTGCTCCGCCTTGCCGGTGGCCGCGCTGGCCTTCTGCTGTGCCTCGCTGACCTGCTGGCTGAGCTGGTTCTCGGTCTGCTGCAGCTGGGACTGCTGGTACTGCGCCCGGAGCTTGAGGAACTGGCTGGCGACGGCGGACGCGGTCTGGGTGGCCGAGGCGGTGCCAGTTCCCTTGGCGGTGATCGCCAGCACCTGGTTGGTGGTAGCCACGACCGAGTAACGGCCGGCGAAGCTGGCCGGCGTCTGCCCCAGGCCGAGCTGGTGCACCACGGCCGCCGCGACCGGCAGGCTCTGCGCCAGCGCGACGTCGGTCGCCGCCTCGTCGGCCGGGTTCTGGCCTGGGTCGTCGACCACCAGGACCGAGACCTTGGCCTGGGGCGCGGGCGGGAACGCGACCGCGTAGCCGACGCCCAGGATCAGCCCGATCACCCCGACCGCGAGCCACCGGCGCCAGGTGCGGCGCAGCGCCGCCGTCAGGTAAGCGAGGCTGACCAGCCCGGTCCCGCCGCCCGGGGGGCGGTCGCCGGCCCGCGCGGTGTCGTCGTAGCCGGCGAACAGGTCCTCACCCGGCGCGGCGGGCCAGGCGACTGCCCGGCCTTGGTCGTTAATCATCGGGCCTCCGTTGATACGTCGTGCACGCGGGTGGGCAGCTGGCGGCGCGGCAGCGCCAGCCGGGCGGAGCGGCCAGTGCTCTGGTCGGCCGGGTCCGGATCGGCCACCAAGATGCCGGTGACCTCACGGCCGTCCGCCGCCGCGGCGGTGGCCGCCCGGGCCAGCTGCTCCGCGGTGGCGCGGCCGGCCGAGACGCCGAGCAGGGTGATGTCGGCCGGAATGGTCCGCGGCATCGCCGGCGCCCGGCCGTCGAGCACCGCGACCACCACTACCAGCGTGGCGTCGACCGGGCCGAGCTTGTCGTCCTCGCGCACGAGGAGCTGCAGCGGCCGGCGCCGCGCCTGGTCGCCTGCCGGGCCGGCGTCCGCGCCCTGCGCCGGGGTCGGCTGCCGCGGCGGTACCGCGCACGCGGTGCGCAGCCCGGCGACCGCGTTCATGTCCTGCTGCGGGCCGATGACCAGGGCGGTGGGTATCCCCTGGGCCGCCGCGAACGCGGCCAGCTGCGGGCCGAGCGCCAGCGCCCGCGGGTCCGAAGCGAGCGAGACGACGGCAACGGAAACCGTCTCAGCCGGGCCGGCGCCGCTAAGCCCCGGGCCGGCCAGCCGGGTGTCGGCCAGCCCGGCCTCGCCCGCTTCCCTGGCGGCCGCGCCGAGCTGGCGCAGCATGCGGCGCAGGCCCCATTCGGGCACCGCCCCCGGCTGGTACTCAGCCAGCAGCGCGGCCCAGCCGGCGGCACCGGACGGGCGGGCGGCCGGCAGCGACGCGAGCACCGGGGCCCCGATGGACCCGGCGATCGCATCGCGGCCCACCAGCCGCCGGTCCTGCCTGCTCAGCGCGAGCGAGACGACAAGCCCGAGCAGCGCCCCGCCGGCCGCGCCGAGCAGCACGTCCACTGTCACCTGCGGCAGCCGCTGGCCCCCGGCAGCCGGGCTGGCCGACTCGAGCACCTTGGCCGACATCTGCTTGACCGGGCTGTTCCCCGAGTCCACGTAGGCGACGTAGCTGCTGGCGACCGCGTTCGCGGTCGTCTCGGCGGCGGCCGGGGTCTTGCCGGTGGCGCTGATCGAGATGATGCTCCCGGCCACGCTTGACGCGGTGACGCCGCTCTCCAGCTGCTGCACCGACATCGCCGGGCTGACGTGCGGCAGCGCGCCGGTCAGCACCGGGTAGCTGGTCGCGATCACCACCTGGGTGCCGATCTCGGCGGTGAGCTGGTCCGCCGACGACGAGGAGTTGTTCTGCGCGGTGTTGGTCTGCTGCAGCACCACCAGGGCGTTGCTGGTCAGCGTGGCCGGGCGCAGCACCGTGAACGCGGCACCGATCGCGATGCCAAGCACGACCAGGGCCGCGAACAGCCTGCCGTGCCGCCGCACCGCCTTCATGGAACTCCGCATGTCCAGGTCTTGCTGGGTCATCGCGCCCCTCTCGTCAGCCGGGCCGGCGCTTGCGCGGTCTCGTCGTCACCCCGGGAGAATTCCAGCAGCGTGGTCAGCCGGCCGCCGGGCCCGCAGGCCCCCGTGCCGAGCAACGTCCACGCGGGCACGCGCTCCCCCAGTCCAGGCGAGTACCAGCCGATTACGGGATCCGTCTGACCCCGGCGCAGATACCAGCGCAGCGTCCCGGGCAGGGTGAGCCGGGCCGTCCGGTCGGCCCCGTCCGCCGTCCAGCGCAGCAGCGCCACTGCCCCGCCCGGTTCGGGGCCGTCCGGTTCGGGGCCGTCCAGTTCCGCGTCGACTTCCGGCCCGAGGTGGAAGGCGAGCCGGACGTCGTGACGTCCGCCGTCGACCGTGTCGGTGAACTCGACCGACAACGCCTGCCGGTCGACCCGCACCGTCCGGCGGTGCACGGCCGGGTACCCGTCATGCTCGCCCGTCCAGCTGGCGACGGTCCCGTCGTCGGTCACCGCCGTCTCCCGGCCACGGGCGTGCCGCAGCCACAGGAACGGCCCGCCACGGGCGGACTGCCAGCGGCCGTCGACCTCGAGGGTGTTGTGCCCGATGGTGGACTGGAAGTACTCCCGCCACTGCGGCTCGCCGTGATAGCAGTACGTGCCGGGGTCGGCCAGGATGTCCACGCCGCCGTACCTGACCTCGGCCGACAGCGCGTCCGCGTGCGCGTGGGCGGCGATCGAGCCGAAGCCGTGCGGGCCGCCGTCCAGGCGGCACCACAGGCCGGGCGAGTCAGCCGCACCCGTTCTGAAGATCGTGATGCCCGCGTCGGCGAACCGGTCGGGGCGCACCCGCGGCCGGCCGCCGGACCCGTGCCGCAGGTCGCTGCCGGCCGCCGCTGGCCGGCCGGCCAGCGCGGCGACCAGCACGCTGGCGGTGTCCGGGCGGGTCGCCGGCCACCAGTCGCGGCGGCCGAAGAGCGCCTCACCGAGCGCCAGCAGGGCCGGCCAGCGGTTGCGGGCCGGCCGGTCGAGCAGCACCACCCGCCCCTCGTCGGAGTCGCCCTGACGGGGCGGCCGCCCCCGCTCGTCGACCAGCGCGGCCATCGCGTCGGTCATCGCGCACAGCAGCCGCCAGCTGGCGCCGCTCAGCGGGGTGCCCGCGGCGGATGCCTCGGCCGCCGCGAAGTAGCCGAGCTCGGCCACGAAGCCGTGGTAGTCAGACGCCAGCTCCCGGTTGACGCCAGACGGGAACGTGTTGCGGCGCAACTCGCGCTCCAGCAGCGCGCGGGACCGCTGGCGCCAGCGCCCGCTCTCCGGGAACCAGGGGAACGCGCAGCCGGCCGCTAGCTGCCCGGCCGCCTCCGCGATCACGTGGTTGTTGGCCGAGGAACCGCGGCTCGGGAACGCCGCCAGGTACTCCTGGTGCCAGCGGATCTGCCGCAGCGCCAGCTCGTTGCGCTCGAACAGGTCCGCTGCCTGCGGCCAGCCGTCGAGCAGCCGCCTGATCCAGGCGAAGTTGAGCAGCCGGATGCCCAGCTCGATGCCGCTCGTCCAGTTGATACCGGACAGGAACGGGTTCTCCCGCCACCACGCGGTGAGCTGCTCCGCCACCCGCTCCGCGTAGACGTCGTCGCCGGTCAGGTAGGCCGCCGCGGCCAGCAGGGTCAGGTGCTGGAGCCGGCTCAGCTCCCAGACCTGCTTGACGTTGCCGACCGCCCGCTCGTCGCGCTGGTCGAGGCGGAACGCGAAGGCCCCGGGGTCGGACCGGCGGCCGGTCACCGGGTCGTGGAACCAGTCGGGGCGCTTCAGGTCGCCGCGAACGGTGCCGAGCATCTCCCACTCGCCCGCCAGCAGCCGGTCGGCGGTCGCCACGACCGCGTCCCTGGCGTCGGCGGGTACCAGTGCGGCCGTGCCCGCGGGCAGCGTCGCGGTGAACCGGCGGCGGCTGGCGGGCAGCACCTCGGTCAGCGGCGGCAGCGCCGCCAGCTGCCACGGCCGTACCTGCCGCCGGGCCCAGGCCAGGCGGACCGCCTGCTCGCGGGCGCGCCAGGCGACCTCGGTGACCGACATCCGCGACAGCCGCCGCGCGTACCAGCCCGCGTTAGCGATCACGGATGTGCGGCCGGTCATGACAGGGCTCACACCCCCTCCGGGCGGCCGGACAGCAGGCTCTCGCCCGCCGCGACGGTGGCCCGGGTGGTGGCGAGCAGCGACTCGGCGCTGATCGGCATCGGCCCGCCGGCCGCGACCGCCTCGACGAACGCCGCCATCTCCGACCGCTGGCCCTTGTCCTGGCCGCCGCGGGCCCGCGCGGCCGACTTGCCGTGCCCGGACCACACGGTGGCCGACTTGAAGTTGTCGAGCCGGGCGGAGCGGCCGCCGCCGGTGGCGTCCAGCGTCTCCTTCTGGAACCGGCTGCTGCCGCCGGTCAGGTACGAGACCGTGCCCGACGCGCCGCTGGCGAAGCGGATCATCGCCTGGACGTCGCCCGGCTCCGGGCCGCGTACCGCGTAGACCTCCTCCGGCACGGAGCCCGCCCACCAGCTGAGGGTGTCGATGAAGTGGCCGCCCTCGCCGGTGAAGCGCGACCCCTCGGCGTCGGCGTCAAGGTACCAGCTGCCGGCCGCCAGCGGTCCCGCGTTGACCAGGTAACGGGTGGACGCGGTGGCGGCGGCCGGGCCGAAGTCGCGGCGCAGGCCGGCCAGCAGGGGCGCGAACCGGCGGTTGAAGCCGACCATCAGCCGGTCGTTGCCGGTCTGCTCGATAGTCGCTGCGACCTGGTCCGCCTCCGCCCGGGTGAGCGCCAGCGGCTTCTCCACGAAGACCGCCTTGCCGGTGCGCAGCGCCCGGCACACGAGCCCGGCGTGCGAGGCGTGCCTGGTGACGATGAAGATAGCGTCGAGCGACTCGTCGTCGAACACCGAGTCGGCGTCGGTCGACGCGATTTCGAAGCCGAACTTCTCCTGCGCGTTGACGGCGGAAAGCGACCGGGTGGTGGCCACCTGCGCCAGCCGGGCGGCCGGGAGCTTAGCGAGCTGCGGCAGCAGCATGGAGCTGGCGTAACTGCCCGCGCCGATGAAGCCGACCGCCACCTGGTCCCGGTCGCCGGAACCCGGCTGAGTAGTCCGAACGGGTGCGGGCGCTGCCCGGCCGCGCACCCGCCTGGTCGAGGGGGCGGGCGCGCCGGGCGGCGGCACCGGGTACTCAAGCAGCACGCCGATCGCCTTCAGGGCGCCGGACCTCAGGTCCTCGTAGACCGAAGCGGCGTCCGCCATCGGGAACACGCCGTCGATGAGCGGCGCCACGTCAAGCTGGTCACGCGCGACCAGGTCGAGGAAGGATTCCAGGTTCCGCTTCTCGGTCCAGCGGACGTAGCCGGCCGGGTAGTCGATCCCGTCGAGCTCGTACCTGGGGTCGTACCGGCCCGGGCCGTAGGACCGGGAGAACCGGACGTCGAGTTCCTTCTCGTAGTAGGCGTTCCACGGCAGGTCGAGCTTCATCTTGCCGATGTCGACGACCGTGGCCCGGTCACGGGCCAGCTTGACGGCCGCCTCGACCGGGCCGTTGTCGCCGCCGCCGGCCGACAGGAACACGTGGTCGGCGCCGCGGCCGCTGGTGATCTTGGCCAGCTCGGCCAGCACGCTGTCCAGCTCGTCGGGGGACCCGCAGGCGACGGCACCCGACTTCTCGGCCAGGCGGCAGCGGTCAGGTACCGGGTCGATGCCGACCGTCTTGACCCCGGCCGCGGCCAGCAGCCGGACGACGAGCTGGCCGATCAGGCCGAGGCCGATGACGGCGGCGGTCTCGCCGAGCTGCACCTCGGCCCGGCGGACGCCCTGCATGGCGATCGCGGCCACGGTGGCGAACGCCGCGTGCTCGGGCAGCACCCCGTCGGGGACGGCCGCGCAGAGGTTGACCGGCACCCAGTTGTACTCGGCGTGCAGCGCCTGCTCGTTGCCGGCGCAGGCGACCAGCTGGCCCACCCGGAACTCCTCGGCTCCCCGGCCGACCTCGGTGACCACCCCGCACAGCGAGTAGCCGAGCGGGGTGTAGGAGTCGAGCTTGCTCATCGCCTTCTTGTAGGTGCTGACCAGGCCCTGCTGCTGCACCTGGTCGACGACCTTCTTGACCTGGTCGGGCCGGGACCTGGCCATGCCGACCAGCGACATGCTGGCCTCGGACACCTTCATCAGCTCGGTCCCGGTCGAGATCAGCGAGAACAGCGAGCGGACGAGCACGCCGCCGGGGCGGCAGACCGGAGCGGGCACGTCGAGCACGGCCAGCTCGCCTGACTTGTAGTTCTGGGCTATCTGCTTCATCAGGTTCCCCATCTGGTAACTCAAGCTGACTCACGTTGCTTCGGGTTGCTGGTTCGGTTGCTGCTAGGTGGCTGTGCTGCCTAAATGCCGACGCCGGCGCTGCGGACCTGGCGGTACCACAGCTCCATCGACAGCAGCTGCCAGATCTGCTTGGCGTTGTCCGCCCGCCCGGCCCGCTCGTCGGCGATCAGCCGGTTGAGTGGGCCGCGCTGGAGCAGGCCGAGGTCGACCAGCTCACCGGAGACCAGCACGTCACCGATCAGCTCGCGCAGGTCGTTGCGGACCCAGGCGCGCAGCGGGGCGCCGAAGGAGGCCTTCGGCCGGTGCACGATCTCGCGCGGCAGCCAGCTCGCGGCCGCGTCCTTCAGCGCCGCCTTCTGCACCCGGCCGCGGATCTTGTCCCGGCCGGGGATGCTGAAGGCGGCCTCGGCCACCACCCGGTCCACGAACGGCACCCGTACCTCGACCGAGGCGGCCATGCTGGCACGGTCGGTGTAGGCGAGGTTGAGCCCGGCCATGAACAGCCGCGCGTCGGCCAGGCACATCCGGTTGACCTCGTCGTCGAGCGCGTTGTCGGCGTAGACCTGGGCGTGCTCGCCGATCACGTCGTCGACGCTCTGGCTCAGGCCGGGACCGACCAGCGCGCTCAGCTCGGCCGGGTCGTAGAGCGTGTAGCTGCGCCGGAACCTGGCCTCCTCGGGCAGGTCGGCGAAGGTCATGAACCGCTTGGCCCAGCGCGGGTAGCGCAGGCCCCGGCCGCCCGCGGAGACCGGCAGGCGGTCCACCGCGGCCCGGGCGGGCCCGCGCACGGCGGCCGGAAGCCGGCCGTAGCGGCTGGCCATCAGGCAGGCCAGGTGCTTGCGGTAACCGCCGAAGAGCTCGTCCGCGCCCATCCCCGACAGCAGGACCTTGACCCCGCGCTCACGGGCCGCCTCGCACATCAGCAGGGTGTTGATCGCGGCCGGGTCGCCGATCGGCTCGTCCAGCGTGTCCACCATGCGCGGCAGCATCGCGGCGATGTCAGGCGAGATCTCGATCTCGTGCAGCGCGATGCCGAACTTCCTGGCCACCTTGCGCGCGTACACCGCGTCGTCGGGCATCGCCTCCAGGCGCTGGTCCTCCGGGCGGAAGGTGATCGTGTAGGCGTCCACGGCCGGGTTGTCGCGGTGCGCGAGGACGGTGATGATGCTGGAGTCGAGCCCCCCGGACAGGAAGCTGGACACCGGGACGTCGGCGATCAGGTGGGCCCTGACCGACTCTTCGATGACCGTCTTGAGGTCGGCCCGCGGCTGCCCGGCAGCCGCGGCGGCGGCGTCCTGCACCCGGTAGTACTGGCTGACCTCCGCGCGCCGCCCCGGCCTGATCCGCGCCCAGGACCCGGCGGGCAGCTTGTGCACGCCGCTGATCGCGCAGCGCTGCTCGGGCACCCAGTAATAGAGCATCGACGCGACCAGGGTGGCGGGCTCGATACGCAGCTCGGTGCCGATCGCGGCCACGATCGCCTTCAGCTCGGAGGCGAACACCAGGCCGTCACCGCGCTCGGTGTAGAACAGCGGCTTGATTCCCAGGGGGTCGCGGGCGAGCACCAGCTCGCCGGTCACCGTGTCGGCCAGGGCGAAGGCGAACATGCCGCGGAACTTGTTCAGCGCGGCCGGGCCCCAGTGCCGCCAGGCCTCGAGCACCACCTCGGTGTCGGAGCTGGTGGTGAACGTCGCGCCCGCCTGCTGCAGCTCGCGCCGCAGCTCACGGAAGTTGTACAGCTCGCCGTTGTAGAGCAGCGCCAGGCTGCCCTTGCGGAACGGCTGGTCGGCGGCGGCCGACAGGTCGATGATGGACAGCCGCCGGTGGCCGAGGTGCATGGACACGCGCTCGTCCTCGTGGCTCCATACCCCGCCCGCGTCGGGCCCGCGGTGCGCGATCCGGTCTGTCATCACGTCGGCGAGCTTGCGCCCGTCGGACTGCTGGTAGCACCCGGCGATGCCGCACATGGCCTATGCCCCCGCTTCCCTGGTCAGTTTCTGGTAGACGCCGACGTAGGCGCGGCGCTGGTGCTCCCAGGCGAGCTGCTCCTCGACCCGGGCCCGGCCGTCCTTGGCCAGCTGCTGGCCGGCGGCCGGGTCGTCGACCAGGTCGACGATCGCCTGGGCGTACTCGCGCACGTCGTTCGGCCGGACGTAGACCGCGGCCGACCCGGCTGAAACCCGCGTCTCGCGCAGGTCGAAGGCCACCACCGGGAGGCCGAACGACATGTACTCCATGGTCT
>Ga0265338_10007147_pt1 | contig 13979 bp, 11 predicted proteins | sample 42126metaG_FD_193579 | JGI IMG/M metagenome (GOLD analysis project Ga0265338, IMG submission 193579) | Rhizosphere microbial communities from Carex aquatilis grown in University of Washington, Seatle, WA, United States - 4-21-26 metaG | ecosystem: Host-associated > Plants > Roots > Rhizosphere... | reverse complement strand
CAGCGGCGGGCGTCACTCCGGCCCATGTGCCGGCAATTCGTAATTCGTCAAAGTTCGCGTTCTGTCCGGCGGCGCCGATCCAAAACCTGCCGGGGCCGGAACTGCTGCTGTCTTCGGTGCCGTCGGTGGTCGTGGCGCTGACCGGCGGGACGCTGCTCTCATCGGCTCCGAAGGAGGCCGTGGGTGGGTCGACCCATAAGTCGTCTATATCGTCCGTCGCGCCGGTCATGATTTGCTGGCGCACGACGACGAAAACGATGTCGCCGGCGGAAATCAGATTGGTTGCGTAGTAGGTTGCAGTTCCGCCTGCCTTAAAGATTCCGAGCTGAATTTGTCCGGCGACATTTTTCGCGATGACGTCCCAGTGAACGCCTGTGGCGAAGCCGCTATTTTGGCGGTTGACCTGGGCAATCTTGATGCCCGCCGCCGGGACGTCGGTCCCGACGTTAAAGCGATAAAGGAACGAATAGTAGAGGTTGGTTGGCGTTGTTTGCGGGAAGGTGCTTTTGGCGCAGAAGACATTGTAGCAGCCAAGCGCGGTGTTGCTTGGCGCGAAGACGGACACCATGTCGCCGGCGGAAGCGACCAGGCCCAGGCTTGTGCCGCTGAGGCTGCCGATGCCATTGGTGACCCAGATTTGCACCTGGCCGTTGGCCCAGGAGCCGTCGCCTGTGCCAAGCTGGGCGGTTGGATAGTTGACAAACTGTTCCGGCTGAATGATGTTCGCTGCTCCGGCCGAGACGCACAGCGACAGCGCAGCCGCCGCAACGAGAAATAGGGTGGGTGAACTTCGTTTCATAGTTCTGGATTGGATCGTGCATGATCGTAACTCACCTTGAAGTTCCGTCATCCCTCGGAATGCTGCACAACTATTTGAAATTTCGGCGCTACCGGTTCGCCTAAAGCGATTTTTTCAGCGACCGCCGATATTGCGTCGGCGAGAATCCGGTGGTCTGTTTGAACGAGACGCAGAAACTGTTGGCGCTTTGGTAGCCGCACATCCGGGCCAGCGTTTCGATCTTGTTGTCCGTTTCGACCAGCAGTTTCTTAGCCGTCTCGATGCGCACGCGGTGGATTTCCTGGCCGGGGGTGCGGTCGACGTGCTCGCGGAAGGCCTTGTGCAGGCCGCGACAGGACATGTTGCCCACGCGCACAAGATCTTTGACGCCAATGGGTTCGTGGGCGTGGTTCAGGATGAATCGCAGGCAACGCGCCACGGCTGGGTGTTTGACGGCAAAAATATCGCTGCTTTTGCGCAGGACCAAACCGACGGCGGGGACGCGCAATGGCTGTGTGGGAGGCGGTTGGCCGCTCATGAGTTTCTCGAGCAGTTCGGCCCCCGCGTAGCCTAACATTTGCAAATTGGTGTCCACGCTGGTGATGGGCGTGCTCATGACGTCTGGCGCCAGGAGGTTGTTTTCGGCGCCGATCAAAGCCACTTCGTCCGGCACAATCACGCCCGCCGCTTCGCAGCTTTCAAGCACATCCACGGCCTGGTCATCGTTGGCGGCAAACACGGCCAGCGGTTTGGAGGCCTTCTTGAGCTGGGCCGCCAGCCAGCGCCGTTTCTGGATCCATTCCTTGGCTCCTGTGCAGAACGCCGGCGACTCATGCCATTTCAGCCATGTGCATTCCCGCCCGGCCTTGCGGATGATGTCGCAAAAGGCGGCGCCCCGCTCCTCGTAGGACCAGTTGTTGGCGTCGCTGTAAAAGGCGAACTGGGCGAAGCCGCGGCGCAGAAAATGGTCGGCGACCAATTGGGCGGCGTGCGCGTGGTCTTCGAGGACGCGCGGAAAGGAAAGTTGCGGACGCCGGAAGCTGAAGTCCACAGTCGGCATGTCAAGCGCGGAGACGAAATCCGCCAGATCATCTCCGGCCCCCAGCCACGCCAGCACGCCGTCGCCTTTCCATCCCCACGGGATGACCTTTTCGCGGGCGAGGTTGGCCGACAGATACCAGCGGCGCTCCTGGGCGAATTTCGCAATGCCCCGATGCAGGCGATAATCATACCAACCCAGCGCAATCAGAACGCGCCGTTGCTTGCTGCGTGACATCGCCCAAGGATGACCGGAAGCCACGCGCCTTTCAAGCGTCGATACCCATTCGGGTGCGATTGAAAGCGCCGGTCAAACCGGTGACGGCTCGGCAGGAGCCTCGCCCTACCACGCGGCGCTCGGAGAGCGCATCCCATCCATTGACCGGCGCTTCCGATCACACATCCATTGGCCTCGACAACCGAGGCGGTCGCCATAAGCTGAGAGCGTGGCCACAGCCGCTCGAATCCAACCGGCTTTGTGAGGACTCTTTTCCTGCTGTTGCCCCTCTGTCTTGCCGTGTCAGCGCTCGAATGCGGCGCGGCCGCGGTTCCAGCCCAATGCCGCCTGGGCATCAACGTTTCCGCGCCGGTGGACTGGACGACGGAGCATCCGTTCGTGGACGTGTTCCGTTTTTCGCGGGCGTGGATCAGTCAATCCAACAATGCGCCGTGGGGCGCCGGGCCGCCGCTCGCCGTCGACACCAACGGTTGGATCACGGCGTTGCAAACCAATTGCTACGCCGACACGCCGATGCTGACCGGCGGGCACGCGCCTTCGGGGAATTATGTTTGTCTGTACGACGGGCAGGGGACGATCAGTTTTTGGGGCGCGAGCGCCTCGGTCGTTTCCAATGCGCCTGGGCGCGTCGTAGTGAATGTCAATGGCGCGGCCGGCGGCCTTTTCCTGCGCATCAGCGCCGTCAGCGCGACGAATTATATTCGCAACATCCGCGTGCTCATGCCGGGCGCGGAATCCAATTACTTGACGCAGCCGTTCGCGTCCAATTTTCTGGCCCGCTGGTCCGGCTTCAATACGGTGCGGTTCATGAGCTGGATGAACATCAACAGCTCCACGCAGCAGAATTGGAGCGACCGCCCGCGCGCCAATTTCTACAATTACACAGACCGCGGCGTCCCGCTGGAGGCAATGATCGACCTGTGCAATCGCCTTAAGGCCAACGCCTGGATTTGCGTGCCGCATAAGGCCAGCGACGACTACGTGACGCAGTTCGCGGCGTTGGTCAAACAACTGCTGGATCCGAGCCTGAAGGTGTATATCGAATACTCCAATGAAGTTTGGAACAACCAGTTTCCGCAGAACGCCTACGCGCAGCAGCAGTCGGCCATCCTGCATCTGGGCGATCCGTCGCGCCCGTGGGAAGGGGCGGCGCTGTTCTATTCGGAGCGCGCCGTGCAGATTTTCCAGATATTCGAGCAGGTCTTTGGCGGGACCAATCGCCTTTGCCGTGTCCTGGCGTGGCAGGCGGCAACCGATCCGGGCTATTGGACCGACGGCCTGGTTCTTTCGCCGTCCAACGCCTGGCAGCACGCCGATGCGCTGGCCATCGCGCCTTATCTGACGTTTTCGCCCAGCCCCGGCGGAGCGCCGCTGGATTCCAATGCCGTGACGAATTGGACGGTGAGTCATATACTTGACTATGTTCAGACCAATTGCGTGGCGGAGAGCATCGGTTGGGTGACGGCGCAAAAGGCCGTCGCCGCAAAATACGGTTTGCCGCTGATTTGCTATGAAGCCGGGCAAAGTTTGGTCGGCGTCGGCGGCGCCGAGAACAACGACGCGTTGACCGCGTTGCTCGAAGCGGCGAACCGCGATCCCCGCATGGGCGCGATCTACACCAGTTATCTCGACGCGTGGCGCAACGCCGGGGGCCGTTTGATGTGCGTGTTCGAGTCGGTGAGTTCCTACAGCAAATACGGCAGTTGGGGGCTGCTCGAATTCGCCGACCAAACGGACTCGCCCAAGTTCGATGCGGTGATGGGGTGGTTGCGGGGAAATCTCCGTCCGCTGCCACAGCTTAAAGCCATGGCGCCACAACACGGCGCCGTATCGCTCCAGGTCCAGGGCGAACCGTCCGCGCCATACGTCATCGATGCTTCGTCTGACCTGCTTCAGTGGCAGATCGCGGGCGGAGCGACGACCGATGCGTCGGGCGCTGCAACCTATCTGGTCATAGGCTTCAATCAGGCCGCGCAATTCTACCGCGGTTTGCCGCAATGATTTAGCCACGCTGCTCAGAAAACGACAATGCAAGGGGCTTGTTGGTGCGCGGTCTTGAAGCTCCCAAGGGGCTGCATGTCAATCACTTAAGATTTTATCACTTCCATTTCTTCCGTTGGCATATCGACTGCTCGCTGTCGTCCAGCCCCATCGTATTCGTGGGTCTGGAGACCGAGATGAGAACAGTCGAAGCAGGCTGCAAGCGCTTCAATGTGGACGATTCGTTTTGTTGTCTCGTCCATTTTCTTTGCGTGCCGCTGCGCCAATAAACGTGGACGAGAGCCACGATTCGCGCAGCGTCACGCCCTTGCCGCGTAGCTTCCTATATTACGATTTTTAAGCGAGTTGTCCCGCTTAACCGCCTTCGCCCCAGCGCGGGCGGAATTCCTTGCTACGACCTGAAGTCGTGGCGCTGGAGAGGTGGTTCGGTTCAACGGCGTGGACGCCAAAACGTCCACGCCGTTGTTGTTTGGTAAACAGGCCCAAGGAGCCGCGCAAAGCGGCTTGCGATTGGTTGCGCGGTCAAGTAGACTGGTCGTTAATCGGTTAATATATGGCGACCATACCTGCTTTTGAGGCCAAGACGAAGTTCGGCGAGCTTCTGGATCGAGTGATCGGCGGCGAAGAGATTGTCATCACGCGGCATGAGAAGCCCGTCGCGCGGATCATTCCCGAAGGCAGTCCCAGCCTGGCCGAAGTGCGGCGCTCGGCGGAAGGGCTGGAGGCGCTTCAGCGCGAGATCGCTGATTACTGCGGGGGCAAACGGCCCATCGATTGGAAGGAGTTCAAGACGCTGGTTGAAAAGGGTCGCCCATGAACCAGGCATTCGTGGCCGATTCGTCGGTGGGCATCGCGTGGATCCATCCCAGCCAGGCGACGGATTGGACGCGCCGACTGCTCACGCTGGCCAAGGAGGGAACGGCTGTGCATGTGACAGGCATCTGGCATTTGGAAATCGCCAACGCGTTGATTGTCGCTGTGCGGCGAAAACTCATGACGGACGCGCATAGGCAAATCGGCCTGGGCCTGCTGGGCGGGCTGAGGCTGGTTGTCGACACCGAGACAAGTGGCTTGGCTTTCTCCAGGACTTCCGACCTTGCGGCAAAATATTCGCTCTCGGCCTATGATGCAGCGTATTTGGAACTGGCCCAGCGAAAATCGATTCCCCTGGCGTCGCGCGACGAACCGCTGAAGGCCGCCGCAAAGCGAGCCGGCATCAAGGTTCTTTGATTCGACGGAATTCTCTTTTCCGGGAACTATGCGATGTTTGCGGTTGAAGATGTCGTGTCCATGAATTCGGAATTTCGCTGGCTGCAAAATGGCCAGATTGCGTTGGATGAGATGCTGGCCGCCATCGTGGCGGCGCGCCGTTCGATTCGGCTGGAGACATATATCATTTACCCTGGCGCGACCGCCGAGGAGTTTCGGCGCGCGCTGATCGACGCCTGCCAGCGCGGCGTGAAAGCCCGTGTGCTTGCCGATGGCCTGGGCTCCGTCAGCCTGCCGGACTCCTTTTGGAACGACTTCCGCGCTGCTGGCGGGGAATTCCGCTGGTTCAATCCCGTGAGCCTTCGCCGCCTCAGCATTCGCGATCACCGCAAGCTTCTTGTCTGCGACGAGGCCGTCGCGTTCATCGGCGGCTTTAACATCGCCGCCGAATATCAGGGCGACGGCGTCACTTCGGGATGGCGCGATTTGGGAATGTCGATCCGGGGGCCGCTTGTTCAGGAATTGGCCGACGCCTTCGACGAGATGTTCGAGGACGCGGATTTCAAGCACAAACCCTTTACGCGCCTTCGCGTTTCGGACCGCCAAAAGACCGTCCAAACGCCCGACGCGCGCCTGCTGCTGGGCGGGCCCGGCCTGAACAATCCCATCAAGCGCGCGCTTCGCCACGATCTTCGCGACGCCACGGAAGTGCGGATTATTTGCGCTTATTTTCTGCCGCCCTGGCGGATGCGCCGCGATCTCAGCCGCATCGCCCGCCGGGGCGGCAAGGTCCAGCTCATTCTGCCGCACAAGACGGACGTGCCGTTGTCGCGCCTTGCGGCGCTGAGCTTCTATCGGCGGCTGCTCATCGCGGGCGTGGAAATCTACGAATACGAGCCGCAGATTCTGCACGCGAAATTGTTTTTGATTGACAACATTGTCTACGTCGGCTCCGCCAACCTGGATTCCCGCAGCCTCAGCATCAATTACGAGCTCTCCCTGCGCGTCACCCATCCGGACGTCTCCCGCGAAGCCCGGGGCATTTTCGACCGCGACCTCGCTTATTGCCGGAAGATCGACTTCGAAACGTGGCGAAAAAGCCGCACGCTCTGGGAACGCCTCAAGGGCCGCATCGCCTACTGGATCCTCGCGCGGATCGACCCCTACATAGCCTTGCGTCAATACGAATAATCAGGACGCTTCCCGCCATCCCAGGACTTTCAATTGCGGCGCGCGGCGGCCGTTGTATTCGTTGACACTCGGCGTGAACGCCACGTCGAACCGGATTTTCGGCAGCGCCGCGTCCCGGCAGTTCCACCACACCGCCTCAAGGGTTCGCCCGCCGGCGCTCAACCGGAATTTCACATGCTGCTGTTCCTTGCCGATCCGTTGCGGCGGCTGCTGGTGCGAAACATTTCGCGCCAACAGGCGCGCCGGCGGATTCATCATGCCGCACGGCTCCAGCCGCGCCAGTTCGCCGGCGCGCTCCAGCGTCATTTCCGCCAGTGTCGTCTCCGCGTCCAGCGCGAGCGTCGGGCTCAGTTGCTCCGGCTTTAGAGAGGCGCGGGCCAGGTCATTGAGTTGCGTCCGAAAAGCATCCAGGTTCGCCGCATTCATGCTCAACCCGGCCGCCATCGCATGGCCGCCGTGCCGCAGCAGCAAGCCCTCGCACTGGCGCAGCGCCGCCGCCAAGTCGAATCCCTCAATGCTCCGTCCCGAGCCGCGCCAAGCCGCGCCGTCGCCGCCAAAAATGATCGTTGGCCGGTGGAACTGCTGAAGCGTTCGCGAGGCGACGATGCCAACCACGCCGATGTGCCAGGCGTCGCGGCCTTCGACGATCACGTAATCACGCTCGACGGAGAATCGCGCCTTCACCGCTTCGAGGGCCTCGACGCAAATCGCCCGTTCAATCTCCTGCCGCTGGCGGTTTCGCTCGTCAAGATTTCGCGCCAGAGAGTCCGCTTCCGATGCATTCGTTGACAGCAAAAGCCGCAGCGCCGCCTCGGCGTCTTCCAGGCGTCCGGCGGCATTGAGGCGCGGTCCGAGCTGAAAGGCAACCTGGTAGGCGCCGACCGGCGGCGCCACTCTCGCGACGGTCTTCAATGCCCGCAATCCGGGGCGTTGCGTGGCATCCAGAAAACCCAGGCCAACGTGAGTGAAGATCCGGTTTTCGCCGATCAACGGAACCAAATCCGCAACCGTTCCCAGGGCAACAAGGTCGAGGTGTTGTCGCAGGTCGTATTGCTCCGCCGCGGCGACGCCGGTCGCGCGCAACCGTTTCAGCAAAGCATGAGCGAGCTTGAACGCCAGGCCCGCGGAGCACAGCTCATGAAATGCAGTTCCCAGCCGGGGATTCACCAACGCCGCGGCGTCCGGCGGCGGGATGGAAACCTGATGATGATCGACGACAACGACATCGACGCCGAGGCCCTTAAGCCATCGCGCGGACTCGACCGATGTGGATCCGCAGTCCACCGCGAGCAACAGGAAGCGCGAAAATAGTTTGACGCAATTCTCGACCGCCTCCTGACTTAAGCCGTAGCCTTCGTCCAGCCGGCTGGGAAGGTAATACTTGACGGTCCAGCCCAGCGCCGAAAGGGTCTCATACAACATCGCCGTCGAGGTCACGCCATCGACGTCGTAATCGCCAAAGATCAACACCATCTCTCCGCTGGCGCGCGCCGCCAGGAGTCGCTCGACGGCTTTCTCCATTCCCGGAATCAGAAACGGATCCGCCAAAGCGCGCAGCTTCGGCTCCAAAAACTGTTCCGCGGATGCGCCGTCGTTGATGCCACGGTTGATGAGGCATTGCGCCAGCAGCGGCGACACGTTCGCCTCCGCCGCCAACCTCGCGCAAGCGTCGGGTCGCGCCGTCGCCAGGCGCCATTGGCATCCAGGTTCACGCGGAGGCATTAAGTGACGTCCAGGACGCGCCCTGGCTGAATGGTTGACAATAAGGACTTTCGTCCAAAAGGACTTTCACTTTACGCTGGAGTCAGCAGCTTTTCCTTCGCGGCCTCGATGAACCCAATAACCTGCTCGCGCTTCACGGTTGGAAATCCGATGAGAAAGTCCTCGATGGACTCTCCGCCTTCAAGATAGTCAACCAGGTTCTGCACCGGGACCCGTGTGCCTGTGAACACAGGCGTCCCGCCTAGAATCTCCGGGTCTGCGTGCAATACTTGACGCACATCGATCTTGCTCACGTCGTCAGTTTAACAGGCGTTTAGGAACGCGGCAAGCCGTTCCTCGGTGTCGCCCTCTTCGCGTTGGTTTGCCAGGCCGTATTTACTCGCGGGCCTTGGGATTGGACAGGATTGACAGAACGACTGCGCCTCCCAAAATCGCCCCCACCCCCGCCAGCGACCACGCGGTCGGCAGCGTCCACCAACGCGACAACAACATTTTCGCGCCGATAAACGCCAGCACGCACGCCAACCCAGGCTTGAGGTAGCGAAAATACCGCATCGCGCCCACGAGCACGAAATAAAGCGACCGCAAGCCGAGGATTGCAAATATATTTGACGTGAACACGATGAATGGATTCTGCGTCACCGCGAAGATCGCCGGTATGGAGTCCACGGCGAACACGATGTCCGTCGTCTCCACCATCAACAGCGCCAGCGCCAGCGGCGTCAGGGCCCGCCGGCCGTCGACCCGCCCCAGAAAGCGCCGGCCCTCGAAGCCGGCGGTGACCGGAAAAAGCCTGCGCGCCAGCCGGACCACGGCGTTGTCCTTCTGCTCCAGGATGGCTGATTTCGATAATGCCCATTTGATTCCCGTGAACAACAGGAACGCCCCAAGTGCATATATGAACCAGTGGAAAGTTTGAATCAGCGCCGCTCCGACTCCGATCATCAGCCCGCGCATGACAATCGCTCCGAGAATGCCCCATTGCAACACCCTGGAGCGTTGCTCATTGGGGACCATGAAGTAATCGAAGATCAGCGCAATCGCGAAGACGTTGTCCATCGAGAGCGAAAGCTCGATGACGTAGCCGGTGAGAAACTCCAGCGCCAGTTCCGTCCCCTTCCACGCGGCCAATACCGCGGCGAAGAGCAGCGCCAAACCAAAGTAGACGCCGCTCCGTTTGAGCGCCCGGCGCATCGGCCTTACGCTCGCGCCCGCACTCCCGGAGGAGCTTCCACGGTCACTTCCGTGGCGCTCTTCGGACGCTCGCCTTTATGCCACCATAGCACCAGCGCGCTGGCGATGTAGATGCTCGAATACGTTCCCGTGATGATGCCGACCAGGAACGTGAAGGCGAAATCGTTGATCACGCCGCCGCCAAACACAAACAGGCAGAACGTCGCAATGAACACCGTGCCTGACGTGATGATGGTCCGGCTTAACGTCTGGTTCAACGCCACGTTCATCACGTCTTTGAACGACCCGCGCACCCCCAGCTTCAGGTCCTCGCGAATGCGGTCAAAGATCACGATGGTGTCGTTGATCGAGAAACCGATGATCGTCAAAATCGCCGCCACTATGGGCGCGCTCAATTGCCTTCCTGACAGGAAGAAGATTCCAAGCGTCATCAGCACGTCGTGGATCACCGCCAGCACCGCTCCCACTGAAAACGAAAACTCATACCGCATCGCCACGTATAGCAGAATCCCGAACAGCGATAAAAACGACGCGATGATCGCCGATTTCTGAATCTCGATCCCGACGCTCGCGCCGACCGTGTCGTGCCCGATGTCGTGGAAGCCAGCCGAGGGGAACGCGGCGCCCAGAGCCTGCACCACGGCGGGACCCTTGCCGAAGGGCGCCACCACCTGCAAGCGCTCCTGCCCCGCCCCGGCTTTCTGATACTGAATTTCCGTCTCGCCGACTTTCGCGCTCACCAGCGCCTCGCGCAATTTGTCGACGTCCTGCTTCTGCTTGAATTCGAACGTCACCGAATCGCCGCCTGCGAAATCGATGCCCATCACCTTTTCCCCGCGCACAAACGCTCCGTAGCAAATCCCCACCGCGATGATGAGCCACGACGCCGCAAAGGCGTACTTGGCCCACTTCATGAAGTCCCAATGCGGGTTCCGGATGATGTGCAGCATGCCAATGCGGTTGAGCATCCCGCGCCCGAGCAGAAAATCAAAAATCAGCCGCGTCATCACCAGTGAGGTGAACAAGCTCAACGCCACGCCGATCGTCAGCGTCACACCGAAGCCCTTGACGGGGCCGGTGCCCATGTAAATGAGGATGATGGCCGAAAGCAGCGTCGTTGTGTGTGAATCGAAAATGACGCTGAAGGCGCGCTTGTAGGCGGCGGTGAGCGAGCCGCGCATCGATTTGCCGGACGCCATTTCCTCGCGAAGACGTTCGTAAATCAGCACGTTGGCGTCCACAGCCATGCCGACCGTCAGCACGACGCCGGCGATGCCGGGCAGCGTCAACGTCGTCCCCACCGAGCACATCACGCCGAGCAAAATAAGCAGGTTCAACACCATGGCGATGTCCGCGATGATGCCGCACCGGTGATAGTAAACGGCCATGAACAGCGCCACGGCGAGGGTTCCAACAATCGCCGCCAGCAATCCTGAATGAATGGAGTCTGCGCCCAACGTCGGATCCACTTCGGTGCTCGAATCAATATTCACCGGGCGCTCCAGCGGGTTCTTCAGCGCGTTGGCGATCGAGATCGCCTCGTCGATGTCCATCGAGCCGCCCGAAATGCTGCCGCGCCCGCCGAGGATCGGCTCGCGGATGACCGGCGCCGTGTAAAGCTGGCCATCCAGCACGATCGCCAGGCGCTCATGCACGTGGTCGGTCGTCAACTTCCCGAACCGTTGCGCGCCGTCGCTGTCAAATTGAAATTCGATTTCCGGCGAGCCAGTGGTCGGGTTGCGCGTCGGCCAGGCGTCCTTGATGAATTTGCCGGTCAAGCCGTTGGCCAGCCGCTTTTCCACCAGCACCGGCTCGACGTACGGGGTTCCGTCTTCCTTCTTTCCTTTCAAATTCAGCACGGCGTAACCCGGCTCGATCATCCCCTCTTTAATGAGGTTGGCGCTGTCCGGATGCACCATCCGAAACTCCAGGAACGCCGCCTTATGAATGTTCTCGCGCGCCTTGTCCATGTTCGCCCGCGAGGCGCCCGGAAGTTGGATCAGGATGTGATTTTGCCCCGCCGGCTGAATCACCGGTTCCGCCACGCCCAAACCGTCCACGCGGTGGCGCAAGACCTCCGCAGCCTGCGACACGAGGCGCTGGCGCTCGACGCTTTCCGCCGCGGCGGTCATGTTCGTGGAGGTCGAAATGGGCATGTTTGTGTCCAGGCTCACCAGGAACTGCGTGCCGCCCTGCAAATCCAAGCCCAGCTTGATTTTGCCCGCCGCCTTGCGCTGAATCACATTCAGCAGCGAATAGGTCGGACGGTCTTCGGACCTGACGTCGATATACGGAAAATAACTCTGAACGTCGTTGGTCCCGATGGCGGTTAGCAGATATTCAAACTGCTTGTGCGGGTCGGCGTCGTGCGCCTCCAGGGCGCGCGCACGGGAAAGAATGGCCTGGAAGTTGGTGTCCACGTTGCTGGCCTGGTCCTGGAACTCGGTGATTAAATTGCGGTTGGTTGGGGGATAAATCTCCCAGATGGACCACGCCACCAGAAAGGCGATCAGCGCCCACCAAAAATTAGGCTTTTTCATGAATGAACGGAATTACTGCTTTGTTTCAACGGCTTCCCCGCCCCTGTCAGTGACCTCGGCGACCGAGGATTTGAGGACTTCCAACTTCGACTCCGCCGAGCGGATGGCCACGCTGCGGTCCTTGACCGACAGCACCACCCCGACGATGCCGCTGGTGGTGACGACTTTGTCGCCGGCCTTGAGGGACTTGACCAGCGAGTCCAGTTCCTTCTGGCGTTTGCGCTGCGGCAGGAACATCAGGACGTACATGACCACGATGATCACACCGAAAAGGGCAAACTGCTTGATCAGCGCCCCGGTCGGGTTGGGCTCCAACTGTGTCTGCTGCGCCAATAGCCAGTTAAAATGGCTGATTATCATCGTATTCAAAATGAGCCGGTCAATTTATCGATGCAAGCCCAATTGGCAAGGACAAACAGCGCCCCGACCCCCTCCCTTTGGGGTCACATCTTGACATTTGACATTTGCCGCCTGATTGGCGGCGCGGCAGCCGGACGCGATTGCGCTCCGTCCTGGGCTTGGCCCGTTGAACCGAGGCCGGCTGCCGTTTGTCAAATGTCAAGATGTGACCCCAAAGGTTTTTTTGCGTGATGGGGCCTCCCAAAAGCGTGTTGGAATGAGACAACTCGATATGAAATTACAAGGCATTCTTGCGGCGTTTTGTGTTTTATCCTCCGCCGCGCAGAATCAGAACGTTCCCATTGTCCTGAGCAACGTCACCATCATTGACACCGCGAATGGGACCGCCAAGCCAAACCTGGCGATTGAGATTTCGGACCATCGCTTCGCGGAAGTCGCAAAGGCCGGAACCTTGAATAATCCAAAAGGCGCGCAAGTGATCGACGCCAACGGGAAGTTCCTCATTCCAGGACTTTGGGACATGCACGTGCATCTCGGTAATGCAACGGAGGCTGCGTTGCCCCTGCTGGTGGCCTCGGGCGTGACCGGCGTCCGTGATATGGGCTCACCGAGTTTTGAAACACTGAGACGATGGCGGATCGAAGCGCTGGCGGGCCGTAGGATCGCTCCCCGCATTGTGGCTGCCGGCCCCATTTTGGACGGGGGCCCTCCCGACGCCACCCGCCTGATCGTTCATAATGCAGCCGAAGCGCGCCGGGCCGTCGATTATCTGGGTGAAGCAGGCGTGGATTTCATCAAAGTTCATGAACATCTTTCGCGCGAGAGTTACTTCGCGATCGCGGATGAGGCGAGAACGCTGGGCCTGCCCATGGCGGGTCACCTCCCGGTGGACCAAAAAGGCTTTGCCGTAAGTGGAATTGAAGCTTCGGATGCGGGCCAGAAGTGCCTCGAGCATTTGATGGGAGTTCCATTTCCCGGCGATCCAACGATACCGGAGCTGCTGAAGACTCTCGCTAAAAACGGGACGTGGGTTGATCCAACCCTGACGGTCTATTGGAACCGCGCCCACATCCGGGAACTCCAGGACAAGCCTGATCCGCGAAGGAAGTGCGTCGCCCCTGCCTTGAAGCAGTTTTGGGAGGAGCAGGTGCGGGGATTCTCAAGTGACACCAAGGTGCCGGAGATGTTGCTTCAATTCAGAATGTCTGGCGTAAAGACCCTGTATGACGCGGGGATTCCTTTGTTGGCTGGCACGGACACCGGTTTCCCGTATGTCATTCCTGGCGATCTGCCAAAAGAATTGGAATATCTGGTGGAAGCGGGCCTCCCAGCCAGCGAAGCGTTGCGCGCTGCCACACTCAATGCGGCGCGCTATCTTGGCCGGGAACACGAACTTGGGACCATTGAAAAAGGCAAGCTGGCGGACGCTGTGTTGCTGAATGCAAATCCTCTCGAGAACATCCGAAATCTAACCAACATTGACGCCGTAATACTCAACGGCCGATTGCTGGACAGGAAGGCGCTGGATCGGCTCTTGATCGAAGTCGAACAAGCCGTGAAATGAACCCCTTGGGGTCACATCTTGATATTTGACATTTGTGAACCCCTTGGGGTCACATCTTGATATTTGACATTTGCTGGGATGGTCTGAGAAGCGCCGCGCCAAATGTCAAATATCAAGATGTGACCCCAAGGGGGCTTCGGGGGC
>Ga0265338_10007146_pt1 | contig 13979 bp, 25 predicted proteins | sample 42126metaG_FD_193579 | JGI IMG/M metagenome (GOLD analysis project Ga0265338, IMG submission 193579) | Rhizosphere microbial communities from Carex aquatilis grown in University of Washington, Seatle, WA, United States - 4-21-26 metaG | ecosystem: Host-associated > Plants > Roots > Rhizosphere... | reverse complement strand
ACCTGAGCGGGGCGAACCTGCGCGGGGCGGACCTGAGCGAGGCGGACCTGCGCGGGGCGGACCTGAGCGAGGCGAACCTGCGCGGGGCGGACCTGAGCGGGGCGGACCTGCGCGGGGCGGACCTGAGCGAGGCGAACCTGCGCGGGGCGGACCTGAGCGGGGCGAACCTGAGCGGGGCGAACCTGCGCGAGGCGAACCTGCGCGGGGCGGACCTGAGCGGGGCGAACCTGAGCGAGGCGGACCTGAGCGGGGTGAACCTGAGCGGGGCGGACCTGAGCGAGGCGGACCTGAGCGAGGCGGACCTGAGCGGGGCGAACCTGCGCGGGGCGAACCTGCGCGAGGCGTTCACGATCTTGGGCAACGTCAAACGGTACCTGAGGAGCCACGACCAATGAGGAACAAATTCGAACTTCGCACTGTCCGGGCGCAGCAAGCCGTCCGAGACTTGCTGGACGGGTCCAACCCTGTAGCGGCACAGTCCAACCTCCGCGACTTCGGTGTGCGGGCGGCCATTCGTGCCCAAGAGCTGGCTGATGCGGGTTGGGTTCCGATCCATTCGGATATCCTTGAGGCGCGGGAGCTGCTGGCGAAGCTGATGCCGCTTCATGAAACCGACATTTTGACCGGAAAGATGGACGAAGACTTTCGCATGACGGTGCTATGCGCTGGAGTGTCGCTTGGGCGTGGTCTGGAGGGAGGCGGCCAATGACGCCCCTTCTGATCTGGCTCGCTGTCTTGAGCTCCGTAGCGCTATTCAGTTATGCGCTCGCCCTCTACATGGATAGTCACCGCCGCCACGCCTGGACGGTTTATTACGCGATGTTCGGTTTCGCGGCCCTGGCCGCGGCCCTGGCTCCGATCATTGCTGTGGGGCTTCACGTTGTGCAGATGACGCCGTGACCGGCCCTGCTTCGGTTCCTCAAGGATCATAACGACCTTGATGAAGACTACCCTTCAACCTGAGGAGACTTACACTATGCGCCATAATCTCATGCTTACCACCGCCCTGATCTGTCGGGCGGCCGATGACGGTGCGGGGGCGCAAACGCTCTCGCAGCAAGCCGCCGTCACCGAAGGTCCGGCCGATGGCAAGCGCGCCCGCCGGGCCTTCATGATGAAACAGTTCCTCCCTGGCGACAGCGTCGCCTGGATCGCCCTCAACGTGACGGCCAAGGGTAAGGGGACGCTGGTGAAGGTCGGCCGCGTCTATGGGGCCTGTACGTCGGCCGAGGAGAAGTGGAACGACCACAACGGTAACATGCTCCGTTCGATCACCATGTACGGGGTATTCAACACGGAGAACTATCTCACCGGCGAGATCGGCGAGGCGACCACGGTTTATCTGCCGCTCGCCTTCAGCGACAAGGTGTTCGCCGCTTTCAAGGCCGATCCGACCGTGCGCCTGGTCGAATTGGACTGTGATATCGGCGTGGAGGCGACGGGCAAGGCCATCCCTTACGAATGGGTCACGATCTCGTTCGTGGAGGGGAAGGAAATGGCGGCGCTGAAGCGGCTCCGTGACCGTCGTGCGCGGCCTGCGGGCGTTTCGGCGGCCCTGCCCTCATATGACGTCCAGGCGGCTCCTCAACAGCCCTTGCTAGTCTCCCCGCCCGCGCCTGAGGGCGAGCTGATCGAGGGCGAGCTGATCGAGGGCGAGCTGATCGGCGACCCGGCCGGCGATCAGACGGACGACCCGGCCGGCGACCTGACCGGCGACCTGACCGGCGACCTGACCGACGACCAGGCGGAACCGGCGAAGGGCGGCAAAAAAGGCGCCAAATAGTCCAGCTTAGGGACAGTCCCGTTTGTAGTCTATCCGCAAGCGGGACTGTCTCTAGCTTGACTATATACTTGCACTGTGTTCGGATTGTCACCTTGCCCCTAATACTTTCTGTCGGGAGGAAGTGATGCCCTGGTCTCCATCAGACGCCCCTAAGCATACAGGACTGGCGAATACCGCTAGCCGCCGAAAGTTATGGGCCAGGACCGCCAACGAGATTTATGCGAATGGCGGTGACGAAGCTAAGGCTATTCGCATAGCCAACACCGCCGTGCATCGGAGCATAGAGCGGAGCGTCCATGCAAAGATACGAAAACTCAACGAACGACGCGAGGACATGACCCGGTTTATCTAGGATGGCCGGGGGGCGCAAACGGGATTTCGCGGCGGAATATGCCAGGCGGATAGCCAAGGCTGAAGCCGCCGGAAAGACGCGCCAACAAGCGCGGGGCCACGTCGAGCGTGAACACGTTGTGCGAGCTGAGCGGGAACGCGAGGCCGAAGGGATCAGCGGGAGCGAACGCCGCAACATCGGGAATTGGCATAACCGATGGGAACGAAGGTACGGCAACGTCCCAGGCTGGAGCACTCTTGAAGAGTTACTAGATTGGGTCCGCGAACATGACTATTCACAGTTTCAAATGTATCGCGATGAATGGAATGCTGTACGTCGTCAATATGTGCGGGAAGCCAAGACCGGGACTTATGAAACTAGAGGTACGGGTTTTCTTGAACAGTTAGTGACACAGTGGGACTTACCTGAGATGACGTGGGCGTATTATCATTAGGAGCTTGGTCTATGCACCTTGTTCTCGAATATCTTTTACCGGTTGTCTGGATCGTCGCGGTCGGGACGTTCGTCTTGAGGCGGTCGGGACGTTCGTCTTGAGGGCGAAGGGTAATGACGTTGAGTAACGCAGAACGGGTTGCCGCCTATCGCGCCCGCCAGGCCGTCGCGAGAGCGCCCGATACGTCCCGCCGCAACCGATCCAAGCATGATCGCGCCTATCGGGCAGCACGTCTCAAGTCCGGACCGCCGTTCACGGGTTGTGATGGCGAGGGATGCGGCGTCGATGACTTGGGCCGCCAGCTCTATATGCTTTTTCGGATGGGCGAGCGGGAGCTGTATACCGGGAACCGCTTGACGACCGAAGAATTGCTAGGGTTTATCTGTGATCATCCCAAGGGTGAAATTCTGGTCGGGTTCGCCTTTGGCTACGACGTCACCATGATCCTTAGAGATTTGCCGCCGGGACAACAGAAGAGGCTGTTTGCGCCAAAGATGTTCGGGCAAGGGTTTTCTCCCTTCGTCTGGTATAAGGATTTCGACATTGACTATCTACCCCGCAATTACTTGAAGGTTCGGCGGGTCAAGACCGTCCGTGATCCTGATACAGGCCAGGAACGCCGCGTTGCTGTAAAGGGAAGTCAACGGACGATCTTTGAGGTTTTCGGGTTCTTTCAGAAGTCTTTCATCAAGGCTATGTTCGATTTCTCGGTGGGTGGCGACGACCTGGCGCGGATAGCCGCCAACAAAGAACGTCGCGGCTCATTCCTTAGCATGGGACAAGAGGAGCGAGAGTATTGCGCCCTGGAATGTCATTATCTCGCGGAGCTGATGGAGCGACTTCGCGGGTTTTGTTATGAGGCGGGAATACATCCCAAGTCGTGGTCGGGCGCGGGGAAGCTGGCGGCGGCCTTGCACACGGCGCATGGCACAACCCAGGCTTCACAAGTCCGCGAAAATGTCCCTTCCGAAGTTATCGACCTTGCCAACATGGCTTATTACGGTGGAAGGTTCGAGATCACGCGGACTGGCCGCATAGATCAGAAGGTCTATGAATATGATATCGGTAGCGCTTATCCGTGGGCGTTACTCAGTATGCCTTGTCTTGAACACGGAGAGTGGTCGCGAGAAGATAGCGCGGGCCTTCGCCGCGTTGCATCCGAGGGCGGTCTTTATGTGGCTAGGGCCACATTCAAATGTAATCCGCGAGGTATGGACAACTTCGGTCAACTCGGAGGGATACCAGTTCGGGATAAGCAGGGTCATCTATACTGGCCGTTACAGGGTAAGGGAGTTTATTGGTCCCCCGAGCTGGTCTCCGCGTCTGATCTCGGCTTCAATATTAGACTTCTCGGCGGATGGGCCTATCATAAACGATGCGACTGCAAAACCTTCGAGTGGGTTTCAGAGCTGTATGAATATCGCAAGTCCATAGGCAAACAAGGTCCGGGCTATCCGATCAAGCTCGGGATCAACAGTCTTTATGGTAAGCTTGCCCAACGAAAGGGAAACGGCCGGTTCTGTAACATGATATGGGCGGGTCTCGTCACCGCCTACACTAGAGCTAGGTTGAACCATGCGATTTCTCTTGCCCCGGACAGTGTGGTTATGTTGGCCACTGATGGCGTGTATTCTCTTGAGCCTCTTCCTTTGGTATGCGGGGATAAGCTTGGCGATTGGGAGTGCGAAATTCTTGACGGCCTGTTCATCGTCCAGCCGGGTTTATATTGGTGTCCCTCGCGCCGTAAAAAGAAATCGCGGGGACTGAGCGGCCGGTTCTTTGAAGAGGAGGGGCGCACGGAGGCGTTCGAACAGGCATGGGAGACGTTTCGGGCGGCCGAAAACTCCGGCCTTGAGGTCCCCTTTCCAACGGTACAGGTTCCGGTCCCAGGTTTTGTCGGTCTGAAGCTGGCTCTATCTCGGAATAAACCGGAGAGCGCCGGGCGCTGGATATCCGACACTAGGGATATAAGTTTCGACTATCGCAATAAGCGTGTCGGTCATCGGTGGAACGGGCACTGTATAGTCACTAAGCCTAAGCTAGGCTCGTCTTCTCTGGTCTCGCTCCCTCACCGTGAGTTTCTGGCGGGGGGTGGCCAAGAGCCTTGGGAACATGCTAGGATGATGCTTGAAGAACAACCGGACTGGATAGACCTTTCCGCGCCGTGGAGCGACTGAAATGACGAAGGGTGTTTATGTCCCGCCTCAGGCTCGCAACTATTCGAGCCCGGTCATTTCGTTGCCGACCCGGTGGTGGGCCGATCCGGTGGAGGGTCCTCGAATGGTCCCGCTGGCGATCCAGTGGGCGACGATGGGCGGCCCGGAGTTTTGCGTCAACGTCAACCTGTCTATCCAGCAAGCGCAGACCATCAGTCAAATCGCGGCGATGCACGTCGATAATACGCGATGCGGCTCCGATATCGTGATCTGGTTTCCGGATACTCAGAGCACGATAACCATCCCGGCTTATGAAGACGTCATTACGCCGGTATTCACCAACGTCACGCAATTCTACGTCAACGCGGTGGATACCATTGCCACCGATGGCGACGACGCGACTTGCATCGAACTTCTTAATACTATGCCACCGCCGATTGCTCTACCAGCTTCGGTGCTGCAAACCATCGCCTCGCCGGGATCGTCCCCTAACCTGGCGAGCGGGACGCAGACCATGACCTTTCTTGGCGGGGCGACCAGCTCGCCGGACGCTGTAAGCGGGACCATCGAGAATATTCAGGTTGCGTTACATGGCGCGATGACCACTGCGCCCATAGCCGCCAACATTACGCTCGAAGATGAAACCGGGACGCTCCTTTGGAACCAGCTTGTCGAATGCACGGCTTCGGGTACCGAAATCCATATGATGCTGGCGAACATCAGCGGCGTCTCGATCAAATTCCGCGATGGCGTCAAATACATCATCGATGTCATCGTTGGGGACGCGGCTGAAGCCGTCGTGACCTTCCTGCTGTATTATCGGACGCCATAAGGGGACCCGTCATGCCTGATTGGGGTACAATGATGAGCCGGGCCAAGGCCGGGCAGACAACCTCGGACGCGACCACGCCAGCGCCGCAAGAGGTCGCGGTTCCGCCTGGCGTGGCAATGATGCTGAAAAGCTTTGGCCTGTCGGCCTATGTGGAAGGGATCAACGGCCTTCTGCAAAGCGGAGCGCTGCAAAAGATCGTTGAATTCTCCGATCAGGTGGGACCGATCAATGCTAAACTCGACGTCATCGCCGGCGATCTCGCCTACATCCGCCGACAGCTCGGTGGATATCCCGCTGAACCCGGTCCCGATCCCGGAGCCGATAGCGATGATCGATCCGGCGGAGGGGATCAACTTCGCGCTTTCGCAGATGGGGATCAACGCTAGTCCAGAAGCGTTGGCGAATGACATAAGCATGATAGCCATGCTGATCAGGGATATCCGCGAACGGTTGAAAAGGGTGGAAGATGGAAGGTGACCTAATCATCGAAGGTGAACCGGCCGAAGCGCCCGAACCGCCCGCCCCGGCCGAAGTCGCGGATGCGGCTGTCACCGTGATTGAAGCGCAAGCCGAAGCCGATGTGTTGCGGATCGAGGCCGAAGCGCAAGCCGCCGTCGCCAGGACCGAAGCCGTTGGCGATCTCGCCGAAGACGTATTGAGAACGGAGCTAGACCAATGTCGGACAGCCCTGGAGGCGTCATCTATCGAGAACCGGAGGTTGACGGAGGAGAACCTGGACCTCAGGTCATCGATCCTGGAGCTGGAGGCCAGGCTTTCGCAGCCGGAGCCGAACCCGAACCCGGACGAAAGCGGCGACGGCGAAGTGACGCCGGTGTCGCCAGAGGCGGCGGAGCCGGTTCCCGAACCGCCAAAGGTTCGGCCAAAACATCGGTGGATTTGAGTAGCCTTGCGGGTATGTTCGTGGGTCTTCACGCCATGTTGGCGATGAAGACGGACATTCCTGAACTGATCATATCGGATCAGGAGGGCGCGGAATTCATGAAGGCGGCGCAAAATGTCTTGCGTCATTACTCCGTCGAAGCGACGCAATTGACGCTGGACTGGATTGCCTTCGCCGGTTGTTCAATCGGTATCTATGCGCCTCGCCTGGTCGCCATCGGCGTGCGGCGTAAGACGCAAGGCGGCGGTCGCGGACGCCAGGTGCCCGTGGAACGCGACGGAAATGTTTTGCGTCCAACAGGAGCCTGGCAGGACGGGCAAGATCAAGTCCTCGATCCCGATCTTGGGTTTTAGGATGCGATGCTAAGACTGGCGGGGGCGGCGGATAGGACGGTCATTATCGGTCCAACGGGGTCGGGTAAGACAATTTGGGCCGCCTGGCTTCTCAGTCAGCAACGCTTCGATAAACGCCCTTGGGTCGCTCTGGATTTCAAGGGCGAAGAACTATGGGACAAAGTTGGCGACCCGCCGATGCGACCGTTACGATTGGGGGCTATGCCTGGCAGACGCGGCCTGTACCGGATGGAAGTCAATCCGGGCGATGAAGATGTTCTTGAGGAATGGCTTTGGAAAGTCTGGAGGAAAGGTAACATCGGACTTTTCGCGGATGAAGCCAGCCTTATTCCTCAGAAACGGGCCTTTAAGGCTATCCTTCGCCAGGGGCGAACTAAGCGTATTCCCGTGATCGCCTGTACGCAGCGCCCGGTTGACTGTGACCGCGAAATCTTCAGCGAAAGCCAATATCGCGTATTGTTCGGGATCGAGGACATGACGCGGGACTATCCGGTTATCCGTGGTTTGTTCGGCGATGGCGACGTGAAAGAAATGTTGCGTCGCCGGGACAAGATCGCCGCCGCGTCCGAGAAAAATCCGGATATGCGTCAACGGTGGACGCTCTACTACGATGCGCGGCAAAAAAGCTTGACTATCTTGAAACCTGTCCCGCCTCCTGATAGTATCGCTTTGGGACTAAAGGCGGTCGCGCCTTACAGTTTTTTTCTTGGGGGATGACGCCTTGGACCGAACCCTGATCTCATGGAACGTCCCGAACATCGTCACCGTGTGGCTCATGGCGGCGGTCGGGTTCCTGGCCTTCGGCCTGGTCTGGCAGCTTGTGCGCCAGAATACCGGCGGCGGCTCGGGTAACTAGGGCGAGATGACGTCATGCAAGTCATCAACCTTGATATCCTCAAGTCTCCCCTCAACTGGCTCACCGTCTGGCTTATGCTGGCGCTTGGCCTGATCTTGCTTTCCCTCTTCTCGCCCCCTCCATCCGCCTAGAGCAAAAGGACTATGCTCATGAACCTCTATACGCGTTTCTCGCATTTCAACGATCTCCGCGAGCCGGCTTTCGCCGCCGAGATGGATCGGTTCATGACCGGCGAAGTCGCCCTCTGTTTCGCCACGCAAGCGCCGTCGCAGGCGCAGGCGTCGCCGAGCCAGCAAAACGCCATGGCGCGTCAGCTCATCTTGCGGGGCGGCGTCATCGGTCAGGTCTACTATCCGCCCGCCATCGACGTATGGCAGCCTCAGAACCCCGGCCTGCCGTCGTCGCCGGGTCCGGGTACGGTGCTCACGGCCTATCTTCGCAACGTCGGCCTGGTCAAGCGCCTGATCATGCAGTTTTCGGCCAGCATCACGGCCGGGGCGCAAGCGTCCAACCTCACGCCATGGGGGCTCGCCAATTTCATCAGCAACGTGACGTTCTTCGACCTCGGGAACAATCAGCGGATCAACACGACCGGCTGGCATCTGACCGCCATTGCCACCGCCAAGCGCCGCAAGGTGTTCGGTGCGGCCTACACGTCCGACAACCCGCTCGGGTACGGATCGAACAATGTGCAAATCATGGCTGCGCCCGCGACCATCGAGGCGGACGAAACGCAGACCGTCTATTTCCAGCTCGAAATCCCGTTCGTCCGCAACGATCAGGACTTGCGCGGGGCCATTTTCGCCGACGTCACGCAGGCGACCATGCAGGTTCAAGTGACCATCAACCCCAACATGTTCGTCGCATCCACGCAGGACCCGACCTTGGCCGTCTATCAGTCCGCCGGTGCGTCGGTCGCCTCCCTGTCGGGCCTTACCTGGCAGATGTATCAGAACTATCTCGACCAGCTCCCGCGCCAGTCCAACGGGACACCGATCCTGCCGCAACTCGATCTCGGGACGGCCTACTTGCTGAACAACACGGCGAGCGGTCTCCCGACCGTCAATCAGGACAACGGCGCGGCGTTCGTCAACTCGCGGACCTATCAGTCTGTGGTATTCGGGTACGACAACAACGGTACTCTCAACGTAGACGGCTCCGACCTCAACTATGTTCAGCTCCAGTCGGCGAACTTCACCAACATTCTGAACCTGAACCCGAAGATGATCGGGCTCATGTGTCGCAACGAGATCATGGACGACTTCCCGGCGGCCATGTACCACCTGGATTTCAGTCATCGGCCCATCGACACAAATCAGTTCGGCAACATGCAGCTTGTCATCAACCCGTCCAGCGTCGGCGGCGCGAGCGCGGTGTTCCTCTATGGGTGGGAAGCCTATGGGATCATCGGCCTGGTCAATCAGGGCGGCTCGATCCCGATGGGGGCCGGCTAGACCTTTATCGTCAGTCCCCCGCTCCGGCGGGGGATTGTTCTAAGGGTCTGGTCCGGAGTTACGACTATGCAAAACCTTGTGGACAGTATCGGCACGTTCTTGACCGAACCCTTTTCGGAGGACTTGGACGTATTTACTCTGTTCCTTCTAGTCGGACTTGTCTTGATCTTCGCTATGCTTTGGGGCGTAATGCTCGAGGCTTTCCGCCGGGCGGGATCAGCCGTCGTTGAGGCTATTTGAGCGTCGAGTGACGCTAGGGAGATAACCATGTAGTCGCATCACTGGCTTCTGATCCTGATCGCTCTTCTGGCGGGCTATGTAGCCGCCCGCTACTTCCCGCAAGCCGGACAAGCCATCGGACTTCCGTAGCGGCCGTCATGAGCCAATCCGGTTACATTCTCGCGGCGTTGCTCGCCGGTTTCGTGCTGTATCTCGCGGCGAAGAACCGGCTCGGGACCTATACGTCCGTTCTGTGGGGACCAGCTCCGGCCGCGCCCGGCGGAAGCGCGTCCAGCTCCTCAGGGGCGACCAGTGGGATCGGGGGGCTTGTCGGGAATGTCGCCAGCGCGGTCGGGTTCGCCCCGGAAGCCGCCATCTTGGGGGCGTTTGGCCTATGATCATCATCGCCCTGATCATCGGCGGTATCCTGATCGTTGCCGCCCTTCGCAACACACAAGGTGTCCTCGCGTCGGCTCTGATGACCGACGTTCCAGCGTTCATCGTTTGGGCAGCCGCTATAGCCGCCATCGGGGCCATAGGGTTCATCCCTGGACTTAAGCCGACGTCGCGGGTTCTTCTCGCCCTGGTCATTCTTGTGATCGTGCTGAAGAACTATCAGGCGATATTGTCGGGGTTCCAAAACGCATGGCAGAACCCGCCTGCCGCGACCGGGGCGACCAGCTCGTCAAGCGGATCCGGCTCGGGCGGATCGGGCGGCGTAACGTCGCTCCTTGGATCGGCGGCGGACAACGCTATCGCCGGAGCCGTACAGAGCGGCCTTCCGAATTTCATTGGGGCGTTGTAGATGCTGAAGGAAGCCGGAGCCGGTATTCTCGCCATCGTCACGGGAGTGATCGGCCTGGCCATCGTCGCGGTTGTCCTGTCGCCGAAGGCGGAAACGTCATCGGTGCTCAGCTCGGGCGGCAACGCGCTCAGCAACGTGATCTCGGCGGCCGTCGCCCCGGTCACGGGAAACAGCACGAACGCCCAAACGTCTATGAGCAGTTCTAACCCGTTCGCCGCCGTCTTCGGCGGCAACTTCGGCATTTAGGAGGGAGATCGTAATGAACGCTTTCATGGAGGGCGTCGTCACTATCGCCCTGGCCATTGTGGGGGTCGCCATCGTGGCCTTGCTGGTGTCCAACAAGTCGCAGACGGCTGGCGTGATCCAAGCGGCGGCGGCCGGCTTCGGCAACAGTCTCGGCGTCGCCGAAGCGCCCGTGACCGGGGCGAGCTACAACATCGATCTCAGCTATCCGACGTCGGTCGGATCGATGTTCGGATCATAAGGTCGGACGACAGGACCCGAACCCATGTTCAAGCTGTCGCTGACTTTTCCGAACCCGTCCGGCGGTAACAACCCGCAACGCGGGTTTCCGACGCCGGGCGCGGGGCTTCAGTCTGTCAGCGACGGGACGCCCTCGCCCGATCCGACGTATGGCAGCGCCGTCCGGCCGACGCAGGGTAAGCCGACATGGTTCAAGCCGACGTCCAGCGCTGGACGTCAACGCGGTTTCGGGTCGCCTCAGTCGCCGCAAGAACGTCGGCCGCCGGGCTCCATGCCTAATGTCCCGCCTGTCTATGGTGGGGCCATTCAGGTCTGGACGCCCTACTATAGCCGGGGCGCGGCGGCGTTCGTCCAGAACTTCGGGAAGGTCTTGACCAATCCGATTGGTAATGGCGTGGTCGCCAACTATCGTCCACAAGCAAGTTACGGCCCTGGCGGACAGTTCGTGGACAATCAAATCTTTTGGGCGTCGCAGGCCATTCCGACCTCGGTTGGATTGCAAGGCCTGGTCGGGTCCGATCAACTCCTTGCGTTGCTCGGTACGACCAACGTCCAAGCCGTCTTGCGCACCACCGGCTAAGGGGGCCTTGAGCCATGGATTTCAAGGCGAGCGTGCACAAAGCCCTGGAGTGGGCGGGAAAACACCCCGTTCCAACAGCCATCGGCGTTGTCGTGATCGGCCTGGTGCTCCTATGGCTATTCGGGTTTTTCAAAGGCGGGTCGTCTTCCTCAGGTTCTTCCGGCGGATCGTCCGACGCCCTCGGCGCGGCCTATTACAATGCCGTGGGGGCGCAAGACGCGTCCGCGAACTCCCTGATGGAAACCCAGAATACGAACGCGGCGGCGGTCGCCATCGCCGGAATTCAGGGTAAGACGGCAACCGATATCGCCACGCAACAAGCCAGCGTGGCGAACACATCGACCGCCGCCAATCAGACAGTGAGCCTGGCGCAGGTCGCGGGGAACGTGACCACCGCCGGTTATCAGGCGCAGGTTCTCGAACATACGTCCGACAACGCGTTGGACCTTGGCAAGTATCAGGCGGATACATCGGTCGTGAACAACACTATTTCGACGGTTGTTCCTCTGGAACTGGCGACCACCGCCAGCAATCCTAATGGCGCGACGGCCGCCATTCACTTCGGAACCGCCAGTGGAAGTCCGCAAGTGATCGATATCGCGGGGGGCGAACTCTTCAGCGCTGGACAGCTCGCATCGCAAGGCTTTTCCGCCGGTCAAATCCGGGGGATCACGGGAAGCCCGCCATGAGCACGGGACAGACCGGGACGATTGTCTACAACCCGAACGATCCCGTGCAAACCGGGTTTCTGGCGGCCCTGGCGCAAGGGGAGACCGGAGGCGCGGCGAATTCGGCCTTTACAGGCGTGGGGGGCGCAAACCTGTCAGGCGTTCAAACCGACGCAACGGGCTTTCCGATCTGGAACGGCTCCAACGGCTCTCATGCGGCGGGGACGTTCCAGTTTCAGCCGAGTACGTGGGATCCGCTGGCGACCCAGTACGGCCTCAACTTTCAGAACCCGAACGATCAGGCGGCCGGAGCCTGGTATGAGGCCCAACAGACCTATGCGGCCAAGACGGGGGGGAACAGCCTTGAGGCGGCCCTGGCGTCCGGCAACTATTCGGACGTGCAAAGCGCCCTCTCGAACGTATGGCCGTCCGTCACCGGTAATGGGGCCGCTCCGGCTGGTCTCGCGGCCGATCTGTCCGCCGCTCTAGGCAACGGGTCCGGCGGCGGATCAACCGCCTCCAATGGAACGTCAGGGACCGCCAACGCGAACACAGGCGTTTCGTCCGGTTCATCCGGCGGATTGATATCGGATATTGAAAATTTCTTTGTCCGGGGCGGACTGATCATCGTGGGCGGGATTGTCGTACTCGTTGCACTTTGGCTCATCCTGTCGGATAATGGCGTCATTCCAAGTCCGGCCGACGTGGGCAAAGGCCTTACAACCGCCCTCACCGTATAGGAGCTGTCACCATGCCGCCGACCAATGGGACCACCGTCGCCAAACCTGCCCAGCCGCGCCCTCTCGGGGGGGCGCAAGCGGCCGATCCGAATGTCCAGGCCGTCACGGAAGCGACGGGGGAAAACGACCCCGCAGAGGGCCTCGCAGGGGGTGAAGATGAACAGGCGGCCATGGCGCGGCTGGCCAGCGACCTGATGGGCGTGGAAACCATGCTCCGGGCCAACGGCTCCTCCCTTGCAGGCCTTCTCCGCAAGGCCGCTCACCAGCTCCTCGGCGTGGTCCCCGCCAACGCGCGACGTCCGAGCCTGCCCGAGGCCTGATCGCCATGCGCTACGCCTACGAACTCCCCCCGATCCTACCAGCCGCCAGCTTCGATCCTACCGGGTTGAACGCCGATCAGGCCGTTGGGCTAGGCGTGGGCGGCGGGGCGGGGGTGATCGTCCCTCTGGGATCGGTGTCCGGGATCGTCAACGTCTTCACCGGCAATTCGGGGGACTTCGGCGGAAACCCGGACCCGTCCGGCGGTCATATCCGGATCAATATGTATCGGGGGGCGTGGCCCTCGACCACCGTCTCCAATGCGTTCGTGGTAACGGGCGATCCGGAATTTGGCCCCTTGACGGCGACGTTCACCAACTTGGGGGCGAGCGCCCATCTGTTGATAGCGTGGGGGACGAACAAGCTTATCTCAAGGTGGAAGCCTTACAGGTTGACGTTCGAATGGGCGACTGCCTCCGGACAGTCCCCGCCCGTGAATACAGTACTACCGTCAATGGATCAGGCTATCGCGGGAGAAGTCAGTACTGGTCTTGATGGGACGTGGACCGGCGGGGGACTTACATTCGGCACGCCACAATGGTCGGTGAACAACTCTCTGGCCCACACCGGACAAACGTTCAACGTGCCTCTCAGCGACGTGACGAAGGCGCTACGGTTCATCGTCGGGGTTTATAACAGCGAGGGCGGGGCGTCCGCAACAAGCAATCCCGTCACCATCGTTGGACCGCCATTCAATCAAGTATTACCGACGATTGATCAAGCAGCCATCGGACAGGTTAGCACCGGCACACTAGGGACCTGGATCGGGACTGCGCCGCTCACCAATAGCAATACGATTTGGTATGTGGACGGAACGGCCGTGGCCAACGGAACGGCTTATACACCACTAACCGGGGATTTGGGCAAGACGCTCACATTTGAAGTAGACTATGAGAACACATATGGCACGACGATTGCCACAAGCGCAGGGATCGTGGTGACTGCTTGACCTTGACATTGCGTAGACGATATTTATATTAAGGTTGTGGATCGATCTCCCCGTTTCGATCCGTCTCATTGACCACCGCCTTTGCCCCGACAGCCTG
>Ga0265338_10007145_pt1 | contig 13980 bp, 6 predicted proteins | sample 42126metaG_FD_193579 | JGI IMG/M metagenome (GOLD analysis project Ga0265338, IMG submission 193579) | Rhizosphere microbial communities from Carex aquatilis grown in University of Washington, Seatle, WA, United States - 4-21-26 metaG | ecosystem: Host-associated > Plants > Roots > Rhizosphere >... | reverse complement strand
CGAGGCCAAGTACAAGCGCTGGCGCATGCCCGACCTGCCGATCGTGCCGTCCAAGTTCAAGCTGGTCGTGCGCGACGAGCGCTCGCGCAAGCAGATGTCGGTCGTCACCTCCCAGCTCGGCCGCGAAGACGTTGAGATGGTCGTCAACGCCTGCGACGCCGGGCGCGAGGGCGAGTTGATCTTCGCCTACCTGTACGAGAAGGCCAAAGCCAAGAAGCCAGTCCAGCGTCTTTGGCTGAACTCGATGACCACGGCCGCCATGAAGAGCGCCTTCGAGTCTCTTCGCCCGGCCGAGGACTATGCGCTCCTGGAGCAGGAAGCCAGATCTCGCTCGGAGGCGGACTGGATCGTCGGCATGAACGCGACCCGGGCGGCCTCGATACGCCTGAAATCCTCCTTCGACGGCGCCGTCTCGCTGGGGCGCGTGCAGACCCCGACGTTGGCGATCGTGGCGCGTCGCGAGGAAGAGATCAAGGCTTTCGTGCCCGAGCCCTACTGGCTCGTGGACGCCACCTTCGAGGCTCCCGCGCTCGACGGCGAGCCGCGCGTCTATGAAGGCCGCTTCCACATGGGCGCAAAGCCGAGGCTCGCCACCGAGGCGGAGGCTTTGGCGATCGTCGAGGCCTGTCAAGGCAAGCCCGGCACGATCACCAAGCTGGACAAGAAGGAGCAGCGCGAGCGCGCGCCGATGCTCTATGACCTCACGAGCCTCCAACGCGACGCCAACACCCGCTACGGCTTTTCGGCCAGGCGCACCTTGGCGGCCGCCCAAAGGCTTTATGAGGAGCACAAGGCGCTCACCTATCCGCGTACGAATTCCCGTTACCTGACGACCGACATGGTCGAGGAGATCAAGCCGACCGCCGAGCTGCTCAGCGGCCAGAAGGAGTACGCCAAGGCGGCTGCTTACGTCACCGGCCTTGACGTACTTCCCCTCGCGCGGGTCGTAAACAACGAGAAGGTCACCGACCACCACGCGATCATCCCCACCAAGGCCCAACACGATGTCGGTCGCATGGGCGACGACGACAAACGCGTCTATGACATGGTCGTGCGTCGTTTCCTGGCGGTCTTCCATCCGGAGGCCGTGTTCGAGAACACGCGCGTGGAGACCACGGTCCTGCCCGCGGGCAAGGACGCCGGGGGATCGGTTTTCCGCACGCGCGGCAAGCTTCTGCTCGTCCCCGGTTGGCGCGGCGTCTACGGGCAGATGCCCTCCGAGGCCAAGTCGGCCGCCGAAGAAGACGAGGGCACCGACCAGCAGCTGCCCAAGCTCGAGCACGGCGAGCAGGTCCAGACGCTGGAGATCGCAAGCGACCGCAAGGAAACCAAACCGCCCCGGCGCTACAGCGACGCGTCCCTGCTCGGCGCGATGGAGACGGCCGGCAAGCTCGTCGACGACGAGGAGACACGCGAGGCGATGAAGGACTCGGGTATCGGTACGCCCGCCACTCGCGCGGCGATCATCGAGCGCTTGATCCAGGTCGGCTACATCGAACGCGAGGCTCGTGCGCTCGTGGCTACCGAGAAGGGCCTCAACGTGATCAGGCTGCTCGGAGAGCACGCGCTCACATCGCCGGACATGACCGGTCAGTGGGAGCATCGTCTGGACAAGATCGAGCGAGGCGAGGACTCGCGCAAGAAGTTCATGAGCGACATCGCCGGTTTTGCCGAGATGACCGTCAAAGAGCTCGACGAGAAACTCAAGGACGTTCGCATACCCAGGGCCAATCTCGGTCCCTGCCCGATCTGCGGGCACGACATCAAAGAGAATCGCAAGGGCTATTCCTGCTGGGCTCGCGACGACCCGGGCTGTGGCTTTGTGATCTGGAAGGGCAAGTCCGGCAAGCAGCTCTCTGTGGCGATCGCCAAGGAGCTGATCGCCTCCGGCTACACCTCCCGGGCCGTGACCGGCTTCAAGGCGCGCTCGGGACGCTCCTTTCGGGCGCACTTGGCCCTCTCCCAGGACGAAGAGGGCAAGTGGCGCGTCGAGTTCAACGAGGCCTGGGCGCGTGAGGGCGCCAAGCCCCCGGACGCCGAGGTCGAGACGGAGGGCGCCGCGGAGGGCGCCACCGAGGAGAAGGTGGCCGCAAGCGCGGCTTAGAACGGTAGGCGTCGGCACAGTGCGCGAGGATGGGGAGTGTGCCCATCGCGCTCGTCACAGGACCCGCCAACGCCGGCAAGGCACGCCTCGTTCTCGAGGCCGTCAGGACCCACGCCGCGCACGCCGAACACCCGATCCTGGTGGTGCCCACCGAGGCCGACCAGGCGCGCTATCGACGCGAGCTGGCCGAGGGTGGCCTGGCTCTCGGAGTGCGCGTGGAGCGCTTCGAAGGACTCTTGCGCGAGGTGCTCCGCCGCGCCGGTGAGACCTCGGCGCCGCTGAGTCCGCTTGCCCGCGAGCTCCTGCTCGGACGGATCGCCGGTGTCGGGGCGGGCACCGCGCTCGAGTTGGCCAAGCTCGTGGCCGACCTGGAGACCCAGCGCGTGGGGCCGGCCCGCCTGCGTGGCGCCATGCGGGCTTGGGGGCCCGACGGCGAGAGGCTGAGCTGGCTATGCGATGTCTTCGAGCGCTACCGGGCGGCGCTCACCGCAAGTGGGCGGGCGGATCGCGAGCTGCGCGTGACCGGAGCCCTGGACGCTTTGCGGCGCAACCCGGCCGCCTGGGGCGCCACTCCGGTCGCCTTGTACGGTTTCGACGACTTCACAGCCTTGCAGCTCGACACGATCGAGACCTTGGGCGGGGTCGTGGACACGTCCCTCACGCTCTCGCTTCCGTATGAGCCCGGCAGGGTCGTATTCGCCGGGCGCGCCACCACCTTCCAACGTCTCGCCCCGCTCGCCGCGGCCCCCACGACGCTTGCGCCCCGCGCCGACTACTACGAGCCGAAGTCGCGCCAAGCCCTGCACCATCTGGAGCGCTCCCTGTTCGCCGGAGCGGTCGCGAGGATAGATCCCGGCGATGCGGTGAGGCTGCTGGAGGGGGGCAGTCCGCGCACCGAGTTCGAGCTCGTCGCGGGCGAGATCCGTGCCTTGTTGGATGGCGGGGTCGCGCCCGAGGAGATCGCGATCGTTCACCGCTCTCCCGCCACGATCGCCGCCCAACTGCGGGAGGTGCTCGCCGATTTCCGAGTGCCCCACAGCATGCGCGTCCCCGTACGGTTCGCCGACACCTCGCTCGGTCGCGGCTCGATCGGCGCCCTGCGTTGCGCGCTTGGTGTCGGGGAGCTGGGCGACCTCCTGGCGTGGCTGAGGACGCCTGGAGTGCTCGAGCAGACGAGCTTGGCCGACGGCTTGGAGATGAGTGCGCGCACCCAGGGGATCTCCGACGCCGCGGGTGCGATCGCGCTGTGGCAAGCCCAACACTGGCCACTCGATCGCATCGAGCGTCTCTCGACGGCGGCTGGGCGTGGCTTCGCTGCTCTCGCGGAGGCTCTCTCGGTCGAGCTGGCGCGTCTGTTCGCCGCGCCCCGCCTGGGCACGGCGAGCCTGCTGGACAGCGTCGAGCTTTCCGAGCCGCGCGCCCTCGTGGCCGCCAGGCGCATCCTCGAGGAGTTGCGTGAGCCGGCTCGCTGGGCCCCCGATCTGGCGCCTGCTCCCAGCGAGGCGCTCGAAGCGCTCGAACGCCTGGAGCTGCCGTTCTTGCTCGGGGCCCCGCAGGTGGGGGAGGGGACGGTAGCGGTGGTCGATCCACTCTCGATCCGCGCGCGCCGCGTGCGCATGGTGTTCGCCTGCGGCCTGCAAGAAGGCGTCTTTCCGGCCCCGTCCGTGCCCCATCCGCTGCTCGGGGAGGACCAGCGCCGGGGTCTGGCCGCTGCCTCGGGCCTGGCTCTGCACGGCGCCCCCGATCCGCTCGCGGCTGAGCGCTATCTGCTCTACGCGCTCGCTTCGCGTCCGCGCGAGCGGCTCACACTTAGCTGGCACAGCGCCGACGAAGACGGCACCCCGCTCGCGCGCTCGCTGTTCGTGGACGACATCCGCGACCTGTTCTCCTCGGCGCTCGACGAGCGGCTCGGTCGCCGTTATGCCGGCGCTTCGGACTGGCCCGGACCGGGATCGCCGATCGGTGCGTTTGCCGAGCGTGTCGGCGCCGTCGGAGTTGGGCCGGAGGGCATTACGCCTGCCGCGATCCAGCCGCTTTCGGACGAGCGTGTGCTCGCCGAGCTGCGTGCTCGTCCGCTGTGGTCGGCCTCGTCGCTTGAGGTGTGGCGGGCGTGTCCGGTCAAGTGGTTTGTCGAGCGCTACCTGCGCGCGGGGGAGATCGATCCGCGCCCCGAGCCGATTTCGCGCGGAGGCTTGGCTCATGCCGCGTTGAAGAGCACGCTCGAGCGCCTGCGCGAGCGAACCGGCTCGGCGCGCCTCACGCCGGCCAGTCTCGGCTTGGCCAAGCGGCTGTTGGCCGAGGCCTTGGTCGAGCACGAGCCGCAGTATCCGCTCTCGGTCGCGTCCGAGCGCGTGCCTGGGGCGCGCAGACGCTTGAAGGTCGACCTGGAGCGCTATCTGCAATGCGCCGCCGAGCAGGCCAGCCCCCTGGAGCCCAAGCACTTCGATCTCGAGTTCGGGTTCGAGCAGGACGGCCTGCCGGCGCTCGACCTCGGCGAAGGCATCCGCTTGCGCGGGCGTATCGATCGCGTTGACGTGGGCGGCGAGCAGGCGGTCGTCTACGACTACAAGGGCGCCTCCGCGCCCCCGGCCGCTCGTTGGGTCGCAGACGGCGCGCTTCAGGTCGCGCTGTACATGCGTGCTGTCCAGCGGCTGCTCGACAGGGAGCCCGTGGGCGGCTTCTACCAGCCACTGTCCGGGCGCGAGATCAGGGCGCGTGGCGTGCTGGACGGCGACAGTGGCCTAGAGCTCGATTGTGTGCGCACCGATCGGCTCGACCACGAGGCGATGGGCGAGCTGATCGAGGGGTGCGTCGAGCTCGCGCGCCAAGCCGCGATCGAGGCTCGCTCTGGCAGGCTCGTCCCACGTCCCGACAGCTGCGCCTACGGCGGTGGCTGCGCCTACCCAACGATCTGTCGCTGCGAGCGTTGAACGACCCCGCCCCACAGCTGGCCTTCGACTATTCGCCCTCGCCCGCGTCCACCGAGGAGCAGGAGCAGGCGATCGCGCGGCGTCGTGGCTCATTGCTGCTGGCGGCCGGCGCCGGCAGCGGCAAGACCTCGGTCTTGGTCGAGCGCTTCGTGCGGGCCGTGCGCGAGGACGGCACCGCGCCCGGGCGGATCCTCGCGATCACCTTCACCGAGCGCGCCGCCGGCGAGTTGCGCGAGCGTGTCAGGGCTCGTCTGCTGGACTTCGGCGAGCGCGACTTCGCGCGCGAGGCCGAGGCGGCCAACGTGTCCACGTTTCACGCCTTCTGTGCGCGCCTGTTGCGCATCCATCCGCTGCAGGGTGGGGTCGAGCCCGGCTTTCGCATCCTCGAGGAGGGCTTCGCCGAGCGTCTGCGCATAGTTGCCTTCCGGGACGCACTCGCCGCATTTCTCGAGGGAGATCGCCCTGAGGCGGTCGATCTGATCGCCGCCTACGGGGCCGACCACATGCGTGGCATGGTCTTCGCCGCCTATGCCCACTTGCGCAGCCTCGGCCAGGCCCAGCCACGTCTGCCCTCGCCGGGAGCGGGCGCCGCGGAGGAACCTCGCGCGGCACGCGCCGGTGAGCTGATAGGCGCGTTGCTCGAGCTGTTCGACGATTCCTATGCGCGACGCAAGCAGGCAAGCGCGGCGCTCGATTTCGATGACCTGGAGCTGAAGACTCGTGCGCTCTTGGATCTACACGCCGACATCCGAAAGGCATGGGCCGAGCGCTTCGATCTGCTGATGGTGGACGAGTTCCAGGACTCCAATCCGCGCCAGCTTCAGATATTGGCCGCCTTGGATCGAGACAACCTCTTCACCGTGGGAGATGAGCTGCAGTCGATCTACGGCTTTCGCCACGCCGACGTCGGCCTCTTTCGCGAGCGTCGCGCGTTGCTGGCCCGGACGGGATCAAGCCTCGCCCTGACGCGCAACTTCCGCAGCCGTCCCGCGATCCTCGCCGCGGTCGAGCGAATCTTCGCGGGCCGCATGGGCTTGCGCTTTGCCCTGCTCGGCGCCGCCCGCGAGGAGGCCCCCGGCCAGGAGCCGATCGTAGAGCTCCTGCTCACCGACAAGCGCGGTTGGGATCCCAACGTCGGCTACGAGGACCTGCGCGGCATGTCCGACGCGACTCCCTGGCGCCAGGCGGAAGCTCGCCTGCTGGCCAAGCGCGTGGCGGATCTGGTCGCCGAGGGAGACGCTCGACCGGGGGAGATCGTCGTTCTGCTGCGAGCGCTGGGCGACGCGCCCGTATACGAGAGCGCCTTGCGGCGCCACGGTCTGCCCACGTTGGCCGGCGTGGGGGGCTTCTGGGGACATCAACAGGTCGGCGATCTGCTCGCCTGGTTGCGCGCGCTGGCCAACCCCTTGGATGAGATGGCTCTCTACTGCGCATTGGCCTCGCCCCTCTGCGAGGTCTCCAGCGATGCGCTTGCGATCCTCTCTAGCTTCGCGCGCGAGCGGGGACGCGGCGTGTGGCACGCACTGCGGCAGGGCGCAACCGAGCTGGAGGCGCTGTTGCCGATCGCCGATCGAGGGCGCGTAGCTGGGTTTTGTGAGCTGTTCACCGAGGAGCGCGCGGGTGTCAGCCGGCATTCGCCCGCCGAGCTCTTGCGCCGGGCCATCCGTGCAACGGGCTACGAAGCGCACGCGCTGTCCTTGACCTGGGGCGAGCGGCGGCTGGCGAATGTCCACAAGCTCATACGTCTCGCGCGCCAGTTCGAGGCACAAGAGGGGCGCGACCTGCGCGGCTTTCTCGATCACATCGCCCACCTCGAGCGGGCGGCCGGAGCGCGTGAGGCCGACGCGCCGGTCGGCGACGGCCACAGCGAGGCGGTGCGCTTGATGAGCATTCACGCCGCCAAGGGCCTGGAGTTTCCCGTCGTCTGCGTTGCCGATCTGGGGCGTGACCCGAACCTCAGATATCCCGACCTGCTGCTCGACGGCGATGGCGCACGGATGGGGCTGCGCCTGTTGGAGCTGTCCAACCCTGAGCCGACTCCGGCGCTCGACTACGAGGAGCTGCGAGATCGCAGACGACTCGCCCAGGAAGAGGAGGAGGACCGCGTCCTCTACGTCGCCTGCACGCGTGCCCGCGATCGCCTCCTGCTGAGCGGCTCGGTCGCGTTCGAGCGCTGGCCCGCAGCCCGTCCCGGCCTTGCGCCGATCGCCTGGCTGGCGCCCGCGCTCGTCCCCGACGCTCCGTCCTTGGCGGCCTGCGAGGAGCCGCTCCAACAGGCCCTCACCATCGACGTGGGTGGCCTGCGGGTTCGTTGCCTGTTCAACTCAGCGGCGTCCGACGCCCTGCCTGCCGATCGGTCCCCGCTTGGAGGCGCCGAGTCCGCGCTGCCGGTGCCGGCCACGGCCGAGACCCGCTCGCCGTGGCCCACGGGGCCCGAGCCGCCTGCGCCGCTCGCCCCGGCTGTAGGGTCCGAGCCGCCTGCGCCGCTCGCCCCGGCTGTAGGGTCCGAGCCGTCGGCGCCGCTCGCCCCGCCCGCCGGCCACGAGCCGCCCGCCGACCTCGACGCCCCCGCAACCTTGCCGCTGCTCGATCCGGAGGCCACGCTGAGCTACACCTCGCTTGCCGAGCTGGAGCGTTGCGGCTACCGCTACTACCTCGAACGGGTTCTGGGACTGCCCGAGAACCGGGCCGCAGCGAGAGGCACCCCGGACGGCGGTCTCGAGGCCCGCGTGCGCGGCACGATCGTCCACGCGCTGCTCGAAACGATCGACTTCGCCAGGCCGAAGGTGCCCACCGAGGATGACGTGAACCTCGTCTCGGCGCGTATCGGTGCGCGTGTCGCTGGCCCAGAGCGCCTGGACATCGTCGAGCTCCTCTCACGCGCCCTGCTATCCGAGCCCGCGCAGCGGCTTGCGAGGGCGAGTCGTGTCCGGCGTGAGCATCCGTTCGCGTTCGCTTTGGCGAGGACCGAGCCGATCGTCACGGGCGTGCTCGACCTGATCGTCGAGGAGGCGGACGGCATGAGCCTGATCGTCGACTACAAGAGCGACAGGCTTGCCGGGGACGCGGCGTCGGGCGACCCGGAGGAGCTGGAGCGGATCGTCGAGCGCGACTACGCGATTCAGCGGTTGCTCTACGCCTTGGCGGCGATCGAAGACGGGATCGATCGCGTTGAGGTGGCCCACTGGTTCTTGCAGCGCCCGCAAGCCTGGGTGTCGGCATGCTTCGCGTCAAGCGAACGCGACCATTTGCGCGAACAGTTGCGCTCTCGCATTGCTGCCGCGAGGGTCGAAGGTTTCGATGTGGCGAAAAATCCACACCGCACACTTTGCCTGACCTGCCCCGGTCGAGGAAGCCTTTGCTCGTGGCCGCAGGAGCGAACCATGGCGGAGGGCTCTCCGCACCAGAATCGGCACGAGCACTGAGGATCTGGGCACCCGGATAGCTCGCACTCACGCTGGGTGCAACCGAAAGATGGCGTGGGGAAAACCCGCAACCGCAGTGAGCGATCCACCACATTGGAATCTTCTCGCTAAGGGGGTACTCTCAGTTGCAATCGCTTGTTTCGCCGATCGGCGAAACAGTCGCGGCCAGGAGGGAGCATCGCAGTGGAACTGATGCCAGCGTCAAGATCGGCGGCTACGGTCACTCAAATGCCGACGCTCGCGCCCGATCTCGAGCTGTTCGCTCGCATGCGCATCGATGGCGATCTCTCTGCGCGCGAGCTGTTGGTGGAGCGCTATCTGCCGCTCGCCCGTCGTCTGGCGCGACGCTATCAGCACACCGACGAGCCAATCGAGGACCTTGTACAGGTCGCGTCGATCGGCTTGGTCAAGGCGGTCGATCGATTCGACTGCTCGCGCGAGGTCATGTTCTCAAGCTATGCGGTACCCACCATCCTGGGGGAGCTCAAGCGTCATTTCCGCGATCGCACCTGGTCGGTGCGAGTGCCGCGCGATCTACAAGAGCTGGCTCTGCGGGTGGATCAGACTGTGACGCGCCTGTCGCTCGGACGCCGCCGGTCGCCCTCGGTCGCGGAGATAGCCCAAGCCGTGGAAGTCTCCGACGAGCAGGTGCTCGAAGCGCTGGAGGCGATGGGCGCCTATCGCACCACTTCGCTCGATTCCCCGCGCTCCACCCGAGACGAGGAGACCGAGAGCGTGGCCGAAGGCCTCGGTTGCCTTGACCAAGGCTACGAGCGGGCCGAGGAGCGGGCCACCTTGGAGCCTCTGATGAGCCGGATCTCCGCGCGCGAGCGCACGGTTCTGCGTCTGCGCTTCGGGCAGGACCTCACCCAGGCCGAGATCGGCGAGCGGATCGGCGTATCGCAGATGCAGGTCTCCCGCTTGATCAGGCAGGCCTTGATTCGCCTGCGCGCCGGCGCCGACGACGCCGACGACGACGTCTGCCCTTGACGATAAGGCTTGACAATGTTCTCGATTGGGGTCAACATGTTTCTTGATGCAAAGAGCCATGTGGATGGGAACCCTCAGCTTTGGGCTGGTCAGCGTGCCGGTCAAGCTCTACAGCGCGGTCACGCGGCGCACGGTCCACTTCAACCAGATCCACTCGCTCGATAACGGGCGCATCCACCAGAAGCACGTCTGCTCGCTCGACGGCGAAGAGATTCCCCTGGAGGAGATCGTCAAGGGCTACGAGATCGCGCCGGATCGATACATACCGGTCGAGGCTCGCGAGCTGCAAGCCTTGGAACCCCTATTCACGCGCACGATCCAGGTCGAGGACTTCGTCGAGCTGGGGGAAATCGACCCGATCTACTTCGATCATCCCTACCACCTGGTGCCGGGCATCGCCGGTGCGCACCCCTACCGCCTGCTGCTGCGAGCCATGCAGGACACGGGCAAGGTCGCGATCGGACGCATCGTGATGCGATCCAAAGAACGACTGGTCGCGATTCGTCCGCGCGGGGAGGCCTTGCTGATGCTCACGCTGAGCTACGGCGACGAGGTCAACCCCACCACGGGGCTGCGCGAGCTCGAAGGACTCGACGGGGAGATCGACGAGCAGGAGCTGGAGGTCGCCCGACGCCTGGTGGCCTCGGTCGCGGAGCCTTTCGACATCCACAAGTACCAAGACACCTATCGTGAGGCCGTGCTCGAACTGATCGATCGCAAGGCCGCCGGCGAGCCGATCCCGATGGCCGTCCCGCCCGAGCCGCCGCCCGATTCGCCCGACCTGATGAAGGCCTTGGAAGACAGCCTGGAGCGCGTAAGCTAGTCAAGCGCCTCGGTTGGGCTCAGAGCCGGGCCGGGCTCCGACCAGGTTTTGAGCACCAGTGCGAGCGTCGAGCCGCCGCCTGGCTCGCGGACCGACCTGACATCCTCGGCGATACCTTCGAGCACGTTGCCGACAACCGGGAGCGTCGCTTCTCGCAGTAGAGCGGCCGCACCCGCGTGGCCCAACTCGCCCACACGCAGTTCGGCTTCGCGCCCATCGGCCTTCACGCTGAGGGACAACCGTCTGGCCTGGGCATGGCGAGGCGCGTGCGCGCTGAGCGCGTCGCACACCAGCAGGGCGTCGTCGAGCCGGTCAAGCGGCCAATCGGCGCGCGCGAGCGCGATCGAGACCATCCGCCGCAGGACCGGTCCCACGAGCGGGCCGGTCCTCACTCGCGCGCTGACAGAGCAATCGCCGAAGCCCGGCTCCCGCTCCTCGGCGCCGCCGAGGGTCGCCCCGGCCACCGGGCTATCGCTCGTCGTCTCGCTCACGCACCCTGCCCAGTCGCGCTAGAGACGGCGTCCCTTGTCGCCGGATCCTTCAGGGAGAACACCATCTGCACCTCGGTGTGCTCCTCCTCGCCCTGGCCCAATTGCACCGACTCGGCCAAGGCGGCGATCAGCGAAAGTCCGAGACCCAGGCCGGGGCTGTCCGGACGCGGCCTGATCCCGCAGCCCCAGTCGCGCACGAGCACGGTCACGGTCTCATCCTCCATCGTCGTGACCACTTCCATCTGGCCCTCTTGACCGTCTGGATAGGCGTGTACGACGACGTTCGCACACGCCTCGGTCACCGCCAAGCGGATGTCCGAGAGCTTCTCCTCGGGCACCTCGTAGGCCTCCCCGAGGCCGCCGAGGACGTGCCGAACTATCGCGATGTTCTCAGCCCGCGCCGCAAGCGCGAGCTCCATGTCCGGCGTCATTGCCTCTCCTGGCGCTCTGCCGTAGGGATACTTCCTGTTTGTCCTCGCACATAGTGATGCCCGGCCAGGACGGATTTCACACCTCGCCAGCGTGGTTCGCAAGCGATCTCGATGCTACCCTTTCAGGCTCCGCCTCAGGTGCCGACCCCCCATGCCACGAAGGCGCCGCGGTCCTCCTGGACGCGTCGCCTGAGGGCAGCACTCACATGACTTCGCACACATCGCCATCACCGGCCGCTGGACTCTACGACCCCCGCTACGAGCACGATGCGTGCGGCGTGGGCATGGTCGCGCGCCTGGACAACGCTCCCACGCACGAGGTCGTCACCCGGGCTCTGGCCGCCTTGGAGAACCTTGAGCACCGTGGCGCGTCGGGTGCCGATCCCTTGACCGGAGACGGCGCGGGCATCCTGATGCAGATGCCAGACGAGCTGCTTCGAGCGGTGGCCGGTTTCGAGCTTCCGCCGCGGGGCTCCTATGGCGTGTTGATGTGCTTCTTGCCCAATGACGATGCCTCGCGCGCGCGTGTAGAGGACTTGCTCGAGCGGACCGTGCTCGCCGAGGGCCAGCAGGTGCTCGGCTGGCGCGACGTACCCGTACGCCCCGAGCACACCGGCGCGACCGCCGGCGCCTGTCGCCCGGTCATCCGACAGCTCTTTGTGGGCGCGGGCGCCGCGCCGGGGCCCGGGGCCGCCGCGGCGGGGCTGGGCGGCCCAACCGGATTCGATCAGGACGCTTTCGAGCGCAAGCTGTATGTGATCCGGCGGGTCTGCGAACAGGCCGTCGCGGCGTGGCCGCAGGACGAGCGCAAGGGCTTTTATGTCGCTTCGTCCTCTTCGCGCACGCTCAACTACAAGGGGATGCTGATCTCCTATCAGCTCGGCGCCTTCTATCCGGACCTGCGCGACGAGCGCTGCAAGAGCGCCCTGGGCCTGGTCCACTCGCGCTTCTCGACCAACACCTTCCCCTCGTGGGAGCTGGCGCATCCCTATCGCGTGATCTGCCACAACGGCGAGATCAACACGGTGATGGGCAACGTCAACTGGATGCGTGCGCGCGAGTCCGAGCTGGCCTCCGATCTATTCGGCGAGGACCTGACGAAGATCCTGCCGGTCGTGACCCAGGGCAACTCCGATTCGGCCACCTTCGACAACGTTCTGGAGCTCCTGATGCTGGCGGGCCGCTCGCTCCCGCATGCGGTGATGATGATGATCCCCGAGGCCTACCGCTCGCGCAAGGATCTTCCGCAGGAGCTGAAGGGCTTCTATGCCTTCCACTCGTGCCTGATGGAGCCTTGGGACGGCCCTGCTGCCGTTGCCTTCACCGACGGGCGCGTGGTCGGCGCGACGCTTGACCGCAACGGGTTGCGCCCCGGCCGCTGGGTGATCACCAAGGACGGCCACGTCGTGCTCGGCTCGGAGGCCGGCCTGCTCGAGGTGCCCGCCGCCGAAGTCGAGCGCCTCGGGCGCCTGCAGCCAGGGAAGCTGTTCCTGGTCGACTTGGAGCAGGGTTGCGTGGTGGACGACGGCGAGGTCAAGCGCCGCATCTCTACCCAGCAGCCCTACGGCGAGTGGTACGCGCGCAACGCGGTGCGCTTCGCTGAGCTCGAGCCCTCCGAGCAGGTCACGCTCTCAGACCAGCCCCTGCGTCGCCGCCAGCAGGCCTTCGGCTACTCCCAAGAGGACTTGAGGGTGCTGCTCGAGCCGATGGCGCGCGAGGCGGCCGAGCCGATCGGCTCGATGGGCAACGACCAATCCTTGGCGGTGTTCTCAGACCAGGCGCCGCCGCTGTTCTCCTACTTCAAGCAGCTGTTCGCCCAGGTCACCAATCCTCCGATCGACCCGATCCGCGAGGAAATCGTGATGAGCCTCTCCACGAGCCTCGGCACCGAGCGAAACCTGTTCGACGAGACGCCCGAGCATGCCCACAAGCTGGAGCTCGATCAGCCGATTCTGCTCAACAGAGAGCTCGAGACCTTGCGGCACATCTCAAGCGACGTGTTCTCCTCGCGCACGATCGACATAACGTGGCCTGTCGCCGAGGGGCCGGAGGGGCTGGCGCCCGCCCTGGAGCGTGTTTGTGCCCAGGCGCACGAGGCGATCGCCGAGGGGGTCAACATCATCATCCTCTCCGACCGCTTGCTCGGTCCGAGGCGAGCTGCGATCCCTTCGTTGTTGGCGGTGTCCTCGGTCCACCACCACCTCGTGCGCGAGGGCACGCGCTTGCGCGCCGGCATCGTGCTGGAGTCCGGCGAGCCGCGTGAGGTGCACCACTTCGCCACCCTGATCGGCTACGGGGCCTCGGCGATCAACCCCTACGTGATGCTCGAGACCTTGGACGAGCTGGTCGCCCACGGGCGCATCGTGCGCACCGAGAACGGCGCCAGTGTCGCGCTCACCCCTGAGCAGGCCGCCCAGAACACGGTCAAGGCGATCGGCAAGGGGCTGCTCAAGACGATTTCCAAGATGGGCATCTCCACGATCCAGTCCTACAGGGGCGCCCAGATCTTCGAGGCCGTGGGACTCGAACGAGGCTTGATCGACCGCCACTTCACGGGCACCGCCTCTCGCATCGGTGGGATAGGCATGGATGTGTTGGCGATCGAGGCCTTGGAGCGCCACGCCCGCGCGGGCTGGGTGGAGGGCGCGCGCAAGCCCGACAGCCTGCTGCCGGTCGGCGGCGTCTATGCATGGCGGCGCGACGGCGAGCATCACCAGTGGAACCCGGAGACGATCGCGCTCGTTCAGCACGCGGTCCGCTCGGCCAACGGCAACGTCGCCGCCGCG